>ULSO01012863.1_pt1 | contig 63011 bp, 54 predicted proteins | sample 1956701 | NCBI WGS metagenome assembly ULSO01 (sample SAMEA4835708, study PRJEB28245) | human gut metagenome | biome: gut microbiome; material: fecal sample | place: Denmark | collected 2008 | reverse complement strand
GGCCCTTTGAAAAGAGGCGGTATCCATAAGTCCGCTGTTATTTAGCTGCATGCTGTTTTTCTCCTTTCTCGATAGCCTCCCATAAGCCGTTCAGATAGGCGGCGCCCAGGGCTCTGTCATACAGGCCGTAGCCGGGCATTGCCACTTCCCCCCAGATCATCCTGCCGTGGTCAGGTCTGATGGGGCCGGAAAAATCAATGTCATAAAGGGCCTTCATGATTTCATACATATCAAAGCTTCCATCCCTGGAAAGATGGGCTGCCTCTTCAAAGTCCCCGGGGAAATTATGCTGCAGGTTGCGCACATGGGCAAAATGGATGCGGCCTTTCAGGGCACGGATCATTCCCGGAAGATCATTGTCCGGGTTGGTGCCGTAGGAACCGGAACAGAAGGTGACACCATTATGTGGATCATCTACCATTTTCATCATGCGCTGCAGATTAGGCAGGTTAATGATGATCCGGGGCAGTCCGAATACGCTCCAGGCAGGATCGTCCGGATGGATCGCCATATTGATGTCATATTTGTCGCAGACCGGCATAATGGCTTCCAGGAAATATTTCAGATTTGCAAAGAGCTTCTCGTCGTCAATATCCTGATACATTTCAAAGAGCTCTTTGATATGGGCCATGCGCTCAGGCTCCCAGCCGGGAAGCACAAAACCGTTGGAATCAGAAGAGATGGAATCAAACATTTTGGCAGGATCGATACTGTCAATGGTCTTCTGGCTGTAGGCCAGTACCGTGGAGCCGTCATACCGAACCCGGGCAAGCTCCGTTCTTGTCCAGTCAAAGACGGGCATAAAGTTGTAGCAGACAATATGAATGTCTTCCTGTCCCAGACGCTCCAAGGTCTTAATATAATTGTCAATATACTTGTCCCTGTCCGGGGAACCGATCTTGATAGAGTCATGGATGTTTACGCTTTCAATGCCGGAAATATGCAGACCGGCGGCCTCCACTTCCTCTTTGCGGGCATGGATCTCCTCCCGGCTCCATAGATCTCCCGGCTGCGTTTCATAAAGGGTGGTGATCACTCCGGTGACCCCCGGGATCTGCCGGATCTGCTGTAAAGTGACGGAATCTGATTTGCTTCCGTACCAGCGCAGTGTCATTTCCATAATAGATACCTTTCCTTTCTGTGAGTATGCTCAATTTACTGATCTCATCATAACACAGGGAAGGGGGAAGAAAAATAGCGTGGATTGGCTAGAACATTGCAAAAGTTGCGGAGGCGCTTTCCTTGTATTCGCGGGGGGATGTGCCGTATTCCTTTTTAAAGGCACGGAAAAAAGCGGTATAGCTTCGGAAGCCGCAGGCGCCGCTGACCTGTTCCAAAGGCATGCCGGAAAGAATACAGCCCTTGCTGGCCTGCAGTCTTTTTTTCAGAATATACTGATGGGTGGAAAGACCGATATTTTGGGTGAAAATATGAGAGATATGATATTTACTTACAAAAAATTGCTTTGAAAGCTCCTCCAGGGTAAGCTCCTCCTCCAGGTGGGTGCTGATGTAGCTGCAGATCCTGGCAAAAAGAGGCCTGTCGCTGTCAGGGGACAGAGGAAAGGCGTCCTGCTTTAGCAGTCTGCCTAAGGAAAGCAGAAAGATCTGGGCGTAAGAGCGCAGAAGCTGGGAGCGCAGAGGAAGGTTGGAGTGGTATTCCTGGATCAGGTCAAAGAGTTTTTCAAACAGAAGCTGGGCGCTTCCAGGGTCACAGGAAAAGTGATATTCCTTTTTCCGGATGGCAGGTTCAAAGCATTCCAGGATCTGAGGACAGGAAGCAGCAAGCTGGTTCATATAATCCTGGGAGATCCAAAGAACGATCCTCCGATAGAGCTTTGAGGGATCGTTAAAAACCGGCTGGTGGTAGATGCCGGGAGGGATCAGGCAGACATCCCCATAGGAAAGGGGATAGAGCAGGCCGTTAATGGAGCAGCTTACCCCGCCGCTGATAAAAAAGTAAATCTCATAATGATCATGCCGATGGCTTGACACCGGATGGAGGATCTGATCTTCATAATAAAAGATCTCCAGCTCCTTTTCCAGCATATGCTGTCTGGTATTAAAGGGAGAGGTATAATGCCTTGCCATGTTTTTGTCCTTTCCGACTGCTCCTGCCGTAATTTCTTTCAGATACTATTATACGGTAGCTTTGGAAACCATGCAATGACAGGAAGGGCTTTTCTTTTGCGCCCAAATGTGAGACAATCAGAAAGAAAAAAGCCGTGGCAGGAAAGGAATGGCGATCAGCATGGCAAAGAATAAGGACGTTAAGACCAATGTGATGAGAATTCTGGAAAAGGAAAACATTCCCTACCAGCATTTTACCTATGAATGCGAGGAGTTTGTGGATGGCATACAGGTAGCAGACATGCTTTCACTTCCCCATGAGAAGGTGTATAAGACCCTTGTGACCCAGGGGAACAGTAAAAACTATTTTGTGTTTGTGATCCCCATTGAGGCGGAGCTGGATCTGAAAAAGGCAGCAAGGTCCGTAGGGGAAAAGTCAGTGGCAATGCTGCATGTAAAGGATATTAACCAGGTCACCGGTTATATCAGAGGGGGCTGTACCGCCATCGGTATGAAAAAGCAGTATGTGACCCGGCTGGATCAGGGAGCAAAGGAGCAAGAGACCATTATCGTCAGCGGAGGAAGGATCGGCTCCCAGGTAGAGCTTTCGCCGGATGATCTTTTAAAGGCGTGCAGAGGAGAATATGGTGACATTATTGTCAGATAAGGAGAAAGGGATTTCATGGAACAAAAGGAAAAAGCTACGATTTTAGATTATGAGACAGTTGCATTGAGTGAAAATGACAGAAGCGTCATTATCATTGACCAAACCGTTCTACCCGGACAGACCAAGCTCATAGAGCTGAGAAGCGCAAAAGAAATCTGGGATGCCATTTATCTCTTGCAGGTCAGGGGAGCGCCGGCTATCGGCGTGGCGGCAGCCATGGGGATTTATGTGCTTGCAAGGGATATTGCGGGGGAAACAGGAGAGGACTACGAAAGCTTTTACCGGGAATTTACGGAAAAAAAGGAATATTTAAATTCAGCCAGACCTACGGCGGTCAATCTTTCCTGGGCCCTTAACAGGATGGAAAGAGTCTGCTGCAAGGCGCACGAAGAGGGAAAAACCGTTTCTGAGATCGTAGAGAGGCTTGGGACGGAAGCAAAGGAAATGAAGGAAGAGGATATCCGGGTGTGCAGGGCCATTGGAGAATATGGGCTGAGCCTGGTAAAGCCCGGGGATGGGATCCTGACCCACTGCAATGCGGGACAGCTTGCCACATGCAAATACGGAACGGCAACCGCACCGATTTACCTGGGGCAGGAAAGAGGATATGGGTTCCGAGTGTATGCGGATGAAACGCGCCCCCTTCTGCAGGGTGCAAGACTGACGGCCTATGAGCTGCAAAGCGCCGGGGTGGATGTGACGCTGATCTGTGACAATATGTCGGCAATGGTCATGCGAAACGGCTGGGTGAATGCAGTTTTTGTGGGCTGCGACCGCGTGGCGGCTAACGGGGATGTGGCAAATAAGATCGGAACCAGCGTTGTGGCAACCGTGGCAGCCCGTTATCATGTTCCGTTCTATGTCTGCGCTCCCACTTCTACCATTGACCTGCATACGCCTACCGGCAATGAGATCAACATTGAGCAAAGACCTGCCGGGGAAGTGACGGAAATGTGGTATCAGAAGCGGATGGCACCTGAAAATGTAAAGGTCTTTAATCCGGCATTTGATGTGACCGATCATGAGCTGATCACTGCGATCGTAACAGAGAACGGGATTGCAAGAGCACCTTTTGCAAAAAGTCTTGAAAAAATGTGCAAACACTGAGGGAAATGTGCAAAAGTGTTGACTTTTTGTCATAGCATGTTAAGATTAGTAGAAAGTAATTCAGAGAGGAAGACTTTCGTCTTTCTCTTTGTTTGTTTCAGGAGAAGAATAGGAAACAGAGGAGAAAATTATGAAAAAGAAAATGTTATCGCTTATTCTTTGCGCAGCAATGGTAATGGGACTTGCAGCCTGCGGCAGCAAAGAAACAACCGCAGCAGAAAGCGCACAGGCAGGAGATGCCAAGGTTTTGAAGGTTGCTATGGAGTGCGGCTACGCACCTTACAACTGGACACAGCCAGATGATACAAACGGAGCAGTTCCCATTAATGACAGTTCCGATTATGCTTACGGCTATGATGTTATGATTGCAAAGAAGATTGCACAGGAGCTTGGCTATGAGCTTCAGATTGTAAAGCTCGACTGGGATTCCCTGGTACCGGCTGTACAGTCAGGTACGGTAGACTGTGTCATTGCAGGTCAGTCTATTACCTCAGAGCGTCTTGAAATGGTAGATTTTTCCAGTCCTTATTATTATGCGTCGATCGTAGGTCTGGTAAAGAATGACGGCCCTTATGCAGAAGCAGCAGGAATTTCCGATTTAAAGGGTGCAACCTGTACCTCACAGCTTGGAACCATCTGGTATGATGTGTGCCTTCCCCAGATTGAAGATGCAGATATCCAGGCTGCACAGGAATCCGCACCGGCTATGCTCGTTGCACTGGAAAGCGGCAGAACAGATCTGATCGTAACAGACATGCCAACAGCAATGGCAGCCTGCGTTGCATATCCGGATCTGAAGCTTCTGGATTTCTCAGACAGTGATGATAATTTTGAGGTTTCCGAGGAGGAGATCAACATTGGTATTTCTGTACAGAAAGGAAATACCGAGCTTCTTGATGGAATTAACAGCGTGCTTTCTAATATGACAACAGAGGATTTTGACAGCATGATGCAGGAAGCGATCAAGGCACAGCCTCTTTCAGAATAAAGAAGGCTGAGAAAAGGAAAGGTATGGCGGACCAATGATATCGGAAATGAATTTTTTGGAAAGAATTGGATACATTTTGAGTAAATATGGAACCTCTTATCTGAAAGGGGCAGGAACCACTCTGGTGATTGCCCTGGTGTCCACCTTTATAGGGTGTATCATAGGATTTCTGGTAGGTATCGTACAGACCATACCTGTGGACAAGACCAAGGGAAGCAGAAACAGAGATCCCCTTGCAAAAAGAATTCTGTTGATCATAGTCAATGCGATCCTGAAAGCTTATGTGGAAATTTTCAGAGGAACGCCTATGATCGTCCAGGCTGTTTTCATTTACTATGGATTATCCCAGCTTTTTGGAGTACAGCTTGGCATGTGGCAGGCAGCCTTTCTGGTGGTTTCCATCAATACGGGCGCTTACATGGCAGAATCGGTGAGAGGCGGTATTATTTCTGTGGATCCGGGACAGATGGAGGGCGCCAAGGCTATCGGCATGACGCATTTCCAGGCCATGATCAATGTGATCCTGCCCCAGGCTTTCAGGAACATCCTTCCTCAGATCGGAAACAACCTGATCATTAACATTAAGGATACCTCCGTGCTTTCCGTAATCAGTATCGTAGATCTGTTCTTTGTGCATAAAAGCGTTTCCGGTGCGCTGTATACCTACTTTGAATCGGCAACCATCGTCATGGTGATCTATCTGACCATGACCCTGATCACCTCAAAGCTGTTAAGGCTCTGGGAAAGCAAAATGGATGGCAGTGAAAACTATGAGCTGGTGGATATGATGGATATCGGAACACAGCTTGGCAGTAAGCAGAGAAAGGCATAGGAGGGAGAAAAGGATGGATACAAATCAGGTTATATTGGAAGTTTCACATCTGGAGAAATCCTTCGGAACACACTCTGTCCTGAAAGATATTGACTTTAAGGTAAAGCAGGGAGATGTAGTTTCTGTTATCGGTGCCTCCGGCTCCGGCAAGTCCACCATGCTCCGCTGTATTAATCTTTTAGAGATCCCTACCGGCGGCAGTATTTTGTATCACGGAAAGGATATTACGGATCCCAAGGTAAATGTACCTGCTTACCGGGAAAAGGTGGGCATGGTATTCCAGAACTTTAATCTGTTTAACAATCTGACGGTACTGGAAAACTGCATGGTAGGTCAGATCAAGGTGGCCAAAAAGTCCAAGGAAGAAGCAAAGAAACGGGCGCTTCAGTTCCTGGAAAAGGTGGATATGACCGCCTATATCAATGCAAAGCCCAGACAGATCTCCGGCGGACAAAAGCAGAGGGTAGCCATTGCAAGAGCGTTGGCCATGGATCCTGAAATCCTGCTTTTTGACGAGCCCACCTCCGCGCTGGATCCCCAGATGGTAGGGGAAGTGCTGAGCGTTATGCGGACGCTGGCCGGAGAGGGACTGACCATGATCGTGGTGACCCATGAAATGGCCTTTGCCAGAGATATTTCCAGCCATGTGATCTTTATGGCCGACGGACTGATCGCCGAGGAAGGAACGGCAAAGCAGATCTTTGAAAATCCCGCAAAGCAGGAGACCAGAGAATTCCTTTCCCGTTTCAGAAACGAATAAATTAATTGCATAGAAAAAGAGAATGTGATATAGTATGCTTTGTTGGGAAAAATCCCTGACTCTGGAGAGTCCCTGAAAACAGGGCGCCGAAGGTGTACGAGTGGAAAAAGATGGCAGAGCCGTCCCGCTTAATCTCTCAGGCAAAAGGACAGAGCATTCTATATGCATGTTCTAACTCTTTAGAGGACTGATTTTTATCAGTCCTTTTTTGTATTTCAAAAAATCAGATGATGGGGAAGCATGAAGGCGGTGATTTCGGTCTGCAGCTGCGGCCAGCCCAGCAATTTAACGCAGGCACGCTTTCGCTGCATATCGCTGGCAGCGGTACATAAGGCGCTAAAGAACAGCGCCTAAGTACCGGCCGCTCTATAGCACCTGCTTTTAAATATGCTGGCGGCGCAGCTGCGTTCCGGTATGGATCGGCTTCATGCTTACCCATCAAATGGCAGAAATGAGAGGAAAGAAAAATGTTGGAACAAATCAGTAACATATTAACAGCCATTGACAACTTTGTGTGGGGAATTCCCCTGATCGTCCTGATCCTGGCGGTAGGAATCTTTCTTACCATCCGCTTAAAGGGTCTGCAGATCACGAAAATGCCCATGGGCATTAAGCACATCAAAGACAACGAAAAGACCGGAGAGCATGGAGAGGTGTCCAGCTTTGGCGCACTTTGTACCGCTCTTTCCGCAACTATCGGAACCGGTAACATTGTAGGTGTGGCAACGGCGCTTGTGGCAGGCGGCCCCGGAGCACTGTTCTGGATGTGGGTTGCAGCGCTTCTGGGAACGGCAACCAAATATTCCGAATGTCTGCTGTCCGTGAAATACCGTGTGGTTGCAGAGGACGGACATATTATCGGGGGCCCCTTTTATTACATTGAAAAGGGAATGGGGAAAAATTGGAAATGGCTTGCAAAGATCTTTGCTTTCTTTGGCGTAGGCGTAGGCCTTTTCGGTATCGGTACCTTTACCCAGGTAAACGGAATTACCAGTGCGGTAAAGAATTTCTTTGATCCTGAAAGCCAGAACACCATCAGACTGTTTGGAGCAGATTACTCCTGGGCAGTTGTGATCGCAGGCCTTATCATTACCATCTGCGTTGCGCTGGTAATTATCGGAGGACTGAAAAGAATTTCCAAGGTGGCAGAGGTGATTGTTCCTTTTATGGCCATCCTTTATGTAATAGTAGCCCTTGCAATCCTGATCTGCAATATTACCAAGATCCCAGGAGCGATCGTTGAGATCGTGCAGGGAGCATTTGGTCTGCGTGCAGCAGCAGGTGGAGCCGTTGGCGCTATGATCATTGCCATGCAGAAGGGAATTGCAAGAGGTATTTTCTCCAATGAAGCAGGACTTGGTAGCGCACCGATCGCAGCTGCAGCAGCACAGGTAGAAGAACCTGCCCGTCAGGGTCTGATCTCCATGATGGGAACCGTGATCGATACGCTGGTGATCTGTACCATGACAGGACTTACCATTGTCATTACCGGAACCTGGGATATGGGACTTGAAGGCGTAGCCGTGACCGATAAGGCATTTCAGATGGGGCTCCCTTTTCCGGATTCGCTTTGTTCCTTCCTGTTAATGATCTGTCTGGTATTCTTTGCATTTACCACCATTTTAGGATGGAATTATTACAGTGAAAGATGTCTGGAATATCTGTGCGGCGGAAAGCAGAAGGTGGTAAAGGTGTACCGCTGGCTGTATATCCTGGCAATTTTCATCGGTCCCTTTATGACCGTGGAAGCAGTATGGACGATCGCAGATATCTTTAACGGTCTGATGGCGATCCCAAACCTGATCGCACTTGTAGCCTTAAGCGGTGTGATCGTGGCAGAGACCAAGATTTATTTTGACAGTATCAAGAAATAAAGAATAAAGTTTACAGAGCTGAAAATACATAGCTGCCGGGCGGAGGATCTTCTGCCCGGCAGTTTTGTGTGTAATGGAAAATCCTACAATCCCAATACCTGCTCTACCACTTCTACTCCATGGCAGATACAGTCGGGACAGGAACAGAGCACCTTACCGCTTTCAATCCCCTTCAGTTCCTTGCAGACAGTGCTGCCTGTTTTCTGCTGGAAGCAGGTAACCATCTGCTTGGAAAGCTGGTAGGTGGAAGCCTTGGTGCCGGGATCTTCCGTGTTGCCGTCGCTGTTCTTCATTCCCGCAAGTAAAATAGCGCCGGAAAGAGCACCGCAGGTACCTTCCATACCGCCCATACCAAGCCCTAAGCCTTCGGCTGCACGGAAAAGAGTTTTTTCATCTGCGCCTACTTCCTTAGCAAAGGCACAGGCTACTGCCTGGGCACAATTAAATTTTTTGTCATGATAGGCAATGGCTAGTTCTTTTTTCGTCATAGTATCTTCCCTTCCTTTTTCATCTGCCGGTATTCCCGGATTGATCTTCCTGTACTATTACTATAAGTTTCAGACACAGCTCTGTCAATGAAAACAGTGGACAGAACCCGGCAAACGTAGTAAATTACTAAATAGGTATATCCACTTTTAAAGTGCTTATCGAGCTGCGGGAAAAGCAGCCGGAAAATAAATCAGGAAAAGAGGAGACAAACATGGCAAGAAAAGTAGTTTTGGCAGGTGCATGCCGTACGGCAATCGGAACAATGGGGGGAACCCTTTCCACCACTCCCGCTCCCGAACTGGGAACCATTGTGATCAGGGAAGCATTAAAAAGAGCAGGCCTTAAGCCTGAGCAGGTAGATGAGGTATATATGGGATGCGTGATCCAGGCAGGACTTGGACAGAACCCGGCAAGGCAGGCGGCTGTCAATGCAGGTATCCCTGTGGAGGTTCCGGCAACGACCATTAACGTGCTCTGCGGTTCCGGCCTGCATTGCGTCAATCTGGCAGCAAAGCTGATCGCCAGCGGCGATGCAGACATTATTGTGGCAGGCGGCATGGAAAATATGAGCAAGGCGCCGTATCTGCTTTATGACGCCCGTTTCGGATACAGAATGGGCGCAGCAAAGATGGATGATGCACTGCTCCGTGATGCGCTTCAGGATGCTTTTGGCGGTTATCATATGGGAATTACCGCTGAAAATATTGCACAGGACTGGGGACTGACCAGAGAGCAGCTTGACGAATTTGCAGCATGGAGCCAGAACAAGTGTGAAAAGGCACAGGCGGAAGGCAAATTTAAGGAAGAGATCGTGCCGGTAGAGGTAAAGAAGAAAAAAGAAACGATCCTGTTTGATACAGACGAAGGCCCTCGTAAGGGCGTGACAAAGGAGAGCATTGGCAAGCTTCGTCCGGCTTTCAAGGAGGGCGGCGTTGTGACAGCAGGAAATGCTTCCGGAATTAATGACGGTGCGGCTGCCATTATCGTGATGAGCGAGGAAAAGGCAAAGGAGCTCGGCGTAACGCCTATGGCAACCTGGATCGGAGGCGAGCTTGCAGGAGTGGAACCCCGCATTATGGGAATCGGGCCTGTTGCCTCCACCAGAAAGGTAATGGCAAAGACCGGTTATAAGATCGAAGATTTTGATCTGGTTGAAGCAAACGAGGCATTTGCAGCACAGTCGGTAGCAGTCGGCCATGACCTGGGCTTTGACCTGGAGAAGCTGAATGTAAACGGCGGCGCGATTGCCCTGGGACACCCGGTAGGTGCATCAGGCTGCCGTATTCTGGTAACACTGCTCTATGAAATGGCAAGGAGAGATGCAAAGAAGGGACTTGCAACACTTTGCGTAGGCGGCGGTATGGGCTGCTCTGCCATCGTAACCAGGGATTAAAGCGAAAGGGAAAAAGAAAGTGGCAAACATTATTTCAGACGAAACCATTGAATATGTGGGGATCCTCGCAAAGCTGGAGCTTTCCGAAGAGGAAAAAGAGCAGGCCAAAAAGGATATGGGCAGCATGCTGGACTATATCGATAAGCTTGGAGAACTGGATACCACAGGCGTAGAGCCTATGTCCCATGTTTTTCCGGTAAAGAATGTATTCCGTGAGGATGTGGTGACAAACGGGGATATGCGGGAGGACATTTTGAAAAATGCTCCCGGTGAAAAGGACGGCATGTTTGTAGTGCCCCGTACATTCGAATAGGAGGACGACAGAAATGGATCTGCTTCAGATGACTGCCGTTTCCCTTGGGGCGGCAATTAAAAGAAAAGAAGTGACTGTGAAGGAGGCTGCAGAGGCTGTCCTTGCACAGATCGAAAAAAAGGAAAGCGATTATCACTGCTATGTAACGGTAGACCGGGAAGGCGCCTTAAAGCAGGCAGAGGAAGTACAGAAAAAGATTGATGCAGGAGAACTGACAGGGCCCTTGGCGGGAGTGCCGGTTGCCATTAAGGATAACATGTGCACTAAGGATCTTCTGACCACCTGTTCTTCAAAAATCCTTTGTAATTTTGTGCCTACCTTCAGCGCGCAGGCAGTAGAAAACCTGCAGCAGGCAGGTGCGGTTATCCTGGGGAAAACCAATATGGACGAATTTGCCATGGGCTCCACCACGGAGACTTCAGCCTATGGAGTGACCAAAAATCCCTGGAACACAGAGCATGTTCCCGGCGGATCTTCCGGCGGCAGTGCGGCGGCAGTGGCAGCAGGGGAATGCTTTTATGCCCTTGGCTCCGATCCCGGCGGCTCCATCCGCCAGCCAGCCTCCTTTTGCGGGGTGGTAGGACTGAAGCCTACCTATGGAACGGTATCACGTTATGGACTGATCGCATACGGTTCTTCCCTGGATCAGATCGGCCCTTTATGTAAGGATGTGACTGACTGCGCCACCATTATGGAAGTGATCGCATCACATGACCCCAAGGATTCCACCTCCATGAAGCGGGAGGATACGGATTTTACCTCAGCGCTTGTAGAGGATGTAAAGGGGATGCGGATTGGAATTCCCAGAGATTATTTTGGAGAGGGACTGGACCCTGAGGTGAAGGAGGCTGTGCTTGCGGCAGCAAAGACCCTGAAAGAAAAGGGCGCTATTGTAGAAGAATTTGACTTAAGCCTTGTAGAGTATGCCATCCCTACCTATTATACCATTGCAGCGGCAGAGGCCAGCTCGAACCTGGAGCGTTTTGACGGGATCAAATACGGCTATCGCACACCGGAGTACGAGGGACTTCACAACATGTACAAAAAGTCCAGATCCGAGGGCTTTGGGCCGGAGGTAAAAAGAAGGATCATGCTGGGCAGCTTTGTGTTAAGCTCCGGTTATTATGACGCTTATTATCTGAAAGCCCTTCGTGTAAAGGCGCTGATCAAAAAAGCCTTTGATGATGCTTTCACAAAATATGATGTGATTTTGGGGCCGGTTGCGCCCACAACGGCGCCTAAGCTTGGAAACAGCTTATCCGATCCCATCAAGATGTATCTGGGAGATATTTATACGATCTCCATTAACCTGGCAGGACTGCCCGGACTTTCCATTCCCTGCGGAACAGACAGTCAGGGGCTTCCCATCGGCATGCAGCTGATCGGGGACTGCTTCCAGGAAAAAAATCTGATCAGGGCAGCCTATACCTATGAAAAGGCAAGAGGAGCCTTTGGCAGGAAGGAGGAACAGTAGAATGGCAAAGCAATACGAAACGGTCATCGGCCTTGAGGTTCATGTGGAACTGGCAACGAAAACAAAGATCTTCTGCGGCTGTTCTACAGCCTTCGGAGGAGAACCCAATACCCATACCTGTCCGGTATGTACTGGTATGCCCGGTTCCCTTCCTGTATTAAATAAGCAGGTTCTGGAATATGCGGTGGCAGTGGGACTTGCCACAAACTGTAACATTACAAGGTACTGCAAATTTGACCGGAAAAATTATTTTTATCCGGATAATCCACAAAATTATCAGATCTCCCAGCTTTACCTTCCCATTTGCCGGGATGGAAAGGTGGAGATCGAAACGGAAGCAGGAAAGAAGTTTGTAGGCATCCATGAGATCCATATGGAAGAGGATGCGGGAAAGCTGATCCATGATGAGTGGGAGGACTGCTCTCTGGTGGATTATAACCGTTCCGGCGTTCCGCTGATCGAGATCGTATCGGAGCCGGATATGAGAAGCGCAGATGAGGTCATTGCCTATCTGGAGAAGCTGCGTATGACCATTCAGTATCTGGGCGCTTCCGACTGTAAGCTTCAGGAGGGCTCCATGCGTGCGGATGTGAACCTGTCCATAAGGGAAGTGGGAGCAAAGGAGTTCGGTACCAGAACAGAAATGAAAAACTTAAACTCCTTTAAGGCCATTGCAAGGGCCATTGAAGGGGAGACCGAGCGTCAGATCGATCTGATCGAAAGCGGCGAAAAGGTCATTCAGGAGACCAGAAGATGGGATGACAATAAGGGAGAATCCTATGCCATGAGGAGCAAGGAGGACGCCCAGGATTATCGTTATTTCCCGGATCCGGATCTGGTACCCATTTCTCTGACAGAGGAGTACCTGGAGGAAATCAGAAAAAGGCAGCCGGAATTCCGGGAGGCCAAGATGCTCCGTTACAAGGAAGAATTTGATCTGCCGGAGTATGACATTGACATCATCACCGCAAGCAAGCATATGGCAGATCTGTTTGAGGCAACAGTAGCCCTGGGCGGCCAGCCCAAGAAGGTTTCCAACTGGCTGATGGTAGAGACCCTGCGCCTTTTAAAGGAAAATGGGCTTGATGCGGAGGATATCCGCTTTTCTCCCGAAAATCTGTCAAAGCTGATCAGGATGACGGATGCAAAGGAGATCAACAGCTCTGTGGCCAAGGAAGTCTTTGAAGCCATGTTCAAGGAAAATGTGGATCCGGAAGCATATGTGGAGGAGAAGGGACTGAAAACCGTCAATGACGAGGGCGCTCTTAGAAAGACAGTGGAGCAGGTCATCGCAGAAAATCCTCAGTCTGTAGAGGATTACCGGAATGGCAAGGAAAAGGCCATCGGCTTTTTGGTAGGACAGACCATGAAGGCCATGAAAGGAAAGGCAGATCCGGGGATGGTCAACAAGCTGCTTAAGGAGCTGCTTTAAGGAAAAGGAGGAAGAATGTCAGCGACAACCAAACTTGCACTGGAGGCTTCCCTCAAAAAACTGCTGCTGGAAAAGCCTCTGGATAAGATCACGATCGCAGATCTGACCAATGAGTGTGGGATCAGCCGTATGGCGTTTTATTATCATTTTAAGGATATTTATGAGCTGGTGGAATGGGTCTGCGTGGAAGATGGAAAAAAGGCCCTGCAGGACAAAAAAACCTATGATACCTGGCAGGAAGGACTGAATCAGGTCTTTGAGGCCGTTCTGGAAAACAAACCCTTCATTATGAATGTATGCCGGGTGGTCAGCCGCCAGAAGCTGGAGAGCTATTTGAACAAGCTGACCTATCAGCTCATTGCAGATGTGGTGGAAGAAAAATGCACCCATGAGGATGTGACGGAGGAAGAAAAGCGTTTTATAGCAGAGTTTTATAAATACGGCTTTGTAGGACTGATGCTTGACTGGATCGACCGCGGAATGAAAGATGATTACAAGATCATTGTAAAGCTGATGGGGATCACTCTTCGGGGAAATATCACCAATTCCATCCGGAACTTTGAAAACAGCAATAAAGGAAATTAATCAAAATTTGCGGAATGATAAAAATCTTATCATTCCGTTTTTTTTGTAAATTGGAAAAAATGAAGGACATGACTATTATAAAACCATGAAACAGGTAATTCTAAATAAGGAAAGGTGGTAAAAGTTATGTCTCATAAAAAAGGAATTGGATTTGGCGTTGCTGCACTGGCGGCAGGCGCAGGCGTAGCAGCAGTTGCTGCAAAGGGCCGCAGAAATAACGATAAGAAGATAGAACAAAAGAAAGCGGCGCAGAAGGCAAGAGAGGAGTACCGCAACACAGAAAGAGGAAAGTACGATAAGAACAGCAAGGGCATTTATTATTCAAACGGAAACTATGAAGCCTTTGCAAGGCCTAAAAAGCCGGAGGGCGTGGATGAAAAGCATGCTTATCTGGTAGGCAGCGGCCTGGCTTCCCTGGCAGCAGCCTGTTTCCTGGTAAGGGACGGACAGATGCCCGGCAGCCACATTCATGTGCTGGAGGCAATGGATCTGGCAGGCGGTGCCTGTGATGGAATTGCGGATCCTACCAGAGGCTATGTGATGAGAGGCGGCCGTGAAATGGAAAATCATTTTGAGTGTCTGTGGGATCTGTTCCGCAGCATTCCGTCCCTTGAGATTCCCGGTGCTTCCGTTCTGGATGAATATTACTGGCTGAATAAAGAGGATCCCAACTATTCTCTCTGCCGTGCAACAGTGGAAAGAGGAAAGGACGCCCATACAGACGGAAAGTTTGACTTAAGTCAGAAGGGCTGTATGGAGATCATGAAGTTATTCATGACAAAGGATGAGGATCTCTACGATAAGACCATTGAAGATGTATTTGATGACGAGGTATTTAACTCAACCTTCTGGCTTTACTGGAGAACCATGTTCGCATTTGAGAACTGGCACAGTGCGCTGGAAATGAAGCTGTATTTCCAGAGATTTATCCATCATATTTCAGGCCTGCCTGATTTCAGCGCCCTGAAATTTACCAAATACAACCAGTATGAGTCTTTGATCCTGCCTATGCAGAAGTACCTGGAGGATGCAGGGGTTGATTTCCAGTTTGGAACAGAGGTCACCAATGTGCTCTTTGACATCCAGGATGGCCGCAAGGTTGCCAAAGCCATTGAATGCAAAGTAAATGGAGTGGAAAAGGGAATTTCCCTTACGGAAAATGATCTGGTATTCGTTACCAACGGCAGCTGCGTGGAGGGAACCATTTATGGAGACCAGGATCATGCGCCCAATGGAGATGCAGAGGTCAGAACCAGCGGGGCATGGAGTCTTTGGAAGAATATTGCAAAGCAGGATCCTTCCTTTGGACATCCCGAGAAATTCTGTTCAGATATCAATAAGACCAACTGGGAATCCGCAACCGTCACGACCCTGGATGATAAGATCATTCCTTATATTACCGACATCTGCAAGCGTGATCCCAGAAGCGGAAAGGTTGTTACGGGAGGAATTGTAAGCTGCAAGGATTCCAGCTGGCTCCTTAGCTGGACCATCAACCGTCAGGGACAGTTCAAGAAGCAGGATAAGGATCAGGTCTGCGTATGGGTATACGGACTGTTTACGGATGTTCCCGGTGATTATATCAAAAAGCCCATGAAGGATTGTACCGGTAAGGAGATCACAGAGGAATGGCTTTATCATCTGGGCGTGCCGGTAGAGGAGATCCCGGAGCTTGCAGAACACAGCGCTGTCTGCGTGCCTACCATGATGCCTTATATCACAGCCTTCTTTATGCCGAGAACAAAGGGCGACCGCCCGGATGTGATCCCGGATGGCTGTGTGAACTTTGCATTCTTAGGACAGTTTGCAGATACGCCGAGAGATACGGTCTTTACTACAGAGTATTCCGTCAGAACGGCAATGGAAGCTGTTTACGGACTTCTCGGTGTGGACAGAGGAGTGCCTGAAGTATGGGGAAGCGTTTATGACATCAGGGAGCTTCTTGACAGCAGCGTTAAGCTGATGGATGGAAAGTCTCCTCTTGAGATCGAGCTTCCCGGCCCCTTAAATGCACTGAAAAAGCCCCTGCTTCGTGTGGTGAAAGGCACGGTAGTGGAGAAGGTGCTTCGGGATCACAATGTGATCAAAGAAGGAATGATGTAAAAAACTGCTTGCCACAAGGGAGGCGCTATGTTACAATATCCCTCGGTGGCAAACAGGTGTCCGTCATACGAAAACATGAAAAGACACATGTACGCCACAGGAGTACATGTGTCTTTTTTACTGTATCCATGATACGGGAGTGATAGGAGAATGGGAACCAGATATTTTGTGGTAAAGGAGCAGGCGGTTCCGGAGGTTTTGCTGAAGGTTGTGGAGGCCAAAAAGCTGTTAGACAGCGGACGGGTGCACACAGTCAACGAGGCGGCAGACCAGGTGGGAATCAGCCGGAGTTCTTTTTACAAGTACAAAGATGATATTTTTCAGTTCCATGACAATGCCCAGGGAACCACGATCACACTGACTTTTCAGATGGAGGATGTGCCGGGGCTGTTATCGGATGTGCTGAAGATCATTGCAGGGTTTGGAGCGAATATTTTAACGATCCATCAAAGTATTCCCATAAATGGGATCGCTTCCTTAAGCCTGAGCATCCAGGTACTTCCCACAACCGGAAATGTATCGGAAATGCTTGAGGCAATGGAACAGCAAAAGGGCGTGCGGAACGTCAAGATACTTGCTAAGGAGTAAAAGACAAAAGGATGAGCCGGAAGATGCGGCAGAATGTGAGGAGATTATGATTGAAGTTGCAGTAATGGGATACGGCACGGTGGGAAGCGGCGTCGTGGAGGTAATCGAGAAAAATAAAGCGGAGATCAACCAGAAGGCTGGCGAAGAGATCAACATTAAATATATTCTGGATCTGAGAGATTTTCCGGGCGACCCCTATGCAGATAAGGTGGTTCATGATGTGGAAGTGATCTTAAATGATCCGGAGATACAGATCATCTGTGAAACCATGGGAGGACTGAAGCCTGCCTATGAGTTTACAAAGAGAGCGCTGCTTAGCGGAAAGAGCGTATGTACCTCCAACAAGGAGCTGGTTGCAACACATGGGCCGGAGCTGATCCATATTGCCCATGAAAATAAATGCAATTACTTATTTGAAGCAAGTGTAGGCGGCGGCATTCCGATCATCAGGCCTTTAAATTATTCCCTCACTGCGGAAAAGATCGATGGGATCTCCGGTATTTTAAACGGAACCACCAATTATATCCTTACCAAGATGGAAAAGGAGGGAGCAGGCTTTGAGGAGATCTTAAAGCAGGCCCAGGATCTGGGATATGCGGAAAGAAACCCGGAGGCAGATGTGGAAGGCTATGACGCCTGCCGCAAGATTGCGATCCTGTCTTCCCTGATGTGCGGAAAGAATGTAAGATATCAGGATATTTATACAGAAGGGATCACAAAGATCACCACCGAAGATTTTGTTTATGCAAAGGCAATGGGAAGAACCATTAAGCTTCTTGGAAAGAGCAGGGAAGAGGACGGAAAGCTTTATGCCATGGTAGCGCCTTTCATGATCAGCATGGATAATCCACTTTCCATGGTCAATGATGTGTTTAATGCAGTCTGCGTTCATGGAAATATGCTGGGCGACTCCATGTATTACGGAAGAGGAGCAGGAAAGCTTCCTACCGCCAGCGCCGTTGTTTCTGACGTGGTAGACTGTGCAAGACATATCGGGAAGGTGATCATGTGCTTCTGGGATCAGCAGGATATTGCGCTGACAGACATCAAGCAGTCAAGCAGACGCTTTTTTGTCAGAACGGTCCAGGACAAGGAGAGCCTTGCGCTTCAGGAGTTTGAAAGCGTCAGCGTGATAACGGCAGACGTAGCAGGAGAGTTTGCCTTTGTGACGGAAAAGATGACAGAAAAAGAATTTGACGAGAAAGCACAAAAGGTTGGAATCATTTCCAGGATCAGAATAGATTAAATTAGGAGAAATCACAGAAAGGTATTGTTAGAAATGAAAAAGGTAGTAAAGTTTGGCGGCAGCTCTCTGGCAAGCGCCCAGCAGTTTAAGAAGGTAGCAGATATCATTCATGCTGACCCGGAGAGAAGGTATGTAGTGCCCTCAGCCCCCGGAAAGCGCTTTTCGGGAGATACAAAGGTAACGGATATGCTCTATGGCTGTTATCATCTGGCAGAAGAAGAGAAGGATTTCTCCAAGGAACTTGCAGCCATCGAAGAAAGATATCAGGAGATCATAGAGGGACTTTCCTTAAGCCTCTCCCTGAAGGAGGAATTTAAGCAGATTCGGAAGAATTTCAAGGAAAAGGCGGGAGAAAATTATGCCGCATCCAGAGGAGAATATTTAAACGGTATCATTATGGCGGCTTATCTGGGATATGAGTTCGTGGATTCAGCCCAGGTGATCCGGTTTGATGAAAACGGAGATTTTGATGCAGAAACTACGAACGACATTTTAAGAGAAAAGCTTGCAGGCATGGAAAGAGCTGTAATTCCCGGCTTTTACGGAGCTTATGCGGACGGCAGGGTCAAGACTTTTTCAAGGGGCGGATCCGACGTTACCGGCTCTATCGTGGCAAGGGCAGTGAAAGCGGACGTGTACGAAAACTGGACGGATGTATCCGGTTTCCTGGTAGCAGACCCGCGCATCATTGACACCCCTGTGGCCATTGATACCATTACCTATCGGGAGCTTCGGGAGCTGTCCTATATGGGAGCAGGAGTTTTCCATGAGGATGCCATCTTCCCGGTAAGAAGAGAGGGAATTCCCATCAATATCCGCAATACCAACAAGCCGGAGGATGCCGGAACCTGGATCGTGGAGAGCACCTGCCAGAAATCCAGATATGTCATCACCGGAATTGCAGGAAAGAAAGGCTTCTGTTCTGTGAACATTGAAAAGGCCATGATGAATTCCGAGATCGGCTTTGGCCGCAAGGTGCTTCAGGCTTTTGAAGACAACGGCATTTCCTTTGAGCATGTTCCTTCCGGAATTGACACCATGACAGTATTTGTGCATCAGGATGAGTTTATCGATAAGGAGCAGAAGGTGGTTTCTGCGATCCACAGACTGGCAAGCCCGGACAGCGTTGATATTGAAGCAGACCTGGCGCTGATCGCCGTTGTGGGCAGAGGAATGAAGTCCACCAGAGGAACAGCCGGCAGGATCTTTTCGGCGCTGGCCCATGCCAATGTAAATGTAAAGATGATCGATCAGGGCTCCAGCGAGCTGAATATCATTATTGGCGTGGCAAATGATGATTTCGCGGCGGCGATCAGAGCAATTTACAATATCTTTGTGATTGCCCAGCTGTAACAGGAGGCCTGTGCCCGAGCCGGCGGAGGGTATAGAGCACAAGATTAAATAGAAAGGGCCCCACAGTTTCTGTGGGGCCCTTAAATTGCCTGAAAGCTACAAGCTATAAAATAGAAGAGGAACCAGCAGGCGCTTCTTAATAGAGCGCTTCCTCCTTCATGGATGCAAAATCAACGTTGTCATCCCAGAGAAATTCCAGATATTTCCGGGCCGTATCCAGCCGCATTGTGGTGGCGGAAACTCCGAAAACCGGCTCCTTGTCTCCATATGCGTTTGACTTTACGGCAAAAGGGGAGTCCTTCATGAAAATACCTACCGGAATGGGATCCTTCATGCTTTGAGGATCCTTGTGGCTGTCGGCCTCTGCCTGAACATCTTCCTGGGTGAGGGCAGCCCCCTCCTGATCGCTGATCAGCCCTGCGTTTTCGTAGTTGGCATCTTCATCTGCCGCATCAATTTCAGCCTGGTCAACATAGTAAATCCGGCCTTCATATGCGGAAAGCTCCTGCTCCGTCAGAAAATCCCGGAGATCCAGAAACATGCCATTGCTTGCATAATTATTATAAATAACGGAATCAAAGACAACGGCGTCTAAGTCCTTGGTCTGAACCAGGGCAATGAGCCTTTGGGCCGTAGCCATGTCAAATTCGGTCATGGTGTCATAGGAAAGAGTGGAGCTTGTGTCAATGGTGCAGTCATAGGTCTGGGTATCCAGATCAGCGTACTCGGCAAAGGTGGTTTCCAGTTTATCCTCTGACAGAAGAATGCTGTTTAACATAACGCCGTAAAAACAATAATCCTTACTGGAAGTAATATCGTGGATCAGCATGCCTCCAAAAATAAGGATGGCGATTACGGCAATCGTATGGATTTTATAGTAATACCAAAAATAAGCAAGCCGTTCCTTAAAGGTCATATTCTTGGTCTTTTGGTGCTGCTCCCGGATCTCATCAGAAACGCCCCGGTATTCCCGCGGCTTTTTTTCTTTTTGCTGCATGGCGGTCTTCCTCCCAAATGAAATGTCCTTTTTATCATAGCGATTTTAACGGGAGGTGTCAATGAAGGGGAAAGAAAGCGTTCCTTAAAAAAGAATAAACTGCCCGGGACTATGGTTTCAAACGGGTTTTACTTGCAAGTTTGAGGTAAATATACTATGATAAATAAGTATAGCTAGCGATAAAAGAAAGGTGTGAATTTAATATGAATGAAACTTATGTGGAATGGCTTGTAAAAAGAAAGACTCCGGCGTACATGACCCTCTTAAAAATCCTTACGATCATGCTGACAGTATGCTTTGTACTGCTGGGCTTTTTCCTTCTTCCCGCAATGATCATTGCTGTTTTGCTGGGAGTGGCGGCCTATTTTGTTTATTTAAATTCGGACGTGGAATATGAATATCTGTATGTGGACAAGGAGCTTACGGTGGACAAGGTAATGGCCAAGAGCCGCCGGAAAAGAGTTGCCACTTATGATCTCGGGAAAATAGAGATCCTGGCACCTATAAAATCCTGGCATCTGGATAATTACAAGAACAGAACGGATAAGACGGTGGATTACAGCTCCGGGGAAGAAAAGCAGCCGGATCGGCGTTTTGCATTCTTCTATGACGGAAAGCAGAGGGTACTGATCGAGCCCAATGAGGAAATGATAAAGGCGATGCAGACAGTAGCCCCCCGTAAGGTCTTTAAGGATTAGGCAGCAATGAAAATTTAACATAATGAATTACAGGAGGAGAGAAAATGGGTCAGATAATTGGCGAAGGCATTACCTTTGATGATGTGCTGCTTGTGCCGTCCTATTCAAAGATCGTGCCAAACGAGGTTGATTTGACAACCTGGCTGACAAAGAAAATCAAACTGAACATTCCCATGATGAGTGCAGGAATGGATACGGTCACTGAGCATCGCATGGCAATCGCCATGGCAAGACAGGGCGGTATCGGAATTATTCACAAGAATATGTCTATTGAAGCACAGGCCGAGGAAGTGGATAAGGTAAAACGTTCAGAAAATGGTGTTATTACAGATCCCTTTTCTTTGACTCCGGAGCATACGCTGGCAGATGCAGACGCGCTGATGGCAAAATTCAGGATTTCCGGTGTGCCCATTACAGAGGGAAGAAAGTTAGTGGGTATCATTACAAACCGTGATCTGAAATTTGAAACTGATTTTACCAAGAAGATCAAGGAATCCATGACCTCCGAAGGACTGATCACTGCCAAGGAGGGCATTACCTTAGAGGAAGCCAAAAAGATCCTTGCCAAGGCAAGAAAAGAGAAGCTTCCCATTGTAGATGACAATTATAACCTGGTGGGACTGATCACCATAAAGGATATTGAAAAGACAATCAAATATCCCTTATCTGCCAAGGATTCCCAGGGAAGGCTTTTGTGCGGTGCAGGAGTAGGAATTACGGCAAACGTGCTGGACAGAGTAGGCGCCCTTGTAGACGCCAAGGTAGATGTGGTGGTACTGGACTGCGCACATGGACATTCTGAAAATGTGCTCAGATGTCTGCGCATGATCAAAGAAAAATATCCGGATCTTCAGGTGATTGCAGGAAACGTAGCGACCGGTGCAGGAACAAAAGCGCTGATAGAGTCAGGAGCAGATGCCGTTAAGGTAGGAATAGGCCCTGGTTCTATCTGTACAACCCGTGTGGTTGCGGGAATTGGCGTTCCGCAGATCACAGCCATCATGGAAGCTTATTCCGTTGCAAAGGAGTATGGGATCCCCATCATTGCAGATGGCGGCATCAAGTATTCAGGAGATATGACAAAGGCCATTGCAGCAGGCGGAAATGTATGCATGATGGGAAGTATCTTTGCAGGCTGTGACGAGAGCCCCGGAACCTTTGAACTTTATCAGGGACGTAAATATAAGGTATACAGAGGAATGGGATCCATTGCAGCAATGGAGAACGGCAGCAAGGATCGTTATTTCCAGGAAAACGCCAAAAAGCTGGTACCGGAAGGCGTAGAAGGCCGTGTGGCATATAAGGGAACTGTGGAAGATACCGTATTCCAGCTTATGGGCGGTCTCAGATCCGGTATGGGATACTGTGGTACAGCAACGATCGAGGAACTGAAGCAAAACGGAAGCTTTATTAAGATTTCAGCAGCTTCCCTTAAGGAAAGCCATCCTCATGATATTCATATTACAAAAGAAGCACCAAACTATAGCGTAGATGAGTAAAGAAATCTAAGCGGGGAGTAAAAGGAGTATAACGTTAGTGGGGAACTTTGAAGACAAAGCGTCGGAGTGCAGCATGACAGCCTTGCTCCAGAGCCTGATAGAAGGGAAGGAACTGGAAAGATGGCAGCAGCACTTTTGCGAGATTGCAAAAGTGTTTATTTGCTGTGTGGACGGACAGGGTGAGGAGCTGACAGCGCTTGGCGGAAAAAAGAGCGAAGCGGACAGGATCGAGGAAGCGCTTGATAAAGAGCAGGTCAGTTCTATGCTAAAGAGAGTATCCGAGGACGGCCTGGAGGATCAGACCATTGAAAATACCGCATATCCTAACTTGCGTGTTGCGGTGATTTCCGCAAAGGCAGAAGGAAGAACTGTTATGAATTGGCTGGTATGCGGGGTGATTTCTGATGCCTTTTCAGAGGGCGAATATGCAATGCCTGCACTTACCGGTTTTTCCAGTACCTTAACGGAGGAACAGTTTGCACAGGTAGTGGATGCGCTGCGGGATACTACAGAGACCCTGATCGGGTACAAATATTCCATGATAAATGCCCAGGCCCAGAGCAGAAGAAGCCGTTTTTCCGAGATGGAAATGAGCGAGAACCTGAAGCGCTCAGAGGCGCTGACAGAGGTAGTGCAGCTGCTGGAAAGCGAAGATTCCATTGAAGAGGTGATGAGTGATCTGCTGGGCACGGTAGGACGCTTTTTACACTTAAGCACCGCTGCGGTCTATCGGATCGCCAAGCAGGGAAATAAGCTGAATATCGTATCCTGGTGGAGCAGAAGCGATGCTCCCGTCAGATCGGAGGGAAGCTTTGAAATCCCCAATCTGTCTCTGTTTAAGGCAGAAAAGACGCTGGTGCTGTCTGAAAATTCCGTTATGGGAACAGAGGAACGGGAAGAAATGGAGCGGCTTTCCGTGAAGGCTCTGATTATCCTCCCGATTATCATAAATGGCGCAGTCAATATGTATGCCTACTTTGGGGAAAACGAAATTTCCAGAACCTGGAAGATTGAAGAGATCCGGTTTTTGAATGACTCTGTCAAGATCCTTCAAAGCATTCTGACCAGAAGGATCCAGAAAAATTCTCTGGCAGGCTCCTACGCTTCCCTGGAAACCATTCTGGACAATGTAGGAAGCGCTGTCTATGTGAAAAGCCTGACCACAGATGAACTCCTTTTTGTAAACCGCAATCTCCGTCATACCTTTGAAAAGGAACTGAAGGACGGAACCCTGGCAGAGCTTTTGGATCAGGGGATCACAGGAGAGAGCGGCATCAGTGAGATCTTCCATGCCAAGAGGGAGCGCTGGTATGATCTGTATTATACCAGGATCAAATGGGTGGATGGTAATCCGGTCAGACTGTGTGCTCTTTACGATATTACAGAAAAGAAGAATTATCAAAGAAAAATAGAGCAGCAGGCTTATACAGATTTCCTGACAGGACTGTATAATCGTATGTGCTGCGAAAGAGACCTTTCAAGATATGTGGATGAGGCAAGGAGAAACGGCTCTAAGGGAGCGCTGCTTTATCTGGATCTGGATGATTTTAAGCATATCAATGACGGGCTTGGACATCAATATGGAGATGTGCTTTTGAAGGCGATTTCCCACAGCCTTCAGAGAATAGAAGGAATAGAAAATACCTGTTACCGCATGGGCGGCGATGAATTTGTCATTGTCATTCCTCCGGAAGGGTATGAAAGACTGGAAAAGATCATTACCTCTATTAAGGAGATCTTTGCAAATCCCTGGTTTTTGAAGGACGCTGATTATTACTGTACCATGAGTATGGGAATTGTTGTGTATCCGGATTCCGGGGATCAGGTCAGCGAGCTGATCAAAAAGGCTGATATCGCCATGTACGAGGCCAAGAAGCAGGGCAAGAACAGGGTGGCGCAGTATTCGGACAACATTGAATCCAAATCAGGCAAAAGACTTGATATGGAAAAGAATATGCGGGATGCTACGGCAAAGGGATATCAGGAGTTTGAAATTTATTATCAGCCCATTATTAATATCCAGCAGGAAAAGCTGCCCTGTACCGGGGCAGAGGCGCTGATCAGATGGAACAGCACGGAGCTTGGCTTTATTCCGCCCTCAGAGTTTATTCCCCTTGCAGAATATCTGGGGCTGATCAATCCCATTGGAAATTATGTATTGCGCGAAGCCTGCAGAAGATGTAAACTATGGAACGAAAACGGACATCCTGATTTCAAGGTCAATGTCAACTTATCCGTGATACAGCTTCTCCAGCCGGATATTGTTGAAATCGTGGAAAACACGGTAAAGGAGACCGGCATCAAACCGGGAAATCTGACTCTTGAAGTAACAGAAAGCCTTGCCATTAACGATATGGAAAGAATGAAGCATATTCTGGCAAAGATCCGCAGCATGGGAGTGAGGATTGCCCTTGATGACTTTGGAACGGGGTATTCTTCCCTGAACCATATCCGGGAAATCCCCCTTGATGTGATCAAGGTGGATCAGAGCTTTATTAAGGATCTGGAAAGAGATGCATATGCAAAATCCTTTATCAAAATGGTAGGAGAGCTGGCAGATGCGATCCATGTCAACCTGTGTGTGGAGGGTGTGGAAACCAGACGCCAGTATGAGATATTGTCTAAGCTTTGTACCTGCATGGTGCAGGGATACTATTTTGACAGGCCGATGCAGAGAGAGGCATTTGAAGAAAAATATGTGCCGGAGCTGGTCAAAGAGCAGAATGGAGAAAAGGATGAGTGAGAAGGAATTGACAGAAAACGTAGTGACATCGGAGGCTGAGGAAGAAAAAGCCACAGTTTCCAAAAACTTTATCGAGCAGATCATTGACAAGGATCTGGCAGAGGGTGTTTATGATACCGTACACACCAGGTTTCCACCGGAGCCTAACGGCTATCTTCATATCGGACATGCAAAGAGCATTCTTTTGAATTATGGTCTTGCAAAGGAATATGGCGGCAAATTTAACATGCGGTTTGATGACACCAATCCCACAAAGGAAAAGACGGAATTTGTGGAATCCATCCTGGCAGATATCAAGTGGCTTGGCGCAGACTGGGAAGACAGACTTTTCTTTGCATCTGATTATTTCGGACAGATGTATGAGGGCGCCATTAAGCTGATCAAAAAGGGAAAGGCTTATGTTTCCGACCTTTCCGCTGAGGAAATGCGAGAGTACCGCGGAACGCTGACAGAACCTGGGAAGAACGATCCCAACAGGGACAGAAGCGTGGAAGAGAACTTAGCGCTTTTTGAAAAAATGAAAAACGGGGAGTACGCTGACGGGGAGAAAACGCTTCGAGCTAAGATTGATATGGCGTCTCCTAATATTAACATGCGGGATCCCATTATTTATCGTGTAGCACACATTTCCCACCATAATACGGGGGATCAGTGGTGCATTTATCCCATGTACGATTTTGCACATCCTATTGAGGATGCCATCGAAGGGATTACCCATTCCATTTGTACTCTGGAGTTTGAAGACCACAGACCACTTTATGACTGGGTTGTGAGAGAACTGGAATATCCTCATCCCCCTAAGCAGATTGAGTTTGCAAAAATGTATTTGACCAATGTAGTCACTGGGAAGAGATATATTAAAAAGCTGGTGGAAGAAGGGATTGTAGACGGCTGGGATGATCCCAGACTTGTTTCCATTGCGGCCCTTCGGAGAAGGGGCTTTACGCCGGAATCCATTAAGATGTTTGTAGAGCTTTGCGGTGTTTCCAAGAGCAATGCTTCTGCTGACTATGCAATGCTGGAGTATTGCATCAGAGAGGATCTGAAGCTGAAGCGCCCCCGTATGATGGCGGTATTAGATCCAGTGAAGCTGATCATAGACAACTATCCCGAGGATCAGACGGAAATGCTGGAGGTTGCCAATAACCTGGAAAATCCGGAAATGGGCACCAGACAGGTTCCTTTCGGCAGAGAGCTTTACATTGACAGAGAGGACTTCATGGAGGTTCCGCCCAAAAAATATTTCAGACTGTTCCCGGGCAACGAGGTGCGTCTGATGAATGCCTACTTTGTAACCTGTACCGGCTGTGTGAAGGATGAAAACGGAAAGGTCGTAGAGGTACACTGCACCTATGACCCTGAAACAAAGTGCGGAACCGGCTTTACAGGAAGAAAGGTCAAGGGAACCATTCACTGGGTTCCTGCGAAGGAAGCTATCCGGGCAGAGGTCAGATTATATGAAAATATCATTGATGAAGAGAAGGGAGTATATAATGAAGAGGACGGCAGTTTGAATCTGAATCCCAATTCTCTGACTGTACTGAAGGATTGCTTTTTAGAGCCTGCATTGAAGGACGCAAGGCCCTATGACAGCTTTCAGTTTGTGCGTCAGGGATATTTTTGTGTAGATGCCAGGGATTCAAAGGAAGATGCCCCGGTATTTAACAGGATTGTATCATTGAAGAGTTCTTATGTACTGCCTAAGGCATAAGAAAAATTACACATATGCTGCAGTGCAGCAGAATGAGAGGATAAAATGGCTGGATTATTAGATGGACTTGAAAAGATTGGACTTGGAAATTTAGAGGGCATGGATCTGTATACTGACAAGGAAAAGGCAGAAGCAGAAAAGAAGAAGACGCCAGCGCCGGAAATAAAGGAAACAGACTTTATTTTTGATAAGACCTATGAATGCCCTGTGTGCTATGAAAAGATCAAGGCAAAAACCATAAAGGCTTCAAAGGCAAGAATGGTGCGGACAGATCAGGATCTGAGGCCTATTTATGAGCATATTGAACCTCTGAAATATGATGTGGTGCTGTGCCCTCACTGTGGTTATGCAGCCCTTGCGAGATATTTTGGCGGACTGACAGCGTCCCAGATTAAGGCGGTGAAGGAAAATATATCCAAAAGCTATCATTCCATCACCCAGGATAAAGAAACCTATACCTATGAGGATGCGCTTTACCGCTATAAGCTTTGCCTTGTGAATTCCATTGTCAAGAAGGGAAAGGCCAGCGAAAAAGCCTATATCTGTCTGAAGGCCGGATGGCTTTTAAGAAGTTATCAGGACTGTATTACCCAGTCGGGGCAGCAGACAGAAAAGCTTCCGGAACTGAAAAAGCAGGAACAGGAATTTTTGAAAAATGCACTTGACGGCTTTATCAGCGCAAGACAGACAGAGGACTTCCCCATGTGCGGTATGGATGAAACCACTGTGGAATATCTGATCTCCGTTCTCGCCATCGAGTTTGAGAAGTATGATATTGCTTCCAAGCTCATTGCCGGTATCCTGGCATCTACAACGGCAAGCAGCCGTATGAAGGATAAAGCAAGAGATGTAAAGGATCTGCTGGTGGCAAAGCGGAAAGAGCAGAGCGTCGAAAAGGATAGCTGATTCCACAGGTTCTGACGGAAAATTTTTAAATTAATGAATAACCCCCAAAAGCAGTAAGCTTTTGGGGGTCTTTTACATTACAATTATGGCAATATCCATAAGGGCGGTAGTGCTCATCTGCCTGTGCACTTATGTTTCGTCATCAAAAAATTCTTCTACCTCTGCCTGTGGAGCAGCTGCGCTGGGATCAGCAGTTTCTTCCTGGGCGCTGTCTGCGGCGGCCTCATTGACAGGAGCAAATGCTTTTTCGGCTTCTTCCGTGGAGGAAGTCTCTTCGGATGCATCGGTCTGGGTTCCTGAAGGGGATGCATTTTCTTCCGGTTCGGAAGCTTTGGCAGCATCTTTATTGATCGCAGTCAGATCGGTAAAATTGCTGTCAGGAGAAGCAGTACCCTCTGCAACAGATTTTACAGTTTCCCTTACCTGCGCAACAGAACCTGAGATCACTTCCTTTGCCTTGTGGAAAGCTTCTGTGGCAAAAGCTTCAGCTTTATCAAGATTTAAGGAAACGTAGGAACGCTCCTTGCTGTTATTCAGATCCTCATCCAGATCCTCGCTGAAATCATCAAAATCATCATCATCATTTTCGTGGGTATCAGCAGAAACCATTTCATCTTTTTTTTGGAGATACTGGTACGCTCCGTAAATAGCGGCACCTGTAATTGCAGAAAAAAGTAAAAATTTTCCAAACTTCTTGGACATAACGTAGCTCCTTTCGGTGGATTTTCAGATAGTAATATCTTAATACTATTTTGGGAAAATGAAAAGAGAATATGTATAAATAATCTATGAAATTTCATTGAAGCAGCCTGAAAAATATGATATATTTAATTTCGACTTACAAAGTCAATATTGGGGGACGGTAAAACGGAATGAATGAGAAATTTTTTGACCTGAAAAAGGAAAAGCAGGATCGGATGATCAATGCGGCACTGAAGATTTTTGGACTGAACGGCTACGAGCATGCAAGCACAGATGAAATCGTCAGGGAGGCCGGCATCAGCAAGGGCCTTTTGTTTCACTATTTTATCAGTAAACTGGGACTGTATACCTTTGTTTATGACTATAGTGTCAGATATATGCTTTTAGAGCTTGGAACCGGAGTGGCTGCGGAAAAAACAGACCTTTTTTCCCTTTTGGGACAGGTATTGCAGTCTCAGGTTCAGGTGATGAAAACCTATCCGTATATGCAGCTCTTTTTGCAGAGAAGCAGATCGGAGGACGTGGGAGAAGCGCTTCTTGCCACAGAGGAAAAGCGTATGATCCTGCCGGAAAAATATGGGGAGATCATGGAAAAGGCCGATCAAAGCAGCTTAAAAGCAGGAGTGGACAAGGACAAGCTTTTGCAGATGTTTGAATACACGGCAAATGGATTGATGCAGGAACGCTTCTGTGACGGCTCCTTTCAGCCGGAGTTATATCATGCAGAACTAAAGGAGTATCTGAAGCTGCTTAAGGGTATTTCATACAGGGAATAACTGAAAATGGATAAGAACGTAAAATGATAGAAAACAAGTGATAAAAGGCCGTGCAGAGGCAGATCATAAGTAATAAAATGTTCACAGAAATGGAGAGCGATCATGAAGGAAACACTTTATACCATTCCCTTAAACGATGCAGTGGCAGCAGATGACGAATGCCCCTTTTGTTTTATTGAAAGGGAGGTGGAGCAAAATCTGCTTGATTTTGTTTTAGGCAGCGGTTCTTCTTACATGGAAAGTGACGTGCGTGCCGCAACAGATGCAGCCGGATTTTGCAGAGAACATTTCCACAAAATGTTTGAATATGGAAATACCCTGGGAAACGGATGGATCTTAAAGACCCATTACATGAAGATGAACAGGGAAATGCAGGAGCAGTTTCAAAAATATGCGCCGGGCAAAACACCTCTTATGGGGAAATTCAGGAAAACTGCGGAAGGAACCAATTCCGTCAGCAGCTGGGTGAAGGAAAAAGAAAGATCCTGCTATATCTGTAACCGCTTTGCCGACACTTATGACAGATATATGGACACTTTCTTTTATATGTATAAAAAGGATGAGGAGTTTCAAAAGAAGATCCTTGGCGGAAAAGGCTTTTGTCTGCATCATTTCGGAGATCTGTGTGAATATGGGGAGATGCGGTTAAGTGAAAAGGAAAAGAAAGAATTCTATCCGGCCATGTTTGAACTGATGGAAAGAAATATACAGCGCCTCCAGGAGGATGTGACCTGGTTGGTCGATAAATTTGACTACCGGAACAAGGATGCGGACTGGAAGAATTCCAAGGACGCCGTCCAGCGGGGCATGCAGAAGCTGAAGGGCGGATACCCTGCGGATCCACCCTATAAGATGAATAAATAAAGAAAATAAAACAGGCCAAGGAGCCAGCTGGTAAAAATACCGTAAAGGATCACAGGGCCGGCAATAGTAAAGATCTTGCAGCCGATTCCAAAGACCTGTCCCTCTTTTTTGAATTCCACAGCAGGGGCGGCTACGGAATTGGCAAAACCAGTAATAGGTACAAGAGCGCCGGCCCCGCCGAACTTTACAATGGACGGATACAGATTAAAACCGGTCAGCAAAACGCTTAACAGAACCAAAATCAGGGAGCAGAAGCTGCCCGCCATATCCTGATCCATAGAAAGATTGTTTTTGGCAAAATTTAAAAGAAACTGTCCCAGGGTGCAGATCAGCCCTCCGGTCAGGAACGCTTTTGCCATTTGTAAAAGCAGGTTGTGGGTAGGGGTTATCTTTTTCACATATTCTTCGTAATCCTTTTCCATTTGAGCCTGTTTTTCTTTTTGCACTTCTGTCATCATAATCTCCATTCTGCAGATGCTTTTTTTGTAATGCTTAAAATCTTCTTTTCTAGTTTTTGCAAAGAAAGCAGATTTATTCCAAACTATTATTTTTTTATAAAGGTAGGCACGTCTCTTCTTGTAGATTGTCTGCAGGAATGATACAATGAAATCCGATAAAAGCATGAGGAGATGGGGCAGTGGTGGTTAATTTTTCCAGTATGGAATTTCTATTTCGATTTTTACCCGTTTTTTTGATCCTGTACTTTATTGTTCCCAGAAAATACAGAGAATTGACTTTGTTAGTCGGGAGCTTTGTTTTTTATGCCTTGGGGGATCTGAAATTCCTTCCGGTACTGGCGCTGCTGATCCTGTTAAATTATGCTCTTGCAAGCGCATCCTGGAAGCAGCAGGAGGGCTACAGCATTCAGGAATGGCAGCAGCAGAAACGAAAACGTTATTTGACCATGGCAGTTTTTCTGGATGCGGGCGCACTTCTTCTTTTTAAGTGTCTGGGAGTATTTGTATCGGAAACACTGCTTCCTTTGGGGATCAGTTTTTACATTTTTAAAATGATCTCCTTTCAGGCAGACATATATAAAAAAGAAATTTTCAGCAAGCCGAAGCTCAAATATGTAGCGCTTTATTTCAGCCTGTTTCCGCAGGTGATCTCCGGCCCGATCATGCGCTATGGAGAAGGGGAGTTTGAACTGGACAGAACCTGCGGACCGGAAGAACTGGAAAAAGGACTGTTTTATTTTGTTTCCGGTCTTGGAATGAAAGTGCTTCTGGCAGACCGTCTGGCAATTCTCTGGAACGACCTGCAGATGATCGGCTTTCAAAGCATTTCCACTCCTCTTGCATGGCTGGGAGCCCTGGGGTACTCCCTGCAGCTTTATTTTGATTTCTGGGGCTATTCCCTGATGGCCTCCGGGTTGATGGTGATTTTGGGATTTCCCTTTATTCAAAACTTTGACCATCCTTATGCTTCCAAAAGTATTGCAGAGTTTTACCGCAGATGGCACATGACTCTGGGAAGCTGGTTTCGGGATTATGTTTATATTCCCATGGGCGGAAGCAGATGTACAAACAAAAGGCTTGTGAGAAACCTTGCACTGGTATGGATTCTGACAGGCTTATGGCATGGAAGCGGCATAAACTTTCTGATCTGGGGAGGACTCCTTGGGCTTTTCATTATCTTGGAAAAGCTGTTTTATGGAAAGTATCTGGCGAAGCTTCCGGTTCTTGGGCATCTGTATGTACTGGTGCTGATCCCGCTCAGCTGGGTGATCTTTGCCCTGACGGACCTGAAAGAGCTTGGCCTGTATTTTAGCAGGCTGTTTCCCTTTTTCGGAGAGGGGATTGCGGTTCACCAGGGAGATTTTCTGAAGTATGCCGAAAGCTATGGGATTTTTTTCGTGGCAGGAATCTTGCTCTGTATTCCTGCAAGCTTTCGTTTTCTTCAAAAGCACCGCAAAAATCCTGCGGTATTGCTTTTGATGCTTTTGGTTTTCTGGGCCTGCGTTTACCTGATTTCAGGCAGCGCCGGAAACCCGTTTATGTATCTGAAGTTTTAACTATGGCAGAAGCTGTCTGAAACAGATGGAAGCTGGTTAGGGCTTTTCTTTTGTAGGCCGGGCTGCGGGGATCTGCTTTGGTGGTGGAACAGGATGGGGCTTACGGTTTGATTTGAAAGTGGAGCCGATTTTGGATTTTTTGATCTGCTTTGAAGTTGTAGCTGATTTTGGGTTTATGGTCAGCTTTGAAGTTGGAGCCGATTTTTGGATTTATGGTCAGCCTTGAAGTTGGAGCCGATTTTGGGTTTATGGTCAGCTTTGAAGTTGTAGCTGATTTTGGTATTTATGGTTTGGCAGGAGTGGAGGGCTGTTTGGATTTGTGGTTTGATCTGAGGAGTTGTTTGGAACTTGCCGTTTTTTCGTGATAGAGCGCTGGGAGAAGAAAAATGAAAAATTTGAAAAAATGTCCTTTACTGCTGCTGATCCTTTTTACAGGTGTACTTTTTACCATTGTGGCAGCAGTGGGAAAACAAAATATATATGCAGATCAGGGGTATGACCCACTCAAGACGCCTCTTTTATCTGTTTTATTTACAGGGGTGCAGGATGATATTTATCCCTGGCAGATGTTAAGCGGGGCGGAGCCGGTTTCTGCGCAAAAGGCGTCAAAGGAAGATGATGCAGTTCAGGGAAATTCAGATCAGCAGGAGCAGTCAGTGCCGGGGCAGAACGGAGCAGCTTCCCCTGTGGCAGGAACGGAGAAGAATACCACAGAAGCAGAGCAGTCAGGCCAGGATGCAACAGAAGCCGGCCAGAGCGCAGCCCAGCCGGGTCAGGATGTGACAGGAACAGAGCAAAGCGCAGCCCAGCCAGGACAGGATGTGACAGGAACAGGACAGAAAGGCACCGGAAGCGATAATGCAGCCAAAACACCTGCTGCGGAGCCCTTAGAGCGGCTGCAGCCTTTGAGGGAAAGCACTTATGAGGAATATATAAATCATATATCTGCTGATATTTACGGAGACGCCGGGGCTGTCAGAGCGGCAGAATATCCTTTTGAAACGGTAACAGAGGATTATTTTGATGATGCATTGTTTATTGGAGACTCCAGGACGGTAGGGCTTCGGGACTATACAGATCTGGCGGAGCATGCGGATTTTTACTGCGAGACTTCCCTGACAATTTATAAGGTGCTGGAGGAGAGCTTTAAGGGAAAGGGAACCATTTTAGAGGCTCTCTCTAAAAAGAACTATGGCAAGATTTATCTGATGGTAGGGATCAATGAGCTTGGCAGAGGCACAACAGAGGATTTTATGGCAAAATATACCGAGGTGGTAGACACACTGCATGAGCTTTGCCCGGATGCCAAGATCATGATCCAGGGAATTATGCATGTTTCCGAGAAAAAGAGCAGCTCGGATGCTATTTTTAACAACAGCAACATTAATGCCAGAAACAATGCGATTGCTACCCTGGCCGACAATGTACATTTCTTTTATATTGATATGAATGAAGCTGTCTGTGATGAAAATGGAAATTTAAATGCAGAATACACGCATGACCAGATCCATTTGCTGGGAATGTACAATGATCTGTGGAAGCAGTTTCTGCTGGAACATGGCGTTGAGGGCTAAAGGGAGCCACAGAACTTGATATTGAGCCAAGAAGATGACTCCCGGTTTCCTGTAAACGATAAAATTATCATTTGTGATAAGAAGATAAAAACTAAAAAGAGGCGAGGGTATTGCTGCAGGTATGCAGCTGATACCCTCGCCTCTGGTCGCTATTGGGTCCTTAGCTGTGTTTTTGTTGTTGTACACCCAAGCCAGATGTTGCCGCTGGGTCTTTTTGATGATTTAAGTCATTTGTACCCTTGCCACTGGGTATTTTGCTGAGTTTATGTTGCTATACACCCACGTCAAATGCTGGCACTGGGTCTACTGTGATGATTTAAGTCGTTTGCACCCACGCCACTGGGTATTTTGTTGTGTTTTGTTGCTGTACACCCACGTCAGATGTTGGCGTTGGGGCTATTGTGATAATTTAAGTCATTTGCACCCACGCCATTGGGCTTATTGCTGCATTTTGGTCTTTATATACCCTCACAGGTCATTGGCACAAGAGCTTGCCAGTAAATTTTGTTCATAACCCAACTTGTTTCAAAGGATATGGCAATAAATAAAATATAAGAAATAAAAAGCAGGAAAGCTTAAGGAAGCAAGAAACTAAAAAGTAAAATGCCAAAAGCAAAAATCCCAAAAACAAAAGAAAGCCATTGAAAAGTAAAGGTGTTAAGGGCAAAAAGCTTCAAAACAAAAATGCCAATAAACAAGAAAGCAAAAATCCCAGAAACAAAAGAAAACCATTGAAAAGTAAAGGTGTTAAGGGCAAAAAGCTTCAAAACAAAAAGCCAATAAACAAGAAAGTCTAAATTTTCAAATTAAGAAACCCTAACATCAAAAATATCAAAGTCAAGAACTTACAAAGGAAAAAGGCTTAAAAATAAAACTTTAAATGCAAGAAATCAAAAAAGAATAAAAAATTTCCCATATGCAATACTAAGCAAAAGCGTAGTTATTTAAAGAATAAAAATAGCAGAAAATATAAGTTGAAAGAATGGGAGATTAGCATGGAAACAGAAGTAGGAGCAATTTTTGAACAGGGACGGGGCAGCATTAAGATCCCTATGCCAATTTATATAAAGGCCAGCGCTTCCGTTGTGGGAACCAAAGAGGGCGAAGGGCCCTTTGGAGAACTATATGATATTGTGGGAAAGGATGACAAATTTGGCTGTGACACCTGGGAGGAAGCTGAAAGTACCCTGCAAAAAGAGGCACTGACTTTGGCAATCGGAAAATCTGGCATGAAGAAAGAAGAGATTTCTTATTTGTTTGCAGGTGACCTGCTTGGTCAATCTATTGCCAGCAGCTTTGGACTGGGAGCCTTTGAAATTCCGCTGGTGGGTATGTATGGAGCCTGCTCAACCTGCGGACTGACCATGGCAATGGCAACCATCGTGCTTGCTGGGGGAATGGCGCAGCATGCGGCCTGTGTGACATCGAGCCATTTTGCCAGTGCAGAAAAGGAATTCCGATTTCCGCTGGGGTATGGCAATCAGCGTCCGTTGTCAGCAACCTGGACTGTGACGGGCAGCGGAGCTTTTGTGCTCAGCAGCAGTAAGGGGACGGCGGACAGGGCGCTTGTAGCTGGAATCACACTGGGAAAGCTGGTAGATTATGGCCTGAAGGATTCCATGAATATGGGAGCCTGCATGGCTCCTGCAGCGGCAGATACCATATACCGGAACCTTGTGGATTTTGGAAGAAATCCGGAAGATTATGACAAGATCATTACAGGAGATCTGGGCAGTGTAGGTCAGAAAGTACTTTGGGATCTGATGAGGGAAAAGGGAATGGATATTTCAGGAGTGCATATGGACTGTGGAATGGAGATTTATGACAGCAGTCAGGATGCCCATGCCGGAGGAAGCGGCTGCGGCTGCAGCGCAGTGGTTTTATCTGCTTATATCCTGAAGCAGTTAGAGGAAGGCATCTGGAAAAGAATTTTGTTTGTTCCCACAGGCGCTCTTTTAAGTAAGACCAGCTTTAACGAGGGGCAAAGTATTCCGGGGATCGCTCATGCGCTGGAGCTTGTAAGTCCAAAGTAAATCTGTCCATGAAAAATGCAACAAGACCATTCAAAGCCTCATAAAAACGAAAGTCCAGATCCAGCAAAGTCCTGAAGAAAATGCCCCCGGATCCAGCAAAGCCTCATGAAAGCCCCATGAAAAACATCCCGGAATCCTCCATCCCATTCATAAGAGAAAAGTACAATAAATACATGGAACCATAATAGAATTAAACCTCTCCCGGTGATATGATTTTTTTATCAGATATATGGTCTGCATCTGTCTGGGATGTTTTACAGGAAGGGGCCTTGAGAGGGAGGAAAGTGTGAAAGATATTTTTTACACGGCCTTATGACTGTGGCTTAAAGCTTGCAGACTTATGGAAAGGTATGGTGAATTTTATGGAGAAGATCAAGACAAAAAGCATGATCGAAAGAGAACAAAAGACGAGCTATCGGAACTTTAACGTGGCGGTATACTGTCCGGTGATGAACATCAATAACATTACCGATTTTGAGGATTTTGACCGGAAATTTAAGCTTCTGTACGGGAATGTTAAGATCGGCAGGGCTTATCTGGAATGCTACCGGGGACTGATATGGTGTGATAAGGAGCAGCTTCTTAAGGTAAAGAGCTATTTTGAAAGAAAGGGAATTGCAACCTCAGGTGGAATTACTACCTGCGGAGCAGGGGATAATGAGGGCTTTGAGTCTCTTTGCTACTCTAATCCCGAGGGCGTGGAAATCCTCAAAAAAGCCGTAGCCCTGAATGCAGAAGTTTTTGACGAATTTATTTTTGATGATTTTTATTTCCTGAACTGCCGCTGCAAACGCTGCGTGGAAGCAAAGGGAAACAGAACCTGGTCGCAGTTCCGCCTGGATCAGAAGAAATGGATCACGGAAGAGATCGTGATGAAAACGGCCAAGGAGATCAATCCGGATATTAATGTGATCGTAAAATTCCCTCAGTGGTATGAAGCATTTAACGAGACAGGCTATGATCTGAAAATGGAGCCCGAGCTGTTTGACTGCATTTATACCGGAACGGAGACCAGAAATCCTGTTTATGCACAGCAGCATCTCCCTAAATACTTAAGCTATTTTGTCATGCGTTATCTGGAAAGCGCAGCCCCTTTCAGAAATCTGGGCGGCTGGTTTGATCCTTACGAATGCACTTACAATATTACCTCTTACCTGGAGCAGGGGTATCTTACCTTGTTTGCAAAAGCCAGGGAGGTGACGTTGTTCTGTCTGGGAAGCCTGATAAGCGACCCTACATACCAGACCTTTGTGCCGGCTCTTGGCCAGATGTTTGAAGAGATAGACGGCTATATGGGAGAATTAGGGAACCCTGTGGGGGCGGCAGCCTACAGACCTCATAATGGAAGAGGAGAGGATAACATTCACAATTATCTGGGAATGTGCGGAATTCCTTTTGAAGCCTGTGTGGAATATCCGAAGGAGGCTGAAGTGGTCTTTCTGGCAGAAAGCGCGGCGGATGACAGGGAGATCATAGACAAAATGAAGCAGAGCCTTTTTGCAGGAGCCGATGTGGTTGTAACAAGCGGCTTTGTGAGAAAGCTGGGAAGCGCTTTTGAAGAATTTGCCAACATCAGATATACGGAAAGAAAGGCGATTGTCAGCGAGTATGCGGACACCAAGGATAACGGACTGACCGTAAGCGGCAAATACACCGGAAGCGGTAAGGTTCTGATCCCACAGCTTGATTATTATACCAATGATGTCTGGGAACTGGCAGCAGCTTATGGCTATCACAATAATTTCCCCATTGTGATCCGTTTCCGGTACGGCCAGGGACATGTGGGTATCATAACCATCCCTGACGATATGAGTCAGGTTTACCAGTATCCAAACCAGGTACTGCGGGTGATGAGAGAGCTGCTTTCCAAAGAAATGCCTGTGGTAATAGACGGCCCTGCCATGGTGCAGGTATTTGCCTATGACAATGATGTGGTGATCCTCAGGTCAGACCTGCCCTATGATGAGAGCATCAGCTTAAAGCTGGCAGAGAGCTATACGGGCGTGAAGGATCTGATCAGTAATGGTGAGATAAAAGCTGTGGGAGGAAGCGTTCCCCTTCGGATGACGCCGGGAGTAAACTATATTTTAAAGCTTCAAAAATAAGATCCTTGCATTTCTTGTATAATGCCTTCCGGCTATGGTATGATAAAAACAGCCGGGAGGCATTCTATTTTTATCCGGCAAAAGGAAGAGTTCGGGAAGAGATCGATGAAGAAAAAGAAAAAAATGCAGAAAAAAACAAAAAAGTGGATTGCGATTTTGACGGCGATCCTTTTACTTCTTGGCGGCTATGTCTTTTATGTTTTTCAAAGCTATTACCGCCTGCAGGATAATATTCCCCTGGAGATCATGCGCAACGGGGAAAACTCCAGCTTTGAAGAAAGCTATGTGGTGGAACCTGGAAAAGCATATATGATCATGACCTATAATATCGGTTTTGGTGCATACAGGCCCGAATTCAGCTTTTTTATGGATGGAGGAAAATCCTCCTGGGCCAAGGATAAGGAAACGGTTATGGCAGGGGTAGCAGGAATGGGGCAGATCATCAATGATGTAAACCCGGATTTTGCTCTTTTGCAGGAGGTAGACCTTGATGGAACCAGATCCTATCATGTAGATGAGCTTTCCCTGCTCAATCAGTTTATGAAGGGATATTATTATACTTATGCCCAGGATTATGACTCTCCGTTTTTATTTTTCCCGCCCTGGCAGCCTCATGGGGCAAACAAGAGCTGTATTGTGACGTATACAAGGGAAGAGATCACGGATTCCGTGCGAAGGAGCCTTCCTATTTCGGAAGGAGTTGACAAGCTGGTGGATCTGGACAGATGCTATTCCATCACCAGAGTGCCGGTATCCAATGACAAAAGGCTTTGTATCTATAATGTGCATCTATCGGCCTACGGCGGCAGTGAGGAGACCAGGACCGCACAGCTTACCATGCTTTATCAGGATATGGAGGCTGATTACAAAAAGGGAAACTATGTGATCTGCGGAGGAGACTTTAACCACAATATGAAAGGGGACAGCGGTGATAATACGCCCCTCTGGGCGGCAAATTTCCCGGTGCAGACTCTGCCGGAGGGCTTTCGGCTTGCCCTGGACAGCGCATTGCCGGAAAAGATAGCCCACGATTCCTGCAGGGATGCCAAGACTCCTTATGAAGAAGGCTGCTATACTGTGACATTGGACGGATTTCTGATTTCTGAAAATGTGATGATGAATTATTATCAAAATATGGACTGGGGCTATGCCTTTTCAGATCATGACCCGGTTATCATGCAGTTTATTTTGAAGCCCTAAAGGAAAGTATCATATTTTTGCTCCAAAAGCGCATACTGTCTTTGAACAGGGCAGAGTGCAGCTAAAGGAGATCAGAAAATGGCAGATACTAAAATATATTTGAAAGCAGAGCAGAATGCGGAGGTAATGGAGCCACAGGTTTGTGTGAAGGACATTGCCTCCGTTTATTGTGCAGATCAGGCAGTTCTTGCAAAGGCAAAGTCCCTGCGGGTATATCAGTTCCATGAAAAGGAGCAGAAAAGGCAGGTGGTCAGTATTCTCTATGTGATTGAACTGCTGGAAAAGGAATGCGGACGGGAAGTGGTGAGCCTGGGGGAAAATGCGGTGCTGATTGAGCTGGTAAAGACGGATCGGCATAAAGGCCCGCTGCAGAGGATCAAAATGGTGTTTGTGGCCGGGATCAGCTTTTTTGGAACCGGTTTTACCATTATGGCCTTTCACAATGACATCAGCATCGGGAAAATTTTCGGACAGGTTTATGAGCTGGTCATGGGAAAAGAGGCGGACGGCTTTACCATTCTGGAGGTTGCCTATTCCCTGGGACTGGCTGTAGGGATCATCCTGTTTTTCAACCATGTGGGAGGACGGCGGATCACCAAGGATCCTACGCCCATCGAGGTGGAAATGCGTGTGTATGAAACGGATGTGAATAAGGCGCTGATCGAGACAGCAGACAGGGAGGGAAAGAGTATCGATGTTTCTTAAGCAGCTTTTTCTTCTTGTGTGCGGACTCAGCTTTGGCTTTCTTGCGTCCGCAGGGGTATTTACGGTTTTGGTTTCTGTGGGGCTGATCCCTCGTTTTGCAGGTAAAATGCATGTGGCCAGAAAAATATTTGCGCTGGAGGAGGCGGTAGTGTTTGGCACAGTGATAGGCGGGCTTGCCAGTATCTTTCCCCGGGGAGCGGAAAAGGTGAGGCTTTTTCTTTCGGGACTTCTTCCGGGAGGGGAACAGGGAATGGCTTTTCGGATCATAGGGACGGCCTTCCTGATCCTCTTTGGCCTGTTTGCAGGAATGTTTGTGGGGTGCCTGGCCTTTGCCATTGCAGAAATGCTCAATTCCATTCCGATCTTTGCAAGACGGATCGGCTTCCGGCATGGACTTGGGGTTGCCATCTGTTTTGCAGCCCTGGGAAAGCTTACAGGAAGCCTTCTTTATTTTGCATACGGCATTTTTCAGACCGGAATGTAACGCTTTTGCACCGGAATGTAAAAGAATGGATTGAAAAATTGAAAAAGGCAGATTACAATAGAGAAACGGAGGAATGGATATGCGTCAAATGGAGTTTAAAATGGAACGTCCCGGCCTTTTGCAGGAAGGGGACGAGATTACAGTAACGGAAGGACTTTTGCCGAGTAATTATTACTACACCATTGATCCATCCCTTGCCATGTCGCCCAATATTCCCTTCAGAGAGCGGCTGAAGGCCAGAAGCGGCCGGGTAGTCAGCATCATTGAAAATGAACGGGGCTTTTATGTGACGGCTGAATTTGAAGAGTGAAGAAACCGGCTTGCCGGATCATATTACAAACGGAGGAGAATATTATGTTAACTAAAATCGCAACTAACAAGGCTCCTGCAGCCATCGGACCTTATTCCCAGGGTATCCTTGCAAACGGAATGCTGTTTGCATCCGGTCAGATCCCTATTATTCCTGAAACAGGAGAGCTGCAGACGGGGGACATCAAGGCACAGGCAGAGCAGGTCATGAAGAACATAGGCGAGATCTTAAAGGAAGCAGGAACCGATTATGAGAAGGTTGTGAAGACTACCTGTTTTCTGGCTGAAATGAGCGATTTCGCTGATTTTAACAGTGTATATGAGAAATACTTCACCGGAAAGCCCGCCAGAAGCTGTGTGGCAGTGAAACAGCTTCCCAAGGATGTGCTTTGCGAAGTGGAAGTGATCGCGCTGGTATAAAAATGGAAAAGAAAAGTAATGTGATCTTGATCGGAATGCCGGGTTCAGGAAAAAGCACTGTGGGAGTAGTTCTGGCTAAACGGCTGGGCTACCGTTTTCTGGACTCGGATCTGGTCATACAGGAGAAAACGGGAAAACTGCTTTATCAGCTCATAGAGGAGCGGGGTGAGGCAGGTTTTCTTTTGCTGGAAGAACAGATTAACAGCGGCATACAGGCAGAGAAGCATATTATCTCCACAGGAGGAAGCGCTGTTTACGGCGCAAAGGCAATGGAACACCTGCGAAGGATCGGAACGGTGGTGTATCTGCAGCTGGCCTATGAGGAGCTGGAAAAGCGTCTTGGGGATCTGCAAAAGCGGGGGGTAGTACTGCGCCCCGGCTTTACGCTGAAAGATCTGTATGAGGAACGCATTCCTCTTTATGAAAAATATGCGGATATCACCATTGCCTGTGACGGCAAAGACCTAAGACAGGTGGTGGAGGAGATTGCGCTTGCCGTATAGAATGGAGGACAAATGAAAAAAGGAACACTGACCAGCAGCCTTTTGCTGCTTTTAACGGCCACGATCTGGGGAATGGCTTTTGTGGCCCAGAGCGTAGGCATGGACTATATGGGCCCCATGACCTTTAACGGGATAAGATTTTTAATGGGGGGGATCGTACTCCTGCCCCTTGTTCTTATCGGGAGAAAAAAGAAAAGAAAGGCAGAAGCGCCCGGAAGAACCGGCAAAACGGTTGTCGTAGGAGGACTTTGCTGCGGGCTTGCCCTGTGCGCCGCCTCCCTGTTCCAGCAGTACGGGATCATGTATACCACAGTGGGAAAGGCCGGGTTTATTACGACCCTTTACATTATTATGGTGCCGATCCTTGGGATCTTTTTGAAAAGAAGGGTGCCCAAAAAGGTTTTTGTGGCAGCGATCATTGCCGCAGCGGGAATGTATCTGCTCTGCATGAGTGAAAAGCTTTCCCTGGGGAAGGGAGATATCCTGGTATTTATCTGCGCACTGCTCTTTTCGGTACATATTATGGTGGTAGACCACTTCTCTCCTATGTGCGACGGCATCGAGCTTTCCTGTATTCAGTTTTTTGCAGCTGGCGTGGTGGCAACCCTGGGAGCGCTTATTTTTGAACAGCCCTCCCTTTCCGGGATTCTTGCAGGCATCCTGCCTCTTGCTTATGCAGGCGTAATGTCAAGCGGCGTGGGGTATACGCTTCAGGTGGTTGCCCAGAAAAATCTGGATCCTACCATTGCTTCCCTTGTGATGTCGTTAGAATCTGTGATCTCAGTGCTGGCAGGCTGGCTGTTCCTTCATCAGGTTTTAACGGGCAGAGAGCTGCTTGGCTGCGTACTGGTATTTGGAGCCGTGATCCTGGTACAGCTTCCGGAGAAAAAGAAACAGCATGCATAACAAAAAATAATCTGCATGAAAAGCCGCAGGATGTGACATACTACTGAAAAGATCATCCGCAAAAGGATGAACGGCAGGAGGGAAAAAGGTGGATTATGTGAATGCATTCTGGGTGGGAGGACTGATCTGCGCCCTGGTTCAGATCCTGATGGAAAAGACAAAGCTGATGCCGGGAAGGATCATGGTGCTTCTGGTATGCACGGGGGCGCTGCTTGGAGCTATCGGCGTTTACCAGCCCTTCGTGGAGTTTGCCGGCGCCGGCGCCAGCGTACCGCTTCTGGGCTTTGGAAATGTGCTGATGAAGGGCGTGAAGGAGGCTGTGGAAAAGGAAGGCTTTATGGGGCTGTTTTCCGGTGGATTTAAGGCCGGGGCGGTAGGAACCTCAGCGGCGCTGATCTTCGGCTATCTGGCAAGCCTTGTTTTTAATCCCAAAATGAAAAAATAAATCTATGGAAGGCCTGTGAAAAACACAGGTCTTTTTTTTGACTCTTCATTTGTAGGGGATTGTGTTGTACAATAAAGCAGTATAAAGGTGGATATAAAAAGACCACGGAAGGGATACAGGAGGACGAAAAGTGATTGCAGAGAGATTAGAGAAATTAAGACAAAGTATGAAAAAGGCAGGAATCGATTGCTATCTGATCCCTACCTCCGACTATCATGACAGTGAATATATCAGCGACTATTTTAAGGTGAGGAGCTATTTCAGCGGTTTTACCGGCTCCGCAGGAACACTGGTGGTAACGGAGCAGACGGCGGCTTTGTTTACGGATGGACGTTACTTTATCCAGGCGGCAAAGGAGCTTTCCGGAACAGAGATCAGGCTGATGAAAATGGGAGAGGCGGGAGTGCCTACCCTGAAGGAGTATCTGGAGCAGATCCTGGAAACGGGTTGGAAGCTTGGCTTTGACGGACGGCTGGTACAGGCCGGGGAAGCACAGGCCTATGAGCAGATTACACAGAAGAAGCAGGGAGGGATCATTTTTGACCGGGATCTGGCACAGGAGATCTGGAAGGAAAGACCGGCCCTGATCCATCATCCTGTCTATCGGCTGGCAGATTGCTATACAGGAGAAAAGACAGAGCATAAGCTGAAGAGGCTGCGGGGAAAAATGCAGAAGGAGGGAGCAGAGGTGCATCTGCTCACATCCCTGGACGATATTGCCTGGCTTTTGAACATCAGAGGAAATGATGTGGAAAGCTGCCCTGTATTTCTTTCCTATGCAGCTGTGGAAATGGACAAGGTGCTTCTGTTTGCAAAGGAGCAGGAGCATGACCCTGTCTGGGAGGGGGAGACTGCGGATTATCTGCGGGAAAATGGAGTGATGCTCCGCCTCTATGACAGCTTTTACGAATATGCGGCAGGGCTTCATGGAAAGAAGGTGCTGGTCAGTCTTGACAGGATCAACTACAGACTAAAGAAGGAGCTTCCTGAGGATGCCTGCATCATTGACAGGCAAAATCCCACCATGATGATGAAAGCAGTGAAGAATGAAACGGAAATGGAAAACCTCAGAAAAGCACATCTGAAGGATGGCATTGCGGTAACCCACTTTATGTACTGGCTGAAACAAAATATCGGAAAGATCAACATGGATGAAGTCAGTGCAGAAGAGTATCTTTCCTCCCTCAGGGAAAAGCAGGAAAATTATATTGAGCCAAGCTTTGGAACCATCAGCGCCTATGGCTCAAACGGCGCTATCGTCCATTACAGCGCAAAAAAGGGAAGCTGCGCAGCACTTAGGCCGGAAGGCTTTCTTATGGTGGACAGCGGAGGACACTACCTGGAGGGAACAACGGATATTACAAGAACCTTTGTGCTTGGCCCTGTTACGGAAGAAATGAAGTTTCATTTTACGCTGGTGTTAAAGGCGGTGCTGAACCTGAAAAGCACAAAGTTTTTGTATGGCTGCCGGGGAGCCAATCTGGATATCCGGGCAAGGGAGGTTCTCTGGGAGCATGGCCTTGATTATAAGCATGGAACCGGTCACGGGGTTGGTTATGTGTTAAATGTGCATGAAGGGCCAAACAGCTTCAGATGGCGGCTGAAGGACAGCCTGATGGAAAGTCCGGTGCTGGAGGAAGGAATGGTTACAACAGATGAACCGGGCATTTATATAGAAGGAAGCCACGGAATCCGGACAGAAAATGAACTGCTTTGCCGAAAGGGAGAGGAAAATGAGTACGGACAGTTCATGTACTTTGAGGATCTGACCTATGTTCCTATCGACCTTCAGGGAGTGGAATGCTCTCTTTTAACGGATAAGGAAAAGGAAACATTAAATGAGTACCACAGACAGGTTTATGAGAAGCTGTCCCCGTATTTTGAGGGAGAAGAAAAAAGCTGGTTAAAGCATGTGACCAGAGAGATTGACTAAAAGAACAGGAGCAGAGAGGAAAATGACCAAAATAAAACAGATCCCGGAGGTGGATCAGGATACCCGGAAAAAGCTGAAGGAGATCACCTGCTTTGCACTGGATATGGACGGAACTATTTATCTGGGAGAAAAGTGGATCGAAGGTGCGAGGGATTTCCTAAGGGCAGTGGAGGAATGCGGAAAGCAGTATATTTTTCTGACGAACAATTCATCCAAGAACCCCCAGGCCTATGTCCGGAAGCTGTCAAAAATGGGGCTTACGGTAGGAGAGGATCGGATCGTAACCTCCGGTCAGGCTTCTATTGCCTATCTGAAAAAGCATTATCCGGGGAAGCGGGTCTATCTGCTTGGAAATGAGCTTTTAACAGAGGAATTCCTGGCAGAAGGGATCTGCCTGGATGAGCGCGCGCCGGAGGTGGTCATGGTAGGCTTTGATACTTCTCTTACCTATGAGAAGCTGTGCAGGGTCTGTGACCTTGTAAGGGAAGGCCTTCCTTATCTTTCCACCCATCCGGATTTTAACTGCCCTACAGAGCATGGCTTTATTCCGGATGCGGGAGCCATTCATGCTTTTATCCATGCATCTGCCTTCCGCTATCCCGATCACATTATCGGGAAGCCCTGCGGAGATATTATGGATTATCTGGCGCAGCGGGCAGGAGTGACGAAGCAGCAGACTGCCATGGTGGGAGACCGGCTGTATACAGATGTGGCGGCAGGAGTGAATAACGGATATACGGGCATTTTGGTTTTAAGCGGAGAAGCAGGGATGAAGGAGGTAGAAGAATCCGAGGTGGTACCGGATCTGATCTTTACCTCTGTAAAGGAAATGATCCCTTACTTATAAAAAGAAAACGGGAGTTATTTATGAGCTTACAGTTCTATTTCGGAGGCTCCGGAGCGGGAAAAAGCAGACAGCTTCAAATGGATATGCTAAGGTGGGCAGAGAAGAACAGAGAACGGAACTTTCTGTTTCTGGTACCGGATCAGTTTACCATGCAGACCCAGGTGGATCTGGTAGCGGCAAGCAGCCACGGAGGGATCATGAATATTGACGTGCTCAGCTTTGGACGGCTGGCACACAGGATTTTCGAGGAAACAGGCATGGGACAGGAAACGGTTCTGGATGATACGGGAAAAAGCCTGGTTCTTCGGAGGGTGGCTTCGACGCTTGGCGGGAATCTGCCGGTGATCGGCAAAAATCTTGACAAGATCGGTTATATCCATGAAGTGAAATCTGCCATTTCCGAGTTTATGCAGTATGGACTTGACGTTTCCAAGGTGGGAGAGCTTGTTGCGTTTTCCGCCGGGCGGGGAATGCTAAGTGGAAAGCTTTCCGATCTGCAAAAGCTTTATGAGGCCTTCCTTACATATAACAGGGACAAGTTTGTGACCACAGAGGAAACTCTGGAGCTTCTGACCCGGGCGGTCGCAAAATCAAAGATCATAGCGGGAAGCGTGATCGTATTTGACGGCTTTACAGGCTTTACACCGATCCAGTATAGGCTGATCCGGGAGCTTATGGCGTTGACCGAGAAAGTCATTGTTTCGATAACGATTGATATTAAAGAAGATCCCTATAAGCTGTGCGGGGAGCAGGAGCTTTTTTACCTGAGCAAAAAGACGGTGGCAGATCTGGAGCGGATCGCAAAGCAGGATCATATTAAAAGAACGGATGATATTATTATAAAATGGACGCCTTTTTCCAGGTTCCGGGAAACGGAAGCCCTGTCACATCTGGAACAAAATCTGTTCAGATACCCTCACAGGGCTTATGAGAAGGAAACACAGTCCCTTGAAATTACGGAGGCCATTCATCCTGCGGCGGAGGTGAAGGAAACCTGTATCCGCATTAAAAAGCTGGTTTTGGAGGAGGGCTACTGCTATCGGGATATTGCGGTAGTGACCGGAGACCTGGCTACCTACGGCGATTATTTTGAACGGGAAGCCCTTGTTTATGATATTCCCTTTTTTATGGACCGTACACGGGGGCTTTTGCTGAACCCTTTCATTGAATATATCAGAAGTGCGCTTTTGATCCTATTAAGAAACTTTTCCTATGAGTCGGTCTTTCATTTCCTGCGCTGCGGTCTTTCGGATTTTACGCTGGAGGAAGTGGATCTTTTGGAAAACTATGTAATCGCCTGTGGGATCCGGGGCAGAAAGAAATGGAGCGAGGCATTTACCCGGGAAGGCGCCGGTGAGGAAGAGCTTTTAAAGATCAATGAACTGCGGGAAAGATTTTTCCGGCAGATGTCCCTGCTTTCCGGCAGAAGGATGCAGGCAGGGGAGATGGTCAGCCAGCTTTACGCATTTATCGTGCAGGGAAAAATCCAGGAAAAGCTTGCAGGCTTTGAGCGCTTCTTCCGGGAAAACGGGGAACCGGAAAAGGCACGGGAATACGCCCAGATCTATCGCCTTGTGATGGAGCTTTTGGAACAGATCTATGCGCTTTTGGAGAAGGAGGAAATGAGCCTTCAGGAGTTTGCGGATATTCTGGACGCCGGTTTTGGAGAAATACAGGTGGGAACCATACCGGGAAGCGTAGACAGAGTGGTAGTGGGAGATATGGAAAGAACCAGGTTAAAGCAGGTGAAGGTGCTGTTTTTCCTGGGAGTAAATGACGGGAATATTCCCAAGGGAAGCAGTAAGGGAGGAATTATTTCCGATGTGGACAGGGAGTTTTTACAGCAGTCGGGAATGGAACTGGCTCCCACTCCAAGGCAGCAGATGTATATTCAAAGGCTGTATCTTTATATGAACATGACAAAGCCGTCACAGAAGCTGTATCTGTCCTATTCCAGGATCAGCAGTCAGGGAAAGAGCATACGGCCTTCTTACCTTATTGATGTGATCCGGAAGCTTTTTCCGGCGCTGGAGATCCAAAAAAACGTGCAGGAAACGTCAGGTCTGTCACAGGTGATCGGCCCGGAGGATGGGCTGGAATTTGTGGCAAGGGGGCTTCGGGAATATGCGGCAGGCCGGGAGAACGGTTATGAGGAAGAGGAGCTGTTTTCCCTGTATCATTTTTATGAGCAGGATCCAAAGCTTTCAAATTTTGCAGGAAAACTTGCAAAAGCAGCGTTTGGAAGATACCGGCACCATCCTCTGGGAAAGGCTGTGGCAAGGGCCCTTTACGGCACCCAGCTTGAGAACAGCGTCAGCAGGCTGGAACGCTTTGCAGCCTGTGCTTACGCCCATTTCCTGGAATACGGACTGATGCTGAAGGAGCGGGAGGAGTACCGCTTTGAACAGGTGGATATGGGAAATATATTCCATGAGGTGCTGGAGATTTTTGCAGGAAAACTGGCGAAATGTGGTATGAGCTGGTTTGACTTTGAAGAAAAAGAAGGAGACCGGCTCTTACTTGAGGCAATGCAGGAGTGCACTGCAAGGTACGGAGAGACCGTTCTTTACAGTAACGCACGTTATGAATATATGACAGAGCGGATGTACCGCATTTTGAAGCGCACCATACGAACCTTAAAGGAGCAGCTCCGGGCGGGAGTCTTTGTGCCGTCTGCCTTTGAGCTTTCCTTTTCCAGGGTGGAGGATCCTGATGCCGTCGATATTGCCTTGTCCCCGGAAGAAAGAATGAAGCTGAAAGGGCGCATTGACAGGGTGGATACCTACGAGGATGAGGATCACGTTTATGTGAAGGTCATTGACTATAAGTCAGGCAGCCATAAGTTTGATCTGGCGGCAGTATATTACGGGCTGCAGCTTCAGCTTGTGGTGTACATGAAGGTGGCTGCAAAGCTGGAGCAAAGCCGTCACCCGGATAAGGAAATTGTGCCTGCGGCGCTTCTTTATTATCATGTGAGCGATCCCATGATCGTGGCAGATAAGGAATTAACCGAAGAGGAATTAAACCGTGAGATCCAAAAGCAGCTCAGAATGACGGGAGTTGTCAGCGCAAAGGAGCAGGTGATCTCACTTTTAGACGGGGACTTTACGGATAAATCCATGGTGATCCCTGTAGAGAGGAAAAAGGATGGAAGTCTTTCTGCCAGATCTGCCGTTCTGGAGCAGCAGGACTATGAACTGATCTCCGACTTTGTAAGCCATAAGATCCGAAGCTTTGGAAGAAAGATCCTTTCCGGGGATATCGAGATCAATCCCTGCCAGCAGGGAAATAAGGATGCCTGCGCCTTTTGCAGCTTTTCACAGATCTGCGAATTTGAGGAGGCAGAGGGCTGCCGGAAACGGATCCTCGCAGGGGGCGAGGAGGAAGAGCTGCTGCAAAGAATGCGAGAGGAAATAAAGGAGGAGTGACCATGAATTTTACACCGGAACAGCAGCAGGTCATTGACCTTCGTGACAGAAATATCCTGGTTTCCGCAGCGGCGGGATCCGGCAAAACCGCAGTGCTGGTGGAACGGATCATCAGCATGGTAACAGAGGAAAAAAGCCCTGTTGATATCGACAGGCTTCTGGTAGTGACCTTTACCAGTGCGGCGGCTGCGGAAATGCGGGAAAGGATCAGTCTTGCCATTCAGAAAAGACTGGCGGAAGATCCGGAAAATGTACATCTGCAAAGACAGTCTTCCCTTTTGCATAATGCACAGATCACCACCATTGACAGCTTTTGTCTTTTCCTGATCCGCAATAACTTTAACGATATTGGTCTGGATCCCGGGTTTCGCATTGCAGATGAGGGACAGCTCCGTCTGCTTCGGCAGGATGTGCTCACAGAGCTTTTAGAACAGAAATATCAGGAGAAATCCCCTGCTTTCCTGGGCTGTGTGGAATACTTTACGGGAGGCGGAAACGACAAGCTGTTAGAGGAATATGTGGGCAGGATGTATGAGTTTGCCATGAGCTATCCCTGGCCGGAAGACTGGATCAGTCAATGCAAAGACGACTATAAGGTAACAAGTGTTACTGAAATGGAAGAGACCGGCTGGTGTCAGTATATCGTCCGTTATATCAGGCTGATGCTGGGAGAATGGGAAAAAATGCTTTCGGAATGCATCAGGATCACGGAGCAGCCTGCGGGGCCTTATATGTACGGAGAAGTGCTTGAGACAGAAAGGGAAGGGATCCAAAAGCTTCTGAAATGCAAGGGCTTTTCGGAGTTTTATGAAGCCTTTGGAGGAATGAGCTTTGGACGGCTTTCCTCCAAGAAGGATGATACGGTAGACCCCCTTCTCCGTGAAGAGGTGAAAAAGCGCCGGGATATGGTGAAAAAGCAGCTGGAAGAGATCAGACAGACCTATCTTGTGTTTTCACCGGAGCAGGTGCTTGCAAGGATGACCTCTGCGGCTTCCTATGTGGAGGAGCTTTTAGGTTTGGTGCTGGAATTTAAAAGGCAGCTTGATATGCGCAAACGCCGCGATAACCTGATCGATTTTCATGATATGGAGCATTTTGCCCTCGAGATCTTACTGAAAAAAGAGGAGGACGGGCAGATCCATGCTACTGCGGCAGCCAAAGAGTACAGACAGTATTTTAAGGAGGTTCTGATCGATGAGTATCAGGACAGCAACCTGGTGCAGGAGCTTTTGCTGAAAAGCGTGTCCGGTGAGGAAGAGGGACATTTCAACCGCTTTATGGTTGGGGATGTGAAGCAGAGTATTTATAAGTTCAGGCTGGCAAGGCCGGAGCTTTTCATGGAAAAATATGACAGCTATTCCAAGGAAGAGGGAAAGTGCCAGAGGATCGACCTGCACAAAAACTTCCGGAGCCGCTGCCAGGTGCTTGACAGCGTCAACGAGCTTTTTTACAGGATCATGGGAAAGGAGCTTGGAGGCGTTTCATATGATGAAGAGGCGGCCCTTTATCCCGGAGCGGAATTCTTGGAGGAAGAGGGGGAGGAAGATCCTTACCGCACGGAATATCTTCTGATCGGCAAAAGCGAGGATAACGAACTGACTGCCAGGGAGCAGGAGGCGGCTGTCCTTGCGGGAAAAATAAGAAAGCTGTACGCTTCTCTTCAAGTGATGGATAAGGAAACGGGAAAGCTTCGGCCTGTGCGGTACGGAGATATGGTGATTCTTCTCAGGACGACCCAGGGCTGGGCAGAGGAGTTCAAGGGCATTCTGGAAAAGGAAGGGATCCCCGCTTATGTGGCTTCAAGAACAGGCTATTATCAGGCCTCTGAGATCAGAGTGCTGATGGAGTATTTACGGATCATTGATAATCCTCTGCAGGATATTCCTTTTTATGGGGCGCTGCATTCCTTTTTCGGGGATTTTACCGAGGAAGAGATCAGTCTTGTCCGGGCAAGGGACAAGAAAAAACCTCTTTACCGGCTTTTTTCAGAATATGCAAAGGAGCCTGAGGGACGGAAAGCGGCAGAATTTCTGGAAAGGCTGGACAGATACAGAAAACAGACGGCTTACACGCCGATTCATAAGCTGATCCAGAATATCCTTACGGATACCGGGTATCTTGACTATGTAACGGCAAGACCCGGAGGCGAGCAGAGAAGGGCCAATGTGGAAATGCTTCTCACCAGAGCGGCGGCTTTTGAGGAAAGCAGCTATTATGGACTGTTTCATTTTCTGCGCTATGTGCAGCAGCTTGAAAAGTATGAGGTGGAATACGGAGAGGCTGACGTGCTGGATGAAAATGCAGATGTGGTGCGGATCATGAGCATTCACAAAAGCAAGGGACTGGAATTTCCGGTCTGCTTTGTGGCCGGTTTGTCCAAGAGGTTTAACATGCAGGATACAGGGGGCAGGCTGATCGCGGATGCGGATCTCGGGATCGGTGTAGATTATGTGGACAGCACTCTCCGCCTGCAGAGCAAAACCCTTAAAAAAAGCAGCGTGGCGCTGAAAATGCGCCTGGATGCCCTGGGGGAGGAGCTTCGGATCCTTTATGTTGCCATGACAAGAGCCAGGGAAAAGCTGATCCTGTCCGGGCTGGTGCCGGATCTTTCCAAGGTGGAAAGGCAGCTTGAGGGGCAAAGGCTGCTTCCCCAAAAGGAAAAGGAACCCCTTTCCTTTGCGCTTCTTTCCGACGCTTCCAGCTATCTGGACTTTGTACTGCCCTGCGCAGAAGAGGTGCAGCTTATCTCGGGGGAAGAGCTTCTTTTATCGGAGATCAGGGAGGAATACAAAAGCCTTGAGGGCAGGCGGAAGCTTTTGCAGGAAGGCGGGGAAACAAAAGAGCAGACGCTTTTGTCCCTGCGGCAGCGATTTGAGAGAACCTATCCCTACGGATATTTGTCCGGGCTGTTTGTGAAGACTACCGTATCGGAGCTGAAAAAGAAGGCCATGGAAAGGGAAACGGAAGAAGACAGGCAGATGGAACAGGCTTTTTCCAGGGTCCTTTATGAGGAGCCCGAGGTGGTTCCCTATATTCCGGCCTTTGCAGAGGAAAAGGAAAGCCTTTCGGGCACCGACAGAGGAAGCGCCTACCACAGGGTAATGGAGCTTCTGGGACTGGAAACGCTTTTAAGGATCCGGGAAGAAGCGGAAAAGGGGACAGAAAAAGAACTTCTTTTGCAGGAGCTGGAAAGGCAGATGGATCTGTTTGTGCAGGAAAAGAAGCTGACGCCTCTTTACAGGGGGGCCGTCCGGGCAGAGAAGCTGGCAGTCTTTCTGCAAAGTGATCTTGCAGTGCGGATGGGCAGGGCGGCAGCGGAGGGAAAGCTCTTTCGGGAGCAGCCCTTTGTGCTGGGAATTCCGGCAAACAGGTTAGATCCTGCCGTACCGGAAGGAGAAACCGTGCTGATCCAGGGAATTATCGATGCCTTCTTTGAGGAAGACGGCAGGCTTGTGGTGGTAGACTATAAAACAGACCTTGTTGCCAAAGGGCAGGAGCTGATCAAACGGTATCAGGTACAGCTTGATTATTATAAGGAAGCGCTTAACAGGATCACGGGAAAAGAGGTTTCGCAGAAAATCATATATTCTTTTGCACTGGGACAGGAGATTGTGTTATACTAGGTGCGAAAATAAAATACACATGAGGAGGAATCATCTATGAAATTCAAATTTGGTATCAAAGAGGTTGTTGCTATCGGTATCGGAACTGCTCTGTTCGTGGCGCTCACACAGGTGCAGATCCCTACCCCCATCCCCAACACTTATCTGCAGCCCCGTATGGCGATTATGGCATTTCTGGCTGCCGTGTTTGGTCCCATTGTGGGAGGCGCTGTTGGTCTTTTAGGACATGCCATCGGTGATGCAATGTTCTACGGCAGTGTTTGGTGGAGCTGGGTATTCCCGGATGGAGTTGTGGGAATTGCCATCGGCGTGTTTGCAGCAAAATATGCCATCAAAGAGGGCGGTTTCAGCGCAGGCAAGAAGGTAGTTCTGTTTAACGTTGTTCAGGTACTGGCAAATGCAGTAGCATGGATCCTGGTTGCACCCGTTCTGGACATCCTCATTTATGCAGAGCCTACAAATAAGGTATTTTTACAGGGAGTATGGGCATTTGTAGGAAATATCATCATTGTCGGTATCCTGGGAACCCTTCTTTGCGTAGGTTATTCTGCAATAGGGGCAAAATCCTCAAGCCTGAAAAAAGAGGACTAATTCATGGAACCTATCATCGAGTTTAAAGATTTTTCTTTTAAATATCGAGCACAGACAGAACCGACCCTTCGAGACATCAATCTTAAGATCATGCCTGGAGAAAAGGTTCTGATCGTAGGTCCTTCCGGTTCCGGAAAATCCACACTGGCCCATTGTATCAATGGGCTGGTGCCTTTTTCGTATACCGGAGATATTACAGGCAGTCTTAAAGTGGCGGGAAAGGATCCCGCTTCTTTAGGGCTGTTTGGACTGTCTAAGATCGTGGGAACGGTGCTTCAGGACACCGACGGACAGTTTATCGGACTGACGGTGGCAGAGGATATTGCGTTTGCGCTGGAAAATGATATGGTTCCCCAGGAGGAAATGTTTGCACGGGTTGATGAAGCAGCAGAAATGGTAGATGTAAAGCCGCTGCTGAAAAATGCCCCCGGTGAGCTTTCAGGGGGGCAAAAGCAGAGGGTATCCATGGCGGGGGTCATGGTGGATGATGTAGATATTTTGCTGTTTGATGAGCCCCTTGCAAATCTGGATCCGGCAACCGGCAAAAAGGCCATTGATATGATCGACCGGATCTGGCGTCAAAAAAAGACCACAGTTCTGATCATTGAGCACAGATTGGAGGACGCTCTTTACCGTGATGTGGATCGGATCATTGTAGTGGGAGAGGGCAGGATCGTTGCGGACGCAAAGCCGGACGAGCTGCTTTCTAAGGATGTGCTGAGCGAGCAGGGCATCCGTGAGCCCCTTTACCTGACGGCTTTAAAGCATGCGGGCTGTGTAATAAGCGCACAGGATCACCCCCAGCATGTGGAAACCATGAATTTGGAGCCTTATAAGGAAAAGCTCTGCAAATGGTTTCAGGAGATGGAGCCGCCGGCTCCTTTCGGCCAGGCTCCTTCCATTTTAAAAGTGGAGGATCTTTATTTTTCCTATGAAGACGGGAAGCCGATTTTGCAGCATATCCATTTTGATATTAAAAAGGGAGAAATGGTAAGCATCGTAGGCAAGAACGGCGCAGGAAAATCGACCCTGGCCAATCTGATCTGCGGCTTTTATCAGCCTGCCAAGGGAAGGATCCTGCTTTCCGGGGAGGACATGAGCGGTCTTTCCATTAAGGAAAGAGGGGAAAAGATCGGACTGGTGATGCAAAGTCCTAATCAGATGATCTCAAAGCCTATGATCTATGATGAGGTGGCCCTTGGCCTTCAGGTCAGGGGAATAGACCCGGATGAGATCAAGGAACGCGTGATGAAGGCCCTGAAGATCTGCGGACTGTATCCCTTCCGCAACTGGCCGGTATCTGCGCTGAGCTTTGGGCAGAAAAAGAGAGTGTCCATTGCTTCTATCCTGGTTATGGATCCCCAGATCCTGATCCTGGACGAACCTACGGCAGGGCAGGATTACCGGCATTATACGGAGATCATGGAGTTTTTGAAGGAGATCAATCAAAGCGGCATTACGGTGATCATGATCACCCATGATATGCATTTGATGCTGGAATATACAGACCGTGCAGTTGTGATTGCAGATGGACATCTGATCGCAGATGACAGGGCGGCAAAGGTGCTGACGGATGAGGCCATAGCGGATAAGGCATACCTGAAAAAGACCTCTCTTTACGATCTGGCTGTCAGATGCGGCATTTCTCAGCCTTCGGAATTTGCGGAGAGATTTATTGCTTACGAGCGGGAACACATTAAGGCAAAGGAGAAGTAGGACCGATGGCAAAGATATTATCCTATGAGGAGAAGGATACCTGGATCCATAAACTCAGCGGCGTTACCAAATTAATATTCTTTTTGCTCTGGTGCCTGACAAGCATGCTTACTTATGATACCAGGGTTTTGCTTTTTATGGTGGCGCTGAGCCTGGTGATCTTTAAATCATCAAAGACAAAATGGAAGCAGGTAGGCGCAGTCTTTAAGATGATCCTGCTTTTTATGGCATTGAATGTACTGGCGATCTTTCTGTTTTCACCGGATCAGGGAACCAGCATTTACGGAACCAGAACGGTGCTGTTCCATATTGCAGGCCCCTATGATATGACAAGGGAGCAGCTTTTTTACGAATTTAACGTGATCGTCAAATATTTTACAGTAGTTCCCGCCGTGTTCATGTTTCTGGTTACCACAGATCCCAGCGAATTTGCGGCATCCATAAATCAGATAGGGATCCATTACAATGCAGGGTATGCCCTTGCCATTGCTCTCAGGTATATTCCGGATGTGCAGGGAGAATTTACCAAGATCAAGCACGCCCAGGAGGCAAGGGGAATTGAGATGTCAGGAAAGGCATCTCTGATCAGCAGGATCAAAAATACCTCGGCTATCATTTTCCCGCTGATCTTTTCCAGTATGGACCGTATCGACACGGTCAGCAATGCCATGGAGCTTCGGGGCTATGGAAAGCACAAAAAGAGAACCTGGTATTCTGCAAGGAAATTAAAGAAAAATGATTATCTGACCCTGGCCTTTTCCGTGGTGTTTACTGTGGTCGCACTGCTGATCACCTATGCGAACGGAAGCCGGTTTTATAATCCTTTTCAGTAAATAAAATAGCAATAAGAACCTCGAAACTTCTGAAATGTTCCGGAGCAGTTGTACGCATTGACATATTTATACGCAGGTGCTATAGAGCTGCCGGTACTTAGGCGCCGTAGTCTGGCGCCTTATGTACCGCTGCCAGCGATATGCAGCGAGAGCGTGCCTGCGTTAAATTGTCAATAGAGTACAACGCTTTCTCGAATTTTGGAGTTTCGAGGTTTTATGTTTCAGAGCGAAGAAAGGAGATATTCATATGGAACAGTCTAAGCTGGAAGAACTATTAAAAGAGATGAGCCTGGAAGAAAAGATTGGACAGCTTTTTCAGGGAAACGGAGGCTTCTATGAAGGCAGCGCCATTGCAACAGGGCCTGCAGCAGAGCAGGGCTTTACCAAAGAGACCATTCAAAATGCAGGAAGTGTTTTGAGCATTGTGGGAGCTGCAAAGGTAAAAGCTGTGCAGAAAAGGCATATGGAAGAACATCCCCACCACATTCCCCTGGCATTTATGGCAGATGTGATCAACGGCTATAAGACCGCTTTTCCCATTCCCCTGGCACAGGGAGCTGCCTTTGAGCCCAAGGTTGCCAAAAAGGGCGCCAGGGTCGCTGCAAAGGAAGCAGGGGCGGCAGGAATTCAGGTGACCTTTTCCCCTATGGTGGATCTGGTAAGGGACGCCAGATGGGGAAGAGTGATGGAGTCTACAGGAGAGGATCCCTATCTGAACAGCCGCTATGCGGAGGCAATGGTAGAGGGATATCAGGGAGAGGATCCCGGCAAAAAGGGACGGATCGGAGCCTGCGTCAAACACTTTGCTGCCTATGGGGCGCCGGTGGCAGGACGGGATTATAATAATGTGGAGCTGTCGGAAAGAACCTTAAGGGACGATTATTTTCCGGCCTATGAGGCGGCGGTAAAGGCAGGAGCTCTTTTGGTAATGACCTCCTTTAATACCTTAAACCGGATCCCTTCCTCGGCAAATAAGTGGCTGATGCGCAAGGTACTCCGTGAGGAAATGGGATTTAAAGGAGCAGTGATCTCGGACTGGGCTGCCATTGAGGAGATCAAAAACCATGGAGCCGCCAAAGACCGGAAGGAAGCGGCAGAGCTTGCCATGGAGGCGGGAGTTGACATTGACATGATGACCACCTGCTACCCCAATTATCTGAAGGAGCTGATCGAAAGCGGTCAGCTGAAAACAGAGCTTCTGGATGAAGCAGTGCTCAGGGTGCTGGAGCTGAAAAACAAACTGGGACTGTTTGAAAATCCCTATAAGGATGCCGACGAAAAGGCAGAGCAGGAGCTGCTTCTTTGCGCAGAACACCGGAAGGCAGCAAGAAAGGCCGCAGAGGAGACCTTTGTACTCTTGGAAAATCAGGGAATGCTTCCTTTGTCCAAGAAAGAAAAGGTGGCCTTTATCGGCCCCTTTACAGAGGAAAAGGCAATCATTGGAGCCTGGTCCATTTTTGCAGAGGAAAAGGATGCGGTATCTGTCAGGGAAGGGGTAGAAAATTGCGGCGCAAACGTTTTGTTTGCCAAGGGCTGCGAAACCTTAGAGCCAAAGAGCCATCTTCAGGGAATGAACGCCAGATATGAAAACACTAAGACACCGGAAGAAACAGAACAGATGATAAAGCAGGCCGTAAAGGCAGCATCTAAGGCTAAAAAGGTGGTTTTGTGCCTGGGAGAGCACATGGCCATGACAGGGGAGGCAGCCAGCAGAGGCGACATCAGACTGCCTAAGACCCAGAGAAAGCTGTTAAAAAGCGTGGCCAGAGTCAATGAAAATGTGACTGTCGTCCTGTTTACGGGAAGACCTCTGGATATCCGGGAGGTGAAACGTTATGCAAAAGCCATTCTGGTAGTATGGATGCCGGGAACGGAAGGCGGAAATGCCATTGCCAGAGTGCTTTACGGTAAAACCTCGCCAAGCGGCAAGCTGCCTATGAGCTTTCCTTATTGTGTAGGACAGGTTCCTGTGTTCTATGGGGAATTCCGTACAGGACGATACAGACAGGGGGCGGATCCTGAAAACCGGTTTGTGTCCAGATATCTGGATATTCCAAGTGATCCCCTGTATCCCTTTGGATATGGACTGAGCTATTCGTCCTTTACCTGCTCTAAGGTGACCTTAAGCGGGAACAGACTGTGCAGGGACGGCAGCCTTGAGGCATCCGTGATCCTGAAAAATACAGGGACGGTCAAGGCAAAGGAAGTGGTTCAGATGTATCTGAGCGATCTGGCAGGAAGCGTGGTAAGACCTGTAAGGGAACTGAAGGGCTTCCAGAAGCTGTGCTTAGAACCGGGGGAGGAGAAGAAGGTTTCCTTTGAAATTACCGAAGAACTTTTGCACTTTTATGGAAAGGACGGAAAAAGACAGGCAGAGCCGGGAGCGTTCAGGGTGTATATTGGCACCGACAGCAAAACGGAAAACGGGGCTGAGTTTACATTCGAGTAAGTACTTGACAAGCCGTCCTGAAAGAGATATATCTAAATAGAAAAGAATAAGAAAGTCGCTAGGGGAGCATATGCTGAGATTGTATCCGGCAGCCGCAGGCCGCCGGATGCTAACCCTCATTACCTGAACCGGATAATGCCGGCGTAGGGAAGCTGTAATGGGTAAGTTTTCTGCCCGTATGTCCCCTCCTGCGATCAAATGCAAGGAGGTTTTTTTATGTCTGTTTTTATGAAAGAAATTGTGGATCCGGAATGGGGAAATTATTTTGTCCTCACCGGGGCGGGCTATGGATTAATGGTAGCGATCATGGTAGCCCTGCTGCTTTTGGGGTGCGTGCTCAGTAACCCCTCAGGCAAAAAGAAGATCAGTACCAGGCAGCTTGTTTTTTCAGCCATGGCCATGGCACTTGCGATGCTGACCAGTATGGTCAAAGTGGTGGATATGCCCATGGGAGGATCAGTGACGCTGCTTAGCATGTTTTTCATCTGTCTGATCGGTTATCTGTATGGACTTCGGACGGGACTGACAACGGCGGTGGCTTATGGATTTTTGCAGCTTGTAGTGGATCCCTATATTATCAGTATTCCACAGATGCTGACGGATTACATATTTGCCTTTGGGGCGCTGGGACTGTCCGGCATTTTTGCCGACAAAAAGGACGGCATGCTAAAGGGATACCTTGTGGGCATTTTGGGACGGTATTTCTTTACCTTCCTTTCGGGAATGATCTTTTTTGGAAGCAATGCGGCAAATTATCATATGTCTGCGCCCGTTTATTCCCTGATCTACAATGGAGCCTATATCGGGCTGGAAGGGCTGATCACCATCTGCGTTCTGGCTCTGCCCGCGGTGAAAAAGGGACTTTTGAAGGTAAAAGAAATGGCGGCAGTATAGCAGAATTCCTTGCAAAAATCCGTTCGGAATGGTATGCTTTTTCTGATGACCTGAAAACGTTACCAGAAAAAGATATTTGTGAGGAACAAGATGAGAGCAAGCGGAATTTTATTACCGATTTCCAGTATTCCTTCTTCTTATGGGATCGGAACCTTTTCTAAGGAAGCATATGAATTTGTAGATTTTTTAAAGGAGGCAGGACAGACCTACTGGCAGATCCTGCCCCTGGGACCTACAGGCTATGGGGATTCTCCGTATCAATCCTTTTCTACTTTTGCGGGGAATCCTTATTATATTGATCTGGAACAGCTGATCGAAAAGGGGTGGCTCAAAAAGGAAAGCTGCGACAAGGCAGATACCGGGGATCAGGAAGCCTATGTGGACTATGAAAAGATCTACCGCACCCGTTTTCAGCTTTTAAGGGAGGCCTTTGAAAACAGCCAGATCGAGAAGGATCCTGAATTTGCAGAGTTTGCAGAGAAAAATAAAGACTGGCTTTTGGATTATGCCCTTTATATGGCAGTAAAGGACGAGCATAAGGGAAAGAGCTGGGCAGAGTGGGAGGATGACATCAGGCTGCGGCAGAAGAAGGCCATGGATCAGTACACAAAGCGGCTGAAGGATGAAATCCTCTTTTACGAATTCCAGCAGTATCTGTTTGCACAGCAGTGGAAACAGCTGAAAGCCTACGCAAAGGAAAAGGGCATTCAGATCATTGGGGATATTCCCATTTATGTAGCCTTCGACAGCGCAGATACCTGGGCGGGGCCGGAGCTTTTTCAGCTGGATGAGAAAGGAATGCCCACAGGAGTAGCCGGCTGTCCGCCGGACGCTTTTTCCGCAACGGGGCAGCTGTGGGGAAATCCGCTGTACCGCTGGGATTATCACAGACAGACAGGCTATGAATGGTGGCTGCGCCGGATTTCCTACTGCTTTGAGCTTTATGATGTGGTCAGGATCGATCATTTCCGCGGATTTGATGAATATTATAGTATTCCTTATGGAAACCGGACGGCGGAGTTCGGAAAGTGGGAGCCGGGGCCGGGCTACGAGCTTTTTAAGGTCATGAAGGAAAAGCTGGGGAATAAACCGGTGATCGCAGAGGATCTTGGATATTTAACGCCTTCTGTGCGGAAGCTGGTGAAAAAGACCGGATATCCGGGAATGAAAATTTTGCAGTTTGCATTTGATGAAAGCGAAAAGAGCGACTATCTGCCTTATCACTATACGACAAACAGCGTGGTTTACACGGGAACACACGACAATGATACCACGGTAGGATGGTATGCCTCCTTAAGCCGTCACGATAAGGGATTTTTGAAGAAGTATTTACACATTAAAAACGGAAAAACAGTTCACCTGGATCTGATCCGGGCGGCGCTTGGAAGTGTAAGTGACACGGCTGTCATTCCTATGCAGGATTATCTGGGACTGGGAAGCGAGGCAAGGATCAATATGCCCTCCACCCTGGGAGATAACTGGAAATGGAGAATGAAAAAGGGCCAGATCAGCGGGGAGCTTGCAAAGCAGGTCTGTGAGCTCAGCAGATTGTACGGAAGAACGGGGGAATAATGGAAGAGATCACCATAAAGGATATTGCAAAAAAATGCGGAGTAGGGGTCAGCACCGTTTCCCGCGCTATCAATAATCACCCCAATATCAATCCGGATACCCGGGCACATATTTTAAAGGTCATACAGGAAACCGGCTATGTGCCAAATAACAGCGCAAGAAACTTAAAGCGCACGGATGCAAAGTGTATTGCGGTTCTGATGAAGGGCGTGGCCAATCCTCTGTTTGCGGAAGCGGTGGCAGTGATTGAGGAGGTGCTCAAGGAGGAAAAATATGCACTGGTGCTCCAACATGTAAAGGCCTACGAAAACGAGCTGAATGTTGCCTTTGAGCTGATAAAGGAGAAACGGCTTCGGGGAATCATCTTTTTAGGAGGCGCTTTTTATCATGACAGGGAGGAGCTTGCAAGGCTCAATGTTCCCTTCGTTTTCTATACGATCATAGGAGAAGAGGAAAAGGGAAAGGGTTATTCTTATTCCTGCGTATCGGTAGATGACCGTGCGGAGAGCAGGAAAATGACAGAGTACCTGTTAGAGCTTGGACATAAGCGGATCGCCTTTCTCACAGAGGGAGCGCAGGCAGGATCAGTAGGACAGCTCCGTCTGGAGGGATATAAGGACGCCTTAAGGCACAGAGGGATCGAAGTGGACGAAAAGCTGATCTGCGAGGTGCAGCGGAATGAAGATCCTTATTCCATGCAGAACGGTTATAACACCACCAGGCAGCTTTTGCAGTCTAAGGCAGAGTTTACGGCTCTTTTTGCCATTGCGGATTTCCTGGCAGTAGGAGCCTGCAGAGCCCTTCATGAGGCAGGGCTCCGGATCCCGGAGGACGTCTCCGTAGCCGGATTTGACGGAATCCCCCTGGGGGCATTTTATGTGCCGCAGCTTACCACTATCAGCCAGCCGGTGGAAAGAATGGCCAGACAGACGGTGCGGCTTTTGCTGGATGTGATCGACGGCGAGGCCGAGCATGAGCATGTGATCTTTCCCGCAAGCCTGACCATAAGGGAATCCACCAGGGCTATTTAAATGCTTTTTGTGATAACGTGGAATTATGATAAGCGGGATCGTTTGTGACGTCCTCGATCAGAAAGCCGGGAGGAAGAAAGGCATGGGCTGTCTGCTCATCCGGGAATTCCACCTCGGCGATCACAAGGGGGGCAAAGGGCGGATCAAAAACGTCCAGTTCAATGGTCAGGGAAGGGAGCTTTGCAGGCGGTGTAAAATCCCCGGAAAAAACAGGATTTTCAATGGGGATCAGGTAGCGGGTCTTGGAGATCACATTTCCGTCTGCCTTTTCCTTCAGGTGTCTGTAGGCGGCTTCGTTTAGGGGAAGGTTATACTCTTCTCTTGAAAGAAGCCCTTTTCCTTTGTAGGTAAGATAATAATCATGATCCTGCCTCCTGATCCGGATCACGGGATCTGTGCATAAGTAGGCCTGCTCGATCACATGCTTCTGATAGGAGGAAAGATTTTCGGGCAATGCTTTTATTAAAAACTTTCTTTCGATTTCCATAATTCCCATCCTTTTTGTTTTTTAGCAGTATTATAGCACAGCGGTTCATTTTTTGTTAAGAAACTTTACCAATCCTTTAGTTGGAAAAGCCTTCCGCAGGTGGTAAAATAAAGTATAAAATCGTTTTGGAAAGGAAAGTCTTTAGATGAATAAAATATGTGTTTTTTTCGGAACTGGCTTTGAAGAGATCGAAGCGCTTACTGTTGTGGATATTCTGCGCAGGCAGAAAATAGAAACGGAAATGGTTTCCGTTATGGGGCAGAAGGAGGTCATGGGTTCCCATGGGATCTTGATCCCCACAGATGCCCTTCTTGAAGACATCGACTTTTCTGAAGTAGATGGGATCGTGCTTCCCGGCGGTCTTGCAGGAACCAAAAATTTAGAGGCCTGCGAACCTCTCATGGAGCAGGTGGATGCCTTTGCAGAGAGCGGAAAGCTGGTATGCGCCATCTGTGCCGCTCCGTCCATTTTGGGACACAGAGGCATTCTGAAGGGAAAAAGAGCCATTTCTTATCCGGGCTTTGAAGAACAGCTTACAGGTGCGCAGGTTGTTTATGAGCCGGCAGTGCAGGATGGCAATGTGATCACCGGAAGAGGAATGGGATGTTCCGCAGCCTTCGCTCTTAAGATACTGGAATATCTGACAGATAAAAGAACAGCGGAGGAAATGGCGCAGAAGATCGTTTATCAGCCATAAACAACACAGCCTGCAAATAAAAAGTCAAGGCTAAAATGAAAGA
>ULSO01016328.1_pt1 | contig 63298 bp, 65 predicted proteins | sample 1956701 | NCBI WGS metagenome assembly ULSO01 (sample SAMEA4835708, study PRJEB28245) | human gut metagenome | biome: gut microbiome; material: fecal sample | place: Denmark | collected 2008 | reverse complement strand
CCATTAAGGAACGATTCCCTGTGAACCGTTCCTTTTTTTGTCTTCGGTTTACTTGACTTTATTCGGGAAAAAGGGTATAATAAGAAAGGTTTCTTTATGGGGATGTAATAGATTCGCCCGTTATGAAGGGGCCGCGATAAGCGTGTCGCAGGCAGATGCGTAAAAGGCAACCTTAAATTTAAACGCTAACAACAATAAATTAGCTCTCGCTGCGTAATCGCGCGAGCGTCGCCGCTGTTCGTCGTACGGCAGCCAAGCGGCGTCAGAAAGTACGGCTTAATGCTTCGGTGAGGGTTCCGTAGCCGTTGCATATTCACGGAAATACCTTCGTTTCAGCCCGTCATCGGGCGGAGGCGCGGGGAAATCAAATCGACGACTGAACACGGAGAAAGTTGCGGAAACGCATGGCGGTACACGGGTGCAATTCCCGTCATCTCCACCAACGCAAAGAAAAACAGGGTTTGATACTTCATAGTATCGAGCCTTTTTTCTTATTTAACGGAGGTCGTTTTCTCGTGGGACGGCGCAGGTATCCGAATGAGGTTTCGCTATGAAGATAAAGCGGCAAAAACGGATAAAAAGATTTTTAGCCGAAGAACTCGGGGACGGAGCGTAAGGCTTGCTTTTCCGAAAGAAAGCGGTGTCGCGGGGGCGTTATCGATACGGATTTATACAGAAAAGGAGGCTTTGCTCGCTTGTATTTTTCGCCGCGTGTGGTATAATAACGATACGGAACTTTTTTCAGAGGATTTCGGCAAGGAGAAACGAAAATGTCGATTAAAAAGGTAGTTGTAGCGGGTGGCGGAGTTTTAGGCTCGCAAATAGCCTTCCAGACCGCTTATTGCGGATTTGACGTAACCGTATGGCTCAGAAGCCCGTCGTCGATTACGAGGACTCAGCCCAAGCTTGACGCCGTAAGGGGTTACTATATTCAGGCGATAGAGAAGATGAAAGAGCAGCCGGACAATCCCGCGGTTTTTGCGAGAGGAATTGCGGACAGAGAGAATTTCGACGCCGAAGAATGCCGTAAAAAGGTCGAAAACGCCTATAATTCCATAAAAATCGAGTTGGATCTTGCCGCTGCCGTGAAGGACGCGGATCTTGTCATCGAATCGATGGCAGAGGAAGCCGACGCGAAAAAGACGTTCTATAAGACGCTCGCGCCCCTTCTTCCCGAAAAAACCGTACTCGTTACCAATTCTTCGACGATGCTGCCTTCGACCTTCGCCAAGTTTACGGGCTGTCCGGAGCGTTACCTCGCGCTTCATTTCGCAAACGAAATCTGGCGCAACAATACAGCCGAAATTATGGGACACGAAGGCACGGAGCCGCAGTATTTTGCCGCCGTGGTGGCTTTTGCGCGGGACATAAGAATGATTCCGCTCGAACTTCATAAGGAGAAATCGGGCTATATTCTGAACTCCATACTCGTACCTATGCTTTGCGCGGCTATGGACCTTTATGCGACGGGAGTTTCCGACCCCGAAACCATCGACAAGACCTGGGTGCTTGCGACGGGCGCGCCTGCGGGACCGTTCAGAATTCTCGACGTCGTAGGTCTTACCACCGCTTACAACATCAACAAGACTTATCTTCATATTCCGGAATTTATCGCGCCCTATCACTTCAAAAAGATTGACGCTATGCTCAAAAAGTATATCGACGAAGGGAAAACCGGTCTTTCGGCGGGCGAAGGCTTCTATAAGTACAGATAAGTACGAGTTTTTCCGATTTTCCGCGATTTTCGGAGAGCGATTTTCCGAAATCCCGAATTCGTTTAACGAAATCACTGCTTTATAAAACGAAACCCGAAGTTCATTGCACGAACCTCGGGTTTTTGATTTTTGAATTGAAGAATAAGTCGTCGGTTTTTACGGAGATTTGCGTTTTCGTGGATTCTCCGCGAACAGGTTTAAAACTTATCGCCGCTTCTCGGAACGGTCAGATTCAGGAAGAGAGCCGAGGCGTAATTGTCGGTCATTCCCGAAATATAGTCGCAGACGGCGGTTTCGGCTCCCCAGATTTCCGCGAGCCTGCGATATTCGTCGGGCATTTCGTCGATATGCGAAACGAAATATTCGAAAAGATATCCGAGCAGCCGCTTTACCTTGATTCGGTCGCGGTTTCCTCCGTTGGGACCGTATACGTTGCGGAAAAGGTAGCTCCGCATACTCTTCATCGCGGCGAAAACCTCGGCTTCCATTTCGAGAACGGGTTTGTCGAGACTCTGCCCGACGAGGGCGGTAATCATCGTATTTATGCGCTTCGTGGCGGTGTCCCCGAGAATTTCGCTTTCGGCTTTCGGGAGGTCGTTCCGAGTTATGAGTCCGGCTCGGATAGCGTCGTCGATGTCGTGATTGATATAGGCGATTTTGTCGGCAAACATAACGGCTTTGCCCTCTAAAGTCGAGGGATGCCCGTCCGAGCGATGATTAAGCACGCCGTCAAGCACTTCGAAGGTCAGATTAAGCCCTTGTCCGTCCTTTTCGATGACTTCGAGGACTCGCACGGACTGCTCGTTATGCCTGAATTTGCCGTCGGTAAGCTCGGAAAGCGCGTCTTCCCCCATATGTCCGTAGGGCGTATGTCCGAGGTCGTGGGCGAGAGCTATGGCTTCGGTAAGGTCCTCGTTGAGATTAAGGGCGCGGGCTATGCTTCGGGCAATCTGAGCCACGTCGAGAGTATGCGTAAGCCTCGTCCGGAAATGGTCGCCCTGCGGCGCAACGAAGACCTGCGTTTTGTTTTTGAGCCTGCGGAACGCCTTGCTGTGAATGATTCTGTCGCGGTCGCGCTGGAATTCCGTCCGCATAACGCAGGGTTCTTCGGGAAGTTTTCTTCCTTTCGTGTCGGAAGAAAGGCAGGCGTATCTGCTCAGGAAGAGCTTTTCTTTCATTATCGTCGTATCTTTCATAGCGTCCTCCGCATACGGCAAATCCGGAGTTTGTTTAACGAATCTTTAAGTTCGTTGAATAAAAGTCGGAGTTCGTTCAAAGAATTCGGGAATCCGACTTACCAATCTTCCTTTACGGAAATCTTTATGTCGGTGTAGAATTCCTTGTATTCTTCCTTGAAGTCTTTTTTCGGGTGGTTCTCGCGGTAAATCTCCTCGGCTTCTTCTTCGGAAAGTCCGTCCTCTTCGGATAATTCGGACATTCTCATCATTCGGTACATCGTGCTTTCGGTCATTTTCGTCTCCTTGCGCGGCTCGTTTTTCTTTCCGCAAAGTTTCAGCCGCTCCTCGAAACGTCTGCGCTTGCCTTCGGACGGCTCGGTTATGCCTTTTTTCGCGAGAAAATCCGAAAGTTCCGCGTGTTTTTGCGAGTCTTCGCATTCCAGCTCGTAGTCGGTCGTCCCGAGATAATCGCATTTGTCGAGGTCGCATTCCGCGCCCGCAAGAATCACCTTCGCGCGGAGAGTTTTAAGGCTTCCGAGGCGATTATAGCGATTCGGAGCCTCCGTCGTCCCGAAAAGAAGGGAAAGCTCCTCCGAAGAAATCCCGTTTTTCAGGAAAATCGCCGCTTTTTCGGGAGTCAGAGGGACGTTTTCTTCACGACTCACGGTCAGGTTCCCGTATTGAGCTTTTTTGGTTTTGCGCGTGAGGGTATAGGTTCCGTCTTCCTCGCGAATCCGTAGGGTAAAGCCCGAAGAGTCGCCTTTTTCGGGGAAAAAGTAGTCGTTGACGAGAAGAGTTTCCTTCGTCGCAAGCTTCCGAAATTCTTCGTAACGCTCTTTATCGAGTCTGAATTTAAGTTCGGTTTCGGTTTCTTTCATTGTTTTTCGGTCGTTTTTGCGTAAAATAAACGATTTTTCTCCTGTACGCCGAGACGTCGGATTTTCAGTTTTTAGCCCTGTAATACTCTATGAAAAGGCTCTGAATATCCGAGTATCTCGAAATTACGCGGACGGTGGTTTGTCCCGTCGGGTCGGACGGATCGGGCTTGACGATAGTGTCGGCCCCTTTGTCGTTATAACTCTGCTTGCCGCCCGATTGTCCCTGAAGTTTAAGATAGAGGTCGGTCATAAAGTTGCTTACGTTCCGAAGCAGTTGATACTGAGCGTAGTAGTCGAATTTGCCGTTGTAGTCGTTTTTGAATTCCTCGGAGAGGCTGTCGGTCTTCTGCTTGTAAATCTCATAGCCTTCATTATAGAGAACGAGTCCGTTAAGGACGTGATAACAGACCGCCGAAAGTCCGCAGTAACGGACGTAATCGTTATCGCTCCTTATCGTTAAGTAATAAGCCGAGAGATTGGCTTCGTTTTCGCGGAGGATTCCTTTTTCGTGCGAAAGCTCGTGGGCTATCGTATTCGGAAGGTCCATCGGGTGAGTCAGCGCGCTTACGCTCGATTCGCCGAAAGGTCCGAAATAAACCCCGAGAATTCCCATTTCTGCGAAAACGCGGGAAAATACGGGAGATTTAATCGTCCCCGTCGCTTCCGTGTAATAGCCGTCGAAGTTATTGAGAATCCGGATTTCCTCGCGGATAACCGAAATCAGCTCATCGCGCGGGGGCGAAACGAGAGTCCCGTTTTCGCGCTGTATTTTCGCCGAAAGAGAATTGATTTCGTCAATCATAGCGTCGCACATTTCCGAATACTCCCCGAGAGTCAGAGCGCCGTCGGTTTTTACGGAATACGCGATAATCGGAAGCTCTTTTCTGTCGTAGGCGAAAGCCGTCGTTATCGTATAAAAGTCGAGAAAAACGATTACCGCGGCGAGAGTCCAGGCAAGAAACGGAAGCATACTTTTCGCGCGCTTTTTTGCGGCTTTGACGATAAGTACGACTATGACCGTAATCGCGAAGATTATCGCGCCGGCGATAAACCATTCGTAAAACGACACGGGACAGAGAGAGTTTACGAAGGTCAGAGCCGTCGTCAGCCAACGTCCGACCGTCCTCGTCCAGAATTCGCAGAAATCCGCGCTGAGCCGCAGAAGGCTCAGAATCAGAAACAAAACGAGGGCGATAAACGCCGCGAAAAGCCCCTTGCTTTTTCTTATGAAGGCGGAAAAGAATCTTCCGACTGCGGAAAAAGCTTTTTTGATTGCGGAAAGGATCTTCTTCATAGGCGGTCTCCTTTGGATTGTATTTGCGGCGCGGAATAACCCGCGGAGCCGTTACGGATTTATTTTTCTATGACGACGGTGCGCGGAACGAAGCCCGAGCCGCTTATTGCGATTTTGATAACGGAAAGCCCGTCGAAGATTTCGGGGACGTTTTCCCACCATTCGCAGACCGAAACCGAATCCTTGGCTCCGAGAATCTCTTCCAGTCCGAGAATCCGGGCTTCTTCTGCCGATTCCAGACGGTAAAAGTCGAAATGCTCCAGTTTAAGCCTTCCCTGATATTCGTTGTGTATGGCGAAGGTCGGGCTCGTAACCTCGTCCTTTACGCCGAGACCGCGGGCTATACCCTTGGTCAGGACGGTTTTCCCCGCTCCGAGGTCGCCCGAAAGCAGAAAGACTTCTCCGCCCGTGAGCTTTCCGGCGATTTCTTCCCCGAGAGTGTGCATTTTTTCGGGTGAATCTATAATATAAGTTTCCATATATGAGTTTCCGTCGTTTTCGTTAAATCTGCGTTTACTTTTCGGTTAAAACGCGGATTTGCGTTCGTTTTTCGTAAATTTCCGAGATTTTTCGTATGAAGTAAGTTTGCTCATAGGGGACGGACGCTTTTTTGGAGCTTCGTTTCCCTCGATTCGCGATTGTCTTAATCCGAGACGATTTCGGTCTTGCGGACGAATTTCACGTTTTCTTCGCCCAAAAGGTCGTAAAGTTCCGCCTTTAAAGCCATACATTCGCGGACGGGCGTTTTTGCCTTGAGTTTCTTGTCGCCGACGACGAGAACGGTTTCGATTTCCCCGGGGTAACCCGAAAGAATCTCCGAAACTTCGTCGTAACGCTCCTCGCCGAACCGCAGATAAAGCCGTATTCTTTCGACGGCGCGAAGCTCCTTGCTTTTCTTGTCTTTATCCCAAAGGACGATTTTGTTTACGGCAAGGGTAGGTTTAAAGCCCGAGCGCACGTTCAAAGTCCCCGAGAAGCTTCCGATGGTATCCTCCCTGACGAGAGGTCTGAGCCTGTCGTAATCCCGCGCCCAGAAATTCACGTCGATTACTCCGTAGAGGTCTTCGACCTTTCCCCGAGCCATACGCCTTCCCGACTTGTCGACGGAGGTTTCCACTCCCGTGAGAATTCCGCCCATAACCACGTCCTTGCGGTCGAATTGTTCGTAAAAGGCGTCCTTTTCGGAATCCTCGAGGTCTGCGTCGGGCATAATTTCGCCGGTATTCCAGAGTCCCTTGAAGAAGGCTTTGTATTCGTCGAGAGGGCTTCCCGAAACGTACATTCCGAGAACCTCTTTTTCGAGAGCGAATTTGGTTTCGGGCGGGTATTCGTCCATATCGGGGAGAGGCACCGACGAAACGGCGGGATCGGAGGTTCCGAGAAGGTCGAACATACTGAACTGTCCGGTCTCGCGGCGTTTTTTGTCGGAGGAAGCCGCGTCCATAATCCTTTCGTAAGTTGCCATAAGCTGAGAGCGTTTCGCGCCCGTGCTGTCGAAAGCTCCGGCTTTTATGAATCCTTCGACCATTCTTTTGTTGAGCTGAGAGCCGTCCACTCTGTTGACGAAGTCGTAGATGTCCTTATACGGACCGTTCTTGTTTCTTTCTTCGATGACCGAAGCTATCGCCGCGAATCCTACGCCTCTTACCGCCTGAAGACCGAAGCGGATTTTTCCGTCGTTTACGTCGAAGCCGTCGAGCGATTCGTTTATGTCGGGCGGAAGCACGGGAATCCCTTTCTCCTGACAGTAACCTATATACTTCTTTATTTCGTCGGAATTAGTGATTCTGTTGTTAAGCACGGCGGCGAGGAATTCCACGGGATAATAGCACTTCAGAAACGCCGTCTGATAGGAAACGACCGCGTAGGCCGCCGCGTGAGCTTTGTTGAAGGCGTACTGAGCGAAGATTTCCATTTCGTTGAAGATGGATTCGGCGACTTCCTCGGGGACGCCTCTTCTGACCGCGCCTTCGATTTCCGTTTCGCCCTTTTCGTTGACCTTTCCGTGAATGAAATACTCGCGGTTCTTAGCCATTTCCTTGGCGTCTTTTTTACCCATAGCTCGTCTTATCATATCGGCTTGTCCGAGGGTATATCCGGCGAGAGCCTGACATATCTTCATAACCTGCTCCTGATAAACGAGACAGCCGTAGGTGTTTTCGAGAATGGGTTTGACGAGTTCGTGTTTGTACTTGACGTTGTTTTTGTCGCGTTTTGCGGCGATATAGTCGTCTATGCTGTCCATAGGCCCGGGACGGAAGAGCGAAATTCCTGCCGTTACGTCCTCGAGAGAGGTAGGCTGAAGGCGTTTCATAAGGTTTTTCATTCCCGCGCTTTCAAGCTGAAATACGGCGTCGGTATCGCCCGAGCTCATAAGCTTATAAACGTTCTGGTCGTTGTAGTCGGTATCGTAAAGGTCGATATCCCTGCCCGTAGTCTTTTTGACGAGCTTTATGGCTTTGTTTATGTCGGTGAGGGTGCGAAGCCCGAGGAAGTCCATTTTAAGAAGTCCGAGCTTTTCGACTTCTTTCATATTGAACTGCGTCGTAACGTCGTCGCCGTTGCGCTGAAGGGGAACGTGATCGCTTATGTCGTCGCGGCAGATAACCACGCCCGCTGCGTGCATTGAGGTATTTCGCGGCGTACCCTCGAGAATGATCGCAAGATCGACGATCTTTTTGATTTGCGGGTCGTTCGCGTAGATTTCTCTCAATTCCGGAACGTTTTCGGGAGAGTGCATTCCTTCCTCGGAAAGCGGTTCTATTCCGAAAAGCCGTTTAAGGGAAGCCTTCTGCGGAATAAGCTTGGTTATCCTGTCGACTTCGCTGTACGGGAGCCGCATAACCCGGGCAACGTCCTTGAAAGCAGCTTTGGTCGCCATCGTTCCGAAGGTAACTATCTGGGCTACTTTGGGCGCTCCGTATTTCCCGATGACGTAATCTATGACCTCGCCTCTTCTGTCCACGCAGAAATCTATATCGAAGTCGGGCATACTTACTCTCTCGGGATTAAGGAATCTCTCGAAAAACAGATTAAAGCGGAGAGGCTCGATTTTGGTTATTCCTATCGCGTAGGCGATAATGCTTCCCGCGCCGCTTCCTCGTCCGGGACCGACGGGAATACCCCGACTCTCTGCGTAATTGATGAAATCCCAGACTATGAGATAATATTCAACGAACCCCATACGGTTGACTATATCGAGTTCGTATTCGGCTCTTTCGCGGATTTCGGGCGTAATGACCTTATACTTCTTTTCAAGCCCTTCGTTCATAAGCTTTTTAAGATATTCGTAGGGAGTGAGTCCGTCTGGCGGAACGTAATTCGGAAGGAGCTTCTTTTTTACCATTTCGACGTGGCAGCGGTCGGCAATCTCGACGGTGTTGGCTATCGCGTCGGGATAATCCTTAAAAAGCTCGGCCATTTCGTCCTGCGTCTTGAAATAAAACTCGTCGTTAGGGAATTTCAGACGATTGGTGTCGTCCATATATTTACCCGTTTGCACGCACATAAGAACGTCCTGAGCTTCCGCGTGGCTTCTGTGGAGATAATGCGCGTCGTTGGTCGCGACGAGTTTGATATTATGTTTGCGGGCAAGCCTGACAAGAATGGGATTGACGAATTCCTGCTCGGGAAGAAAATGGTCCTGAAGCTCGATGTAATAGTCCTCTCCGAAGATTTCCTTGAATTCCAGCACAAGTTTTTCGGCGTCCTCGAGACGATTCTGAAGAAGGAGCTGCTGAAGTTCTCCGGCAAGACAGGCGGAAAGACAGATAAGACCTTTGCTGTATTTTCTGATAAGGGCCATATCTATTCTCGGCTTGTAATAGAAACCGTCCACATACGCTACGGAATTCAGTTTACAGAGGCTGTGATAGCCGTCGTCGTTTTTCGCGAGCAGAATAAGATGGAAAAGGTCGGTCTTGCCCTGTTTGTAGGTATGGTCGGCGCAGGTATAGAATTCGCAGCCGAGTATGGGATTGATTCCTCTCGCCTTGGCTTCGAGATAAAAATGATACGCGCAGAACATATTTCCGTGGTCGGTAACCGCAACCGCGCGCATTCCCAGCTCCTTGCAGCGGTCGAGCATATTTTCTATGCGCATACAGCCGTCGAGAAGACTGTATTCCGTATGCACGTGAAGATGAACGAACTCGGTCTTTTTATCCTCGGAAGCAGTTTTCGCGGAATTTTCCGCGGTTTTTTCTTCGGGAACGGAATTTCCCGTCTTTTTTTCTTCGGGCATAAAGCTCTCCTTTTTCTTTTCCTCGGAATCGGTTTTCGTTAATTCCGTTTTTTCCTGACTCATAATCCTCCGTTGACTCCCGCATAAAATCGGCGATTATATTGTACCACAAAATTTCCGCTTTTTCAAGTAAAACCCGCAGAGATATACGGCTCTCGATTTTCGTAAGTTCCGAGGTCGTTTTGCGTTCGGATTTTCGAGTCGATCAAAAGCAAAAAATCTCCCAATCCAAGCCTGAAATCGTCTTCGGAATCCGTGCGCAAGCCGCAAGTCCGACTCGGATTGCGAGGAGATTTTTATAGAAAGTCCGAAGAATCCGAGGCTTAAACCGAAAATAATCGGATAAATCGCGGAAAATATTCCGAAATTCCATATAAATCCGATTCTTATAAAACGAAAGAGTCTGTTTTGAAAATCCGCATAGTATAATCGGAGTGAGGATGCCGCCGAGAACACGCACGGAAAGCCTTACGGGAATCACGAATCTACAAGAAAGCGCGAAAACCCCGAAACTGCAATAGAACGCGAAAACCCCGAAACTGCAAGAGAAAACGAAAATTCCGAACCCCACAAATAGAAAATAAAAATTCCGAAACTGCAAGAAAAGATGGAAATTTCCGAAAACACGATACGGAAATCCGCAGATTCCCGAAAAAAGGAGAAAATATGAACGATTTTACGACGGGCATAACCGCCTATCCCGCGGCAGTGCTTTACACGGCGATAGCAGCCGTTTTTATCACGGGGCTGATTAAGCCCTTTATCAAAAAAAGACTCTCTTCCGCAACGCTCGGCGAAAAACTTTACGCCGACAAGCTTTCCGACGCCTGTTTTTACCTGCTTTTGGCTCTTTGCGCCGTCGGGAGCTGTCTTACCTTTCCGATAACCCGAACCCCTTTCGTTTTCGGCGAAGCGGCGGGAATTACGCTTGCGTCGCTGTCGGCGGCGGAGCTTATTTACTCGACTTACGAAAAGGTCGGGCTTAAAAAGCTCGTTAAAAGCATTCTCGGACTTCTTTCGGGTAAATCCGACCGTCCCGACGAATAATCCGTAATCCGCTTCTTTCCGCCCGACTTGCGGGAGACGAATCCGCTCTTTCCACTCCGAAAAAATCGACTTGTGAGCATAGGCTTGTTTTTCATTACTCTTCCTCCTCGGAAAAAAGGCTTCCCTTTTTCGGGGAAGCCTTGTACGGGTTTGAACGGTTCAAGTTTAAGTTATCCTTATCGTCAGGTATCGTTATCCGAAGGAGCGGAAGCTTTTTTGAGCTGAGTTTTCTTCTCCACCCAGGACGGAATAACGTCCGCGAAAAGAATGGCAGCCATAATTATCGCGCCGCCGAGTACGGTTTCCCACTTAAAGGACTCCTCGCCGAGAATTACGCTGAAAAATACGGCCCATACGTTTTCGAGCGCGAGTATAAGACTTATCTGATAGTCGTAAAGATACTGCTGCGAATAGGTCTGTACCGCGTAGGCGTAGATGGTGTTGAGTATGCCCATACATACGAGCGAAATCATCGCCTTGCCCCAATCCACGACTACAAAATCGACGTTATGGTCGAAAGCCGCGAAGCCGATAAGACTCAGAAGCGCGACGGTCGCGAACTGCGTGAAGTTTATGCTGTGGGTATCGATTTTCTGGAGAGCCTTGCTTATCACCATATAGTGAAGAGCGAAAGCGACCGCGGTAACTATCGCCCACAGAGCCGCGGGCTGGAAGTTGTCGAAATGAGTGAGCGCGCCTGAGAGAATCAAGGCTCCGACGGTATAGAGAATAACCGACACGACTATGAATGCAGAGGGCTTTCTCTTGAAAATCGCCCAGGAAAGGAAGGGGATTATCACGGTCGAAAGGGAGTTGAGGAAGGCACAGATGGAAGCGTCGGCGTCCTTCTGGGCTATGGTGAGGCTCATAAACGCCGTGAAAAGCAGAACTCCCGCGGGAATGCAGTACTTTATCGTTTCTTTGGTTATGCGGATTTTTTTGAAGTAGAAAATTCCGTAAGCAAGCGCGGCTATACCGAAACGCAGAAGGTTGATAAACGACGGAGAAGACCCCAGACCGCTGTCGTTAGCCCATTTTAGGAAAACGAAACCCATACCCCAGACTATGGATACGGTAAAGCAAAGAATCGTAGAAAGTTTGTTTTTGTTGACAGCCATTTCAGAATCCTCCTTTGCGCGGATTGCTCGTCGGAATCGCGCTTTCTGTAATATTTCCGCCCTTTTTCCGCAGACTTTCCGCAAACGGGCGAAAAACATACCGATTATAGCACGAATTCCGTTTTTTAGCAAATAAAAAGCGTGAGGGGAAGCGTTCTTTAAGCAGTCATTTCCGTTACGTATGTATCTGTTTAGCGGATTAAAAGGATTTCTTTCCGCCCGAAAATGTCCGGGGAAAAAGGAAAAACCTCCGCAAATGCGGAGAAATTTCCGAAAAAAAGAGAGCTTGACTTAAAGCGGAATCTCGCGACCACGACGCAAAATCCGCAGAATTTCACAAAAACGAAAAATCTTAAGCTCAGCCCGTCCGAAACGAAACCCGAAATCAAGCCCGTTCGGGACGGAATCCGACGACTCAGTAGTTATCGGTAAGACCGAGAAAATAATCCGCGCTTATATCGAAAGCCAGCGACATTCTCCTCAATATGTCGTAGCCCGGCTTGGATTTACCTCTGAGCCATTCGCTGACCTGACTCTGCTTAACGCCGATTTTCGTCGCAAAAGCCGTCTGCGTCAGATAATTTTCGCTGAGAAAGTCCCTCAATATGACGGGGAAGCTCTTTTCATTGTTGTCCGATGAATTTTCTGTTGCGCTTTTTTGGGTATTCATACAAAATTATTATATGAAAAAGGCATTGAAATCACTTGACTTATAGAAAATTCTATCGTATAATACGAAAATGCGCAGCAACCTGCGCTCCGTCGGAAGCTCCGTCGGAAAAATCTGCCGCCGAACGTGCGTCTTCCTTCAAGTCGGCTTTGACGCGCGGAATCCGGAGGACTCGCCCGAGGGGGGGACGGGTCCTTTTCTTTTCCCCGTCAAGTCGGCCGCGAATCAAAAAAACAAAAGAAAATGCGCTAAAACGCTTGCAATTATGAGCGTAAAGTGATACACTTGGAGCGTGGGCAATTGACTCAGCCGGTAGAGTGCCTCCGTCACATGGAGGAAGTCAGGGGTTCGAGTCCCTTATTGCCCACCATTTTCCGATTCCGTAAGCTTGGGGTTATGGCGCAGTTGGTAGCGCGATACGTTCGCAACGTATAGGTCAGGGGTTCGAATCCCCTTAGCTCCACCAACTGCTTTATGCAGTCGTTTTTCCGAAGGCTTTCAAAGGCTTTCGGAATCTCGGTTTTATTCGGGAGGAAAAAGACATGGGAAAAACCAGTAAGGATTATTTCGGCTGGGGTTGGCTTATAAGCCTTATTCTTGCGATTATTCCGGTAACTTCGTGCGTACTCGGCGCGGTTACGAGAATTATGGAAGGCAAGATTGTCGCCGGTATCCTGAGATTAGTTCTCGGCTGGAACGTTATCTGGATTCTCGATATAGTGCTTATCGCTATGCGCGGAAGAATCCTCAGGATCCTCAATATTTAATCGTACACAAATTTTGCCATGGGAGGGTGTCGGATTTCGGTCCGGCATCCTCCTTTTTCGTTTTCGGCTCGTTTGCTTAGGCCGGCTGAATTTTATCGGCGGATTTATTCGGGAATCTACGCTTTTACCGAAATATACCCGCGCAAAACGCGAAAAACGCTTGACAATCGTTTTTCAAAGCGGTATAATAAGACGGTTACTGCGAAAGGCAGAATAAGTGAGTGAGGTAATAGCCATGAAAGAAAACATACATCCGCAATATCATGAAGTGACTGTTGTATGCGCTTGCGGCGCTTCCTTTAAATCCGGAAGCACGAAAAAAGGCGATACGATCCGTGTTGATATCTGCAACAAGTGCCATCCCTACTTCACGGGCAAACAGAAGCTCGTTGACGCAGGCGGACGCGTTGATAAATTCAAGAAAAGATACGGTATTTAATAGATGCTTCGGACGATTCCTTTTCGAATCGTCCTTTTTTATTTTATCTTAATTTCAGCTTTGTTTTCTGCGTTTTCCGCGGATTTTTCGCTTTTTTATTCTTCTTCGGGCTCTTCGGTTTCTCGCGGAAGGTCGTAGGTATCGAGGAAAGAATGTTTGACGCCGTTTTTCTTATAAGCTATGACCGTTTCGATGTTTACGTTCTCCACGCTCCTGAATATACACTTCTCGACTTCGGGATTGGTCTTTTTGAGTTCGCGTATAAGCTCCTTCGTTTCCTGTCGTTTGGAACGGGTCCTCGCGGCGGGATTGCAGGTCGTACAGGTATCGGTAAAGCGGCAGGCGCATTGAATGAAATGCAGGTCGTTATAGTCCCTCCACGCCTTAATGTCCTCTTCGCGGACGAAGTAAAGGGGACGGATGAGTTCCATACCCTTGAAATTGGTGCTGTGGAGCTTGGGCATCATAGTCTGAATCTGCGCGCCGTGCAGCATTGCCATAAGAATGGTTTCGATTACGTCGTCGTAATGATGACCGAGAGCGATTTTATTGCAGCCGAGATCCCGGGCGAAGCTGTAAAGGTAGCCCCTTCTCATTCTCGCGCAGAGATAGCAGGGAGATTTTTCGACGTTATAGACCGATTCGAAGATATTGCTTTCGAAAATCCGCACGGGAACGTCGAGCCTTCGGGCGTTTTCTTCGATAACGGCGCGGTTCTCGGCGTTGTAGCCCGGGTCCATAACGACGTATTCCGCCTCGAATTTCATCTTTCCGTGCCGCAGAAGCTCCTGAAAGAGTTTAGCCATAAGCATCGAATCTTTGCCGCCCGATATACATACGGCAACCTTATCGCCGTCTTTGATAAGCTCGTATTCGTTTATCGCCTTGATAAACATACCGAGAAGCTTGCTCTTGAAGCGTTTACGGATACTCTGTTCGACTTTATAGCAATAGTCGTCGTTGGTTTTACGGCTTAAAACGCCTCTCAGCCATTCGGAATAGCCGCCGTCGAGACTATACGCGTCCACGCCCTTTTCGCAGAGCTTACGGGCAATTTCCACGCTGAAGACGCCCTTTGCGCAGTAGATTACGTGTTTTTTCGAGAGGTCGAAGTCGGTTTTTCCGAGAAGCTCCTCCTCGCTCATTGCGACCGAGCCGGGAATCGTTCCGTAGCCGCGGTCGGTTTCGTTTCTTATATCGTAAAGCACGAAGCCGTTTTCGGGCAGAAGCCCGAGGTCGTTGACAGTCATTTCGAGTCCTTTTCGCCGCAGTCGTTTCCGAGAGCGGCAGAGTGGTTTATTTTTTAGAAGCCGAGAAATTCCGGATTTTTCGGAGCGGCAAAAAAGCCGCGGAATTCCGAGGGGAATTTGCGGTCGGATTACAGGTTTTTCATAAGCTCGGACAGTCGGGAAAGAGCTTTTTTATGCAGAAGCTTTACGTTGGAGTAGGACATCCGCATTTTTTCGGCGACGGATACGAGCGTCAGATTTTCGTAATAGTGAAGCACGATAAGGTCGCGGAGCCGCGGCTCGATTTTCCCGAGGGCGTCGGCAAGCTCGCCGAGAGTTTCTTCCGAGAGAAGCCTTCCGTCGGTTTCGTCTTCCGAAGAGAGTGTTTCCGAAAGTTCGGAGGAAACCTTTCTCGTCCGGTAATAATCCACGACGGCGTTACGCGTAACCGTGTAAACCCAGGTCGAAACCGAGGCTTTGGATTGGTCGAAGGTAAAAAAACGCTCGCAAATCTTACAGAAAACGTCGGAAACGACGTCCTCCGCATCGGCGGGATTCCCGATCTTTCCGCGGACGTAACGCCGTACTTTTTCGTGATAATTCTCGGCGATTTCGGTTCGCAGATCGGAAGCGGCTACCATTCGAGTTTGCCGTCCTTTTCTTTTTTCTCGTCGGGCGTACCCGCGGCGGCGACGAAACCGAGCTGGTCGTCGGTCAGTTCGACGGGATATCTCGATTTCGTTTCGTAAATTATTCTTTCAAGCTTTTCGTTCCGCTGAAACAGCTGGTAATCGAAGAGCTTTCTTAAAGCGGATTCGGTCATATTATCGTCTCCTTGGAAGTAACCGTATTCATAGTCGAAAGGCATCTGTAACCGCGAAGAGCTTCGGCTATTTTACGAGGATAATTCTTTTTGAAAAACACGCATTTAAGCGGATCGCGTCCGAGCTTGTTTCCCGTAAGAGCGAGAGCGAGAGCGCGGCAGCCCCCTGCGCAGTAACGGAAAAATTCACAGGAACCGCAGTCGGAATCGGATTGCTTCAGAGTTCCGAGAGTCGTCGTAACTTCGGAGAGATATCTGCTTTCCGAAAGAAGCTCCCGAAGAGGCGTGGTCTTGACGTTCCCTACGTTGTCGCCGTGAGCCTCGTAATAACCCGACATTTGCAGGCACGGACAGAGATTTCCGTTGGCTTCGACGGCAACCATACCTCTGTTGCCGCGGCAGACCGGAAGAGAATCCCTGTATTCTCCTTCGCCGCATTCCACGGGATTGAGGGAATAAGCCGAATCGCGAGGATAAAAGGACAAGAACTGCCAAATATCCACGTCAATCTTCGAAATCTCTCCCGCAAGCGAAGAAACGAGCTTTATTCCTTCGTCGTAATATTCCTCCACGCCGAGAGTAGCGTTTCCTGCGTTCTTTTCCCATCTCGGAGATTCGGTCGTCCGGATAATACGGATTTTCGACGCTCCGAGCCGTTCCGCAAGAAGGACGGTTTCCCGCATAGAGGAGAGATTGACGCGGTTCACGTTGGTCTGAAGCTTGACGTCGAAACCTTTGTCCGCGCAGAGCTTAATTGCGCGCAAAGCGTCTTCCTCCGCGCCCTTGCGGTTTCTCATCCAGTCGTGATAACCTACGCCGTCGAAGGATATTTTCATAAGCGGACGGCAGCCGAAGGAATCCATTTCGTCGAGAATCTTTTCAGTCAGAAAGAATCCGTTGGTATTAAGCTCCTCGACGAACATTCCTCTTTCGTGAATGCCGCGGAGAATCTTCATAAAGTCGGGATGAAGCATAGGCTCCCCGCCCGTTATCGTGAAGGCGTGAATTCCGCAGTCCCGAGCTTCGTCGAGAAGCTTTTCGGCTTCTTCGAGCGTCCATTGACTCTGAAGGGGAGCGTTGTCGGCGGCGTTGAAGCAATGACGGCAGTTGTAATTGCATTTTCCCGTAATCATAAAGTTCATCGCGGGGAAATAGCGGTTGTCGCAATGTCTGTATTTCTGATTTTCGGAAAGAGTTTCTCCGTTTTCCGCGGGACGGCACAAGCCTTTGTCGAAGAGGAGTTTAAGCGCGGGCGAATCGGGGATATCCGTGAGTCCGTCGCAGCGGAGGAGAATATCGAATTCGTCTTTTTTAAGTCCGCGGGCGTCTCTTATTACCGAAACGTAAAACGCGTAAGGCACGAGTTTCCACGAACGAAGCGAAACGTAAGGATTAAGTATATACTTCATAGAAAGTCCTCTCTTTACCGACGGAATATATCGTTGCTTCTCCGACAGGCGTTCTTTGTATTTCTTTATACGAAAAACTTTGCACCAAGGACAGAAAAAACGACGGATTTTCGGAAAAACGCTAAATTTTTTCGGAAGTATCAAGCCGCTGACGGGCAACGAGGTCGGCGAAAAAGCCGCCTTTTTCTATCAGAGAGTCGTAAGTCCCGTCTTCGATTATCTTTCCGCCGTCGACGGCTACTATTCTGTCGCAGTGTTTTATCGTGGAAAGTCTGTGAGCGATGACGATTCGCGTACATTTAAGCCCGTCGAGAGCCTCCGAGACCTTTTTCTGCGTAACGTTGTCGAGCGCGCTCGTAGCTTCGTCGAAAATAAGAATCTTTGGCTTTGCGGCAACGGCGCGGGCTATGACGAGCCTTTGTCTTTGTCCGCCGGAGACGCCTCCCGAACCCTCCGAAATAATCGTGTTCATTCCCATAGGCATTTTACGGATATCGTCGGCGATTCCCGCAATCTCGGCGGCTGCCCAGGCTTCGTCGAGAGTAAGGTCGGGAGCGGAAATGGCTATATTGGAGAATATGTCGCCGCTGAAAAGCTTTCCGTTCTGCATAACGGTACCTATCTTCCTTCGGAGCGAACGCAGGTCTACGGACGCAAGGTCCTTTCCGTCGTAATAAATCGCGCCTTTACAGGGCTTTTCGAGCCCGAGAAGAAGACGAACGAGAGTGGATTTCCCCGAGCCGGTCTTTCCTACTATGGCGACGTATTGTCCTGGACGAATCTTCAGGGAAAGGTCGTCGATTATCATAGGAGAGCTTTCCGAGTATCTGAAAGAAACGTTGTTCAGTTCGATTCCGCCCGAAATGGAGGAAAGCACGGTCTTGCCTTCGGAAACTTCCGGTTCCGCGTCGAGAATGGGTTTGACGCGCTCGAAAACGGGTTTTATCTGCGCGACGGTAAGAGCTATGCCCGTGAGGGAGGAAAACGCGCCCGAAACCATTCCGTAAGCCGACGTGAAGGCGTAATAATCCGCAACCGAAACTTTCGATTCGGCCGCAAGATAGTACATAACGAGAGTTCCTGCCAGCGAAACCAGCAGAGATAAAGCCGAATTCAGCTTTATGAAAACGGGAGGATTGTAGGTAAGAGAGGAGCTTTGCGAATAGAGCCTCGCCCAACGGGAAAACGCACGCTTTTCCGCACCCGAAAGACGGATTTTCTGCACGCCGGTAAGAAGGTCGTAGACCATACCGCTTTCTTTTCCCGAAATTTCCATCGATTTTCGGGAAATCTTCATCTGCACTGCCGTGGTCGTTATCGATAAGGCGACGGTCGCGAGGATAATTATGAGAGCGGGAATTCCGAGAGCGGGAGCGTAAGCGAAAATCTGCGGAACGTATACGAGAGAAAATACCGAAGTCAGACCGGTGGTCATAACCACGGATACGAGCATTTCGCAAAGCGACTGGACGCTGTAAAGCCTTTCCGCAAGGTCGCCCGAAGAATATTCCCTGAAAAAGTCCGCCGGAAGGGACAGGATACGCATCATCGCCGCCGATTCGACGGCAAGACGGGTACGCGAATTTATACGCGTAGTCATAAAAGTCTTGAAAACCCCTACGAGAAGCACGGAAAGAGATACGCTCAGCGAAAAAACAGCCGTCGTCAGAAGCAGAGAAATCTGCCCCGATTCGGCAACTTCGGAAAACATAAATCTCGTGAGCTTGGGAGTAAGTATTCCGAAAAGAGCGGCAAGAAGACTTACCGCGGCTATGAGAATAAGGTCGGCGGGCATTATCGTCCCGATTATGTACTTTATGAAGTCGCGGATACCCGTTTTCCGAAGCGGAAGCGGCTTATAAAAAGCGAGAGCTTCTTCTTCGAAAAGAGCCTGCGACTTCTTCCCGACTTTTTTCTTTTTTCCGTCGGACGGGTCTACGAAGCAGTATCCGCCCGTTCCGCGGGGAATAAGAGCCACGGCTTTCCCGCTTTCTCTGAAATAGCCGAGCATAGGTCCCGAGGCGTCTTTATACCAGCCGTCCGTAAGCCGTACGGTTCTTCGCATTATTCCCGACGGACGAAGAAGAAACTCCATTTTTTCGTCCGGATCGGTAACGTTCTCCGGAATTTCGCGGCTTTCCGTGCGGTAAAACGCAAGTACGCGGCTCATAGCGTCGCCCGTATCGTCGCCCCAACTGCGGCTCCTTCCGGTAAACGAATCCGCCATCTCCGAAAACGCCCGCGAAAAATCACGCTCGTCGGCTTCTTTGCGTTGTTTTATCTGATCGTCGAACCAGCCCATTTCCTTCTCCTATTCGTTGGTGATAAGGTTTGCGTAAGCTCCGCCCTTTGCCATAAGTTCCTCGTGAGTCCCTCTTTCCGCGACGCAGCCGTCTTCGAGCACGATTATCTCGTCGGAATCCCTTATCGTCGAAAGCCTGTGAGCCACGACTATGCAGGTTATTCCGCGGTCTTTTATGGAGCGTACGACTTCCGATTCCGTCTTTGCGTCGAGGGCGCTCGTAGCTTCGTCGAGAATAAGCAGAGTCGGATCCTGCGCGAGAACCCTCGCAATCTCCAGACGTTGCTTTTCGCCGCCCGAGAAGTTCTTTCCGCCTTCGGTTATCTTGCAGGAATATCCGCCCTCTCTTTTCATTATCGTTTCGTGAATGCTCGCGTCCCTCGCAGCCATAATGACTTCGAAATCCTCTATCGACGAGTCCCACATCTTAACGTTGTTTGAAACGGTATCTTCGAAAAGAATAACGTCCTGATCCACGACCGCGACCGAACCCGTAAAGACGTTTCTGTCGATTTCGCTCATAGGCTTTCCGTCGAAAAGGATCTCTCCGCTCCACGGGGAATAAAGCCCCGAGATAAGCTTGGCTATCGTGGACTTTCCGCAGCCGGAACCGCCTACGAGAGCTATTCTTCCGCCCGATTTTATCGAAAGGGAAAAGTCCTTTATAAGAGGCTTGTCGAGTCTGGAGTAACCGAAAGTCACGTTTTTCATTTCGAGCGCGCCCGAGAGCTTTCCGTATTCTTCGTATTCGGAACGGACGTCGCAGTTAGGATCTGCGGGATATTTCATAACGTCTTCGACTCTCTCCATTTCCGCGCGCATTTCCTGAACGGACTGCCCCGTAGTGATAAGCTGCGTGACGGGAGAAGAAAAGGAATCCAGAAAGCCTTGAAAAGCCATTATCATACCTATCGTGAAGCTTCCGTCGAAAACGAGAAGCAGCCCCACCGTGATTACGGCGGCATCCGCAATCAGACCCGCGACGGAGGGAATGATTCCGAGCAGCCCCGAAATCTTCTCGTATTTAACGTTCTGGGCGTTGACGCTCGCCTGATAGCCCGCCCACTTCGTGAAGAAACCGTTTTCCGCGCCGCTCGATTTTATGGTTTCGATCATTTCGACGCCCGCAATCGTCGTACCCGCGAGTTTACCCGCGTCTCTCATTCGTACCCGCGTTATGTTTATACGCTTGCGGGAGATGATTTCGGAGACTATAAGATTGACCGCGATGGAGCTTATTCCGATAAGAGAAAGAACGACGCTGTAACGGAGCATTACGACGAGATAGAATATCATCATAACCGTGTTTATAAGCAGCGGAGTAAGCGTCTGTACGAGAGTATGGGCAATCGAAGCGTTTGAGGATTGCCGCTGCTGAAGGTCGCCCGCCATTCTCTGCGAGAAGAATTCCATCGGAAGCCGAAGAACGTGCCACATATATTCCGAATTCCCGACGGCAGCCATTTTTCCGTCTATGCGGAGAGAATAGACCGAGCGGATACATTCGGTTACGAGTTTTACGGCGATAAGTGCGGCAAAACCCGCCGTGAAAGGCACGAGCCAGTCGGAATTGACGCCGGTCAGTATACGGTCGAGAAAGATTCTCGAAAAAATAGGATCGATAAGACCGGTCAGAGATAAAATCACCGTCGTCAGAAGAGTGAAAACGAACGCCCCGACCGAACCCTTGAGTTTTTCTTTAGCAAAGGAAAGAACCGAGCGCGGTTTTCCTTCGGGAACGAAATCCTCCGTCGGCTCGAACATAAGACAAATGCCCGTGAAGGCTTTGTCGAAATCCTCCATCGAAACCGAATAGCTTCCTTTGGCGGGGTCGTTGAGATAGGCTTTATTGCCCCTGAATCCGTCAAGCACGAGGAAATGGTTGAAATTCCAGTGGATAATGCAGGGGAATTTCCCGTTTTTGCGGAGATCTTCCGGCTCGTAGCGGTAGCCCTTCGCAGTAAGTCCGTAACTTCTCGCCGCGATAAGAACGTTTTTCGCGTTGGAGCCGTCGCGCGAGACTCCGCAGTCGGCTCTGAGCTTTTCGAGAGGAATCCATTTTCCGTAATACGCGAGAATCATTCCCAGCGAAGCCGCTCCGCATTCCAGAACTTCGAGCTGCATAACGACGGGAACCTTGGCGACGCCCGTCGATATAGGTTTTTTCTGCGGTTTTTTCATCTGCTCACCTCAGTTGAAAAGGAATACGGACGGAGATATGCTTTCGGTTACGATAACCGCGTCGTATACGCCGTTTTTCACGTCCGTTTCCGCCGTTACGACGTAAACCCAGTCGCTCGCCGAAAAGCCTCCGACGTGGAGAAGATATTCGTCGGGAAGAGTTTCGGCTTTTACGGGAGAACCGCTTACCGTCGCGACCGTAAATTCCTTTCCGCCCGCGCGGATAGTCATTCCTTCCTTTACGCCCGAGCCCGCACTCGCCGAAACGTAGCAGGTAAGAGTTCCGTTTTCACAGCTGCCGGCAGCCTTGACGGTGGTTTCCACGCGTCCGAGAAAACACCAGCACAACGCGCCCGCAAGCAACAGTATGACTGCGGCGAGAAGAATCCATACGCCCGGAGTGACTACCTTTACGTAGCAGCTCAGCTCTTCCGGAGAAGATACTCTTTTAATGCTTTTTTCTCTGAAAATCTTGTCGTCCATTTTATTTCTCCTTGCAGCGTCATACCACGCGTTTAACGACGCGAAGAACGTTCTTTCCGTCTTTGTTTTCGTAAAACAATCCGTCGGTCATCTTTCTTACGAGCAAAAGCCCGAGTCCGCCGGGAGTCCTTTCTTCTGCCGAAGCCGAAACGTCCGGTTCCGCCACAGCGGTGGGATCGAAGGGTATTCCTTCGTCGGTAAAGGTAAGGATTACGGAATCGGGGCGGCTTTCGAGGTCAACCGATACCGTAAGATATCCCTCTCCGTCCGGATAGGCGCATTTCGCGACGTTGCTCGCAAGCTCGTCCGCGGCTATACTCAGCTGAGCGGTAATTTTCGGGGAGCAGCCGTATTCTTCGAGAATCCCGCATATAAAATCCGTAATCTCGGGAATATTGGCGATATCGGCCTTTACGGTGATTTCTTTCATAAGTCGCCTCCCTTTCCGTTATAGCGAAGATAGACCATCGTTACGTCGTCCGCCTGAGGAGCTTCGCCCGCGAATTCGTCCACGGCGGCTTTTACGGCGGGGATAAGTCCCCCGTAAGAACCGTTATACGAATCGAGAAATTCCGCCAGACGCTCTTCGCCGAAAAGATTGCCTTCGGTATCGGCCGCTTCGGTCACTCCGTCGGTATAGAGGAAAAGTTCGTCTCCTTCCTCGAGCTTCAGGAGGTTGTTTTTATAGCGGACGCCCTCCATTCCAGCAAGAACGAACCCTGGACGGACTCTTAAATATTCGAATTTTCCGCCCTTTTTACGAAGCAGCGGAGGATTATGCCCCGCGTTTGCGAATTCGACTTCGCCCGTGGACGGATTTATTTCGCCCAGCCACGCGGTAACGAACATTCCCGCGTCGTTGTTTTCGCAGAGCTTTTCGTTCGTCCGTGAAAGGACGTCCTCTACGGAATTGCCCGACTCCGCAAAACCTTTGACGAAGGTCTTTGCCGTCATCATAAACAAAGCCGCCGGAATTCCTTTACCCGAAACGTCGGCGATTATAAAGGCGAGTTTGTCGCCCGCGGGGAAGAAATCGTAAAAATCTCCGCCCACTTCCTTAGCAGTATACATAGCCGCGCAAAGCGACAATTCTTTCTTGTCGGGATATTCTTTCGGAAGAGACGCGTGCTGGATTTCCCGCGCGAATTCCAGTTCCTTATCGATTCGGGCGGCGGCTTCGGCTATATAGCGTTTAAGGGTAACCACGGTCGAATTGATGTCGTCGGAAAGAGAGGCGAATTCTTCGCTGCCGCGGACGTTGACCACGACGTTGAGATTTCCGCCCGTTATTTCGGCGAGAGAAAGATTGACCTTATCCATATTGTCGACGATGAGCTTCTTTATGAGGAAGTAAACAAGTACGAAAAGCGTCCCGAATACCACGAATTCCATAAACACGGTAACGTATACCGATATGTCTCTCGAAAGCATGGCTTCGCTCTGAGTCATCGCGCCTATTATATAGTAGCCTTCGGAATAAACGAAATCCACGAAACAGTATTTTCCGTATACCACGTCCACGAAGCTCTCCCCGGAAGTTCTGTCCGTGAGAGAAAGCCCCGTAACGGCGATATTGCTTCCCTTTCCGTTGTTTCTGTCGCTGACTATGACGAAATTATCGTCGGTTATTATTATATAGCCTTCCTCGCCTATTCTTCTGTTGCGTGCGGCTCCCACGACTTCTTCGTCTATATCCCGTCTGAATCGCTCCGCGTCGTAAGCCACCTGAACGAATCCTCCCTGCGGAAGAGTCTTTCCTGCGTATTTACGGAGAATGCTCGCGTCTCTCGATATGGGACCGTACTTCTGAACGAGTTCGGTTTCGTTTCCGTCCAGAAGCGCGAGGAACTCCGCGGACTGCTCGCCGCTACGCATATCGTAGCCTACGTTGTTCGAATCGGAAGAAACGACGATTTTTCCGTCCGCGCCTATAACGTTGATTTCGGCGACGTCGTATAAGCTCAGCCACGTCGAAAGAGCCTCGTCCGTTACCGAGTGATTATAAGAAAGCTCGGAGGCTACTATGCGGGTGAGAGAAAGAAGATTCTCGTCCGAAGCGTCGATAACGTCCTGACGAACGTCCTCTATGTTGAGTCGGACAAGCTCCTCCGCGCTCGTTTCGGCAAGCTGAGTCTGAAGCGACCAGGTGAAAAGCACCGTTGCGAGAAAACATACGGCTACGCAGGCAAGCAGCCATCGCTGAAAGATAGCCGAGATGTTGCGGAGCTCGTGAGAAGTCCGTTTTTCGCCCTTCCCGATAAAGGTTACGCACAGAGTCGCCGCGGTTACGGTAAGTCCGTTGACCGTAATCATCGGAAGAGAGCCGAGTTTTACGAAAGTGAAGGCGCGGCTTACGTCGGACATATTCGTCAGGAAAATGAGAAGCATATGCAATACTTCCATAGTCATCGCGAGAGCGAGTCCGTATTTCCACGACGGCTTCTTGTCGTCGAACATAAACTTCCTGAGCAAAGCGGAGGTTATTCCGGCGAGGACGGTGGCTATCGAGCAGGCAAGCCTTGTGTATTCTCCCGCTCCCCAGTAATAGGCAAACCATCTTTCCACGCCGCCGATGACTCCGGCGATTATTCCCGCGGGCGCGCCGAAAAGCAGTCCCGCACAGATAGGCGCGGAATCCCTTATGTTAATCGTGGCTCCGCCGACGTTGACTCCGAATTCCGTCGCGCATATCGCGACCAAGCCGAAAATCACGCCGATTATCGTCTGTTTCGCCGCGTATTTCATTTTTCCGAAACGAGTTTTCTTTTCGAGAACGTACAGCCCCGCCGAAACCGCCGTCGGAATCACGGCTATTAAAAGAAGTCCGAGAAAAGTATCCATAAAACAGTTCCTCCCGCCAAGACGGGGTTATTCCACGGTCAGAATATCCGAAAAGCCCGTAATGTCGAAAACCTCCCGAATAGTATCGTTGATATGGCGGACGACCATAGAACCCTGTTTGTTCATAGTCTTCTGACAGGCGAGAAGCACTCTCAGTCCTGCGGAAGAAAGATATCCGAGTTCGCCGAAATCGAAAACGAGTTCGGTTATTCCGTCGAGAGAATCTCTCAGCTCGGCTTCGAGCTGCGGAGAAGTATTCGTGTCGAGCCTTCCGGATAAAGTTACCGTAAGAGTGGTTCCTTGTGTTTTCTTATCTATGGTCATAAGCGCGTCTCCCCCGAAAACGGCAGCGTTGCGGAAGCCGCGGTTTTCAAAAAAATCTTATATTGTTTCGCATTATACCATATATACGGATTTTTTGCAAGTGAAAAAAGGCTCGGGTTATTTCATTCGGTAAAGCGGTTTCGTTTTCACGGATACGCAAAATTCCGCCGCGGAAAATTGCGGACGTACGGGATTTCGGCGCGTTTTGTTTTTACGGTTGATTTTTTCGGCGAAAAGTGATATAATCCGTAAAAAAAGGAGCGGTCGGACTTATGAACAACAACGAATCGCAGGAAATGTATCTCGAAACGATATTGAGATTACAGGACAAAAAGGGCGGAGTACGCTCCGTAGACGTCGCGGAAGAGCTGGGTTACAGCAAGCCGAGCGTTTCGAGAGCCGTAGGAATACTCAAAAAGGACGGATTCATAACGGTCAGACCGGACGGGACGATAGACCTTACCGAATCGGGCAGAAAAAAAGCCGAGAGTATTTACGCGCGGCATAAAGTCCTCACGAAAGCCTTCGTCGTTATGGGGCTGGAGCCGCTCGCAGCCGAAGAAAACGCCTGTCGCGTCGAGCATATAATCACCGAGGACGCCTTCGAGGCGATAAGAAAATATTTCGGAGAGGATAAGGAGTAAATTCTTCGCCGCAAAATGAATTCACGGATAAAAACGAATCGGTAAATAGAAATTAAAAATTACCGGGATATCCGCTACGAAAAAAGCCCGCGAATTTACTTTCCGCGAGCTTTTTAGTTTCGTTTGAATGTGTGATTCCGAAAAATCGGTTTTAATAATTCCCAGTGGGCAGATTAGCCGGATTCTTTTCCGCAAGCCCGAAGCTGGCTCTCAAAAAACGGACGGACGTCGCTTTCCGACTTGAAATAGGCGCCTGTAAGCTTGTCGGTCAGGGTAAAGCTTTCGCGCGGATAACGCTTTACGAGGCATTCACGCACCGCGACTTCGCTTTTCGTTTCCACGTAGCCGTGAGCCGTATCGAAATAGTTGAAGCCGTTTCCGATAAACGTATCGACCATTTTGCTTAATTCCGCATAATCCACTTCGTTTTCTTTCATCGGCAATCTCATACAGCCGAAGCCGAAATTCTTTTTCACGTTCTCAAACATAAAAGCCTCCTTCCGTTATAAATGATTGCATAACCGTTTTCGCGAGCTGCGGTTATGACTCGACGCGGCGCGGTTTCAGCCGAATCCGTTAGTCATTTAAACATTTTTCACGGAAAAAGTCAATAGGAGAAAAAAGACGTCCGCAAAGCTCCGAAACACGATAATTCTCCCGAATAACGTTTTTCTATAAATCGAGCCTTAATTTTTAATCCACTTGGCGTAAAGCTTCGTTTCCTGATAAGTTTCCGTACCTTCTTCGTCGTATTGTGCTTCGGGAAGCCTGTCGATCTCGAAATCCCACAGATTAACACATTCCGGTTCTTTGTACCATCCGTAAAAAACATAACCATTCCGCAAAGGATTTTGAGGAACGTATTTTATCGTTTCGCCGTATCCGTAATTATCTATCCGATAATACCCGTCGTTCGGCGAGTCACCGTAATTGTAAAAATACGATACGTTTGCCTTATGATTTCTTATCGCCGCTGTAAAAGAAGAGGCATCGTTAACGTTTGTATAATAATAAAAATAATGATTTATATTTTCTTGAATATACGTATCATTTGATATGTAAAATACCGAAAGGTCCGTTGCCAAATCAAAAAACGAATCACCGTTGTATACTTTAACCGTCGGCACGATAAAAACTTTTTTCAGACAATCGCTTCGAAACCCCGAGTTTTTTGTGTCTCCGTATCTTTTTTTAACTTTTTTGTTGCAATTTCGCTATAATGAATATTCGTTACTTTATTACCGTCGATTGTTTCGGGGATAACCAAATATTCTTGCTCTCTGCCTTTATCTGTTAGTCCCAGAATTCCGGCATCGTTGCTGTCGTAACCGACTGTATAAATAAAATATTCGCTTTCGTAAAGACGCCGTCCGATTTCACATCCGGCAAGAACGGCGCTTATACAAAACACGAATATGAAAGAGAAAAACATCGCAAGCTTTTTAAATTTACTCATAATAAATCACCTTGGATATCGGATTCCGTTGTTTTTCGGAATGCGTCAAAAAACAGACAACACACACCTATGTCGGTAGTATATCATATATTTTTTAAAATTGCAACACGTTAACGACATATTAAATAAAAAAGTAAAAAAAGAACCGCGTTCGAACACGCGGTTATGATGCGGTGGAGAGGCGACGTCAGCGTTCGAACACCTTTGATGTTGTTTTCTATTGTTTCTTTTGTATCGTTTAGTGTAACTTGCTCTGTATTTTTGCCGCCGCGGATATTGAAATATACAACGGTATCGTCATCGCCGACGAATACTTGGCTTACAAGGTGATCTATAATTTGCTTTTGATAGTCCTTGTCGTTTACGTCGCCTTTCAAGAGTTCGTCTATAAAGTCGAGCAACCTTTGCCGTTTCCTGTCCGCCGAGAACGAAGTCACCGAAAAATAATAACGTATATGTTCTTTTGTTAAAATTCATTCAGTAAAAATCCCATATAAATGGGGATTGTTAACATTTTCTCGTTTCTGCCCACATTATAATCGCCGAGTTTTATTGCACCTGCGACATGGTATTTTTCGGGATGAGCGAGAATTGTTTTCGTGCTTTTTGTATTCCCGGTGGTTGCCTTGACTTCGATTAGAGTTGCGCCACTCTTATACCTTATTACAAAATCTATTTCAAGCCCGGAATCCTTGTGGTAGTAGTATAGTTTTCGTCCCATTTTGGTGAAAATATCCGCCATAAGATTTTCAAAAATCGCACCTTTGTATCCGTAAAGATTACCTTGAAGAATATCGAACTGCGTGCCGTCTTCAAGCGTACTGACAAACAATCCCGTATCTTGCATATATACTTTAAAAATATCGTCGATAGCATTGCCGTCCAACGGAAGTTCAGGCAAATCAAGGTTGTAGCACCGTGCAATAATTCCCGCGTCCTCTATCCACTGTATACTTCCTTGAAATTTCGATGCCGTACCGCCTTTTTTTACAACTGAGTATTGAAATTTTTTGTTTTCTTTGCTGAGTTGTTTCGGAATTGATTGAAAACATTCCTTTATCAAGGGTTTATCTTTATCGTCGGCATATTTTACCATATCGTCTTCGTATGAACGGACAATATCGCGTTGCAAAGCCAAAACGCTGTTCATTTGTTTTGTTTTTACAAAGGTGTCTACAACTTCGGGCATACCGCCGACGACAGTGTATTGAAGTATCAGCTGCCGCATTTTTTCATGCAATGCTTCGGGAACGGGTTTTTCTTCGTCAAAGCATTTCTTCAACATATCTATTACTTGGGGTGTAATCCCGTTTGCCCACAAAAATTCTTCGAAATCGAGGGGGTGCATTTCTATTACGGTTTCAGAACCGACCGGAATTGATTTAGGCTGCTTGCCGTATCCTTTTACGCCGAGTAAAGAGCCTGTTCCGATAACGTCGAACCTGCCGTCTTCTCGGAAAAACTTTAATGCCGTTCTTGCTTCGGGGCAATCTTGAATTTCGTCAAGAATTATGACCGTTTCACCCGGCTTAAAAACGGCACTCGGACCAAGCAATGCAGACATCATCATTATGAGGTTGTCAATTTCGAGTGAACCGTCAAAAATAGAGATATACGACGGGTTTTTGAAAAAGTTGAGATATACCTCGTGTTTATAGTTCTTTTTGGCGAAATCACGCACGGAATATGTTTTTCCGCATTGACGACAGCCCTTAATAATAAGCGGACTGTGGTTCGGAGTGTTTTTCCAATCTGTCAACGCTTGTTCTATTTTTCTTTTCAGCATATGGCATCTCCTCTATGATTTACAAGCATTATACACCGAATCGAAAACTTTTTCAAGCGAGTTTAAGTAGAAAATCAATATTTTTTAGTATGAGTTATGGCGAATTTTGACGATTTTTTGTAATCAGTGGTTTTCTTTTGTAAATATATTTTCCTGCCGTTCGGTTTTTCTTATCGAAATCGAACGGCTTTTTTGTTGCTCGAAATGGTTCGGGAAGTATTTTTTAGTATGGGAACAATCCGCTTTTGTGCTGAAAGTCCACTCTTATATCCCAAAGTTCTTTGTAAAGTATGTTACATTCGTTTTTTGTTTTGTGTATGCTTTTCTTGCAACGAAAAACATCACAGCAAAGTTACGTGGCGATCACATTGTGGCTACGTCAAGGTTACGCGACATCACAAATAAGTACATTTTCGTCACACCGATGTTCCGGTATTCGGTAAAATCGCATTGTAAAATTTTCTTGTAAAACTTTTTCGAAGTCGCAAAGAACTTGCGAGTTTGACTTTTAGAATAAATGCGAAAAACGTTGCGAGACAGATAAAAATTTTTTTCAAACGACAGAGAAATTTTTTGAGAAAGATTTTTATATGTGAAGAAAAGTTGCACATTTCAAGGTTATGCTTTACTTACAACAAAGAAAAATCTTAAAAAACTTTTTCAAATAGGGAAAAAATCTTCCTATCTTGTCCAAGTCGGCAGCGAGAAGTTTTTTGTCGTTGTCGACTTTGAACAAATTGGTGTTGGAAATCAACTTGATGTTTTTAGAGGGAATAACGCGGATTTCGATTTTGCCCGTCGTTATATCCATAAACTTGCCTTCAGCGGGGATAAGATCTTTCAAATTTACGGAATTTTCATCGTTTTCGTTAAATACAATCGTTAAATCGGCGTTTTACAGGCTTCGACGTACAGATACTTGTCGCCGGCTTCCACCAGTTTGAACTTGAATTCCTTGCTTACGCCCCATTCCTTTCTGTCTACCCCTACGAACGCTTTGAGTTCGAGATAAATACCCGATTCAAAGTACAATCCGCCTTCTAACGTCTGGAAATGTCTTCCGTTGGTGTCGCTTTGAACATACGTCTTTCTTCCGCGTGGTAGTGCAGGTATCCGTACAAATCGGCATAAGCGCCGACTTCGATGCCGGCTTTCACATCGAGATATCCGTAGGCGTAAAAGTCGAATATGTATCTGTCAGAGCCCATTGCAGATCTTCTGTAACAGTCAACCGTCTTTGTTTTGTAGTTGCCGGTTACGCCGATAGTGGTGGCTTCAAGCAAAGTCGCTTCTATTTTTACGCCTGCCGCGAAAGACACTTTGATTACGAAGTTTAAATCGACGTTGATTGAAATTACTCCGCCTACGGTATACGCCGCCGAAAACATGGGCACTTTGCACAACTCAATCGCGTCCCCCTTGTTCTCCAACATGTCCTGAACGTCTTTTATTATGTTGGAGGCGTCGCCTTTCCCGCTCGTGAGATTTTCTATTTCGACAGAGATATCTTTCTTTTCTTCTTTTTTTGTCTTTATCGGCGTCGTCCTCTTTGCTTATGGAGCAAACGAGAATCCGAAAGTCAATGTCTGCCTGCGAATACGGAGTAATTTCCGCTTTGAAGTCGCCCGTAGACTTGTTTGCGCTCGAGGCAAGCCCCACGTAAAGATATTGAGTTATAGTAATAGTGGCTTCCAATTTGACCTTGTTTTTTATGTCCGTTTCGTACTCAAATTGTATTACCAGCATCGACCAGCGCGTGTTGTCGAACGGAGAAATGCCTATTCCGTTAAAATTACTGTTTTTTGCGGTGCCGAGAGTAACTTTGATTTGTAAGTCTTCCAACAGACCTTTTACTGTAAACGTTTTGCCGTCTACGTCGGTGATGTTGTCTCTGTAAGGATTTTTGCTGCTCGTAAGAGACTGCAATGTGGGCGACGCATTAAATGCGTTTGCAAGCATTGCGGTGATCGCTTCCGTACCTTTGCTGTTATACAGTTTTCTCTCGATTTCGGCAAGTTCGCCGTTGGTTTCGGATTGGTTTTCCGGCGTCGTTTTTTCGTTTACCACGGAAACGTCGCTTACGTTAATGTTAAAGTCTTCGTAGACCTCGTCAATATCGTCACAGCCCACAAACGAAAGTTCGTAATTATCGCCGACTTTCGTCGTACCTGTAATTTTTATATAATGGTCTTCGTCGCCCGTTATATACACGACGGAATCTCCGTCGAACGGAAGTTTATCGTAAATTGCTTTTGATACGATAAACTTGTTGCTATCCGAAAAGGTAACGGAATCCCCGCTAAGTTCGATTACACCGTTTTTAACCGACACCTGTTCTTCTTCGCCTGTTTCCAACGACAAATAAACGGTTTTTATCTCTCCGTCGTCGGTAAAATCGTTGCCGTGCGATATTTCGAGATCTACAAAACTTACTCTGTCGTCGGTTAATACGATTTTGTAAACTCCGCCGTTTTTGTATCCGCCTATGGGATTAAGCGAGTATTTGCCTTCCCCGTGCGATATTACTTCCGTTTTGGGCAATTCGCCGTACAGCGCCGTAACGGAAATAAAAGTGCCGACGCTTCTTTCGTCGATTTCTTCATCACTTATAAATTTGACCGCATAATTTACGACGGCGGTGCTTATGCTCAGTTCGGTGTATTCCGGCAAAACGGAATCGATGTCTTGATCTTCAAACCCGGCGTACAAAGTTACGTCACGCGTTATAACGTCTTCGGTAAAAACGGGATTTGTCAGCGCTTCGTCGAAAAACCAGCCAGAAAACGAATAACCGCGCTTATCGGTAAACGGCAAAGAGCCTATGGCTTCGCCTTTTTTAATCTTAGTCTCTCTGACGGCGGTACCGCTCGTCGAATAGGTTATCGTGCATAACTCGCTTTGCGCGTTTTTAAATACAGCGAAAAAAGTAACGTTTTTAGTTATAACGTAAATCGCTCGTATTTTGATTTTCGGACGTAGTGAAGGAACTTATATCGGACACACAAAAAGGCGGTAGAATTAACGTTCTATCGCCTTAAATTGTTTTATGTTGTGTTGCCGCTGTCGCAACCGTAATTGCTTTTTCTTCACAAACTTGCCGTTTTCGCGTGGCTTTGTCAGCCAGTCGTAGGAGATTATCTTTTCGTACTTTTTAGTCTTGAGATAATCCCCGCGACACCGTTTGTACAAATGAAAAGGAACCACGGGTTCGACCGCGGTTCCAAGTGGTGGACGATACAGGACTCGAACCTGTGACTTTCTCCACGTCAAGAAGACACTCTCCCAGCTGAGTTAATCGTCCGTATTTTCGCCGTGCGGAATCCGTCTCCGTCCGCGCGGTTCGTGTTCGGCGGAATAGCCAACGAATTTAATCGCCCGCTCCCCGTCTGCGCGTACTATTATACCATATTTTGCGGCGGATTACAAGCGTTTTCAGCGACTAACGCAACTTTTTTTTCGCCTTTGACGCAGTCCGAAGGCTTCTGTTCGGAAAAAGGCGTGAAAAACGCTTGTATTTTGCGGAAAAGTATGATAGAATGTCTACAGTATTATAAGGGTAGGTATCTTTGCCCCAAAGGAGTATACTATGAAGAATAGAAAATCTCTTGTTTTGTTGCTTCTTCTTGCGGTATGCACGGTCGTTATATGCGGCTGCGCCCAACAGGAATGGGCTGCCGTTTACTACGACATCGAGTTTTTGAAAGTCGACGGCTCGGTTTATAAAACCTTTACCGTTCAGCGTCACAGAGGCGTGATCTGCGATATGCCCGGCGAAACGCAGACGGAGGTTACCGAACCGAGCGGAAAAACCTGTATCGTTTATTATAAGCAGACCGGTTGGGATAAGGCTACGAGCGACGTCGTTTCCGATATGAAAGTCAATCCCGTTATCGACGAAAGCGCAACGAGAAAGGAATATACCAGCTTCCTCGTTATCTTCACCGATAAGGACGGAAACGAAATCAGCCGTCAGATAGTCAGAAAGGGCGAAGCGGCCGTTCCTCCCGAGGACCTCGGCGAAGGTATGATCGCTATCTGGGATATCGATTTCTCCTGCATAACCGAAGATATCGTTGTCAGAGGCACGATCGTCGCGGAATACGCGGATTATGTTTTCGACGCGGTTGACGGAACCTTCGCGAGCGGAGAGAGCGTCAAGACTTACGAACAGATAAGATACGACGCGTTCGACCTCGGCAGTATCGAAAAGCCCGTCGCAGAACATATGAATTTCAAGAGCTGGAAGCTCGTTTCGGTTGAGAACGACGGAAAGCTCGTTAAATACGAAGCCGAATACGAATGGGAAAAATATACCGTTACGTTTATAGGTAAGGACGGCAGCGTTATCGACAAAATCGAAAACGTCGAATACGGAAGCAGCGTTGCGGCTCCGGAGCCTCCGCTCGTTGCAATGTACGAGTTTGTGGAATGGGTAGGCGGCGACCTCGGAAATATTACCGGCGACACCGTTTTCCGCGCAAGATATCGGGGTATCGAGGTTCTTTATATTTACCACGATATTAACGGCAACGAGCTTACGAGAAAAGTAAATCGTTACGGCGAAGTCCCGATGGAGCCCGAGGCTCCGCTCGTTGAAGGAAAGACCTTTATTCAGTGGGTTTACGATTCGGCTATTTCTTACGACGCTTTCGGCAACGCTTATCTTAACGTTTATGCGGATTACGCCGACGGTATCTATTATAAGGTCGCGTTTACGATCGAAGGCGTTCTGGTTCACGCTCAGCTCGTAAAGGAAGGAGCCGCTCCGATGGATCCTACGGATATAGTAGTCGGATTCGTTCCCGACGGAGTGAAGATTGTCGGTTGGGAATACGCGGTTGAAACGGAAGACGGAGTGGTTTACGAAAGATTCGATTTCGCGACCGGTATCGTTACGAGAAACATGACCTTGAGAGCGGTTCTCGAGCCGCTCGTTCCCGAAGGAAACTGACAGGAATGAATTTTGCGCCTGCGGATATCCCGCAGGCGTTTTTCGGTTAAGCGGAAAGGTATTTCCGTAGGGACCGGTATGAACGGAGAGGGAATTTTCCGTTGAAAGCGGGGAGAAGTCTTTCCGCTTTTTTGAATGCGTTTACGGAGATGAGCTATGGCGGTTGAAATACTTGCGCCTGCCGGCGATTTTGAAAAACTTAAAACGGCTGTCCGTTTCGGAGCGAACGCCGTTTATCTTGCGGGAAAGAGCTTCGGGCTGCGCGCTTTTGCGGGGAATTTCGACTCCGAAGAGATGAAACAAGCCGTTGTTTTCTGTCACGAAAGAGGAGTAAAGGTTTACGTTACGGTAAATATCTATGCGAAAGAAAGCGATATTCCCTATCTTCCCCGGTATCTCGAAGATCTCGAGGAAACGGGCGTCGACGCGGTACTCGTCAGCGATCCCGGGATAATCGAGCTTATTCACGAATATGCGCCGGGACTTACGATTCATCTTTCGACTCAGGCAAGTACGACCAATTCCGCGGCCGTGAGATTCTGGGCAAAACAGGGAGTCGGGAGGATAGTTCTCGCGCGCGAAGCTTCTCTGTCCGACCTTACGGAGATAACCAAAGCCGCGCACTCTCTCGGCGTGGAAACCGAAGCCTTCGTTCACGGAGCGATGTGTATAAGTTATTCGGGAAGATGCCTTATGTCGGATTTTCTTACGCACAGGGGAGGAAACCGAGGTCAATGCGTTCAGGCGTGCCGCTGGGCGTGGCAGATAACGGAAGCCGACAAGCCCGATCAGCCTCTTATTCTTCAGGAGGACGGAAGAGGCACGTATATTATGAACAGCAAGGACCTCAATATGATAGAGCATATCGCCGAGCTTTGCGAATGCGGAGTGGACAGCCTCAAAATCGAAGGAAGAATGAAGTCTCCCTTCTACGTCGGGACGGTCGTGAACGCTTACCGTCGCGCGGCGGACGACTATTATGCGTGGAGGAAAGACAATCCCTCGGCAAAAACCGAGGATTTCAGCACGGACGAAAGACTCGTCGCGGAACTGTATAAAGCCGCGCACAGAAAATATACGACGGGATTTTATTACGAAGATACAACCGGGCGTCAGTATTACGAAAGCAGCCGCGCGGTTGCGGAAAGCGTCTTTGCGGCAATCGTCCTCGGAAGAAAGGACGACCGAATTCTCGTCGAGATGAGGAATCGTTTCAGAGCGGGCGACGAGTTGGAGGTTCTTTCCGCGGGAGAGGCTTTCGACAAAAGATTCGTCGTTTCGGAAATGACCGACGAAGCGGGCAATCCCGTGGACGACGCCAAGCTCGTGCAGCAGAAATTATGGATAAAATGCGCTCTTCCCGTCGGCGAAGGAGATATTTTAAGGACCGTACCCGTGTGCGGCGAGGAAGAATAATCCGCTTATGGACGAAAGAACGGAAAAGATTCTGAAACTGCTGCGGGAGGAATTCCCCGAGCCGAAAAGCGAATTGAAATTCGGGAGCGTTTATCAGCTTGCGGTAGCGGTCATTTTATCGGCGCAATGCACGGACAAGAGGGTGAATTCCGTGACGCCCGAGCTTTTCGGTAGGGCAGGCACGCCCGAAGCTATGGTTAGTCTCGGAGAAGAGGCAATCGCGGAAATAATAAAACCCTGCGGATTCTATAAAACCAAAGCGAAGCATATTTACGAAACGAGCCGCGTGATAGTCGAAAAATACGGTGGGAATATTCCCGAGGATTTCGAAGCTCTCGAAAGTCTTCCCGGGATAGGAAGAAAGACGGCTAACGTTATCACGGCGGTCGGATTCGGGAAACCCGCGATAGCCGTGGATACGCACGTTTTCAGGGTTTCGGGAAGGCTCGGACTTTCTTCGGCAAAGGACGTTTTCGGGACGGAAATGCAGCTTCGGGAAAAAATAAGTCCCGAATTATGGGCGGACGCTCATCATCTTATCCTTCTTCACGGGAGATACGTCTGTAAGGCTCTGAATCCCGACTGCGGGAACTGCGTATTAGGGGAAATTTGTCCGTCCTGCGGGAAAATCATAAAAAACAAGAAATCTACGAAAGGAAAAACCAACGAATGAAACTCAGAGTTTATTTATCGGAAAGCAGCGACGTTTATTACAATATAGCAACGGAAAAATACCTTTTCGACACCGTAAAACCGGACGAAATGCTCGTTTTTCTCTGGAGTAACGACAACACCGTCGTTATCGGAAAGAATCAGAACGCCTTCGCGGAAGTCAATCTCGGCGCGCTTACGGCGGGCGGAGGAAGGCTTTCGAGAAGATTTACGGGCGGAGGAGCGGTTTATCACGACGTAAACAACGTCAATTTCACCTTTACCGCAAGAAACGATATTTACGACGAATCCCGTCAGGCTTCGGTAATTCTCGCCGCGATAGAATCCTTCGGACTTCGGGGCGAAAAAAACGGAAGAAACGACCTTACCGTCGACGGAAGAAAGTTTTCGGGAAACGCTTATCTTCACGCCGAAGAAAAAGGTATGCACCACGGAACTCTTCTTATTTCCACCGATACCGAAAGGATGTCCGAATGCCTTAACGTCGACGCGGCCAAGCTTGCGGGAAAGGGCGTCAGGAGCGTTAAAAGCCGCGTAGTCAATCTCAGGGAGCTTTGTCCGGATATGATGCGTAAAGCCCTTTCCGAAGCGGTAATCGAAGCCGCCGAAAAGGAATACGGAGCGGAAAGAGAGCTTATAAGAAAGGAAGAACTCGACGAAAACGCTATAAAAGAGCTTGCGGAATTTCTCGCTTCGGACGAATGGCTTTACGGACGGTCGGTAAAGGACGCGAAAACCGTTAAATCCCGTTTCGACTGGGGAGGAGCGGAGGTCGTTTTCACTCTTTCGGACGGAAGAATAGAGGACGCGGTTATTTTCACCGACAGTCTTATTCCCGACGGGCTCGTGCCGCTGGAAAACAAACTGCGCGGAAAAAACGCCGAAGACCTCAAAAAGCTCGACCTTTCTTCGCAGCCGGAAAAGGACGTAATCGGAATGCTCGTCGGTGCTCTCGGATAGAAGAAGCGACGAGTATAAAAGCGAATAAGCGGATATCGTATAAAAACAAATAAACGTTATAATTATAAACAAAAAGCGACCGAAAACGGACGGATAAAAAGGCTTAAGAGGGCGGAAAGAGAGCGAAAAAATGCTGACTTTGGAGGAAAAGATAAAGAATCTTCCGGAAAATCCGGGGTGTTATATAATGCTTGACGAAGACGGAAACGTGATTTACGTCGGAAAGGCCAAGAATCTTAAAAATCGCGTCAGGCAGTACTTTTTCGCGTCCGCAAGCCGTCCCGTCAAGGTCGCGAGAATGGTTGAAAAGATAGTCGATTTCCGTTATATAGTAACGGAGAGCGAGACCGACGCGCTGTCTCTCGAAAACAATCTCATAAAGAAGCACAAACCGCCGTATAATATTCTTTTAAAAGACGACAAGCAGTATCCTTATCTCAAAATAGACGTGAAGAGCGATTACCCGAGGATAACTATGACTCGCAAGCCCGTTAAAGACGGCTCGAAGTATTTCGGGCCTATAATGGGCGGGAGCGTCAGGGATATGTTCCGCATTCTGGAGGTATTTCAGACGGCTACGTGCAAATACGACTTTTCCAGGCTTCCCGACGGTTTCAGACCGTGTCTTAACGCGGATATAGACGTTTGCTGCGCGCCGTGCGTCGGAAAGGTTACGCGGGAGCAGTATCGCGAAAGGATAGACCGTGCGTCGGAGTTTCTTTCGGGAGATTTTTCGGAGATAAGGAAACTGATTACCGAAAAAATGCTGAAGGAATCCGAAGCCGAGCGTTACGAGCAGGCTCTCGAATGCAAGCGGCAGCTTTCGGTTATCGAAAAAATGAAGGAAACCCGACTCGTAAATACGGGCGACGATTTCGACGGAGATTTCTTTGCGGTTGCCACAAACGGAATATCGACGGTCGTTTCTCAGCTTATCGTAAGAAAAGGAAGACTTCTCGGCGGCGATAATTTCGGACTCGAAGACGCTTCTCTTACCTGCGAAGACAGTCTTTCGGGTTTTTTAAGCACCTTTTACGGCGTTACCAATCTCGATACGCGGGATATTTACGTCAATACGGCTTTGCCCGATTCGGAGGCTCTCGAAGAATCTCTTTCGGCACGAAGGGGAAGGAACATTAAAATAACGAAGCCCGCGCGGGGAGAAAAACACAGGCTTATTCTTATGGCGGAGGAAAACGCGAGAGTTTATCTGGACAAGAATCAGACAAAAATCGACAGGGAATTCAATTCCACGGTCGGAGCTATGGAGCATCTCAAAGCCGCCTTATCGCTTCCGAGACTTCCGAGACGTATGGAATGCTACGACATAAGCAACGTCAGCGGCGTGGATAAGGTTGCGTCGATGACGGTATTTACCGACGGACTTCCCGACAGAAAGAGTTACAGGAGATTCCGGATAAAAACCGTCGAGGGCGCGGACGACTTCAGGAGTATGAGAGAGACGCTTTACCGAAGATTTATGCGGATGAAATCGGGCGACGAAAGATTCGGAGCGGCTCCCGACCTTATCGTTATCGACGGAGGAAAAGGTCAGCTCGGGTTCGCCGTGGACGCTATGAACGAAGCGGAAGTCAGCGTTCCGATAGTTTCTCTTGCGAAGCGGGAGGAATGGGTTTTCGTTCCGGACAATCCCGAGCCGATTATTCTTCCCCGCAATTCCGTAGGACTTAATCTGCTTATAAATATCCGCGACGAGGCGCATCGTTTCGCAATTACCTATTTCAGAAGCCTTCATGGGAAAAATCTTCTCGTCAGCGAACTCGATTCGATTCCGGGGATAGGAAAAAAGAGGCAGTCAGCGCTTATCCGGAAATTCAGGTCGCTCGACGCAATTGCGGACGCGTCGCTCGGCGAGCTTGCGGATACGCCCGGAATGAACGAAAAAGCCGCAGCCGCCGTTTACGAACATTTCAGAGAGGAATCCGACGATTGACGGAGAAGAAGATTTTCCGCGGGCGCCCGTAAAACTCTTGACAGGACGATGGGAAAGTGGTATCATTAATCGGCCATAAAGAGTGTCGGAGGGACGGACCCGAAGAAGACACAGCAACCGGCTCGAAGCAGAGGTGCTAATTTCCGCAAAGCAGAGACTTTGAGATATGGCCTGAGTGGAGTCTTTGCGTTGCAAAGGCTTTTTTTGTGCGGTTTTTTGCGGAGAAAAGCCTTTGAAAGGATCTATTCACGGAGGTTGATTATGAAAAACGAAAAAGAAAATGCGGCGGTTAAGGATTGCTGCGAAGAAAAGAAAAAAGAAAGAAGACTTTTTACGTCCGAAAGCGTAACCGAAGGTCATCCCGATAAGATGTGCGACCAGATAAGCGACGCCGTACTCGACGCGATTCTCGAAAAGGATCCCGAAGCGAGAGTGGGCTGCGAAACCTGCGCTTGTACGGGACTCGTTCTGGTTATGGGCGAAATAACCACGCACTGCTACGTAGACATTCAGAGCATAGTCAGAAAGACTATCGACGAAATCGGATATAACAGAGCCAAGTTCGGATTCGACGCGTCCACGTGCGGAGTATTGACGGCGATTCACGACCAGAGCGCGGATATAGCTCTCGGAGTGGACGCTTCGCTCGAAAAAAAGCACGGTGGCGACAGATTCGATCAGTTCGGAGCGGGCGATCAGGGAATGATGTTCGGATTCGCGTGCGACGAAACGCCGGAATATATGCCGCTTCCGATAACGCTTGCGCATAAACTTACGAAAAGGCTCACCGAAGTAAGAAAACAGGGAATTCTCGATTATCTCAGACCGGACGGAAAGAGTCAGGTCACGGTGGAATACGACGGCGATAAGCCCGTAAGAGTGGATACGATAGTGGTTTCGGCTCAGCACGCTCCCGAGGTTTCGCAGGAGAAGATAAGAGAGGATATTATCCGCGAGGTCATAAAGCCTGTCATTCCCGATGGATATCTCGACGAAAAGACGATTTATTACGTGAATCCTACCGGTAAATTCGTACTCGGCGGACCTATGGCGGACAGCGGACTTACCGGAAGAAAGCTTATCGTAGATACTTACGGCGGATACTGCGCGCACGGCGGCGGATCTTTTTCCGGAAAAGACCCGACAAAGGTGGACAGATCGGCTTCGTATATGGCAAGATATATCTGTAAGAATCTTGTTGCCGCCGGAATCTGCCGCAAGGTTGAGCTTCAGGTCTCTTATGCGATAGGAGTGGCTCATCCGGTCAGTCTTACCGTAAACACCTACGGTACGGGAATAATAAGCGACGACGAAATCACGAAACTTATCCGCGATACGTTCGATATGCGTCCGGCAGCCATTATAGAGAAACTCGGTCTCAGAAGACCTATCTATAAACAGACGGCTAAAAACGGACATTTCGGCAATCCCGATTATCCGTGGGAAAAGACGGACAGCGTGGAAATCATCAAAGAAAAGCTCGGCTTATCGAAATAGACAGGAGAACTAAAAAATGACAGATCTTAAGGATTACAGGGATTATTGCGAGCAGACTCTTCTCCGCATAATGAACACACACAGCCCCAGCGGCTACTATAAAAGAATAATGCCCCTTATAAAGGAGCTTGCGGAGGCTCAGGGCGCGGAAGTCTCGATGACGAGAAAGGGTTGCGCTATTCTTCGTTACGAAGGAAAATCGCACGAAAAGACGGTCGCGCTTGCGGCTCACTGCGATACGCTCGGCGTTATGGTCAGGTCTCTCGGAAAGAACGGCTGCGTCAACTTCACCAAAATCGGAGGACCGAATCTCTGTACGCTCGACGGAGAATACTGTACGCTCATTACGCGCGACGAAAGAGAATACACGGGAACGATTCTTTCCAAAAGTCCGTCGGTTCACGTTTACGACGACAGCGCGACGAGAAAACGCGACGAAGAAAATATGTATATAAGACTTGACGTCAACGCAAAGACGGTCGAGGACCTGAAGGCTCTCGGAATAAGCTGTGGGGATTACGTTTGTTTCGACACGAAGACTACGTTTACCGAAAGCGGACACGTCAAATCCCGTTTTCTCGACGACAAGGCGAGCGTAGCGGCTATACTTACGGCGATGAAATACCTTTACGACAAAGGAGAAAAGCCCGATTTCGACACGTACGTCATATTTACCGTATTCGAAGAGGTCGGACACGGCGCAAGCTGGCTGCCCGAAGGAATTTCCGAGCTTCTTGCGGTGGATATGGGTTGTATAGGTCTTGACCTTACCTGCACCGAATACGACGTTTCGATATGCGTGAAGGACAGTTCCGGTCCTTACGATTACGAAATGACGAGAAGGCTTATGACTCTTGCGGAAAAGAACGGTATAAGCTACGCGGCGGACGTTTATCCGCATTACGGTTCGGACGTGGGAGCGGCTCTTCGCGCGGGTTACGACGTAAAGGGCGCGCTTATCGGTACGGGCGTTCACGCTTCGCACGGTATGGAGCGTACTCATATGGACGGTATGAAAAATACCATAGCTCTTATTATTGCTTATCTTACGCAAAACTAAGGTTTTTATCCGTTTGCGTATGCGGCAGGAAGTCGCAACGGAATCCTCGGCTCGGCTGCGGAGACGTTGCGGGAAGGTGCCGCAGCGCGAACGGGAAAGCCTAATCGGTCGCATTATATCGATTATATAATAACGGTATATAAATCGTATATTTCACAAGGCTTCGGCTTTGTGTTACAATTAAAAAAAACCGCAACGGAAGGTGCAAAAAAATGAATAAGATATCCATAATAGGAACCGGCAGCGTCGGCTCCACAATAGCTTATACTCTTACCGTAATGGGACCTGCCTCGGAAATAGTTATGATCGATATAGACAATCAGCGGTCGCTCGGGGAAGCTCTCGATATCAGGCAGGGCGTGCCTTTCTGCGGTAAGCCCTGTACGGTATACGCAGGGGATTATCGCGACGCGGAAGACTCGGACATAGTTATACTTGCTTCGGGAGTCGCGAGAAAAGCCGGTCAGTCGAGGCTCGAGCTTGCGCAGATAAACGTAGACATAACCAAAAGCATTCTGCCCGAGATAACGAGACGCGCGCCGAACGCAAAGTACGTTATAGTAAGTAATCCCGTGGATATTCTTACGTACGTGTTTTTCAAGAGGTCGGGACTTCCCGCGGCGAATATAATAGGTTCGGGAACGATTCTGGATACGGCGCGTCTGAGAGCGCGGCTTGCGGAGTATTACAACATAAATCAGAGCAACGTACACGCTTACGTATTCGGAGAACACGGCGATTCTTCGTTTGTTCCGTGGTCGGTTGCGAATATCGCGGGAGTACCCGTGGAGCAGTGCAGGAGAGTTCTCGCGCATTCGCCGCTTACGCCGGAACTGAACCTTGCCGAAGTCGAGCAGTACGTGAAGAAATCGGGCGGAAGAGTTATTTCGAGAAAGGGCGCGACTTATTTTGCCGTATCGGTATCGGTCTGTCATATCTGCAAGTGTCTTCTCGGCGGAATAGACACTACGCTTACCGTATCCACGATGATGAACGGCGAATACGGAGTCAAGGACGTTTGTCTGAGTACGCTCTGCGTCGCGGGACACGACGGAATAAGAGGAAAAATCAACGTTCCGCTTACGATGAGCGAGATTGAAAAGCTTCATATAAGCGCGAATACTCTCAAAGGAGTCATTTCCGGTCTCGATATCTGAAACGGAGGACAAAAATGAAATACGCTTATTTCCCCGGATGTACGCTCAGGAACAAAGCCGCAAAATTCGATATCTGCGCGAGAAGATCGGCGGAGGTTCTGGGCGCGGAATTATGCGAAATTCCCGAATGGCAGTGCTGCGGAGGCGCGTTTACCGCAAAGGACGAGATTGCCGCAAAGCTTCCCGCGGTCAGAACTCTTATAGCCGCAAGAGATTTCGGTTCGCCGCTCATTACGGTGTGCGCCGCCTGCCATAACGTCGTGAAGCAGACCAATCATCTTGTCCGCACGGATTCCGAATTCCGCGAGAAGGTCAATCTTTACCTCAAGGGCGACAAAGAGCCTTCCTCTTACCGCGGAGAAACGGAAGTTCTGCATTTTCTCGAGCTTGTAAAAAGAATAGGCTTCGATAAGGTAAGTCAGGCGGTCAGGAAGCCCTTGAACGGAAAGAAGGTCGCCTGCTATTACGGCTGTATGTTGCTTCGTCCGAGTAAAATAATGGCTTTCGACGATCCCGAAGACCCTTCCGTTATGGAAGATCTCGTTTCCGCGCTCGGAGGAGAGCCGATTTATTTTCCCGAAAGAAACGAATGTTGCGGTTCGTATCTCGTTCTGGAGGACGAAAAAGCCGCGCGGGGAAGAAGCGGCGAGGTTGCGAACGACGCGAAAAACCACGGAGCGGAGGTCATAGTAACGGCTTGTCCGCTGTGCAGGTATAATCTTCTTAAAAGCGGAACGGATATTCCCGTATTGTATTTTACCGAGCTTATGGCGGAGGCTTTGGGCGTAACGGAGGAAACGATATGAATTCCCGCGTCGGAGAAAACGTTATAATCATAAGCGGAGCCGCGCCGAGAAAGTGTATGCTTTGCGGAAAATGCTCGGCGTCCTGCGTGAGTTACGACAAAATGGAATATCATCCGCACGAATTCGTCTATATGGTCGAAACGGGAGATATGGAAAGGCTTTTGGCGTCGGAATCGATATATAAATGCGTATCGTGTATGGCTTGTGTGGAAAAATGCCCGCGAGGAGTCGCTCCGGGGAAGATTATCGAAGCGGTAAGAGCCGTTGCGCAGAGAAGAAAGGACGGAAGCCGTATGACGCCGGACGACGTGCCGGAGCTTACGGACGACGATACGCCTCAGCAGGCAGTTATGTGCGCGTTGAGGAAGTATCGCAGATAAAGGAGAGAGCGGATGCAGAGAATAGGAGTTTTTATCTGTCATTGCGGAACGAATATAGCGGGGACAGTAGACGTCAAAGCGGTAGCCGACGCGCTCGGAAAGGAATCGGGCGTGGTTTTTAGTACGGATTATCAGTATATGTGTTCCGAAGCGGGACAGAACGTTATCCGCGACGCCGTAAAGGAGTACGCTCTTACGGGCATAGTCGTTTGTTCGTGTTCGCCGAGAATGCACGAGGCTACTTTCCGCAAAACCGCTCAGTCGGCAGGCATAAATCCTTATATGGTCGAGATAGCCAATATCCGCGAGCAGTGTTCCTGGGTTCATAAAGATATAAATCAGGGTACGGAAAAGGCAATCGTTCTCGGAAGAACGGCTGTCGCAAAGGTCAATCTCAACGCGCCCCTGACTCCCGGGGAAACTCCCGTAACCAAGCGAGCTCTCGTTATCGGCGGAGGAATCGCCGGAATTCAGACGGCTCTCGACATAGCCGAAGCGGGATTTCCGGTGGATATAGTGGAAAAGAAACCTACGATAGGCGGGAAGATGGCTCAGCTCGATAAGACCTTCCCTACTCTCGACTGTGCGGCGTGTATTCTTACGCCGAAAATGGTTGACGCCGCTCAACATGGGAATATCCGTATATTTTCCTATTCGGAAATAGAATCCGTGAAAGGGTTCGTCGGGAATTTCACCGTTTCGATAAGAAAGAAGGCGCGATTCGTCCGCGAGGATATATGTACGGGCTGCGGATTGTGTACGGAAAAATGTCCGCAGAAAAATATTCCCAACGAGTTCAATCTCGGTATGGATACGAGAAGAGCCGTATATATTCCTTTTGCGCAGGCAGTGCCGAAAATCGCGACCATCGACCCGACGAAATGTCTTATGCTTAAAAACGGCAAATGCGGAATCTGTTCGAAAGTGTGCGCGGCGGGAGCGATAGATTATACGGCTAAAGACGAGATCGTCGAAGAAAAATACGGCGCGATAGTGGCCGCTACCGGCTTCGAGCCTATATCGCTCGAAAAATTCGGAGAATACGCGTATTCTCACTCCGGGGACGTAATAACTTCTCTGGAACTCGAAAGGCTTATGAACGCGGCGGGACCTACGGGCGGAAAGCTGCTTCGTCCGTCGGACGGAAAACATCCCGAAAAGATAGTTTTCGTGCAGTGCGTAGGTTCGAGATGCGCGGCGGACGCGGGGAAAGGTAAGGAATACTGTTCTAAGATATGCTGTATGTATACGGCAAAGCACGCTATGCTGATCAGAGACAAGTATCCCGATACGGAGGTATACGTATTTTATATCGACGTAAGGACTCCGGGTAAAAATTTCGACGAGTTTTACCGCAGAGCGGTCGAAAAATACGGCGTGCATTATATAAAAGGCGCGGTCGGAAAGGTTGCTCCCGCCAATGGCAAGCTTCTGGTTTGGGGAGCGGACCTTCTTTTCGGTCGTCAGGTAGTCATAGACGCGGATATGGTAGTGCTTGCCGCGGCGATAGAACCCGATAAATCCGCAAGGAAGCTTGCAACTATGCTTACGGCGAGTATGGATACGAACGACTTTTTCACCGAGGCTCATCCCAAGCTCAGACCGGTCGAAAGTCCGACGGCGGGAGTTTTTCTTTCCGGCACCTGTCAGGGACCGAAGGATATTCCCGAAACCGTATCTCAGGCGAGCGCTTGCGCGGCTAAGGTCATCGGGCTTCTCGTAAAGGACAAGCTCAAAGGGAATCCCTGCGTGGCTTTTGCGGACGAACTTGCCTGCAACGGCTGCGGCTCGTGCGAAAAAGTCTGCCCTTACGGAGCGATAACCTACGAAAACAAAGAATTTCGTATGCCGGATCGTTCCGTTAAGCTCAGAAGAGTAGCCGTAGTCAATTCCGCCGTATGTCAGGGCTGCGGCGCGTGCAGCGTTGCCTGTCCGTCGGGAGCTATGGACGTGGCGGGATTCCGTAACCGACAGATTCTTGCGGAGGTGGAAGCTATATGCAAATAGACGGATTCAGACCGCTTATAGTGGCTTTTTGCTGTAACTGGTGTTCCTACGCAGGCGCCGACCTTGCGGGAAGCAACAGACTGTCTTATCCCGCGGACGTCAGAATAATCAAAGTCCCCTGTTCCTGTCGGGTAAATCCGATATTCGTTTTAAAGGCTTTCGAAAGAGGCGCGGACGGCGTTATAATCTGTGGCTGTCACCCCGGGGATTGTCATTACACTACGGGGAACTACTATACCCGAAGAAGAATGACGCTTCTGTTTTCGATGCTCGATTATCTCGGAATAGAAAGACAGAGAACGAGAGTGGAGTGGATTTCGGCTGCGGAAGGGGCTAAATTCGCAGAAACCATGAATTCCTTTGCCGCGGAGGTCGCTTCTCTCGGCGAAAACAAACGATTGGAGGACCTGAGATGCGCGAAATCGGAAAAACGGTAAGAAAAAGAGCTTCCGAGCTTCTGGAAAACGGGACGGTTACGCGCGTTTTCGGCTGGAGGAAGGGCGAATTCGATTATGACGAGACTCCCGCGGTTTTTCGCTCCGTATCGGAGATGAAGGATTTCGTATTCGACGGTTTTTCCGCGGCGAATCTTTCTAAATTCCTGCTTCGCGGAATAAACGAGGACGGGAAAATTCTCGCCGTAATGAAGCCGTGCGATACCTTCAGTTTCAATCAGCTTCTTACCGAGCATAAATTCGACCGCGAAAAGGTTTTCGTTCTCGGAGTTCCTTGTCGCGGCAAGCTTGACGGAACGGAACTCAGAGGTCGGTTCGAAGGCTTGATTTCGGTGCGGGAAGAGGGAGAATTCGTCGTCGCGGAAACTCTTTACGACGGAGAGATAAAGCTTCCGAGAGCAGAAGTTCTGCCTGAAAGATGCAGGAACTGTAAGTCTCGCGGACACGTTGCTTTCGACGAGCTTATAAGAGAGAACGGAGAGATGGAGATTTGCGGCGGGAGCGGACCTGAATCGAACGAGTCCGAGCCGGAAAAAACCGAAGATAAAAACGACGAGGGAAGAGGAAGATTCGACGAGGTTAAAAGGCTCGAAAAGATGACTGCCGACGAAAGATACGCCTTCTGGCAGAACGAGCTTTCGAGATGTATAAGATGCAACGCTTGCAGAGACGTCTGTCCCGCCTGCACCTGCGAAAAATGCGTTTTCGACAATCCCGCTTCGGGCGTTGAAAACAAAGCGGCTTCGACTCCCTTCGAAGAGAAGCTTTTTCACATAATAAGAGCCTTTCACGTTGCGGGAAGATGTACCGACTGCGGAGAATGTTCGAGAGTATGTCCGCAGAGAATTCCGCTTCATCTGCTTAACCGTAAATTCATTAAGGATATAGACGGATTTTACGGAGAATATCGGGCGGGCGAAACGGTCGGGAGCCGCGCGCCGCTGACTGATTTCGATTACGGAGATATCGAGCCGAACGATTTTTCGGGAAAAGGAGGCGGAGATGCGTAAAATTTTCATAGACAGACTCGACGCGTTTTTCGATTCGGTCGAAAGAGCTTATAAGCTTTTTATCCCCGCGGAAACTCCGACGGGCGCGATTTTTCGCGAAAGAAAAATCGGAGATCGCTTTTCGGATTCCCGCACGCGCGTAAGTCCCAAGAATCTGTTCTTTCCGCAGAGCGAAAATCTTATGGACTTTAAGGTGTCCGCAAAGAATATAGAAATTATCGGACCGGAAGAAGAAATAAGCGATTTCGTTCTGTTCGGAGTAAAGGCCTGCGACGCGAAGAGTTTCGACGTTCTTGACAGAGTGTTTCTCGGCGAGCCTCGGGATACCTATTACGCCCGCAAAAGAGAAAAAGGCACAATAGTCGTTATTGCCTGCGACAGACCGACCGAAACCTGTTTTTGCGGAACGTTCGGAATCGATCCTTCCGAGCCTGCGGAAGGCGACGCCGTAGTCGTAAAAACCTCGGACGCGTTTTATATCGAAGCAAAAACCGAAAAGGGCGAAAAACTGCTTTCTCTTACGAACGGATATACCGAGCCTGCCGACGAAAGCGAAGTTATCGCACGGAAGGAACTTATCGGTGAGAGAATGAAAAGGCTTCCGCTTGCGAAGCTGAGCGTAAAAGCCTTCGGCGGCGGAAAAACCGAGGTCTTTTTCGACCGTCCCGAATGGAAAGAGCTTTCGGAATGCTGTCTGGGCTGCGGAGCGTGTACCTTCGTATGCCCGACCTGTCAGTGCTACGATATAAAGGACTATAAAACGAACGACGGAGTAAAGCGTTATCGCTGCTGGGATTCGTGTATGTATTCCGACTTCACGAAAATGTCCGCGGGTCAGCCGAGACTCACGCAGAAAGAGCGTTTCCGTCAGAGATTTATGCACAAGCTCGTGTATTATCCCGAAAACAACGACGGTCTGTTTTCCTGCGTAGGTTGCGGAAGATGCGTTTCCGTCTGTCCGTCAAGGCTCAACATAGTTACCGTAATCAAAAAACTCGGAGGACGAAGCGACGATAAGTCCGGAGGATGCGGCGATGAAAGAAAAGAATGACTTTCCTGTTCCCGAATCGGAATGGGAATCGGCGATTGCAGCCGCGGAGGAAGCGATGAACGTAAAAAACGAAGCTCTTATCCCAAAAGTCGGCGTCGTAGAGTCGATCAGGATCGATACGCCCGACGTAAAAACCTTCAGAGTCGTTCTCACGGACGGCGGAAAGCCTTTTGTTCATAAGCCCGGTCAATGCGCTATGCTTTCGATTCCCGGCGTAGGAGAGGCTATGTTTTCGATAACCAGCTCGCCGACCGAAGAATTTACGGATTTTTCGATTAAACGCTGCGGCTGTCTGACGGACAGTCTTCATTCTATGGAGGCGGGACAGCCGATAACGATAAGAGGCCCCTACGGACGTCCCTTTCCCGTGGATGACGATTTTTCGGGAAAGGATTTGCTTTTCGTTGCCGGAGGAATAGGTATAGCTCCTTTACGCTCGGTTATAAGCTATTGTTTGCATTTCCGCGAAAGATACGGAAAAATAGACGTAATTTACGGAGCGAGAAGCAGAAAAGACCTCGTGGATTACGACGAGATAACGAAAGAATGGAAGGGAAAACCGGGCGTTAACGTTCATCTCACAATCGACCGCGCCGAGCCCGATTGGAACGGACACGTAGGTTTCGTTCCCGATTACGTCAAGGAAATCGGAGTTTCTCCGAGCTGCGTAGCAATCGTGTGCGGACCTCCCGTTATGATTAAATTCACGCTTTCGGCTCTGAGAGCCGCAGGCTTGTCCGACGAGCGGATTTATACGACGATGGAGCTCAGAATGAAGTGCGGAATAGGCAAGTGCGGCCGCTGCAACATAGGAAGCAAATACGTCTGTAAAGACGGTCCCGTTTTCCGGATGGACGAACTCGAAACGCTTCCCGACGAATACTGATAAAGGAGAAAAGCAATGCAGAATACGGTAAACATATATCTTTTCGGCAAGAAATACTCCGTCCCCGACAATCTGACCGTTATGAGCGCGATGGAATACGCGGGTTACAGACTCGTAAGAGGCTGCGGCTGCAGAAACGGTTTCTGCGGAGCGTGCGCGACGATTTACAGAATAAAGGGCGACAGAACGCTTCGGACCTGTCTTGCCTGTCAGACGCTCGTAAAAGACGAAATGTATATAGCTACGCTGCCCTTCTTTCCGCTCGTCAAGCAGGTTTACGATATCGAAAAGATAAAGCCTTCCTCGCAGATTATGATGCAGCTTTATCCCGAGATTTACGCCTGCGTGGGCTGTAACGCCTGTACGAGAAACTGTCCGCAGTCCCTTAACGTTATGCAGTATATAGCCTACGCTCAGCGCGGGGAATTCGATAAGTGCGCCGAAGAATCTTTCGACTGCGTTATGTGCGGACTTTGCAGTTCCCGTTGTCCGGCGGGAATATCCCATCCGCAGGTAGCTATGCTTGCGAGGAGGCTCAACGGAAGATATCTTCAGCCCGAAAGCCGTCATCTTCTCGAAAGAATAGACGAGATAAACGAAGGCAATTACGACGAGATAATGAGCGAACTTATGAGCAAGTCCGTTTCGGAGCTTAAAGAGCTTTACGCAAACCGAGATATAGAGAAATAGGAGGCAGAAATATGTATCCCGAAGAGTTCAGACGGTCGATTCTGGCCGTCAGCGGCGCGAGAGAAAGGAATATTGCGTTCGAGCCGACGAGAATGACCGCGGACGAGAAAGAAAAGCTTCTCCGAGCCTTTCATCCCGATTACAGGGAAGACAAATTCGAAAAGCTTCTTATCGGTCCGAATAAAGGCGAATCCGTTCCCTCGGAGCTTTGCGCGCTGCTTCAGGCGGGAAGCCGTATAGATCCCGATAAAATCGATTTAAGCAAAGTATATAAAGAAACCGACGTGCTGATTATCGGCGGAGGCGGAGCGGGAGCGGCAGCGGCTGTCGAAGCGAAAAAAGCGGGAGCTGACGTTACCGTCGTTACCAAGCTTCGTATGGGCGACGCAAACACTATGATGGCCGAGGGAGGAATTCAGGCAGCCGACAAGGCAAACGATTCTCCCGCGATTCATTTTCTTGACGCATTCGGAGGCGGACATTTTGCGGCGAAGAGAGAACTTCTCCGCAAGCTCGTTACCGACGCTCCCGAAGCGATAAAATGGCTGAACGATCTCGGAGTGGAATTCGATAAAACCGAAGACGGAACTATGATTACCACGCACGGCGGAGGAACCTCGAGGAAGAGAATGCACGCTGCGAGGGATTATACGGGCGCGGAGATTATGAGGACTCTGCGGGACGAGGTTTATAATCTCGGTATTCCCGTTATGGATTTCACTGCAGCCGTAGAGCTTGTTCTCGACTCGGAGGGAAGAGCCGCAGGCGCGGTTTTAATGAATATGGAAACCGAAGAAACCTTCGTTATAAGGGCGAAAACGGTCATTCTCGCTACGGGCGGAGCGGGAAGAATGCACTATCAGGGATTCCCGACCTCCAATCATTACGGAGCTACGGCGGACGGACTTGTGCTTGCTTATCGGGCGGGCGCAAAGCTTCTTTATCCCGATACGCTTCAGTATCATCCGACGGGAGTCGCATATCCGCAGCAGTCTTTCGGCGCGCTCGTAACCGAAAAGGTCCGTTCGCTCGGCGCAAAGCTCGTAAACGCGGACGGAGAGGTCTTTATGCATCCTCTCGAAACCCGCGACGTTGCGGCGGCTTCGATTATCCGCGAATGTACCGAGCGTAATAAAGGCGTCGATACGGGTAACGGAAAAGCGGTGTGGCTGGATACTCCGATGATAGAGGCTATTTCGGGCGCAGGTACGATAGAAAGGCGCATTCCCGCAATGCTCAGAATGTTCAAAAACTGCGGAATAGACATCAGAACGGAGCCTATTCTCGTGTATCCGACTCTGCATTATCAGAACGGCGGCATAGATATCGACGTTTCCGGCGGCTCGGTACAGGTTGAAAATCTTTTTGCGGCGGGAGAAGTCGTGGGCGGAATTCACGGAAGGAATCGTCTTATGGGGAACTCTCTTCTCGACATAATCGTTTTCGGAAGAACCGCGGGAAAAGCGGCTGCGGAAAGGTCGGAAGTTTCGCCATCTTCGGGAGATTTATCGCTCGGACACATCCGCGAATTCGAGGAACTCCGACGTTCCTGCGGACTCTGCGGAAAGGAAGTTTCGCCTGTGCTTCTTCCCGATTATACGAGAAAAGTTCTGCAATCCGACGGATATCCGGATTGAACGTCCTGCAAACGAACATACGTAAACACGATAAAAACGAGGCAAAAACAAGATTTGCCTCAAACGAAAAAGGAGTTAAAAAATGATTGATCTTCTCGAAGCCCTGACTATATTTTGTTTCGGTCTGTCCTGGCCGCTTGCAATCCGCAAATCTCTCGTGTCCCGCACTGCAAAGGGAAAAAGTCTGTTTTTTGAAGTTTTCCTGTTTATCGGCTACGCTTTCGGCATAGTCAGAAAGATTCTTCAGCTTTCGGCGGGAAGCAGCGGTTTTCTCTTTTTCCTCGGATTCTTCTTTTACATACTGAATTTCTGTGAAATCGGCGTGGATATCGCGCTTTATTTCAGAAATAAGAAGCTCGACGCGATTGCCGACGCAAAAACTGCCGAAGAAAAAGCCGCGAATAAAAAATGATAAAAAAGTCTCTGAAAAAGAGACTTTTTGTATGCGGATTTTCGGGAGAATAAACCGAAAAAACAGTTCCGGAATTTATTTTTCTCGGCTGTACCGAAGGGATTATTGTTCGTATAAATAGGCAAACGAGGTCGGAACGCTAAAAAATCGAGCGTTTGCGATATCTTAAAAAAGAAGCGGGGGAATAATATTCCGCTTCGAAGGAGAAAGATTATGAAAAGAAAAACAATTGCGGTCGTACTTACCGCGCTCGTGTGCCTTATCGCGCTTCTTTGTCTTGCGGGTTGTCCGACGGAGGAAAACAAGGCCGAAATCCTTGCTTACGTAGGAAAATACAGCTACGTCGATATGCCTGACGAAGGCGGAGACGCAAGTTATACTATTTATAAAATAGAAGTTATGCTCGTCAGAACGGACGAGAGCACAGACGTTATTCCGATTGAAAAGACCGATTTCACCGTCGTTTATGAAGGTAAGACCTATACGGCAATGTATTTTCGCGCGAGAAAAGACGCGGAGGGCGTCGACAGTCTTAAAATCACAGGCGACGGACTCAGATTTTTCGTGGAATTCAAGCTTCCCTACGAAGTCAGGGTGGACGAAGGTGTTATTTATAAGGGCAAGACGATAACCGACAGCTCGCCGTTCGTTAAGTAAGTTGGAAATCCATTAAACACAAATTCGTCAGACATAGAGGAGGAAGAAAAAATGAAAATACCGTTCGGCAATCTTTTACTTGAATCGGACACTGAAATAAGCGCGTTTTTAGATGCTTTCAGGAATATGGACCAGCCCCTTCAGGCTGCCATAGCCGTAGTCGGAATTCTCATCGGAGTAGTTGCCTGCGTTTCCATAGTCATTTCGATAATTCTCGGAATTTCTTACGTAAAATTCAACAGACGCAGGAATTCCGCCGGACTCACGGGCGCGGAAGCTGCAAGAGAACTTCTCGACCGCAACGGACTTCAACATATAAAAATCAAAGTTACCGGCTCGCTTATTTTCGGAAACAGTTACAGCCATTATTTCAAGAAAATAAGGCTCAGAAGACTTACTTATAAGAAAAACAGCCTTACTTCTCTCGCGATGGGAAGTCAGAAGGCGGCTCTTGCCGTTATGGATAAGGAAAACGATCCGGATATGAAGACGAGGAACAGACTTTTCCCGTTTGTTACGTTCGGACCGATTGCGTTTCTGCCGCTCGTTATAATAGGCGCGGTAATAGATTATTTCCTCTTTAAAGGCACGGGAACGGTAACGGTTATACTTCTTATCGTAGCGCTTGCGTTTTACGTATTTTCGCTTATTTTGTCGCTCGTTACGCTCAAAACCGAAAAGAAGGCTCAGGAACGCGCGTACAGAATGCTTTCCGAAAACAAAATGGCGACCGACGAGGAACTCGTACTTATTAAAAAGCTTTTCAAGCTGTATAATATTCAGTATATAAACGACATAATCCTGTCGCTTCTCGAGCTTTTGTATTACGTCCTTCAGCTTGTCAGCCTTTTCTCGGGCGGAAGCGCGGATTTCGGTACGAACAAGGATTAAATCCGATTGACGGCCGCGAAAACGATTCCGTAAAACAAAAAATCCGTGATTACGCGCAAATAAAAGCAAATAGTCAGAAACCATAAAAACAAAGAATTCGGATTACAAAATGAAAAACCGCCGCTAATGCGACGGTTTTTTGCTATCGTTTGGTTTATCGTTTAATTAAATCCGACGCTATAGAATCGTGTAATTCCGGAAAATATTCGTCATCGGCGATTTGCATCGGGTGTTTCGCAGGCTTCAGGTCGTCGTAAATCTTTTCGTACAGCGCCAGCAGCTGCCTGTTCGTCGTTTCGCGGCTTTCCACGATGTCGCTTATCGCCTTTGCTTTGGCTTGTCCCTGAATATTATAACCCGAGCAGTCGCCGTCGTCCATCATAGACAAACGTTCCAACGCGTTGTCGAGATATTCCGTCCGATCCTGTATTTTAGCTATCTGTAAAAGAATGTACTCTATCGTATAGACGCTTTCCCGTCCGTTTGTTTCTGTCATTTTCTTATCCTCCAAATCTATATTCGGCGGACACGCAAGGCATATTTTATTTTTGTCTACGAAGCGTGCCCTGCCACTTTTAACGAGACCTTTTGCCCTTTTCGGGTAGGTCGCTTCATATTCATTACCTTGTTCATCAACGACGATAATGTTTTTTTCTATGGGTATCACCCCCTGTCGCGATATAAGTTTAATGAGTGAATTCCGTTTTTTATAATGGGTGTCGTCCCCTATTCACCCGCTCATTATACCACAAAGCGGAATTACCCGTCAAGCGTATTCGTTCGATTTTAAAGGCGAGTTGCGTCGGGTTACATAAAAAGCTTTTACGGATAATCTATATCTATCTCTTCTTGTAGAGAATCAGCTCGGGATTTTCACTGTTTTTTCCGTAAGTGCAGACAAGCATAAACGACGTATCGGCAAGAATACCGAAACACCTGTTTTCATCGGATTCGCATTCCAGCTGATTGCCCAGATAGGTCTTTTCGTCGTTCAGAAACTTTATCTTTTTTCCGTTCGGGAGCGGATATTCGAGATTTACGTATTTACCGACGAGCGCGTTTAATTTTTCTACCTTCGGCATTCCTTCGATATGAAGATTGTTGAATTCGTCTGTCAGTTGCAGCTTGAATTGCTCGAATCGTCCGTTGTCGCCGAGTTGCTCGTGGTTTTTCCAGTAGTCGAGTTGCGGAAGCAAATTCTTCATATAAGCGCGAGCCTGTTCCTCGGTGAAGTTTTCGCCTGCCATATGCTTGACGCACACGTCAATCAGGTTATCCATATCGCTGTACGTATAAGTTCCGTCGGCGTAGCACCATTTGCAATAGTCTTCGTTGATTGCGCCGTCCTTATCGTGTCCCATGAGCGAATCGTCTTCCAGAGGCATTCCGCAGCACTGGCAAACGAGTTTTCTCGGCGAGCCTAAAAGAGTGTTGATAGAAACGTCAAACAGCTCGGAAAGCAGTTTCAGAGTTTCGGGATTCGGCGTCGTTTCTCCGGTTTCCCAACGCGATACGGCCTGCCGCGTAACGAAGACTTTTTCCGCAAGGTCTTCTTGCGACATACCGTTTTTTAGGCGAAGTTCCGCTATAATCTTTTTTGTTTCCATTGTTAATCTCCCTTGATTTTCTTTCCCGATTATTATAGCATAGTATTCTGTCGAATACAAGCAACCGTTTGTTGCTGTTTTCCATATTCGGGACGACAAAAAAGACGATAACCAAAAGCGTTATCGTCCTGCGCATAAGTATAACCGAATCTCGTTTCCGGGGGGCGGTTTTTGAGAGTGCGTCGGACGATAAGTACTTTTTGCACACGTGTCGGCTTACCGAACGACGCCCGTCGGATTGCTTCCGCAAAACAGGAATTTATGTCAATGCGAACTCAATCTCATCAAGTTTATTTGTTATTGCGTTCTTTCTCCCTGTCTCCTTAAAACCTATTCGACGATAGAGTCTCTCAGCATTTATATTATTCTCAAGAATCCACAGCGTAGGGGTATCCGTACATTGGCCTACTGCGTATAGTAACAATTTCGTTCCATGACCCATGTTTTGCATATCTGGAAGAATATAAAGATCCTCTATTAAACCCTTTGTTACAGAAACAACCCCTATTGGTTTTTCTTCTACAAGCATATAGAGCTTTGTTCCGTTGTTCATCTTGTTTCTCAAATACTCCCGTTGCCGATCTGGCGTATGTGTTTCTATGAAATCAGGAGCACAAAATGCACTATGCGATTCCTTCCAGGATATTGAATGGATGGTTGCGGCTTGAAGAAGATTTGTTTCATCTACGGGTACTATCATCCTTACCTCCTCAAATTCCGATTTGTCTTGACCTTGATTGTAGCATATTATTCGGATTTTTTCAATACTTTACACGATTGCAAACAAAAAAACGTCGGTCTATAAGGAAATCTTATAAACCGACCCTGTGGTGCCGATGATCGGACTCGAACCGATACGATGTCGCCATCGAGGGATTTTAAGGGTATGGAAAAGCTTGCGATTGCGGGCTTTTTTATGCGCGGAAATTTATGTTCCAGCTTATTGATAAAAATACGATTGCACGGCAAAAGCACAGAAATTACACGAATAATATTGACAAAAGTTTGATAATCGCATATAATATAACTGAATTTGACTGAAAGGAGGTGCTATTATGGCAACCGTAAACGTTACGATTCGTATGGACGAGAAACTTAAAGCGCAAGCGGAGGAGCTTTTTTCCGATTTCGGGCTTACTTTCAATTCGGCAATGACTTTATTCGTCCGTCAATCGGTTAGAGAGCAACGCATTCCCTTTGAAATCCGAAGGAATCCCGTAATTACGGCTTCGGACGACGTTCTCGACGCTATATCGGAGAAAATTATAGAACGAAATAAAGAAGCTTACAAGGAGCTTGCAAAATGATATGGATTACGGCCGAACAGATTATTCGCCTGCACAATGCGCTTATCGAAGCAACGGGAGGACTTGACGGAATAAGGGATCTGAATTTGTTGGAATCCGCATTGGCGTCACCAATGCAGACATTCGATTCGGAAGAACTTTTTCCGTCCGTTACGGACAAGGCCGCGAGGCTTGCCTACGGGCTGACGAAGAATCATCCGTTCGTTGATGGAAACAAACGAATCGGAGCGCACGCTATGCTTGTCGTGTTGAAGCTTAACGGAATTTCGCTAAGTTATATGCAAAAGGAGCTTTCGGACATTTTTTTAGAGCTTGCTTCCGACGAAGCTTCTTTTGAAGAACTGCGAATCTGGATCGATGATCATATTCTTTAAAAAACAAAAGCCCCGATAAAAAAGGGGCTTATTTATAGTTTAAATTCCGGATTTTCCTTATTTTGAGCAAAGAAATGACAGCAGGACATTTTTCTTAAAATCTCCCTTTTTGGATTTAAGTGCTACCAATATCAAGGGTAGCAATAAAAGTGAAGAGGCAGCACCCGTTTTAAGCTCCGTGTAAGCTTAGGTATGTCGCGCACCGGTAGGCTGCTTCGAAACTCCGTTCGCCCGACCACCGGTCGCGACGTCCGAAGCTTCGAAGGCAGCTATACCGCCTTACGGCGGATGCGGTCCTGTGGGCCGGCTACGCCGGCAAGTCTGAACACAATTCGGAGAGTTTCCGTTCGCTTTCAGAGCGTCAAGCACCTTTCGCGGCATAAAACCCTGCCTTCGGCAGGATTTATTCCACGGTGTGCCTGACACCCTGAATTTTTTGCCTTCTTCTTGCCTTGCCGAAGCAACTCAAAAAGACAGGTTGACCAAAGGTCGTTGCTTCGGCTTGCAATTATAAGGCAAAAAACCTCTCTCTTACGTTATGCGTAAGGTAAGGTTTCTTTTTCGCCTCGCAATCTAAAAAGACGGGCAGAGCCGAATTCAACAAACCTATGGAACAAGAGACTATCCACTATCGCAATTATAGCAAAAGAGATTTTCATTTGTCAAGTATTTGCTCAATAATTACGTACTGATTGATAATTTCAAGATCTTCATTCAGTTTTTCGCCGTTCATTGACATACAAGACAAATCATAAACTCGTTTTATTAACGCATTGAATGCCTTCTGATATTCATCGTCATAAAAAAGATCACAGGCATTATTGCGTAAGCCTTCTAAATACGCCAGAGCGACAGAAACAGAAATACTCTGCTTCAATGTAACAATCTTCGGACCACGTTCTTTCATATGCTTTTTACTCCTTATTTGGATTGATTTAATATACGTTTACCGTATATATAAATATACCATACGGAAAGCGTATAAGTCAAGCGTTATATACGTTTTTTGTATATAATTTTATAAAAGGAGAAAATTGCTATGAAATATTTAAAGTTTTCTGAAAATTTAAGAGAATCGTTAAATGCACACGAAATAACACAACAAACACTTGCGGACCGATTAGGAACAACACAAGCGACAATAAGTCGTTGGCTAAATGGTGTAAACGAGCCGGATTTTTCAACACTTATAGATATATGCTTGTTTTTAAACGAAACGCCGAATAGTTTACTCGGTTTTGACGAGATTCCGGAAAGTGCATTTTCGGCTTGTAAAAATTCAAATTCAGACGAAAAATCTTCGATCCGGGATCGAAGCCCGGCTTCTCCTAGGGACAACAAAAAAAGACGATAACTAAAGTGTTATCGCCCTGTGGTGCCGATGATCGGACTCGAACCGATACGATGTCGCCATCGAGGGATTTTAAGTCCCTTGCGTCTGCCTGTTCCGCCACATCGGCAAATTCCTTCGCGGCTGCTCGAAATCTCCTTCCGCGAGTGCCCGTAAAGTTTACCACATCCTCGGCTTAATGTCAAGCTTTTTCCGCGATTTTGTATATTCATTGCCCGTCGGTAACACAGAAAAAGCCCCGAAGATATCTCCGAGGCTTTTGATTTAACCGTAAGCTGTTTTTGATTTTAACGGAATCGGATTTTGATAAGATAAGATTCTCGTTTTCCGTCCAATATAGTCCGTTCGGGAAGACAAAAACTATGCGAGAACGCTTATAGTCGGGGGATTCCAGGTTTTCAGAGCTTCCATATCGGGAAGATAAATACGCATAAAGAGGTGGAATTCCCCGTCGCCCACGGGCAGCCAGTTTTCCGTAATTTGAGGTGCGTCCTTGGAAAGAACGATATCCAGCGAGCCGTCTTCGTTGAGGATAAAGCCCGAGCGGTCGTTTACGCAGTAACGATTTATGGGATTGTCTATAAGGAAATCGTCGCTGCCGTAAGCGGTAATGGACCAGAATCCTTTTTCGAGAGTGGACGGGAGCGAATCGAAATGAAGAATATAGGTCTTTTCTCCGCTAAGACGGTTGCCGTTTATATCGCAGTCGGTTTTGGGATAAATCGCGACGTCGTTGGTGTTTGCGCCGAGACCGACGAGAGCTACCATCGCGCGGTAGGTGTATTCGGTACCGAAATCGCCTATGGGAGAGCCGTAGAACGTCCATTGTCCGAGTTTGGATGCGAACTTAGGAGCGCAGGAAACGACCGTCTGACGGAAGTTTTTGAGGTGATTGACCCAGAATCCTTCGCCTTCGGTATCGGAATCCGAGGGGATTACGGACGCGTCGAAGGTCATACCGGGGCCGACGTTGATTTTCGCAAACTTTTTAAGAAGTTCCGCGTCTGCTTCCGCGGGAGGATTGATTTCCATAAGAGCGTTGGCTTTATCGAAGAATTCCTTGGGACTCATAGAGAGGACTTTGCTGACCGGAACGAAATCGTTAGCCGCGTCGTAAGTTCCTTCGGGCTGAACGTAATCTTCGCCGGCATTGTAAGCCGAAAGAGGAAGCAGATTCATTCCGTTCTGAATCTCGTAAACGTTGGGAAGGTCCTCCTTATCGGAAAGAACCACGCGCGCGATGAGCCATACGTAATTCGTGGGAACTTCCACTTTTGTTACGTTTTCGGGAACAACCGCGTCGGAGTCGGGCGTTACGAATACGTAAGTTCCGGCTTGGTCAAGTACCGTTACGGTGTTCGTCCACGCGTCAAGCACCTGAACGTTGAAGAATCTGTCGGCTTCGGGCATAACGTAAACCATAGGTTCCGCTCCGAGGTCCAGCCAGCCCTGAGTGTAAACGGTATCTACGTTGGGCGTTACGACCGTCCTGAAAGACGCGTCCGCAAGCTCTTTTCCGTGGATGAGCTGGTTTACGGGAGAACGTCCCTTGACGGGCGTTACGGTGTTTGTGGAAAGCGTTTTGGTTGCGTCTACGAGAACGAGAGGAAACGCGTAAATATACGCTTCCGAGATGAGTTCCTGTTTTTCTTCGTCGGTAAGAGGCTTTTCTGCCGGTACGCACGCCGTAAGAAGACAGAAACAGAGCAGCATAAGAGCCGCAACCGTTACGATGGCTTTTTTCATAGAAGTTTCTCCTTTTTTGTTGCGATTATCTTATAGATTCCCCGCGAAGCAACGTGCCGCGCAGGGAAATAACGATTGTCGCAGTTCATTTTCTGCCACGGCTCAAGCGCTCGCTCGCCCTTATTACAAATGGCAATAAATCCGCGCCGTATAAATTTTTCAGCAAGCTCGCCGTTCGCTGTTTCGCTTTGTCCGTCGCAAAGAGAAAGAAAATCGAATTCTTCCTTGGTCAGCCGCTGCGCGTCGCGCATTCCTTTTACATAATAAGCAGAAGGAACGCGCCACCATGATCTAAGACCTATATTCGGATTAAGTATACAGTACATAATATTCTTATCGTGCAGTTAATTGAAAAGAAAGCGGCAAAGTCGGTTCTCTGCCGCTATGGAAGTTTTAGTTGCTATTAAGCCTTATCGGTTTCTATAAGTTATACGCTTAAAGAAAAGAACGTAAAACTTAATTTATTTCTTATTGTAGGGGTTATTGCACAGCCACAAGCCTTTTTCGTAGGTACATAACTTACATGTGTTGCAATATACGGGTCCTCCGCAAGTGCCGCAAGCCCTGTCGCTACCGGAAACGCTACCCATATCAATATTACCTCCGCACTTCTTACAGACGAAATTATTGCACCAGTTTCCGACGGTAGTAACCATTCTTCCGTCTTTCGTGTAGCAGCCGCCGCCTGCTACGTTATTAAGTTCGTCGTCAGAAAGCTCGCCCGTTTTATTAAGCTGATTAAAGTAAGCCTGAGCTTCTTCCTTGGAAAGCTCCATATTATTAACCTTTGCTATATCGATAAGTTCTTCGGGTGTTTTAACCTGTTTTGCTTTTTCTACGAGTTCGGGTGTTATTTTGTTTTCCATTGTAATTACTCCTTTTTTTGATATTTCTATAAGTATATACGCCTAAAGAGCAATTTCGTTAGGGATGCTCTTAATTTGTTTTTCGTTTTTTAGTTTTTAAGCGAAACGGCGTTAAATTTATTTGTTGTTTTTGGGGTTATTGCAAAGCCACAAACCTTTTTCGTAGGTGCAGAATATGCAGGAACAGCAATCTGCGTATTCGCCGCCTCTTTTTACTCCGTTTCTGCCGCTGAAATCGTCGCATATATGAAGCGCAGAAACTACCAACCGTCCGTCTTTCGTGTAGCAGCCGCCGCCTGCTACGTTATTAAGTTCGTCGTCAGAAAGCTCGCCCGTTTTGTTAATCTGTTCAAAATAGGTTTTTGCTTCTTCTTCGGTAAGTTCGAATCCGTTTTCTTTTGCGAGAGTCAGAAGTTCTTCGATGGATTTAGCCTTTTTTGCACTTTCGATAAGTTCGGGTGTAATATTCATTTTCATTCTCCTTATTGAATTATGTTTTTTTATGTTAACCTTGGAATAATTATTTCGTTTTTCTGTTGCAAAGCCACAAACCCTTCTCGTAAGAACAGTATTTGCAGGAACCGCAATTGGCGGTTTTTCCGCAATCCGGACAGACGAGTTCACTGCCATAGCTGGATTCATACCGGTATTTACGCTCCCAGGACTTTCCGCACGCAGAGCATTTCCAAGCGTTACAGAAATGAAATGCTGTTACGACCAATCTGCCGTCTTTCGTGTAGCAGCCGCCGCCTGCTACGTTATTAAGTTCGTCGTCGGACATTTCTCCGGTTTTATGAAACTGTTCGTAATACGCTTTTGCTTCCTCTTCGGAAAGTTCGAATCCGTTTTCTTTTGCGAGAGTCAGAAGTTCTTCGATGGATTTAGCCTTTTTTGCACTTTCGATAAGTTCGGGTGTAATATTCATTTTCATTCTCCTTTCGATTCGATTTAAAAGCGGCTTATTTGCCGGGATTATAGCAGAGCCACAAGCCTTTTTCGTACTTGCAGTAATAACAGTTATTACAAATCATACTTTTTCCGCATTCCGCGCAGAATTCCGCGCAGAGCGTGGCGGAGCCTTCCAAAGCCCTTTTGTCGCGTTTCGTACCGGAATAGGGATGGTCCTTGCATTTCCAGAGGTCACAGCTGTAAGCTACGGTTACGACGAGGTGTCCGTTCTTGCGGCAGCCTCCTCCGGCTACGTTATCGAGTTCGTCGTCGGACATTTCTCCGGTCTTGTGGAGCTGTTCGAAATACGCTTTCGCTTCTTCTTCGGCGAGTGCGAAATCGTTTTCTTTTGCGAGATTCATAAGTTCTTCCGCGGATTTCGTGTTTTTGGCTTTTTCGAGCATTTCGTGTGTAAGTTCCATTTTTTTCTCCTTTTGGTTTTTCCGAACGATAAAACGCAGATTTCCGTTCGGTCTTTGATTGTTTATACGAAAGAGTCGGGAGAAAGGACTAAAGTTTTCATAAAAAAATCGAAAAACTTTTGTCCGAATTTTCGTACTTATTTTATTTTACCAAAAAAAGAGGAATTTTTCAACTAATTTTCGGGAGCGAATCGCTTTTATGACAGAAAAAGAAAAAGCCCTCGGATAGAAGGGCTTTCGGATAATGGAGGCACCACCCGGAATCGAACCGGGGGTAAAGATTTTGCAGACCTCTGCCTTACCTCTTGGCTATGGTGCCGTTTTTGTGTGCAGCTCGGATATTATAGCAGAAAATCGCGGAAAAATCAAGCGTTTTCCGCGGAAAAAACGAGGGATTTTATCGCGATTCGGGCGGAAAAAATCCGTATAAAAAAATCCGCCCCTTACCCTCGAGGCGGATTGGTTTTTATTGGGATTATTCCTGGGTGGAATTGGTTTTTATTTGGATTATTTCTGGGTGGAAGCAGAAGGGTTTTTACCCTCAGGCTGTGCAGGAAGACTCGGGTTTGTTGTAGTCTTATTTCCGTTTGCGTCAATCCAGAACTGTACAAATTTGCCAGCTGTAGCTGCCTCTCCATTCCACGTACCATACTTAACTCCTGCCTCGGAAGCGTCAACAACGACATCGCCTTTCGTCAAAGCAGCACTTTCTCCCATAAAATAATTCAAAGCTTCAGGCTTAGTTTCTTCTGCCGATACAGTCAGTTTCGTATTAGTAACATTAGATTTCTTAACAGAACCCTGAACGGCACCGTTTTTCACATAAACGACATAATTAGCGGTGATATAGAAGAAATTCTCGGGAGCGACGTCGCCCTTAGCGAGGTCAAGTGCGCTGAAAACTTCTTTATAAGCTGCAGCTGCGTCCTGTTCAGCCGCGGATTTATTTGCTTTTTCTATGTTGTTCGCTACGTTCGGGATGATGACCGCCGCGAGAATACCGATAATAACGATGACTACCAGCAATTCAACGAGCGTAAAACCTTTTTTGTTGAGACGTTTTTTCATAATGTTTTCCCCTTTTCTGTTATTTTACCCTCGGAGCGAGCCACTACCCTTGCCACGAAACGCGTCGGCCCACCGAGAAAAACCCCCAAGTCTTCCTCTCTGCGAACCTTCGACGACCTAATTTTAACCTTAATTCGATGAATCTGTCAAGCAAAATATGCTATTGTGACAGAATAAAGTAATTTAACAAAGAAAAGTGAAATCATTGCGATGATTAAATATGTAAATTATGT
>ULSO01002836.1_pt1 | contig 63670 bp, 59 predicted proteins | sample 1956701 | NCBI WGS metagenome assembly ULSO01 (sample SAMEA4835708, study PRJEB28245) | human gut metagenome | biome: gut microbiome; material: fecal sample | place: Denmark | collected 2008 | reverse complement strand
AATAAAAAACTAAATGTCCTTGACATTGGGTACACATTAAACCCAGCCAAAAAGCCGGAAAAGGCCAGGCAAAAAGTAGCTGAAATCCATTAAAATCATAAAACAGCTCCAAATTATAGTCGGTTTCTATATTTATATTGTGCTATCAAACAAATGGAGACCATAATCTCCACTTTTGAAGATAAATGACAGCTTTCATTTATCATATTCCCCACAAAAACAATTGAATTACTGTTAGAATCACATACATGGCATCACATGATGCAAAGAGTTAGGAGGAAAATAAAATAAGTTCAATAGATAATAGAATCCATTGGTTAGAAAGTGAGATATTAGAGATTCAGGAAAGACTGGAGACAATCACTGAGGAAGGAACAATTTATCCTACACAAAAAGACGGAAATGTTAAATGGTATGTTTGGAAAAATGGCAGAAGAGAGTATTTATCAAAGAAAAATGATAAAGAAATCAGAAATCTTGTCAATAAAAAATATCTGGAGCTTTATCTGAAGGACACAATAAATGAACTAAGACTACTCGAGACAAACAGAAAGGCCCGGAAAAAATATAAAACCGATTATGCCCAGAAAATGTTGAAGCAAAAACATTATAGAAGTATACTTTTAGCAGTTGATGAGAAGGAAAATGAAAAGTCACAGGTTCCTAACTCCGAAGCTCTCAAGTTTTATACTAAAATGGGAATTATAGTGCGGTCAAAATCAGAAGTAATTATTGCGACAGCCTTGTATGATAATAATATAAAGTTTGAGTACGAGAAGGCGATTAAAATCTCAGATGTTATTTATTATCCCGACTTTACGGTTGAGAAGAAAAATGGCGATATAATTCTGTGGGAGCATCTTGGCTTGATAGACAATCCTGATTATCGAAATAAAGCTTATCGAAAGATAATGAAATATAACGAAAATGGATATTATCAGGGAAAAAATCTTATATTGACATATGAAACAGTGGAAAGTCCATTGGACCCAATGGATGTAGAACATGAAATAGAAAAAATGTGCAGGTGATAAAATGCTCAAAAAATTAAGAAGAAAATTTATAGCCATAGCAATGTTATGAGTTTCAATTGTTCTTATTGCAATTGTAGGCACGATAAACATCGCAAACTATATAAGTACAAACGAGGCGTTGGATGCACGTCTTAAGCTGATTGCCGGAAACGGAGGAACATTCCCGGATCTTTTAGAATAGAAAACATGGGAGTGGAAGGCAATAAAACCGACAGTATAAATGCTGAAAACACAAACACCGGTACAGAAAGCACAAACACCGGCACAGAAAACACAAACACCGGCACAGAAAGCACAAGCACCGATACAGAAAACGCAAACACAGACAAATTCGGCAATACAGCAGATGAAAGTACAAATAAAGGGACTCCAACGATCAAAGAGCCACCATCCGGCAGAACAGATGTACAGCCACCGGAGGATATGAATTTATAATCGTATTGTAGATTATAGGGTGCAACGTAAGGACATATAGGACGTAACATATAGATGTAACAAAATAGAACGATATATATGGAGAATAAAATAAATATAAATAATACAAAGAGAGCAATAGAATGATGAAAGGAGCGGAAAACGCGGAAATTAATCCGCTCCTTTTTGTTAAAATTTAAATCCAGCGGGAGTAATTATTAAATTATGATATATGAGTAAGTATGTAATTATATTTTTGAATTAAGTTTATTGCCAGTTCATCAGAATAATTCTTTTCTGAAATGTCTTTCCAATATAATCTATACAAGTTTTTTAGTTTTTCAAATAATGTTTGCGGATTGCATAAATAGTAAGGACCATTTGGTTGAATGATTGTATCTAGTTGATATGTTAATGCAGTATTGTTCTTGGTTTGACCTTGATGTAATATACCACATCTAATTCCTTTATAAAATAGTATTGCAAGATCTTCTGATATAGTTGGATCTAACAATGGTAAAATTTCTTTATATGCGTTTCCTACTGTACCGCCTTCGTGGGACTCATCATATCCATTTTTCATTTCATAGAATAATTCAATAAGAATGCAATTAATTCCCATAGTGATAAAAGCAGTATTTTCTGGGATGTCGAGTTTTGCCAAGCATGTATGAATATTTTTAAGTGGTAAAAAATAATTTTCATTAATACGTATTTTCATATATTTTTTGACTTTTTGAAAAAGTTTTGTGGCTTCTGAGTGATCAGCTTCGCTTATAGCGATATTTAATTGTTCGCTTATTTGTTTTGCATCTTCAGTTCTAAGTTGTTTACAAAACCATGTTTTATTTGAATCAAACATTTGTATATCCTCCTATTTTTAATTCTTTGTAGTTTGATATAATAAGTTCGTAATTGAAAAACTGGAAGTTACCTCTTTGTATTTTCGTAGGCATACGTGTATACTTTATTCCCAAAATCTTCATGATAATTATTAAGAGCAAGTTTTGAATACATAACTTGCAGATACAAGTTCTATGGTCATACCCATTTTTATTTTGCAATTATCATTTAAGAGATTAATGATTTTCTTTTTTGTTTCTTGCTTCAGCAATATAGTAATATTGAACCAATCGATGATTTTACAACAGCCAATTTTTAGTTGTTGAAAGAATTTTGGATAATATCATCTAATGTGTGAGCAATTCCGGAAAAATCCTGATTTAAATTCAATGCACGCACAGAAATCTGATTTCCGCTCATCTGGTATGTATTATTGGGAATGATATATTCATCAGTCTGGGCATAGAGAATCATTCCAGAAACGGTATGTTTCAACTCTCTTAATTCAAATTCCTTGTTTTTCACATATGTAAAAATCTGATAGAGGTTATTGGAATGCAAGGTGTTTGTTCCATATTGCTGCTGAGTCATATGTGAATAATATTTTGCATCGATAATAAGTATATTGTTTCCCTGAGACAACATAATATCAGTTTGCATTTTAGGAAGCAATTGGTTCTCGGAATCATCAAGTTGCCATGCAATCTGTGATGCATTGGCAGATAGTTCTGGATGTTCTTTACGATAGTATTCAAGCAAAAATTTTTCATATAAACGGCACATACGTTGTTCGTCAAAAAAATCCATTATTTTCGTGGTACCATCGGTCTGTGTCTGTAGAAGTCCATTATAAATCAGATAACAGATTCCAATTAGCATTTGATAACTTTGATTGGAACGATTATAATGTTGGTTCCAATTTACGAAACGTAAATCAATTTCGTTAACATCAGAAAAAAATAATAATAGATTCCGTAGACTCTTTTTTCGTGTATTTGTGATATTGGCCTTAAGAAGCAATAACATTGTAGATTTAATAATCTGGTTAAATTGTGTATTAGTTGAAAATTCATCATATGTACAAATCATTTGTTTCTTCAGCAGAGTCTGAGTTTTAATGGATTCAGAAATATTAAGCTTTCCCTATAGTGTAGAAAGAGATTCTGATTTTGGCACATAATCTCTTCCTAAGCCTCGTTTTAACTGTACGCTAATGCCCTTATCAAGAATGGCTGCACATAATTCAGCGGTATTATGAAATTTTTCTGTAGCCAGATCTTTGTAATTTTGTGCTTGTAATGCTTGAAAAGCGTAGGACAACATATAATAAATATTTTGTACAGGAATCATTTAACAGCACTCCTTAGTCGATCAGACCAGTCTACGATTTTTGCGGGCTCATCAAACCAATATTCTTTTAAAAGTGGAATCAATTCGTATTCTACAATGGATGACAAAGTTTGTGTGTTGGCTGTCTCTGGTGTTAAACCACAAAAATAACTGTGACCAATACAGAATCCTTCACCTAGTGATATATCTTCTGCTATCTTGGAATTGAGTTGTTTCACACAAGCAATTAATTTGTTAAAGGCATCACTTTTTAGAGAATCTTGGTAAGCTTGAAAACCAGGCGTATTAAAACCCGGTTTCATAGTAAAAAATGAAAAACGTCGTCTTAAAGCATAATCTAACATAGCAAGACTACGATCAGCAGTATTCATCATACCAATAATATATACATTTGCAGGTACAGAGAAATTCTCATCAGAATATAACAATTGCAGTTCAATCCCCCGCTTATCTTTTTCAATCAGCATAAATAATTCACCGAATATTTTACTTAAATTACCACGATTGATTTCATCAATGATAAAGAAATAATCATTTTCATCATCATCTTCAGCCAGTTTGCAGAATTTGTAAAAAGAGCCCTTTTTAATTGTGAACCCATTTTCAGTTGGTCGGTATCCTTCAATAAAATCTTCATATGAGTAGCTCTGATGGAACTGGATCATTTGAACACGGTCAGGATTTTTTGCGCCGATAATGGAATAAGCAAGTCGTTTGGCAGTAAAAGTTTTTCCAACTCCAGGTGCGCCTTGTAAAATAATATTTTTCTTCATTTTTAAAACATTTACCAGTGTTTTATAATCTTGTCCATTCATATACACATCTGAGAGAAAATCTGCAGAAGAGTAAGCTGGATAGTCTATTTCTGGTTGTGTATCTACATCATCTAATTCATCTGGAGCAAAGATGGAAGTAAGCTTTTCAATATAATCAGTGTATGGAGTGATATCAGTTAAGCGTTTTGCTACTGCATTACCAGGATGTTCCCATTCGCCAACTTGAAGCCATTTTACAGCACGGACATTTTTATATTCCTGACGAAGATCGTCAAAGACATAATTTCCAGTGACAATACCTTTACCAAGAAGAGTGTTGTTACGTTTCGCAAAAATCACATCGTTAACTGATACGGTGTTTGCAAAATTCCATGCCATCAAAGCCTGATTTTTTCGTGAAGTACTACTGTCGTACACATCTATCAGTTCTTGACGGAGAGCTTCCTTGGAAGCAAATTGGGAATAATCACCAATATCGTCCATACCTAAAACCATGATTCCTTTTTGTTGGCATTCATTCCAACTTTTATCATCAAAGACGGTATACATCCAGTAGTGCGTTTTATGTTTTTTATCGGAAAGCGTATTTGTGTCAGAATCATTAGTCTCATTAGTATATCCTACATTTTTCCCATAAATATGAGCAAAGACAACTCCGGGAACATTGCATTTTCTTGCATATAATGAAATTTGTCCCATGCGAATGAAAGGAATATCACTTGGTTTTTGATTTAGAAAATGTAATACTCTCAGCTGAATATCCTGTCCATAAAATGGAGCGAATAATGTTGGAAAGAGCATTTGATAATATTTCATGCGCCATACCATATTGATTCCAGGGATATGTTCCAGCTGTTTATAGAGTTGCTCGTAATCTTCTTCAGAATCTAAAGGACCAAAAGAAGATATTATTTCAGCACCTTCAACCAGATCATTTCGCATTTCTTCTGCTTTTTGTATTGCTTCATCCTTAGTAAGGCGTATAGGTTTTAATGAAGATCCACAGGTCCAACTTTGATTTTTCTTATGATAGAATAATCCAAATTTATATGCGGCTCCGCCGGAAATACTTCCAAATACTTCGCGAATATCTTTGTCCATTTCAAGTCTATAGCAGAGATTGGTTTTAGTACCTTCGTCATTATAAAATAAAGAAGTTAACAAATCTTTTCCCGAAAGTGATTTTAAGCGTTCTATTCCAAAAAGATTTATAAAATTTTCTCGTAGCTCATCAGCCTTGTGAGCAAATGAAATCCATTCTGGAGTCTGAGATTCGCTATAAAACCATTCAGGAGAATATTTTCCTGACCCATTTTCTGTTATCTGAATGTTCGACATAATATACCTCCGAATTTATAAACTAGAATTAGTATATCATTTAACTGCAACACTGTCATAGATTATCGAAAAATAGAATTATATTGATGTTGAAAGTGATGATAGAAGTGAATACTGAGAAAGTGGAGAAGATATTGCGGGAGAATATGGTGCAGATGGAAACAAATGAACGTGAACTGGAATAAAGCGGATAGATGAGGAATGGATAGAAAGTCATTAACATGAAGTCTAAGGTGTATAATTTTGTCGAAAATTGCTGAAATGTAAATTATAATATAAAATATGAGATTTTATCTCATAAAACTATTGCCAAAACAAAAAAACGGAATATAATAAAGATATAGGCAAGAAGTTTGGACTAATGGAGGTAAATAAGATGTTATGCCAATTTACAGTGAAAAATTTTAAGAGTATACGAGATGAGGTAACATTTGACATGCAGGCTGCCGCCATTTCTGAGCATGAGGACAGAATTATAAAAGATGTAGATGAGGAATTATATTTACCGGTATCTGCTGTATACGGACCAAATGGTGGAGGAAAATCTAATGTCCTTGAAGCATTGCATAGTCTGGTTACGAAAGTACTGAGACCATTATATGCTACAAGTAATAACGAAGAGATCGCAATGAAAATGAAAAAACTTGTGATAGATCCATTTGCTTTTGATGAAGGAACAAGAAATGAGCCAACAGAGTTTGAACTGTTTTTTAGAACAGAAATGGCAGAGTACCGCTATGAATTAACTGTTAAAAAAGAAGTAATCGAATACGAAAGATTGGATCGCATAAAATTAGAGACAGGGCGGAGATCAGCACTTTTTGAACGAGATGAATATGAAATTACTTTGAAAGGTGCATTTGCAAGATTGAAAACCAGTGATGAATTATCCGATACATTGCCACTGTTATCGTATCTTGGAATTACTTACAGCAAAAATGAAGTGGTACAGGATGTGCTTGACTGGTTTGATGAAGAGATTGATTTCCTGAATTATGGAAATCCTATGCAGGAATTGCGAATGGCTATTTCTAAGTCAGAGGATGTAAAAAGACTGATGCTTCAGATGATTCAGGAGATGGATTTGGATATTGTAGATTTCCGTGTAGAAGAAAAGGAGAATGACCGGATCGAAGTATTTACAAAACACGTAGTAGATGAATATGAAGCAGAATTGAATTTATTTGATGAATCCAGTGGAACAAAGAAATTATTTGGATTGCTCCCATTTATTGCAAAAAGTTTATTGAGAGGAACGACACTTGTGATTGATGAATTGGATGCAAAGATACATCCGGTATTACTTAAATACCTTATTATGACTTTCAGTAATATGGAAAAAAATAAAAAGGGTGCACAGTTGATTTTTACATCACATGATTTGTCTACTATGAACAGCGAAGTATTCCGAAGGGATGAAATCTGGTTTGTGGCTAAAGGAAACCGTCAGAACTCAAAATTATATTCTCTTGTAGAATTTAAAAATAAGAAAGGTGAGTCTGTACGCAAGGATGCGAAGTTCGATAAACAGTATCTGGAAGGAAAATATGGTGCAGATCCATACCTCAGAAAGATTATAGATTGGGGGATGGTGAATGGCTAAAAGAGGCAGAAAAGAAAAAGACAACTGGAAGAAGAAACGTCGGCAGGAATATCTGGAAAAGAAAGAATTCCGCTATTATATTTTCTGCGAAGGACAAGCAACGGAACCTAAATATTTCCAAGGGTTCAAACGGTATATTGAAGAGAATCCTATTTATCGAGATATGGTTTTAATCGAAATTGAGGGCTGCCAGGCTGAGACGATGCGGGTAATCGGAAAGGCTGAAGAGTATGTGCGTGAGAATAAGATTACAAAAGGGCAGATATGGTGTGTCTATGATAAAGACAGCTTTCCATCCAGTGATGTCAATGGAGTAGTCCAGCGGGCAGAAGTATTAAATCAAAAGAATCCAGATCTTCAGTATCATGCAGCGTGGAGTAACGAGTGTATCGAATTCTGGTTCATGTTACATTTTGCATATTATACGGCAAATAATCATAGGTCCGAGTATAAGAAATTTTTGAATGAGAAATTTCAAGAGCTGGGAATTGGAAAGTATGAGAAGAATATGGATAACATATTTGAAACGCTGATGAATGGTGGAAATCCGAAGTTGGCAATTCGGTATGCAAGACGGATTATTAAAAATGGAGAAGGAAAGACGCCAGCGGAGATAGCACCTGGAACGAAGGTGTATGAGTTGGTGGAGGAATTGGCAAAATATTTGCCGGAAGAGATAAAAAAACAATTTATGGAGGGATAAATCATGGAAACAAAAGATCCAATAAATACAGCAATAGATATTGCGAAAACGGCAAAAGCTGTTTTGCCTCAAACGACGGAAGAAACAGACGGTGCTATATCGACATTGATAGGTTGGTTTAATAATGTTGTTCTATTTCCGATAAAAAAAGCTAACATTACGTATCAATATAAACTTGAATGTTTTAAAGATGATTTATACAATCAAATAGATAAGATACCAGAGCAATATATTCGAGAGCCTGACATAACTATTGCAGGTCCAACATTAGAGTCTTTAAAGTATACATTTGATGAACAAGCATTAAGAGAAATGTATGTAAAGCTTTTAGCATCATCTGTAGATTCAAGAAAGAATTCTATTGTGCATCCATCATATGTGGAAATAATTAAGCGAATGAATTCGTATGATGCAAAACTATTTAAGTATCTTGCGTCATGTAGAGGATACATAAGAACGATAAATCCTAATATTGGCATTAAGGGCACAAATAAAATATTTATTGATACTATGCCAGAATGGTATATTGTATGGGAAGATGATAATATTTTTCAAACATCTGCATCGTTGGTCAGATTATCTAAATTAGGTGTTATTGAACTTATGTATGATCGTACAGCGGGAGATGAAGGATATGAGATGTTAGAAAATTCAGATGCACTAAAAACCATATTAAAACAATATCAAAGCAAAAATATGGACAAGGAACTGGAAATTATAACGACAAAAAGTATTTTATATGTGAATGATTATGGTAAGCAGTTTGCAACAGCATGTTTGTAGTTTATAGATAATCGGAGGTTAATTGAATGAAACTAAGGAATTTTTTATATTTAAATACAAAAATAGTAAATGATTATTTGTCATCTATTGAGGGATATATATATGATGAAGAAGCTCAATCAATAGCAACGAGTTCAGAAAATGCATTGAAAGCAGGGATAGGTGGAAGATTGTTTTCGGGAGATGGTGCACATACTGGGAAAGCAGAAGAAGAGGTGAAAAGATCAGTTCATATTAGTGATGCTGCAAAATTTGATAAAGTGTTTAAATATCTGCAGGATAGTGATGAGGATGAACAAATAAAATATTACGAATGTCTGTCAGATGAAATTTTTAATAATTTGTACCGAGATGATTTTTTAGAAGTATTAGTAACAGCACGTTTTTCTAGAATGAAAGAATTATCTAGTACTGTGAAAAAATTAAGTGAATTGGCATCTGTTTTTCAGAAAATTACAGATCAACCAATATTAGATAAAAAAGCACGAGAAGCTGTTACTGGATTTTCGGCGTTGGATCAATTACAATCAGGAAAAGCAATATCGTGTGTCTTTAATTTTGAAGATGGGAAATTTCCATTGATAGCATATTTAGATGAAAATTACTTTAAATGTAATCAAGAAAATTTTGTTGGAGAGTCATATATGGTCTGTAAAGTATTACGAAAAATTCCTAAAGGCAAAAGTATAAAGTTAGATGAAATTTTTGATGATATAAAAAAGATTCCGATGAATAGGCAGCAAAGAAGAAAGATGCCAAAGAATATGGATAATCCAGAAATTTTGCGGGATGTTATAAAGGGACCTGCATTGGTGGTTGTGCCAATTGCGGTTTATCAATAATAAATTTAGGATGTTTTGCAAAGGTAAAGCATCCTTTTTATATATTTACAGGATATAAAATATGATATCGTAAAAGACGTAACAGAACGATACAACTATAACAGAGAGGTGATACTATGAACATTGCAGCCTATTGCCGAGTCTCCACTGACAAAGCCGATCAGCTCAACAGTCTGGAAGCCCAAAAGGAATTTTTCTCAGAATACACAAAACGCACAGGGGACACTTTAGTAAGATTATATGCAGATGAAGGTATTTCCGGAACTAAAATTAAAAATCGTAAAGAATTTCTTCGCATGATGTCTGATGCAGAGCATGGATTATTTGATATGGTTGTTGTAAAAGACATCTCTCGTTTTGCAAGAAATACTGTAGATCTTTTACAAAATGTCCGTAAGCTAAAATCATTGGGAATCGAAACGCAGTTCTTAACCGCAAATATGACCAGCATGGGAAACAGCGAGTTCGCACTAACCATCTTTGGAGCTCTAGCATAGGAAGAAAGTGCCAATACTTCCAAGCGTGTAAAATTTGGAAAGAAGATGAACGCAGAAAAAGGACGAGTTCCGAATATTGTATATGGATATGACAAAACAATCGGAGATTATTTTAATCTTGCAATCAATAAAGAAGAATCTAAAGTTGTACAGCAGATTTACAAGTGGTACACAGAAGAAGGTTACGGTGCTGCTAAGATTGCCAATATGCTAAATGAAAAAGGTTATAAGACAAAACGAAATTGCAAATGGAGTCAGAATGCAACTTGCCGTATTTTGACAAATGAAATATATACCGGAAAAATTATCAATGGCAAGCAAGAAGTCAGTGATTTCTTGACTGGTCAGAGGAGAGACAAGGACGAGACTGAATGGATGGTTGTGGAGCGGCCAGAACTTCGAATCATAGAAGATGAGACATTTGAAAAAGCACAGGAGATTTTAATAGGCAGACATGATGCATTTAATCTTAGTCACGAACGGCAGAGTAATAAACATCTGTTTTCGAAACTGATTAAATGCAAAGAATGTGGCTGGTCCTTCCGGAGAACAGTTCGTACTTATAAGAACATGTACGTACGTTGGGTATGCTCTGGGCGAAACGGCCGGGGAGCAGATAGTTGCCCAAATAAAACGGTTGTGGACGAGGAAGAACGCATTGAAGTTTTGCAGGAGTATTTTACAAATGTATTGAAACAAAAGAAAAAAGTGATTGCTCATGTGGTAAATGAATTTCAGCGTGTATATAAAGCCAAAGACGAAAATGTAGAGTACGAAAAAGAATTAAATGCAGAACTTGCTAAATTACAAAAGACAAGACAAAAATATATGGATATGTACACGGATGATCTAATCTCCCGTGAAGAGTTGAATGAGAATATTGGCGGTTCTCGTCAGGAGATGGAGCGAATAGAAAATGAACTCAAGATGGTATCTTATCATTTAACCAAGGGAGAACAGTTAGAGAACATTTTAAATAATACATTTAAGGAGATTGAGGACATCACAGATGTACACCAGATGACCAATCAGCAGTTAAAACGATTGATTCAGAAGATAGAAGTAGATAAAGAGGGAAATGTAGATATTTATTTACGCTTGCTTGGTGATCTTGGGTTAGATGAGTCTGTATTAATTGAAGAAAATGAAACCGTTCTAAATTGTGACGACCAAACATAAGGACATATAGGAAGTAACGTAAGGATATATAAGACATAACATAAGGATATATAGGACGCAACATAAGAATATATAGGAGCAACATAAGGACACATAAGGCACAATATTTGTAGGAACACTTATCAATTTAGATAATGCAAATGCAAAGAAAATTTTTTACATGCATTTTACACACTAATGATTTTGCATTTTACATTTCCCCATTACTATATCAGTTGTAACAAACAAAGAAACAAATTCAAGAAAGTAATGAAAGAGGAAATTAAAATGAAAAATCGTATGAAAAACCTTTTAGTTTTAGCAACTGCTGCAACAATGATGACAGCAGCATTTACAGGATGTGGCTCAAGCTCAGACGGAGCAGACAACAATGCAGATACAAGCGCAGATGAAGGTACATCAAATGAGAACTTAAACGGTTCACTTTCACTTGCAGGAAGTACTTCAATGGAGAAGCTTTGTGAGGCGCTCAAGGAGTCATTCATGGAGAAAAACCCTGGAGTAACAGTAACAGTAGAGTATACAGGCTCTGGTTCAGGAATCGAGTCAGTATCAGCAGGAAGCGTAGATATCGGAGATTCATCGAGAGCACTTACAGATGATGAGAAAGCAAACGGCGTTGAGGAAAACATCGTAGCAATCGACGGAATCGCGGTTATCACAGACAAGGACAACTCAGTAACAGAGCTTACATCAGATGACTTAAAGAAAATCTACACAGGTGAGATTTCAAACTGGAAAGACCTTGGTGGAAAAGATGAGGCAATCGTAGCAATCGGCCGTGAGGCAGCTTCAGGTACAAGAGGAGCCTTCGAGGAGCTTCTTGATGTAAAGGATCAGTGTAAATATGCACAGGAGCTTGACTCAACAGGAGCAGTTCTTGCAAAGGTAGGCTCAACACCGGGAGCAATCGGATATGTTTCACTTGACGTGCTTGATGATACAGTAACAGCAATGAAAATTGACGGAGTAGAGGCAACAGAGGAAAACATTGTAGCAGGCAAATATCTCCTTTCTCGTCCATTCGTAATGGCTACAAAGGGCAAGATTGACGAGCAGAACGATATTGTTAAAGCTTGGTTTGACTATGTAAACTCAGATGAGGGACAGGCAGTTATCAAAAAGGTAGGTCTTATCCTCCCTCAGTAGAAATTATCGGGCATATTAATGATACGAAATACAGACAACGATACGAAACATCGCTAGTAAGTATAAGTAAAAAAATAATACAAAATACAGACATCGATGCGAGACGTCACTAGTAAGTATAAGTATAAAAATAATACAGAATACAGACATCGATATTAGACATCAGTATTAATACATATCGACAAGATACAGGGTTTCCTCAGGAAATGGCAGGTTTCCTGGGGAACTTTTTGAAACAAGGAGTATCAAATGAAACATAAATCCATAGTAGAGAATGTTGCCAAAATAATATTCACGGTATGTGCGGTTGTGGCAATATTCGCAGTATTATCAATAACAATTTATATGTTCCTTAAAGGCGCACCGGCATTTTTCAAGGTCGGAGTGTTAAACCTCTTATTCGGAACAAAATGGGCGCCGACAGCGGCAGACCCAAGCTACGGAATATTGTACATAATCCTCACATCCATCTTAGGAACAGCAGTATCTATACTCATAGGAGTACCGATTGCTCTTCTTACGGCAGTATTTCTCACTGAGGTGTCAAACAAAAAGCTCTCAGCGGTAGTGCAGCCGGCAGTAGAGCTGCTTGCAGCCATTCCATCAGTAATCTATGGACTTTTGGGACTTATGATACTTAATCCGGTATTATACAAGCTGGAGAAACATGTTTTTGCAAACTCAGCAACACATCAGTTTACCGGCGGATCAAATCTGCTTGCAGCAATCATAGTGCTTGCAATCATGATTCTTCCTACGGTAATCAACATGAGCGTATCATCAATACAGGCAGTACCGCAGCAGATGAGAGCGGCATCCCTTGCTCTTGGAGCAACAAAGATACAGACAATATTTAAAGTGACGGTTCCTGCAGCAAAGTCAGGAATCATGACAGGAATTGTGCTCGGAATAGGTCGTGCGCTCGGAGAAGCGATGGCTATCAACATGGTAGCCGGTGGAACGGTAAGCTTTCCACTTCCGTTCAACTCAGTGCGTTTCCTTACCACACAGCTCGTCAGCGAGATGGGATACGCCAGCGGACTTCACAGACAGGTGCTTTTCTCAGTAGGTCTTGTGCTTTTTGTGTTTATCATGATAATCAACCTCACCCTTATGAAACTCAAAAAGAAAGGAGCTGTGGAAAATGACTAGTATAAATGGAAAACGCCGCAGAATAGGCGATGATGTAGTATATTTTTTCATATATCTGTGTGCAGCATTATCGGTAGTGCTGCTTGCGGGAATCATCATATATGTATTTGTCAGGGGAATCGGCCAGGTAAACTGGCAGTTTCTGACCAGCGAGACATCTGTATTAAGAGGTACCGTCGGAATAGCGGGCAACCTGCTCAATACACTTTACATCATAATTATCACCATGCTCATAGCAACTCCTGTCGGAGTGGGAGCAGCCGTGTACCTGAATGAGTATGCAAAGCCGGGTAAGTTCGTATCCACAATAGAGTTTGCCACAGAGACACTTGCAGGAATACCGTCAATCATCTTTGGCCTATTCGGAATGATGTTCTTTGGACAGACAATAGGCTTTGGCTACAGCATCCTGACAGGTTCACTGACACTGACACTCATGGTGCTGCCTCTCATCACAAGAAATACACAGGAGGCACTGAAAACTGTACCGGACAGCTACAGACACGGAGCAGTCGGACTTGGAGCCGGAAAATGGCACACCATCCGCACCATTCTGCTGCCGTCAGCCATGCCGGGAATCATCACAGGTGTTATCCTTGCAATCGGCCGAATAGTAGGTGAGTCAGCAGCACTCCTCTTTACAGCAGGAAGTGCAGGAATGCTTCCAAAGGTTGCCAGCGGATATTTCTCAAAGATAATGCAGTCGGGTGGAACTCTTACCATCAAGCTCTACCTTGCAGCGACAAGTGAAGGAAAATTCGACCAGGCATTTGGAATTGCGGTTGTGCTTCTCGTAATTGTATTCTTAATCAACATCCTGACAAAGGTATTGGCAAAGAAATTCCAGGCGAAGTAAACAAATCAACCGGTTATTATAATGATATGAGGGTCAAAAGGTATTTTACCCCTTTAATCATAATAATAAATTAACGAATATAGTAAATAACCAATATAATAATCTAACTAAGAAAAGAAGCTTCGATTTGATATCAGTAAATCGGAGCTTCTTTTGAGTTTCATTAAGATTATTTCTTAAACAAATCTTAATGTGTTACATAATTGGATTTTAATGTTACAATTGATACAATAAGATCAACATAAAACTTCCGGAGGCAATTATGTATAAAGTATTAGTATGTGATGATGAGAAAGACATTGTATCAGCAATCAGCATTTATTTGACCAGCGATGGCTACGAGGTAATCCCGGCGCGAAACGGGCTGGAGGCGCTCGATATAGTAAAACACAATGATGTGCATCTTGTCCTGATGGATATCATGATGCCTGTCATGGACGGCATAGAGGCGATGGTGGAAATCAGAAAAATCTCTAATGTGCCGGTCATACTGCTCACTGCCAAAAGTGAGGACACTGACAAGGTACTCGGGCTCACGGTCGGAGCAGACGACTATGTGACGAAACCGTTTAACCCGGTAGAGCTGCAGGCGAGGGTGAAGTCGCAGATCAGGAGATACATGCTTCTTGGCGCAGGCAATACAAGCGCAGGAAAGCTGGTAATCGGCGGCATTGAGCTGGATGACAAATCAAAGACAGTGACAGTTGATGGCGAGGCAGCAAATCTCACACGTACAGAGTACGATATTTTGAAGCTTCTCATGGAGCATCCGGGCGAGGTGTATTCGCCGAATCAGATATATGCAAAGGTCTGGAAGGATGAGCCGTATGGGACAGAAAACACGGTGGCGGTACATATCCGTCATCTCAGAGAAAAGGTTGAGATAAATCCGGCTGAGCCAAGATACTTAAAGGTCATCTGGGGTCGCGGATACAAAATTGACGCTGAATAGGTGCATGCTTGATACAGCTTTGTCAAGTGAAGCACTATAAAATGGAAGGTGAATGATATGAAAAAAATATCAAGAAATCTGTGGCTTAAGCTTGCGGCATTTATAGTGTGCTCGGTCATGGCGGCAGGGCTTGTTGTAACAACGATAGTTGCAGTGTACACAAACAATTATGAAAGCACAGCACAGCTAAGGGATGAGATTCATGCAAATATTGCAGCAGCCTATAGCAGACAGATGGTGTACAACTATGAATCCGGTGATGACACTGCATTTTCGCAGATGACTAATGATACCAATCTGCAGGCCGCAGTAGTAAAGAGTAATGAAACATCAGAGGACAAGGTAGATGTGAAATCTGATGCTGCAAAGGTGTATTCAAGTGTAGATGAAATATCAAATCCGGATTTTATTTTTAGCTACAAGGCAAAGAACTTAACGCGGAACAGGCTATCAAATGTGTGGGATGCAATGAGCGGCCGCTATGAGGAGTCAGACGCTGCTTCAAGCGATATGAACAGTGAGAAAATCAGCTCAATCATGTATTCAAAGACAAATGGGCTCTTTTATCTGTGCCTGAATGATGGTAGCGCTTATGTCATTCCAAAGGTGAGGGTGATGACAGGCTCTAACGATAACAGCTCGCTTGGCTTATATAAGGTAGTTGAGAAAACGGATGAGAATGGAAATAAATACTTTGCCTACGAGGAGATGTTTACAGGCCAGTCACTCGATATTACAGGCTTTGCCGAGTGGAAAAATGTAAAGTGCTATGATGAAAAAGGAAATCATATAAAGTGTGGCATGAATCTGAGTGAAGACAGCGATTCGTACTTTGATAGTGACGGCTCTTACTACGATTATGATGAGGATATTTATTATGACCGTTATGAAATCATAAAAGTGGTGGAGCAGGTGAATGAGAGCTATGAGCTTTTACCGGATACATTTAATATATCAGATACAGGATTTGTGTATTATCCATATACCTCAACAGAAGATAAGCCTGAGTACTATTATGTGTATGCAAAGCTGCCTGAGCAGCTTCAGGAAAAGGGCGATTACTTCAATCAGGCAGACAGCTTACTTGACGTCATGGAATTTACAGAGGCTCATTTGAGTGTATTGTTTGTCATATTTATACTTGGTTTTGTGATTACAGCGGGGTATCTGCTGACAGTTGCCGGAAAACGTGAGGATTCGGAAGAAATTAAATTACGATTATATGACAGGCTGCCGTATGAGGTGATGCTTGGAGTGACAATGTTTGCAGACTTTATGGTATTTCCGGCGGGCTTTTTACTTATAAAGCAGCTTCCGGTGGTGGCACTCATTTGTCTGGCGGCAACCATGGTTTCGCTTGAAGCAATCCTGACAACATACGTAAGAATCAGGGCACATGAGTTCTGGAAGCATACACTGTGCTACTATGTTGTTAGATTTTTCTTAAAGCCTGTCAAAAAGCTATGCAGGATGGTATTTGCTCCAATCAGATACGGCTTTTCATGGATAGAAAGAAATGTACCGCTGTTTCTGATCAGTATGCTGGCATTCGGCCTTTTATGTCTGCTTGAGCTTATAGGCTTTGGCTTCATTGTAAAGATTATAGAGCTTGCGCTGCTTATCACATTCATCATGCAGTATGACAGGATAAGATGCGCCGCAAAGGCAATAGCAAACGGTGATTTTTCACAGCCGGTTGATACATCAAGGCTTATGCTGTTTTTCAGAAAGCATGGCGAGGATTTGAATAATGTGAGCAATGGAATAGAGGCGGCGGTCTCTGAAAAAATGAAGAGCGAGCGCTTCAGGACGGAGCTCATCACAAATGTGTCGCATGATATCAAGACACCGCTCACCTCGATTATCAATTATGTGGACCTGTTGCAGAAGGAGGACATAGATAACGAGAAGGTACGCGAATATCTTGATGTTCTCGACAGACAGTCATCACGTCTGAAAAAATTAATTCAGGATTTACTTGAGGCTTCAAAGGCATCTACCGGCAGCATAAATGTAGAACTTGAGGAACTGGATGCGGCTGTTATGCTGTCACAGGTAGCCGGAGAATACAAAGAAAAATTCGAGAAAAATAATCTTGATTTAATTATCAAAAATGACGTTACGCCTGTCATGATTCAGGCAGACGGACGACATCTGTGGAGAGTGTTTGATAACCTGATGAACAACATCAACAAATATGCCCAGCCGGGCACGAGAGTGTATATTGACATCATTCCAAAGGACAGCGGAGCCATCATAACCTTCAAGAATGTATCAGCTACACCGCTTAATATTTCAAGCGATGAGCTTAAGGAGCGTTTTGTCCGTGGTGACAGCTCGCGAAATACCGAGGGTAGCGGACTTGGACTGTCTATTGCAGAAAGTCTCATGAAGCTCATGAATGGTACTTTGGAGCTGACTGTGGACGGTGATCTTTTTAAGGTGACTCTGGAGTTTTGAGCTTTTTAAAACTATATTATATATTGAACTTATACGACATAAGAAACAACAAAGGCCGGAGCAGATGCCCCGGTCTTTACACGCAAACATTTCAATTGTGTAAGCGTAATATTATTATGCTTTCCATCTATGCTCTATATCACATGTTTCATATTAGATGTGTAATATCACATATATACATTCAATAATATGATATGAGGGTCAAAAGATATTTTGACCCTTTAATCATAATACATAATTTGCAGATATCATCTCCAAAAACCTCTCATGAATCCGTGTATCATCATCAAGCTCCGGATGAAAAGCCAGCCCAATCTGGTTCTTATACTGCACGCCGACAATTTTGCCGTCATACTCGGCGAGCACATGTACATCATTTTTGGCTGAGTCATCAATAGCTTCCACGTAAGGCGCCCTGATAAATGTCATGGTAAAGTCAAAGCTATTGTCAAACCTTGCTGTAGCCTCGAAGCTTCCAAGCTGTCTGCCGTAGGCATTTCTTTTAACAGTGACAGGCAAAGTGCCGAAATATACGTTGTCATCGTTGCTGATATGTGAAGCTAAAAGGATAAGACCGGCGCAGGTTGCAAGCACCGGAAGTCCGTTTGCGATTCTTTCCTTAAGCTCATCAAACATATCAAGCTCACGGAGCAGCTTGCCCTGCACAGTGCTCTCGCCTCCAGGCAGCACGAGTCCGTCTAAGTCACAGATATCTGATTTCCGGCGCAGCTCTACACATTCGCACCCAAGAGACTCAAGCATGCGCTTGTGCTCAATAAACGCTCCCTGAACAGCTAAAACACCAATCTTAAGTCCTGATTTCATTTTATTTGCCTCTTTCTTCCATGATGATTTTAATCTCGCTCTCGTTGATTCCGACCATAGCCTCACCGAGATCCTCAGAAAGCTCTGCGATGAGCTTTGCATCAGTAAAGTTTGTCACAGCTTTTACGATAGCGGCAGCTCTCTTGGCAGGATCACCTGATTTGAAGATACCTGAACCGACGAACACACCCTCAGCACCGAGCTGCATCATAAGAGCCGCATCAGCCGGAGTAGCCACACCGCCTGCCGCAAAGTTTACAACCGGAAGCTTGCCGTTGTCATGAACGAATTTGACCAGCTCGAAAGGCACCTGAAGATTTTTAGCTGCCTCGAAAAGCTCATCCTCACGCATGGAAGTAAGCTTAGCAATCTCAGAATTCATCTTTCTCATATGTCTGACAGCCTGCACGATATCACCGGTACCGGGCTCACCCTTTGTACGGATCATGGAAGCTCCCTCGTTGATACGGCGGAGAGCCTCACCGAGATCTCTTGCACCACATACGAAAGGAACCTTGAAGTCTCTCTTATTGATATGGTACACATCATCAGCAGGTGAAAGCACCTCAGACTCATCAATGTAGTCAATCTCGATAGCCTCAAGTATCTGAGCCTCCACGAAGTGACCGATACGGCACTTTGCCATGACGGGGATGCTAACAGCCTCCTGAATGCCCTTAATCATCTTAGGATCGCTCATTCTAGAAACACCGCCTGCGGCTCTGATATCAGCAGGGATTCTCTCAAGCGCCATAACAGCACATGCACCGGCAGCCTCGGCAATCCTGGCCTGCTCCGGAGTCGTGACATCCATGATGACACCGCCCTTTAGCATCTGTGCAAGTCCTTTATTGAGTTCGTATTGAGTATTCTTATTGTTTTCCATTTGTTAAATCTCCTTTTGTTTTTTATATTGCTTTTATGTCAATTTATATGACGAAAGTAGTCAGGCGTGAGCAAATATGTTTGCTCGCCGCCTGCGCCGCCGGGACGTATTTGTTCCCACCGGCCGCATATCATGGTTGCAATAATACGCTACATCTGGTAATATTAAAATACTCAAAATAAGGAAAATATAAATGCCAGAAAGCGGTGAATCAAATGCTGACCTACGACCTCACAAAAACAGACGGGCCACTCTACAAATGCCTGTATGAGTGCATCAAAAACGATATATCACAGGGAAAATTAAGCTCCGGGGAGAAAATGCCATCAAAACGTACCCTCGCCAAGAATCTGGGGGTTAGTACCATTACGGTTGAAAATGCATATGACCAGTTGATAGGCGAGGGCTATATGTTTGCAAGGCCCAAGAAGGGCTATTTCATAGCCGATGTGTCAGATATCAGGGTAATCAAGGCACCGGTGCATAAGGAGCTTAGCATAAAGCTGCCACCAGAGCAGGATGAAAGTATATTTGACTTCTCATCAAACAGGACAGACTCGGGTAACTTTCCGTTTTCCATATGGGCAAAGCTCATGCGAGAGACGATTTCCCTTAGGGAGCAGGAGCTTTTGTCGGTGTCGCCGTGTGGCGGAGTGAGAGAGCTTAGGGAAGCGATAGCAAGCCATCTGTCATCGTTTCGCGGTATGAATGTGGACCCGGACCAGATAATAGTCGGAGCGGGAACAGAGTATCTGTACGGACTGCTTGTGAAGCTTTTGGGTACGGACAAGGTATACTGCGTGGAGGATCCGGGTTATAAGAAAATCAGCCAGATATACGAGTGCAACAATGCAAAATGCCTGCCGGTGCAGATGGATGAGCAGGGCATCAGCGTGGAGCTTATAAAAAAAGCGAACGCGCAGATAGCACATATCAGCCCGACACACCATTTTCCGACAGGAATCACGATGCCTGTGAACCGCCGCTATGAGCTTTTGGCATGGGCCAACGAGAGCAGCGACAGATACATCATAGAGGATGATTATGATAGTGAGTTTCGCATGAACGGACACCCGATACCGCCAATCCTCTCGATAGATGCGTGTGAAAAGGTCATATATATAAATACATTTTCAAAATCTCTCACATCCACTATCCGAATCAGCTACATGGTGCTGCCGGAGCATCTGGCAAATGAGTTTTACAGGAGGCTTTCATTTTACTCATGTACGGTATCCACCTTCGAGCAGTATACGCTGGCACGATTTATAAGCGAGGGCTATTTTGAAAAGCACATAAACAGGATGAGACTGCACTACGGCAGAAAGCGCCAAAGCGTGCTTTCGTCCATAAAAGGCTGCTTCACTGAAAAGGAATGCAGGGTGATAGAAAATGACTCCGGACTGCATTTTATCATACAGTTTGACACGAACCTTCCGGACAAAACAGTTGAAGAGCTGCTATTGAAAAAAGGCATAAAGCTTCAGGCGATTACCCATTTCAACCTGATCAAGCCAAAGGAGGACAGGCATCAGTTTATTATCAATTACTCAAATATTGATGCAGACAGGATAATGGATGAGCTTTTAATTATTAAAGATACAATACTTTAACCAGACAGTACTTTAATAAAGCCGACTATAAAGCATATAAATAGTGTATACAAATAATAAATACAAGCAGTGCGAATAATTTATGTGTGTAAAAATTTGACATAGATTTTACATACATCTGATAGAGCATTTTACAAAGCATCCATATAATGTATTCTCGAAGACAAGAAATTTATTACATGTTGCAGGAGATACAAATGGAGAAAAAAATCAAAATTCAGGTTCGCGACCTGAATCTGTATTATGGCCAGAATCATGCACTGCATGGTGTCAATATGGACATAAAAGAAAACAGCGTGACAGCGCTGATCGGACCGTCAGGATGTGGTAAGTCTACATTTTTAAAGTGTATCAACAGAATGAATGATCTGGTTGACAACGTCAGAATCGAGGGAAGCATAGAGATAGATGGTGAGAATATATATGCATCATCAGTCGATACAACAGTCCTTCGCAAAAAGGTCGGTATGGTTTTCCAGCAGCCAAATCCGTTCCCGATGAGCATATATGACAATATCGCATATGGCCCGAGAGTGCATGGCATCAAGGATAAAAAGATACTCGACCAGATAGTTGAGGAAAGTCTTCAGGGTGCTGCGATATTCAATGAAGTTAAAGATAGATTAAAGAAATCTGCTATGGGACTTTCGGGTGGACAGCAGCAGAGACTGTGTATTGCGAGAGCACTTGCCGTACAGCCGGAGGTGCTTTTGATGGATGAGCCAACATCAGCGCTCGACCCTATCTCTACTTCAAAGATAGAGGAGCTCATGGAGGATTTAAAGAAAAAGTACACAGTTGTAGTTGTAACACATAACATGCAGCAGGCAGTGCGTGTGTCAGACGATACAGCCTTCTTCCTTGTGGGAGATATGGTTGAGTTTGGTGACACAAAGACAATTTTCTCATATCCACAGGACAAGAGAACAGAGGATTACATCACAGGGAGGTTTGGTTAATGAGATCGAAATTCGACGAGCAGCTTAAGACGCTGAATGAAGAAATGATGCACATGGGAAGCATGATTGAGGAGTCAATCCAGAAAGCAATCGAGGCATTTATACATCAGGATGCCGATAACGCCAAAGCCATCATGGAGGGCGATTCAGAGATAGACAGAGAGCAGAAAAAGATAGAGAGCCTGTGTTTTAATCTGCTCATGCAGCAGCAGCCTGTAGCAAGAGACCTTAGAACAATTTCTGCAGCGATGAAGATGGTTACTGATATGGAGCGTATAGGAGACCACGCAGCCGATATCAGCGAGATGACCATTTTGATGAGCAATGACAAGCCATACAGGGTCAATATAGAGCATGTCAAAAGCATGGCTTCAGAGACAATGCTTATGCTTATCAGGGCAATCGAGGCATATGTTGAGAAGAACAATGACAAGGCTCACATAGTGATGAAGCAGGATGATGTGGTTGATGATCTTTTTGATAAGGTAAAGGCTGAGCTTATTGATTTCATCAGGGAGCATCCGGAGGATGGTGAGCAGGCAGAGGATCTTCTCATGGTTGCAAAATACTTCGAGCGTATCGGAGACCATGCGACAAATATTGCTGAGTGGGTTGAGTTTGCGCTTGATGACAAGGTTCGTAAATCATGATTTAATTATCATACACAAATGAAAGGTATACATCGAATTGCATGCAAGCATGCATAGATGATACCTTTTTACCCTTTAATCATGAAATTTATACAGACGATGGATTTTACATAAATTTTACATAAAACCATCGTCTGTTTTACATTAGTAATGTATAATCGAAAGTAAAAAGCAGGTAAAAATTTTACATAAGATTTTTTGAAATGGAGAAAGCTATGGCACTTATTTATATTGTAGAGGATGATGAGAGCATACGTGAGATAGAGACTATTGCTCTAAAAAACAGTAATTACATCGTCAGTGCATTTGAAAACGCAAAGGAATTTTACAAGAAGCTGGATGAGCTCGTACCGGACCTCATACTGCTTGATGTGATGCTTCCGGATGAGAGTGGCTACGATATCGTGAGAAAGCTCAGAAAACGTCCGGCCACACAGGATATTCCTATTATAATGGTCACAGCCAAGACCACAGAGATGGATATGATAAAAGGGTTTGACGGAGGCGCAGATGATTACATCAAAAAGCCTTTCTCAATCATGGAGCTTATCACAAGAGTAAAGGCACTGCTCAGGAGAACAGCGAAGGAGGAGCCGAAGCTTTTAAAGCTGGATGATCTGGTGATCGACCATGAGCGTCATGTGGTTACAGTGAACAATGAGCCGGTTGACCTTACATACAAGGAGTACGAGCTTTTAAGGCTTCTGATGGGCAGTCAGGGCATAGTCATGACCAGGGAGGTCATCATGAGAAGCGTCTGGGATACTGACTTTGAGGGCGAGACACGTACAGTGGACATGCACATAAAGACACTCCGCCACAAGCTGGGTGACTATGGCAGCAGGATAAAGACAGTCAGAAATGTGGGCTATGTTATAGAATAATAGCTGTTATAATGATTTCTAATATACATAAGCGGAGCGTACAGCATGAAAAAGAAGATTAATTACTATCTGGTAGCAACAGCACTTTTTGTAGCAATTGCCACTATGGTTTCCATGACAGTAATCAACTATTACCTCTTTCAGAAGCAGGTAAAGGAAGACCTGCATGTCATGGCAGAGACAATAGAAAGCACCGGAATACTAAAACAGGATATAAATGAAATCCCGCAGATTGACGTGGAGGGTATTCGTGTCACCTGGATTGACAAGGACGGCACAGTGCTGTATGACAATCAAAATGATGTGAAAAAACTTGAAAATCATGGCGATAGACCGGAAGTTGAATCAGCATTTGATAAAGGTACGGGAGACAGCGTGAGAACATCAGCCACCATGAACAGCAATACCTTCTATCATGCCATAAAGCTCAATGATGGAACGGTACTGCGTGTTTCTATTGCAGCAAGAAGTATCTGGAACATGTTTGCAAGCAGTATACCTGCCATGCTTATAGTGACGGTTATCATAGTAGGAATATGTGTCGTTCTCGCAAAGAGCCTGACCAGAAAGCTCATGAAGCCAATCGAGACACTCGCAGGCAACCTGGAGCAGGCCTCTGTCATCCAGAAAAAGACAGAGTACAAGGAGCTCGTGCCGTTCATGAATGCGATAAGGATACAGCATGAGGGCGTGCTTGCCGCGGCAAAGAGCAGACAGGACTTCACAGCCAATGTGTCACACGAGCTAAAGACTCCGCTCACAGCAATCTCCGGATACGCAGAGCTCATAGAAAACGGCATGGTCGAAAAGGAACAGCAGATTCATTTTGCCACTGAAATCAGAAGAAATGCACAGCGCCTGCTTTCCTTGATCAATGATATCATAAAGCTCTCGGAGCTTGATTCCAGCGAGGCGCAGCAGGGCTTTGAACAGCTTGATCTGTACGGTCTGGTCAAGGACTGTATGGAAAATCTACAGGTGAATGCCGAGCAGAGAAAAGTAGCACTCAATTTTGACGGCACTGACTGTATGGTACGAGGCAACAGGCAGCTTCTCACGGAGCTCGTTGAGAATCTCTGCCAGAATGCTATCCGCTACAACAATGAGGGCGGCACCGTAAATGTGACGGTACACAAGCTAGGTGGCAAGACAGTTCTCACGGTCGAGGACAACGGCATAGGCATCCCAAAGGATCAGCAGGAGCGCGTCTTTGAGCGCTTCTACAGAGTGGACAAGAGCCGCTCGAAGGAGACCGGTGGCACAGGCCTTGGGCTTGCAATAGTAAAGCATATAGTGGAGCTGCATGATGCAGGGCTTACGCTCGACAGCGAGGTGGGGCGTGGCACAACAATAAAGGTGGAGTTTTAGCTCCGCCTTTTTGCATGCAGGGCGGGACGTAAGCACACAAGCTCTTGCAAAATCGTGGCGCAGTGTTTATAATCATATGTTAGCAGCGAAAACAAGGCAAGACCAGGAGGAACAGCCATGTATCAGGAAATATCAAAATTACTTATGTACGGAGATTTATCTCAGGATGAGATACTTTATAAATTGGGACAGCTCTTTGAGCAGTTTGAGGTGGGCGAGTACAACAAAACAGAGCTTGTGCGCGACATCAATACACAGGTCAAGAGAATCCTAAAGGTAGCGACAGACTATGGCTTTGATGACAATCTGTGGCATAACTATCTCACTTTCTTCCTTATGATGAGTGAGAATCCGTTTTCCATCACCTGTGAGAAGGTCGGAGCCAGCGATGGCAGCGTAAATGGGCTTGTGGCAAACGATTTCAGGATTTTTAAGAAGCTTTTCGATTATGATTTCAAGCCAATCGAGTCAGCACTCGGAATCGACTGTTTCACACAGATCAGCAATTATAAGGCCATTGTGAAAAAGGACCTTATGTACAATCACAATGTCAGCGAGAAAGTAAGGGCGCTGAGCAAGAAGCTTGAGGCAGCTAAGGATGAGCAGGAGTTCTTTGATGTGGTAACAGGCTTTTACAAGGCATACGGAGTCGGCATGTTTGGTCTCAACAAGGCATTCAGGATTGAGGAGCATCTGGACGGTGGATTCTCCTTCATGCCAATCAACAATATGGATGCGGTCATGCTCGATGACCTGATCGGCTATGAAATCCAGAAGAAAAAGCTCACAGACAATACAGAAGCGTTTGTACAGGGCAAAAAGGCCAACAATGTGCTGCTTTTCGGAGACAGCGGAACCGGAAAATCAACAAGCATCAAGGCCATTGTCAATCAGTATTATGATGACGGACTGCGCATGATTGAGATATACAAGCATCAGTTTAAATATCTGTCAAAAATTATCGCAGCAATCAAAAACAGAAACTACAGATTTATCATATATATGGATGACCTCTCATTCGAGGAGCATGAGATTGAGTACAAGTTCCTAAAGGCAGTTATCGAGGGCGGTGTGGAGACAAAGCCTGACAACATACTGATTTATGCAACCTCTAACCGCCGTCACCTGATCAAGGAGACATGGAATGACCGTAATGACCAGGACAACAGCAATGACAAGCACCACTCAGATACGGTTGAGGAGAAGCTGTCACTTGTAAACCGTTTTGGTGTGACGATCAGCTACTCAAAGCCATCGCAGAAGGAGTTCTTCAACATCGTAACAGAGCTTGCGAGAAAGAGCGGCTGCACACTTTCAGACGAGGAGCTGTGCAGGGAGGCAAACAAGTGGGAACTCAGCCACGGTGGTATTTCAGGACGTACTGCAACACAGTTTGTCAACTACATTATGGCTAACAATTAAGCAGCAGGCATAAGCATGAAAGGATAGTATATGCTCTACCAGATAAGTAATGGCGCTGTCGCATTTGGCGACGACGTCATTTTGCATAGTATAGATTTTGAAATCAGAAACACAGAAAAGATAGCGATAGTCGGCAGAAACGGCTGTGGCAAGACAACACTTTTAAAGCTCATTTCAGGCGAGGTTGAGATGGAAAAGCTCGACAGCGATGAGAGCGCCTTTATTGCAAAGGCAGGCAACCCGGAGATAGGGTATCTGAAGCAGATTGCGTTTGATGATCCTGATGTGACACTCGAGCAGGAGGTGCGCAAATGCTTCGTGAAAATGGACGAGCGAAAGGCAGAGCTTGCGCGCGCGGCGGCAGAGCTCGAGCATGATTATTCCGATGAAAAGGTAGCCAGATATACCGCGATGGAGGAGGCCTTCAAGGATGATGGCGGCTACTATTATGAGAAGGAATATGAGGTCATGATCCGCAAGTTCGGCTTCTCTGACGACGAGCGCAAAAAGCCAATCCGTGACTTTTCCGGAGGACAGCAGACCAAGATAGCATTCATAAAGCTGCTTTTGTCAAAGCCTGACATACTGCTTTTGGACGAGCCGACCAACCACCTCGATGTCACGACGATTGAGTGGCTTGAGGGCTATCTGAAGTCGTACCCGAAGGCAGTGGTTGTCGTATCCCATGACCGTATGTTTCTCGACAATGTGGTAGATGTGGTATACGAGATAGAGTACGGCACAGCAAGGCGCTATCCGGGCAATTATACCAATTTTATCGCCCGCAAAAAGGAAAACTACGACAAGCAGATGAAGGATCACATCGCCCAGCAGAAGGAGATAGAGCGTTTGCAGCGTATGGTTACGCGCTTCAAGGGCAAGCCGACCAAGACATCCATGGCGCAGTCAAAGCAGAAGGCTATCGACCGCATGGTGATTATCGAGGCACCGGACAAGTACGACAACAAGACCTTCCATGCCAATTTCCAGCCCGAAAAGGAGACCGGAAACGATGTGCTTTATACATCAGAGCTTGCAATCGGCTATGACCATCCGCTCTCCGTAGTGTCGCTTGATTTGAAAAGAGGCGAAAAGCTTGGCATACTCGGCGGAAACGGACTTGGAAAATCGACATTTTTAAAGACTATCGTGGGTAAGATCCCTGCACTTTCAGGCGAGTACCGCTTTGGAACTAACGTGCAGATAGGATATTTCGACCAGCAGATGGCCATGTATACAAGCAACAAGACTGTGCTCGATGATTTCTGGGATGAGTATCCGAATCTTACAGAAACCGAGGCCAGAAATGCACTTGGAGCCTTCCTTTTTTCAGGGGAGGACGTGTTCAAGAACGTAAATATGCTCTCCGGAGGAGAAAAGGTCAGACTGGCGCTTTGTAAGATTTTAAAGACCAGACCGAACGTGCTCGTGCTCGATGAGCCAACTAACCATATGGATATCGTAGGCAAGGAAACGCTGGAGAGCATGCTTAAGGACTACAAGGGCACACTGATTTTTGTATCACACGACAGATATTTTGTGAAAAAGGTAGCCACACAGCTGCTTGTGTTCGAGGATGGCACGACCAATCTCTATCAGTTTGGCTATGAGCAGTATCAGGAAAAGCTCGACAGGGAGGCTTCTGAGAGCAAAAATGTATACAGAGGCAATGCGATATTTGGCGGCGCGATAAGCCAGAACGGCAGCAGTCAGACAGGCAGTGATGCAAACCGGAGCACGTCACAAAATGCTGCAGCAGGTAATGTGGGCGAAAGCACCAATGCAAATAACGCGACAGGCGGCATGGCTGTCTCATCAACCGGCAAGGCATATTACAACCCGGGCAAGGAGCGCTCAAAGATACAGAAAAAGGTCAAAAAGGCCGAGGAGGACCTGGCGGTCAAGGAGGCAAAGCTCGATGAGCTCAAAGCCGAGCTTATGAAGCCGGAGTATCAGTCAAGCTACTCAAAGCTCACGGAAATCCAGAACGAGATAGACGCTCTCGAGGAAGAAATCCTTATTGATATGGAGGCGTGGGAGGAGCTTTCCTCTCAGCTTGAGGCGCTTGAGTAGTGTATAAAAAATCATCTGACTTGATGTTTTTTATCTTGATGAAATCCTTAATTATAGCGAAATCAAGTGATTTCGCGTCGAATCATAAATAAAATCTTGATTTTTTATATAAAATGCATAAAAATGATTGATGAAAAAGAAATTTATGGTATAATATTTACATGATACAGACAACGTATCAAATAAACGATAAAGGGGTTGGACATCATGAGAATAACAATTTCAGGAAGAAACATCGAATTAACAGAGGGGCTTAAGCAGGCAGTAGAGGAGAAGCTGTCAAAGCTTGAGAAGTTTTTTAAACCGGACACAGACGTATACGTTACACTCAGCGTAGAAAAGGATAGACAGAAAATTGAGGTTACTATCCCGGCAAAGGGACATGTTATCCGTTCAGAGCAGGTCAGCAGTGATATGTACGTATCAATTGACCTAGTAGAGGAAGTAATCGAGAGACAGCTTCGCAAATACAGAACCAAGATTTCCGCAAAGAAGTATGCACCGGCGATATTCCAGGATGATTTCGTGGAGGCAGACGATGCAGAGGACGAGGAAATCAAGATTGTCCGTACCAAGAGATTTGGTATGAAACCTATGTATCCTGAGGATGCATGCATCCAGATGGAGCTCTCAGGACACGATTTCTTCGTATTCAGAAATGCAGAGAATGACGAAGTAAATGTAGTCTACAAGAGAAAAGGAAATACATACGGACTTATCGAACCGGAATGTTAGACTCTTATTTTTCATCATAATTTAACCTTTCTTTCATCGAAAATCGGCAGCCGTTGGCTGCCGGTTTTTTATATTAACCATTTATATAAAATTTATAGTAAATTATCTTGAAAATAGAACAAATATTCGATATAATTATTATAGGTGCTACCACACGTAGACGTGTAGATGGCGGTTCGCTTTTTGCGGGGAGTCTATAGCTCCGTTTACATAGATATGCTCTCATTCGAGAAATCTGATGGAAGGAGGACTTCGCTTATGCTTACAGTCGATACCTTGATTGCAGTGCTCAGTCTCTGTTTAACCTCATTTGGTCTTGGATATGCGATTGGTTCCAATGGCAGTAAGACCACAAAAAAATAACCGCCCCAGCCTGGAAACTGAACGGTTATTTTAACTAAGTAAATGATCAGGCGAACCGTTGTTATAGGTAGCACCTTTTTGTTATCTATATTTTAACATTCATTTCTAATCATGTCAAAATTATTTTTAAATAAATTTTGGATTAAATTTAAAAAAAATGAAATAATTAGAACAAAAACCTCAAAATATAGTACAAATTTATCATTACAAAAATTCTGAGCTAAAAAGAGCAATATTAAACAAAAACCAGCAAAAATAAACTCAACACTATGTCGTATTTTGTCGAAAACTGCTAATCACCTATCAATATTAAAAATTCTAATAGAAATCTTCAAAATATCAGCACGTAACGCGCCTAGAATATTGATATATTATATGGAAAAATTAACCCACCAACAAAAACAAAGAGAAAAATTTCGTAAAAAACGAAAAAAATTTCGAAAGAAAGACAAAAAGAAGTTCTATGAAAAATATAGTTGATGGAGGGGAACAAATATTTGAGAACAATGTACTATGAACAGAAAGGACTTATTAACCTCGATGATATCGTAGATATATTTATTGAGGTGGGAAATATACACAATTACCTGGAAAATGCAGCCTTGCGGATTTTGCTTTTTGGCAATCCTGAGCTGAATTTTTATCAGTGCCGATTATTAGTATTGAAGTACGGAGAATCACTTTCACAGGATGATTTGCATGGGCGGATGGTATTTATGAGAATGATACAGCTGCTGGAAGTTAACACAGTTTAAAATAAGATGAGAATTTCTTTTTTGACCGGGCAACCGGTCTTTCTTTTTTGCACAAATGGTGTTATAATTTTGGAAAAATTATGTTGATTACTCATAGCTTTAAAAAAGAAGCATTGCATTGTGTTTAATTAAGCCAAAGCATGATAATTCAATCAAAGAAAAGAGGACAAAAATGAACATCGTAGTACTTGCAGGAGGGCTCAGCACAGAGAGAGATGTTTCCTTCAAGACAGGAAGCATGGTAGCTAAGGCACTCAAAGAGAACGGCCACAAAGTTATATTATTGGATGTATTTATGGGATATAGTGACAGGGAGGAGGACCTGACAGGTATATTTGACCGCGCGGACGAGATAAGCGTGCAGGTCAGTGATATTCCGACAGAGGCACCTGACCTCGCAAAGGTAAAGGCTTCCAGAAAGGACCAGTCACCTTGCTTCTTCGGACCAAATGTCATCAAAATGTGTCAGATGGCGGACATTGTTTTCATGGCTCTCCACGGAGAAAACGGAGAAAACGGAAAGATACAGGCAGCATTTGACCTCTTCGGTGTCAAATATACAGGCAGCGATTATTTAAGCTCAGCCATCGCCATGAACAAGGAGACATCAAAGCAGTTCTTCCTTGCAAACGGTATCCCTACTCCAAAGGGTATTTCCATGACAAGAGCGACCAGACAGGACGATATCACAAAGCTTGACCTGACACTTCCATGCGTGGTAAAGCCATGCTGCGGTGGTTCAAGCATCGGTGTCACCATCGTTAGGGATGCGGCAGAGTTCAAGGCGGCACTTGACGATGCCTTCAAGTGGGAAAATGAGCTGGTTATCGAGGAGTTTGTACAGGGCAGGGAGTTCTCTGTCGGCGTTATCGAGGGCAAGGCTCTTCCTATTATAGAGATTGCACCGAAGGAGGGCTTCTACGATTATAAGAATAAATACAAGGCGGGCAGTACAGTAGAGACATGTCCGGCCGAGCTTCCTGAGCAGGTGACAAAGGATATGCAGCACTATGCCGAGGAGGTTGCGCGCGTTATCGGGCTTGATACATATTCACGCTCAGACTTTTTGCTCAATGACAAAAATGAGATGTTCTGCCTCGAGGCAAACACACTGCCGGGCATGACTCCGACCAGTCTTCTGCCACAGGAGGCAGCGGTTATCGGTATGAGCTTTAATCAGCTCTGTGAGCATCTGATTGACATATCTTTGAAAAAATATGAGGTGTAGCATGTCGGATAAGTACATGAAGAATCTTACATTTGCAAATATCGCAAAGGCTTGCGAGGGCACATACATAGGCGATGAGACACTGCTTGATACGACAATCACAGGCGCAGTCATAGACAGCAGACAGGTGAAGGGGGGCTATCTTTTTATCCCAATAAAGGGAGAAAGGGTGGACGGACACAAATTCATTCCGACTGTGTTTGAGCAGGGGGCGGCAATTGTGCTCTCTGAGCATGAGCTGACGGATCCGGCAGGCCCATATGTGCTTGTTGAATCAACCACCGATGCCATGAAAAAGCTAGCGGCATTTTACAGAAAAAGCCTTGATATCAAGGTGGTGGGTATCACCGGAAGTGTCGGCAAGACCAGCACCAAGGAGATGATATCGTCAGTTCTTGAGCAGAAATACAGCGTCCACAAGACCGCAGGCAATTTCAACAACGAGATAGGCTTGCCACTCACCATTTTCGGAATCAGGGAAAGTCATCAGGTAGCGGTGCTTGAGATGGGCATATCTGATTTTGGCGAGATGCACAGACTTTCTACTATGTCTTGCCCGGATGTCATGGTCATCACCAATATCGGCTACTGCCATCTGGAGTTTTTGGGCGACAGGGATGGTGTGCTTAAAGCAAAGACAGAGTGCTTTGAGCATATGATGCCGGATGCGGTCGCAGTGCTGAATGCAGATGACGACAAGCTGGCCACAGTGCAGACGGTAAATGGAAAGCCTGCCATATACTATGGCAAGGAATCAGCATCAGGCGTTCATAAATCAGTATATACCACAAATATTGAAAACCTGGGCTTTGACGGCATGAAGGCTCATTTTGTCACTCCGGAGGGTGAGTTTGATGCACAAATCCACATCCCGGGTGAGCACAATGTATACAATGCCATGGCGGCAGCAGCTGTCGGATTGCAGCTTGGCCTCACAATAGCTGAGATAAAGTCAGGAATCGAGAAAGCAGAGACAATCGCAGGGCGTACCAATTTCATCAAAACACACGGCATGACAGTGATAGATGACTGCTACAATGCAAATCCTGTATCCATGAAATCCTCTATCGAGGTGCTTTCACATGCAAAGGGAAGGACAATAGCAGTGCTTGGCGACATGGGTGAGCTTGGAAGCGATGAGAAAAAGCTGCACCATGAGGTAGGCGAAGCAGTTGGAGAGAATCATATCCATACACTTTTTGCCGCAGGAGAGCTTGCAAAGGAATATGCAGCCGGAGCAGCGGAGAAATCATCCGATGTAGACATCCACTATTTCGAGGATAGGGAAACCATGACACAGGAGCTTCTTTCATATGTGAAGGAGGGCGACACCATACTGGTGAAGGCATCGCACTTCATGGAGTTTCCGAAGGTGGTAGAGGCACTGAGTAAGTAAAATCAATCGGGTAGAAATTAATTCGATATTTAATAATTGCGAGGGATGGATATTCTCCAAGCCTCATAATATTATAAAAGAAAGAGAGAAAAATAATGGCACAGAATCCAATCGTAACAATCACAATGGAAAACGGCGATGTGATCAAGGCGGAGCTTTATCCGGAAATCGCACCAAACACAGTAAACAACTTTATCAGCTTAATCAATCACAACTTCTATGACGGAGTATGCTTCCACCGTGTAATCAAGGGCTTCATGCTCCAGGGCGGAGATCCTGACGGAAACGGCACAGGCGGCCCAGGCTATGAAATCAAGGGCGAGTTCACACACAACGGCTTCAAAAATGACTTAAAGCACACAGCCGGTGTACTTTCAATGGCACGTACCATGATACCTGATTCAGCAGGCAGCCAGTTCTTCATCATGCATCAGGATGCACCACATCTCGACGGCGAGTATGCGGCATTCGGTAAGGTGATCGAGGGCATGGATGTGGTAAACAAGATCGCAGAGGTGCGCACAGACTACATGGACAAACCACTTGAGGCTCAGGTCATGAAGACAGTTACAGTTGAGACCTTCGGAGTGGACTATCCGGAGCCGGAGACAGTTTAATGATAATAATTATTGATGAGGCAAGCGCAAAACTTGCCTCTTTTTACTATCATGACGAGATATTCAAGCTGCAGTGGAGAAATGTGGCAGGCAAGGCATCTATGTCAGAAGAGCTGCAAGAAAAACTGTATGTTGCGCTACCGGCTGATGAATCAATTAATGACTTCCAAAAAACAACGATACAAGAATATGCAGATAACACCGCGAAAGCTAATACGGGAAATCTAAGAATACCGAAAACTCCCGCCAACTACATCTGGATAGTATCAAACAGGCAGCAGAAGCAAATAGCTGACTCACTCGGCATAGCATCAGTAGGAGAACCGCAGTGCGGCACGCGCTATGCAGTCGAGAGCCTTGCAGAGATTGATATTGAGTATCTGGAGCGGGTGCGCAGGCGGTATAATCACATCCCGTGGGACATCGGCGAGACAGACAGATGTCTGATACGTGAGCTGTCCCTGTCAGACCTTCCTGCGCTCTATGAGCTCTATGACAAGCCCGGCATGACAGACTTTGTGCAACCGCTTTACGACTACGAGACAGAGCTTGAATACCAGAAAGCATATATAGAGAACATGTATGGCTTTTACGAGTATGGTATGTGGCTTGTATTTTCCAAGGAAACAGGGAAGCTGATAGGCAGGGCAGGGCTTGAGCATGATGAACTGGGCTATATGATAGCGCCGGAATTATGGAACCAAGGCTATGCCACGGAGGTATGCCGCTTCATCATAGACTACGCGCGCGAAAACACAGACTTTGAAGAGCTTTACTGCCGGATAGACGAGAGAAATACGGCATCGGTGCGCCTTGCCAAAAAGCTTGGATTTACAAATAGCGGGCATATGGATGATGATATAAACGCTTCTATATATAGAAAAAACATAAAAAACAATGAAAAACATTGAAAAATATGCAATTAGGCAATAAAATATAAACATAGTTTAACGATTTGGAGGACGAAAAAATGAAGAAATATGCATATGGAGTAGATATAGGTGGAACAACTGTAAAGATGGGCTTTTTCGAGACAACAGGAAAGCTTGTCGATACATGGGAGATTCCTACACGCACAGAGAATTCCGGCGAGCTCATCCTGCCTGATATCGCAGCATCCATCAAGGAGAATAACGAGAAGCATGGCATAGAGATGGGTGACATCGAGGGCGTAGGCATGGGAGTGCCGGGACCTGTAAAGGATGACGGAACAGTATTAAGATGTGTCAACCTCGGCTGGGGCGTGTTCAACGTGGCACAGTCACTCTCAGTACTGTGCGGTGGCATCAAGGTAAAGGCTGGAAACGATGCCAACGTAGCTGCACTCGGTGAGATGTGGCAGGGTGGCGGAAAGGGTCATCAGGATGTAGTCATGATCACACTCGGTACAGGCGTAGGCGGAGGAATCATCCGCGAGGGCAAAATCGTAGCCGGAGTAAACGGAGCAGGCGGAGAGATAGGACATATGCCTATGGTAGATGATGAGTCAGAGTGCTGTGGCTGCGGCAAGAAGGGCTGCTTAGAGCAGTATGCATCAGCAAACGGACTTGTAAGAGTGGCAGAGAGATACATTGCAGCACACAGGGATGTGGCAACAAAGCTTGATTTAAATGCAGGCTTCACAGCCAAGGATGTATGCGATGCGGCAAAGGCAGGAGATGTAGCGGGCATTGCGGCTGTAGAGCAGTCTATGAAGCTTCTCGGCAAGGCAATGGCAGCAGTAGCATGCGTCATGGACCCTGAGGTATTTGTTGTAGGCGGAGGCCTCTCAAAGGCAGGCAGCATCATCATCGATACAGCAGCAAAGTACTATAAAGAGTATGCTTTCCATGCAAGCCGCGAGACAGAGATCAAGCTTGCCACACTCGGCAACTCAGCAGGCATGTATGGCGGAGTAAAGATGGTTATCGGCTAACAACATAAGATTGCAATTTTTAAAGAAATAAAATATAATGGCTACTAAAGATACACTACAATCGAGGTGAGACTATTGGCAGATTACTCAACAGAAGAATTAGAAAAAATAGCGGACAAATTTCGCTCAGATACCAGCGGTATAAGGGGAACAAAGGATTTTACGAGCCCAGAGGAGCTTTATGATGAGCTGAAAAAGGAAATCAAAAAGTATCATCCGTCGGATGACACGAGCCTTGTGGACAAAGCCTACAGGGTAGCTTATGATGCCCATAAGGGTCAGGCGCGTAAGTCAGGAGAGCCTTATATCATACATCCGCTTTGTGTTGCCATAGTACTCGCCGAGCTCGAACTGGATAAGGAAACCATTGCAGCAGGACTGCTCCATGATGTGCTGGAGGATACCATCATGACCCTGGATGAGATGCGTGCGGAGTTTGGAGACGATGTCGCACATCTGGTGGATGGTGTCACGAAGTTAAAGCACCTGCATCTGACAGACAGCACCAAGGATCCGAAGGACAAGAATGCGGACAGGCTTGAGATGCAGGCTGAGAATCTGCGCAAGATGTTTCTCGCCATGGCAAAGGATATCAGGGTCATCCTCATAAAGCTGGCAGACAGACTGCACAATATGCGTACACTCAAGTACCAGTCCAAGGAGGCACAGCAGCGTATCGCCAGAGAGACACAGGATATCTACTGCCCTATCGCACAGCGACTTGGTATCAGCAAGATAAAGATAGAGCTCGAGGATCTTTGTATGAAGTACCTCTATCCGGATGCCTACTACGATCTGGTAGAGAAGGTAGCCCTCAGAAAGACAGAGCGCGACACCTACATCCAGGGCCTGGTAAATGATGTCAAGAAGTATGTTTCGGATGCCGGTATCAAGGCTGAGATATACGGCAGGGCAAAGCATTTCTTCAGTATATATAAGAAGATGGTCAATCAGGATAAGACGATAGACCAGATATATGACCTCTTTGCCATCAGGATTCTGGTGGATACAATACCGGACTGCTACGCAGTGCTTGGTATCATACATGAGAAGTATAAGCCTATACCGGGCCGTTTCAAGGACTATATCGCCATGCCGAAGCAGAACATGTACCAGTCGCTTCACACGACACTCATAGGCCCGAGCGGACAGCCGTTTGAGATACAGATACGTACCTATGAGATGCATCGTACAGCTGAGTACGGTATCGCAGCGCACTGGAAGTACAAGGAAGCAAACAACGGCAATGCCACTACCACCACTGTCACAGAGGAGGAGAAGCTCAGCTGGCTGCGCCAGATACTCGAGTGGCAGCAGGACATGTCGGATAATAAGGAGTTTATGACTTTATTAAAGAGTGATTTAAATTTATTCTCCGACAATGTATTTGCATTCACACCGTCCGGCGATGTAAAGAACCTGCCAAAGGGCTCCACACCTATAGACTTTGCCTACAGCATACACTCTGCGGTCGGCAACAAGATGGTCGGTGCCAAGGTAAACGGCAAGCTGGTGCCGATAGACTATGTCATCAAAAACGGTGACCAGATAGAGATAATCACCTCACAGAACTCCAAGGGACCAAGCCGTGACTGGCTCAAGGTCGTAAAGAGCACACAGGCCAAGAACAAGATCAACCAGTGGTTCAGAAGTGAGCTCAAGGAGGAGAATATACAGCACGGCAAGGATCTGATAGCAGCCTATGCCAAGGCAAAGGGCATCAACTTTGCTGAGATAAACAAGCCTGAGTATCAGGAGAAAATACGCCGCAAATACGGCTTCCACGACTGGAACTCATGCCTTGCAACTGTCGGCCACGGCGGACTCAAGGAGAGCCAGATAGTCAACAGGATGTACGACGAATACAAGAAGGATCATGTGGTGCCTGTGACAGATGCAGATGTGCTTGGCAGCATCGCAGAAAAGCAGCAGACGGCAGCAGGCACACAGCCTGAGCACAAGTCAAAGAGCGGTATTGTGGTACACGGACTCTATGACGTGGCTGTGCACTTCTCGAAGTGTTGCAATCCTGTTCCGGGAGATGAAATCGTGGGCTTTGTCACAAGAGGCCGAGGCATCTCAATCCATAGGACAGACTGCGTGAATATCATCAATCTGTCAAAGATAGAAAAGGACAGGCTCATAGAAGCAGAGTGGCAGGATACAGCCCTCATGGACAACGGTGCTGAGTATCAGGCAGACCTAAAGATATTCTGTCATGATAGGCCGGGACTGCTCGTAGATATCACAAAGATATTTACCGAGAAGGAAATCAATATCAGTGGTATCCAGTCCAAGACCAGCAAGCAGGGCATCGCTACAATCGAGGTATTTTTCAATATCAGAGGCAGGGACCAGATAAAGGTTCTCGTGGAGAAGCTCAGACAGATAGAAAGTGTAATAGACGTAGAGAGGACCACCGGCTAAATCCCGGTGGTTCTTGCGTGAAGCATAACATATAACAGACAAGGAGTACACTCATATGGTAAATATGAAGATAGACCACTTCGTAGTGGGACCGGTGCAGACCAACTGCTACTTTGTCACCAATATAAAGACAAAGGAAATGATAATAATAGACCCGGGCGCGTGTGCGGATCAGCTCGCCAAAAAGGTGGACGAGTCAGGCGCAAAGCCAGTAGCAATACTGCTCACACACGGACACTTTGATCATGCCACGGATGCAAAGCCGCTCGCAGACCGCTACGGCATCAAAATATATATCCATGAGGCAGACAAAGCCACACTCGATGACCCGCAGCTTAATGTCAGCTACATGATGGGGCAGTCAAAGACCTTTTATGCGGATGTATTTTTGAAGGATAAGCAGGAAATTGATATTGCGGGCTTTCACATAGTAGTGCTTCACACACCGGGGCATACACCGGGTGGCTGCTGCTATTATTTCCCGTATGAGGACGTGATCTTTACAGGAGACTCACTGTTTTGCGGCTCAATCGGACGTACGGATTTCAAGGGCGGCAGCATGTCAGACCTCGTGCGCACAGTGAAGGAAAAAATCATGACACTGCCTGAGCATACAGAGGTGTACCCGGGCCACAACGACACAACAACCATAGAAAACGAGAGGATGTATAACCCTTACTTATGATAGTAGTAGTATTTAATAAACCGGATTTTGAATATGATGTGCACTCACTGCTTAAGGAGTTCTTCCCTCAGGAGGATGTGCAGATGTACTATAGCTGCTCACCTGATGAGGTGGAGGGGAAAAACCTGGCCTGCACACACCACGAGATGACAGCTGATGGCGTAAAGGAATTTGCGGATGCCTCACAGGTATTTAAGATAGACTATGTGGGCGATGAAATTGCAGTGGAGTGGACGGTGAATAGAGCCGGAAAAAGAATCTGCACAAAAATATCCGTAGACAGTGCAGACCGCAAGGAAACTAAAAACCGCCTTAAGCTCGCCCTGTATTCCATGATAGAAAAGGGCACAGGAAAGAGTCTTCCGTGGGGCACACTCTCAGGCATCAGACCGACCAAGATAGCCATGAAATGCATAGAGGACGGCATGAGCGATAAGGAAACCTACGACTATCTTAAGGAAACCTACCTCGCAAGCGATGAGAAAATCGACCTCTCAATAGGCATAGCAAAGCGCGAGAAGGCACTGCTCGATAAGGTGGACTATGACAACGGCTACAGCCTGTACATAGGCATACCCTTCTGCCCGAGCACCTGCGCATACTGCTCGTTTACCTCATACCCGCTGGGTGTGTGGAAAAACCGCGTGGACGATTACCTCGACGCACTCGAGAAGGAGATAGACTACACGGCGCAGAAGTTCTACCACAAAAAGCTAAACTCCATCTACATAGGAGGCGGCACACCGACCACACTAAGCCCTGCCCAGCTTGACAGGCTTATCAGAAAAATTAAATGCAGCTTTGATTTAAAGGACTGTCTGGAATTTACCGTGGAGGCAGGCAGACCGGATTCCATCACGAGAGAAAAGCTCATGGCACTAAAGAAAAACGGCATCAGCCGTATATCAGTAAATCCGCAGACCATGAAGCAGCAGACACTTGATATAATAGGAAGACACCACACGGTAGACGATACGATACAAAGCTTCAAGCTCGCGCGTGAGCTGGGCTTTGACAACATAAACATGGATCTCATCATGGGACTTCCCGAGGAGACACTCGATGATGTAAGGCACACAATGGAGCTGGTGAAGGAGATGGCACCTGACAACGTCACCATCCATTCACTCGCAGTAAAGCGAGCTGCAAGACTCACCATCTTCAAGGACCGCTACAGTGATATGCAGATGGTCAACACCCAGGAGCATATGGATCTCTGCGCAGCCTACTGTAAGCAGATGGGGCTTGAGCCATACTACCTCTACAGACAGAAGGGCATGGCAGGTAACATGGAAAACGTAGGCTATGCGGCAAAGGGCAAGGCCGGCGTATATAACATATTGATAATGGAGGAAAAGCAGACCATCGTGGCGTGCGGAGCAGGAGCAAGCACCAAGCGTGTCTGGCCCGTACCGAATCCGGATGGCACACACCGCATTGACAGATGCGAGAATGTCAAGGATGTAGGGCAGTATATCGCAAGGATTGATGAGATGATAGAGAGGAAGCAGAGGCTGTTTGAGGGAAAATAAGCAGTATGATATATAATAATGTATAATATTGGTGCTGTAATACCATAGTGATTAGCGAATGTGTCAAAAATTATAAAGAAAACCTAATATTCATTGACATAGAATTAAAAATGAGTGAAAATAAATTACTGAAAAACCCTGATTAGATACAGAAAAAGATACAAATAACCGAATAAAACAAAACAGGCTAAAATAATTCGAGGGAGGACAAAGGTACCTCCCCCGTAGTAGGTATAGAGGGAAATAAAAGATACCACAAGGAGAATTTGGAAAGAATGTACAGAAAGAAAGGCAGAGGATGGGCAAAGCATATAGATTTTATGCTTTATGTAGCAAGACTAGCGCTCAAGAGCTTCATTTCTTCAATATACTAGTGGGAGATATGAGCCTTGTGGGCACAAGACCACCAACACTCGATGAGTGGGAGAAGTATGAACCACATCACAGAGCCAGAATGTCATTCAGACCGGGACTGACCGGGTTGTGGCAGGTGAGTGGCAGAAGCAATATCACGGACTTTGAGGATTATTTTTAAGACTGTTGTAAGTATTATGCAAAGTGATGGGGCGATATAGAAAACCATCACATTGGGAAATCCTATCCATACGGATGCGTACATAAAAAATCTTGGGATGAAGGAGATCAGAGGACATGAAAGTATGTTTAGTTGGTTCGTCAGGAGGACACCTGACACATTTATATATGTTAAAGCCATTTTGGAAGGACAAAGATCATTTCTGGGTCACTTTTGATAAGGAGGATGCAAGAAGCCGGCTCGAAGGTGAAAAAATGTATCCTTGTTATTATCCGACAAACCGGAGTCTAAAGGCTCTTATTAAGAATACCAAGATTGCATGGAATGTGTTACATAAGGAAAAGCCAGACTTGATTATTTCATGCGGTGCAGCAGTTGCGGTCCCGTTTTTTTATATTGGTAAAATGATGGGCGCAAAGTTGGTTTACATCGAGGTTTTTGATCGAATTGATAAACCGACAATGACAGGAAAGATGGTTTACCCCATTGTGGACAAGTTTGTTGTGCAGTGGGAAGAGCAGAAAAAGGTTTATCCAAAGGCGGTTAACCTTGGAAGTATATTCTAAGTAGATGACGAGAAAATGATTTTTGTGACGGTAGGAACACATGAGCAGCCATTTAATCGGCTGATTCAGAAAATAGATGAATTAAAGAAAGACGGCATTATAAACGAAGATGTAATTATCCAGACTGGATTTAGTACATACGAGCCGAAATACTGTCAGTGGAGTAAGTTGATTCCATATCAGCAGATGGTGAAAAATGTGGCCGACGCCCGTATTGTAATCACTCACGGTGGTCCGGCAAGTTTTATCATGCCACTACAAATAGGTAAGACTCCTATTGTTGTGCCGCGTCAGCACCAGTTCAACGAGCATGTAAATAATCATCAGGTTGAGTTTGCAAGGAATGTGGCTCAGAGAATGGGAACGATTATTCCAGTGGAGGACATTAATACACTGGGAGATATCATAACGAACTATGATCAGATTGTTGCCGACATGGGACATGGTATGAGTAGTAATAATGCCAAGTTTAATGAGAAACTTGAAAAACTGGTAGACGATTTGTTTGGTGGGGAAAACTGATGAAAGAATTACTAATAATGGCAAAGTCACTAGGTGGCGGCGGATCTGAAGTGGCTTTGATAGAATTAATTAATGCACTTCCCGAAGAACTTTACAATATAACACTTGTATTGCTTGATTCGGACAATGAATATGCTTACCGTCTAAAAAAGAATGTTAATATTGTTCAGTTGACTTTTAATAGTTCTTTTGCAAAATCACTGGTTTCAATGTATGCTTTTCCGGCAAAGGTATTGAAAAAATTATCGGTTAACTCATTTATTGCATATTATGATTTTATTTCGAATTGTGTGACGAACGTTTTTGAAAAGACTTATGACATTGCTATTGACTTCTATGGATATGGTTCATTTGTGACAGCTTTCTTGGCGACGAAAATACAAGCAAAGAAAAAGGCAACATGGCTTCATGATGAAAAACCATACTGGATGAAAAGCGTTCAAAAATACTTATGCGAATATGACAAGATTTATGGCGTGTCCCAGGCAGTTGTTGATGCATTTTGTAGAGAGTATCCGCATTATAAAGATAAGGCTGCCGTATTTTATAATGTAATTGATATTGAAGAAATCAAGCGAAAGTCTGAACAAGATGAGATAATACCGTTCAAGGAAAGCTTTAATATTGTAACTGTTGGTCGATTGACAGAACAGAAAGGCTATGACATTGCTATAAAAGCAGCAAGCATTTTGAAGAAGAGGAAAATCAATTTTGCATGGTATGCTATTGGTGGTGGCAGAGATGAAAAAAAGCTAAAGAAATTAGTAGAGAAGTACTGTCTGGAAAATCAATTTGTTTTTCTTGGTCGTAAAAAAAATCCATACCCATATATGAAGCACTGCGATTTATATGTTCAACCATCTCGCCATGAGGGGTATGTAATTACTTTGGTAGAGGCACGTGCATTATGTTTGCCAATTCTGTCTTCGGACATTCCTTCAGCAAGAGAGCAGATACAAGATGGTATCAATGGATACGTTGCTGAACTGAGTGCGGAAGATCTGGCAGATAAAATTGAGTATTTATATAACAATCCTTCTCAAAGGAAAAAGACTGTTGAGTATTTGAAAGAACATCCGATTGATTTCTCTACGGAGTTACTAAAGCTAGAAATTATTTGAAAAGAGATTGTTTATGAGAAAATTTAAAGTAGTAATGATAACTTCATACTTTGATAGAAATGGAGTAACATCCCAAGTAATAAATTATGCTACAAACTTGGACAAAAATAAATTTCAGGTAGCGATTGCCGCTGGAGAGCCTTATGATATCGGCTATGAAAAAGCATGTCAAGAGAATAACATAGAATTGTGTAAGCTGCCACAAAAACAGAAAAATGCATACATGTATTATAAGACTATTTATTCTTTTCTAAAAAAAAAGAAACCAGATATTGTTCATGTACATGGTAGCAGTACATTAATCGCCGTAGAACTTTTTACCGCTATGTTAGCAGGTGTACCTGTACGAATTTCTCATAGCCATAATACAACTTGCTCACATCCGTTGTTACATGAGACGCTAAAACCGTTTTTGAAAGTGGTGTCAAATTGTTATTTAGCATGTGGCGAACTTGCAGGAAAGTGGATGTATGGCAACGGAGCATTTAAGGTTATACCGAATGCCTTTGAGACCGAAGCATTTGCTTTAAATTCAGAGACTAGATTATTAATTAGAAAAAAACTAGAGGTGGGCGATAATTTAGTAATTGGGCATATAGGCAAATTTAACAACCAGAAAAATCAAAATTATTTAATTCGCGCCTTTGAGAAGCTGTCATATGAAGATGATAAAGCAATACTGCTTTTGGTGGGAAATGGGCCAGATTTGGAGGAGATAAGAAATCAGGCACAGCATACAGCATGCGCAGACCGTATTATCTTTTGGGGAGCAACTGAGAATCCGGAATATTTATATTCTGCTATGGATGTTTTTGCTTTACCCTCTAGGTTTGAAGGGTTACCTGTTGTGCTTCTCGAAGCACAAATTTCAGGATTGCCTTGTATCGTGTCGGATAAAGTAACACGAGAGGTGGATTTTGGGGATATTATTTGGAAATCAATAGAGGATGATCCACAAATATGGGCAGATACAATTTTATCAATGGGGCAAAGGACAGAAGTACAGAGAAAGCAATATCGCTTGCAACATGTAAAGCAAATTGCACGTTATGATATTAAAGAATCCGCAAAATTGGTTGAGAATATTTATGAGTGTAAATTACTAAAAAAGAAATAAAAGAAAAATTAAGGAAAAAAATTAACAATTAAGCTACATATAGTTTATGAAAGGGGATTAATATGCCAACATATGAAGGATTAAGGCTGAAAGTATTATGAAAATACTTCACAAGTTTTACATTGGTTTAGTGAGTGCATGGAAGATGTTCTGTGCCAAAGTTTGTGCTCATGGGAAGCTTCAAGTAAAATGGGTCAATTCGATTAGAGGAGCTTTCAAGACTGAAGTTATAGGTAACGGATCTATTACAATTGGACGGTTTTTAATGTCAAGAGGCCCATTGTATCTAAAGTCTGTAAATGATGGAAAACTGACGATTGGCGACGATGTGTTTTTTAATCATAATTGCTCTATAACCTGTGCAGAGAAGGTAACGATTGGAAATCATTGTATGTTCGCCAATAATATTGTTATCATCGACCATGACCATGTGATAGGTGGTAATGGCGTGACAGGTGAACTTACTGCAAGGCCAGTAATTATTGAAGATCACGTTTGGTGTGGAGCCAATGTAACGATAACAAAAGGTGTTCATATTGGATCTGGTGCTGTTATTGGTGCGAATGCTGTAGTAGTAAATGACATTGAAGCCCATGCAATTGTTGCAGGTGTCCCAGCTAAAAGAATTAAATAACATAAAATAGTAGAGGAAATAAAATGATACCCAAAATGATTCATTATTGCTGGTTTGGCGGAAAACCACTACCGAAAGATGTTTTAGATTGTATTAAAACATGGAAAAAATATTGCCCGGATTACGAAATCAAACGATGGGATGAGTCAAATTTTGATGTGAATAGCCATCCGTTTATGAAAGCAGCGTATGAAGCAAAAGCATGGGCGTTTGTTTCGGATTATGCAAGATTGAAAGTGGTATATGATAACGGCGGAATCTATTTAGATACTGATGTTGAACTTCTGAAAAAACCTGATTTTCTGTTAGAAAATCAGTGTTACATAGGGATTCAGCAACCTGAATCCCTATGTAACACTGGACTTGGTTTTGGTGCCCAAAAATCAAGTCCAGTGGTACAAAAGATGATGGAATGCTATGATTCGATTTCTTTTACAGATCAGAAAAAAAGCACATTTGCGTGTCCGTGGCTTAATGATAAGGTGATTCGTTCATTTGGTAAGGTTAGCAATGAAGATATTACCTACCTAAAAGAAGTAACGGTATATCCGCCACGTTTTTTTGATCCGCTTTCGACGGGTAATACAAAGAATTTACTTTGTGATGAAACAGTGTCGATTCATCATTACGCAGCAACATGGGCGGGTAACAAGCAGAGATGGAAGAGAAAGCTGATTCGTTTTTTTGGGGAAGATAGATATTTTAAGTTAAAGAAGTTGTTTCGACGAGTACAGTAGCATTTGGGGAAAACAAGCAAAGGAAACGATGAAATGGAATGGTTGACACTATTTATATATATATTGATTATTTTTTTTAATATTTTTTTTGACAAATTTATTCCATATGCTAACTATACAGATGAGCTGATATGCTTGCTTTTTATGGCTATAGCTATCGTATATATTTGTAAAGATAAAGGGAAAGTGGCTGTTAATAAGGAACAAAAAAATAGCATATTATGCATTCTGTTAGTGCTTTTTATTGGAATTGTGGGAAATGTTATGTATGGATATATGCCATCAGTTTCCGTAATTGGGAGAGATATAATAGGAACGTTTAAGTTCTTTATTATATATTTGGTCGGAATAAGAATTATTGTAAAAAATAATATTCGATTGAACTCGAAAAAAATAATAAGTACAGCAAAAATTATAATAACTGTTATTTTTGTTTTTGGAATAGTTAATTTGCTTGTAAATACTGGAATAGCAGATGAAGTAAGATATGGCCTTAGAAGTTATAAGTTTATTTATTCTCATTATACGTACCTTGTTTATAATGAAGTGCTCTTATACAGTATTCTAGCAACAGAGGATAAAAGAAATGCAGTGTTTAAGATAATGTCGCTGCTTTCAATTGCGGCAACTTTCCGAACAAAGGGATTTATTACGATTGCATTTATCTTAGCGTATTACCTCTTGAATTTTGCTAAAAAGAAAAGAATATCATTTAAAGATATTTTCAAACCGGTTTATATTGCTCCAATCGGAATTGTATGCTTTTTTATTTCAAAAAGCAAAATTCAGCAATATTTATCATGGGGAGCGAGTCAAAGCATAAGAGTTGGTGTACATAGCGTTGGATTAAAAATCGCAAATGATCATTTCCCTTTTGGAACAGGTTTTGGGACATTTGGAACGAATATCTCTTATAAAAATCAGTCACAACTATATAATATTTATAATTCGTTGAATTATTCTCATCTAATGAATTATGGATATGCTACAATGTCGGACGTGTACTGGCCATCAATTTATGTTCAATTTGGTTATATTGGAATGATTGTTTATGTGATACTGATTATACAAATTTGCAAAGATTTGTTGAATAACGCAATGCTGAATAACAGGTGTAAATTTTCAATATTATTGATTCTATTTTATATGGTTTCTGCAAGCTTGAGTGAAGCTACATTTAGCAATGAATCTGGAGCGTTTTCGGCTGTGGTTATATTAATAATAGTTGCAATATCAAGAAAAAATGCGCTTATAAAGTGTGATTGCAAGGATAACGAGGGGATAAATTGTGGATGATTTAATAAGCGTTATTGTTCCAGTATATAATGTGGAAGATTATTTGGAAAAAAGTTTGTCTTCATTGTTAATTCAAACATACAGAAAGCTTCAAGTTATTATAATTGATGATGGCTCAACAGACAACAGTGGGGAAATATGTGATTATTATGGAGCAAACGATGGGCGGATTGAGGTTTACCATATACAAAATGCGGGGGTTTCCAATGCGCGTAATCAGGGGCTGAACTACGCAAAGGGAAAATACATTTATTTTTTTGATCCGGATGATTCCCTTGAGCCGGATGCGCTTTGGACGCTCTATAAACAAATAAAAAATGGAGCGGATTTAGTAGAGTGTTCATATTTTAAGGACTTCACAAATGTAAAGGAGGAAGTAATTCATCCGGAGAAAAAAATTTCCAGTCAAGAGGCTATCAGAAGTTTATTACTGTGGGATGGATATCTAACATCATTTTGCTGGGATAAACTGTATAATAAAGAAAAAATTGGAGATATAAGGTTTGACTCAAAATTAAAGATTGGCGAAGATAATCTTTTTGTGTTTGAGTATTTGCTCAAGTGCGAAAGTGTTATAGTGCTAGACTGCCCACTGTATAACTATCTGATAAGAGAAAATTCTGCTATTGGAAATGTGTACACAGAAAAAAAGAAAGATTCAGTTCGTGCAGCAGGAACAATATATGAAATATGTAGTAAGCGAAGTATGATGCACTATGAAGCTAAAATTCATGTTGGGTTGGCATCTTTTTTTTCATATGCGAATTTATTGAATACGGTTCCTTATGAGAAAATAAAAGAATTTAAAAGTGATTGCAAATTTTACATTGATTCTATGAAAGTATGTTCTTGTGGGCTTCTTTGGAAATTGGTTGGAATAAAAATGACTATTCTTTATAAAACGGCGCAGTACATTCCGTTTCTGTATAAGGCATCGGGCTTCATACGAAGGAAAAGCCGTTAATAAATCAGTATCATTCTTTTTCGTCAATAAAGCAACTGATAAAAAGGATAATATGTAAAGTATACTGGCTAGCTGTTTAAAAAGAAAATTACATAGCGTAGTTTATTAATGTCGGTTTATGTAAAAATTGTGGAAGGAGTTGAGAAAAAATGAGAAATCAAAGATCTATTGGTGTCAATGCAGGACTCAACATGATTAGAACGGCATGTCAGGTGATTTTTCCATTGATTACTTTTCCGTATGTATCACGAGTCCTTCATGTTGAAAATATAGGAATTTACAATTTTTGTCAGTCGGTTATTTCGTATTTTTCATTGCTGGCGGCTTTAGGAATTAGCACCTATGCTATCAGAGAGGGAGCAAGATATCGAGATAATGAAGAAAAGATGTCATTATTTGCTTCGGAGGTCTTTTCAATTAACTTTATTTCGACAGTTTTTTCGTATCTAATTTTAGGAGTGTGTATCCTTTTAGTTCCAAGATTTAACCAATATAGTTCAATAATGGTAGCGTTAAGCATAAGCATAATGTTTACGCTGATTGGAAGTGAATGGATATTTCAAATTTATGAGGACTATAAATATATCACAATTCGAGGCATTTTGTTTCAGTTTATTTCATTAATACTTATGTTTGTACTCGTTAGGAATAGCAGTGATTTGTTTTCTTATGTATGGATCACAGTTATATCATGCAGCGGCGCAAATATACTTAATGCTGTTTCTAGAAGAAAATATTGTAAGATAAGACTTACCATTAATGCAAAAATTCTAACGCATTTGGCTCCAATATTAGTTCTGTTTGCAACATCAGTAGCGACAACAATATATACGAATGCAGATACTACAATGCTTGGTTTCTTTTCAGGAAATAAATCAGTTGGATTGTATTCTGTTTCCACCAAAATCTACACTATTGTAAAACAAATGCTGGCTGCAATTATTATTGTTTCAATTCCGAGATTATCTGCTTATCTGGGAGAGAAAAAAATAGACTATTTTAATAGAACAGCCAACCAGATTTTGAATGCACTTGTTGTTATTGTCGTTCCGGCAATGGTTGGATTGATTGCATTAAGCAAAAACATAGTTTTTATTATTGCAGGACAAGAATATGTTGATGCAAATATATCGCTTAAGATTCTTTCTGTTGCGTTGCTTTTTAGCATTTTTAGTTGGTTCTATACATCGTGCATTCTAATACCTTATAGGTGCGAAAATAAGGTGTTGATGGCAACGATTGTTGCGGCTCTTGTTAATATAGGATTAAATTTTATCCTTATTCCAACATTCCAGCAGAATGCTGCGGCATTTACTACTGTTATTGCGGAGTTACTGTCAATGGTTATAACATGGTGGTATGGAAGAAAATATTTTAGAGTCAGTTTTCTAAAAAAGGACATTCTCTCCGTTGCTATAGGATGCCTGGCAATATGGACTATATGTTCTATATCAGAAAAATATATTAGTTCAGTACTGATTTCTACAGTTTTTTCAGTGACTGCTTCGGTTGTTATTTATATGATTGTTCTGTTAATAATGAAGAATCAGGCGGTAAAATTAGTTTTAGAGATACTTCATATCAAAAAATAATTTTGTTTTTTTACACACGAAAATACAGCCGGTGGATGCTTCTAATCACATCATCATGGACTACTCAATCCATGATGCAATCGAGGCTGGTACGGGATGACCTATCACGAAGATGTCGCAGCCGTAAAGGACAGCTTCAAGAAGATGCTGGAGAATGGCGTGTACAAGGCTGATTTATTTGCAGACTTGTGATATACTGGGAGCGTTAGCTCCCTGCGCTGCTCGTAATAATCACACACCTCTTCGTGGTGAGCAGCAGGCAACGATCTTATGGTCGGCTGAGATGTGATAAATATTGAAGGAAAGTGATTTTTATGAAGCAAAGAGTAAAACAACTTGCAATAACTGAGAGATCAGTGAAAATGAAAAAGATTGTTGCAGTAGTTATTATAATGTTTATTTTTTCGATAATAATTTTGGGGGTAGGAAGTAAATTAGTGTTCCAAAAAATTTGTGAACGAAGAGAAACAGCATGGCCAGATTTGGGAACAGCAGATGATGAGCAATATGAGTGGCTTACCGAAGCATATAAAATAAAGCAAAAAAATAATGAAAAAATTGTTATCTTGGCTTCTGATGGAACAAAGTTGGAAGGTCATTATTATGAGAGAAAGAAGAATGCTCCATTAGTAATCTTCTTTCATGGGTTTAGAGGTCATAGTTACGTGGATGGTGTGCCGATTTATAAAATTGCGCAGAAAGAAAAATGGAATGTTTTACTTGTTAGTATGCGTGCGCATGATGAAAGTGAAGGAAATATTTTTACATTGGGAGTGAAGGAACGTTATGATTGTGTAGATTGGGCTAATTGGGCTGCAAAACATTTTGGAAGAGAAACACCGATATTTCTTATGGGAATTTCAATGGGTGGAGCAGTGGTCACAATGAGTAGTGATTTGGATTTTCCAGATTCTGTTTGTGGAATTATTGAAGATAGTGGATTTACAACATCAACAAAAATGTTAGAGTTAAATTGTAAGAGCCATTTGCCTAAAGGAATGCCAGTAGAGGTATTCAAAATTTTTGCAGATGTGGGAATAAAGCTTTGGGGAGGATTTAATTTAAAAGAGGCTGATGCTTGTAAGTCGGTATCACAGACAAAAATTCCGATTTTAATTATTCATGGTGATAAGGATAACTTGGCACCATTATATATGGCAAAAGAAATTTATAATAGTTGTAAAAGCAGTAAAGAAATTTATATAGTTCATGGTGCAGGACATGCAGAGAATTATAAAAAAGATCCAGAGGGATATGAAAAGATAATAACGACGTTTATTAAAGAAAGAGTGCCATAAACGTAAGCGCTTAATTTTTAGGTATGATAGAAAAATCCCCGACTACTTTTCAGTAGCCGGAGCAAGCACCAAGCGCGTCTGGCCCGTACCGAATCCGGATGGCACACACCGCATCGACAGATGCGAGAATGTCAAGGATGTAGGGCAGTATATCGCAAGGATTGATGAGATGATAGAGAGGAAGCAGAGGCTGTTTGAGGAAAAATAAGCAGAATGACATATAAATAATGTATAATATTGAGCTGATAATACTATACAGATTGGCGAATATGTCAAAAATTGTAAAGAAAACCTAATATTCATTGACAATGAATAAAAAAAAGGTGAAAATAAGTCATTGGAAAACCCAATTAGATACAACAAAAGATACGCTAATCCGAATAAATATACAAAAAACAAAACAGACTAAAAATATTCGGGGGGGGGTACAAAGGTACCCCCCCTCGGAGTGGGTATAGGGGAAATAAAAGATACCATAAGGAGAATTTGGAAAGAATGTACAGAAAGAAAGGCAGAGAATGGACAAAGCATATAGACTTTATGTTTATAGATATCGCATGCATTGTTATAGCATTTTTTATTTCATATGTGATACGCTTCGGCTTTAATAACCCATATGTGGATAAGGACTACCGTATACTGGGTGTAGCATTCATTCTGATAGATTTCTGTGTGGAGATAATGGATGACTCATTCAAGAATGCCCTAAAACGCGGATATTTGGATGAATTCATATCGACCTGCAAGCACGTAGTGCTTGTATTTATGGTGACAGCGCTATTTCTGTTCACCACACAGATGGCTGATATATACTCGCGATTATCATTTTATATCATGTTTCCAATCTATGTGGCAATAACATATGTAGCAAGACTGGCGCTCAAGAGCTTCCTTAAGAAAAATGACTTTGCAGCATCTATGAAATCACTGTTTGTCATAGCACCTGATACAATACTTCGTGATACACTGCGCACAGTGGAGAAAAGCTGTATAGGCTATACAAAGATAGTAGCAGCTTCACTGGATACAGACATGAAGGGTGAGACTATATGCGGCATACCGATAGTTGCAAATCACGATGGCATAGTAGACTATGCGTGCGATGAATGGGTGGATGAGGTGCTCATTCCGCCTTGCAGCGAGGATGAATATCCTGAAAAAATGGCAGATATATTCCTAGAGATGGGAATTGCAGTACATACAGGAATAGCAAAAAACGGTACAGCCCATGGTGGCTACAAGCAGATAGAAAAGATAGGCGACTACACAGTAGTTACATCAAGCGAGAACTATGCAAATCCCAGCGCACTTCTGGTAAAGAGGGGCATGGATATAGTCGGAGGACTGGTGGGTTGCCTGTTCACACTTATCATCATGATATTTGTGGGACCGGCGATATACATAGCATCGCCTGGACCGATATTCTTCTCACAGGAGAGAGTCGGCAGAAACGGCAGAAAGTTCAAGATGTATAAATTCCGCAGTATGTATATGGATGCCGAGGAGCGAAAGAAGGAGCTTGCGGCACAGAATAAAGTGGGCGACGGAATGATGTTCAAGATGGACTTTGACCCGAGAATCATAGGCAATAAGGTGCTGCCAAACGGAAAGAAGAAAACCGGAATCGGGCAGTTCATCAGGAAAACAAGTCTGGATGAATTCCCACAATTCTTCAACATACTAGTGGGAGATATGAGTCTGGTAGGCACCAGACCACCGACACTCGATGAGTGGGAGAAGTATGAGCCACACCATAGAGCCAGAATGTCATTCAGACCGGGACTGACCGGGCTATGGCAGGTGAGTGGCAGGAGCAATATCACGGACTTTGAGGAAGTGGTGAAGCTGGATACCCAGTATATTAGGGAGTGGAGTGTTAAGAATGATTTGAGGATTATTTTTAAGACTGTTGTAAGTATTATGCAAAGTGATGGAGCAATATAGAAAACCATCGCATTGGGAAATTCTATTTAAGGAGTAAATAAATGAGTACAGTTATTTTAGATAACAAAAGTGCAGAGGGCTACACATTGGAAGATGGCACTGCATTGAATTTGAGTGATAAGGACCAGAAATGGCTGGGACTGAAGGATACTTTTAAATTTTAAGAACACAGGGGTAGGAAGAATGCAGCGGGAAAACGAAGTACAACACGTATTTCTGGTAGGTGCTAAGAGCTTAGGTGCATATGGTGGATACGAGACTTTTGTTTATAAGCTCACAGAGTACCACCAGAATAAGAAAAATATTAAATATCATGTGGCGTGTAAGGCTAACGGTGACGGCTGCATGGACGAAACAAAAGTGGATGGTGCGACCAGAATCAATGATCATGAGTTTGAATTCCACAATGCACATTGTTTCAAGATAGATATTCCTCGATTGGACCTGCACAGGCAATTTATTATGATGTTGCGGCATTGAAGGCTTGTTGCAAGTACATAAAAGAACATCGGATTAAACATCCGATCGTTTACATCATGGCCTGCCGTATCGGACCTTTTGCTGGTCATTTCTATAAAGAAATCCATAAGTTGGGCGGAACTGTATATCTGAATCCGGACGGACATGAATGGATGAGAGCTAAATGGTCTGCGCCGATTCGGAAATACTGGAAGATTTCTGAGCAGATGATGGTTAAATATTGTGACCTTGCTATCTGTGACTCTGTGAATATTGAGAAGTATATCCACGAGTGTTATGACGGCAAAGGTATCAAGGGCAGAAATCCGAAGACTACATTTATTGCGTATGGTGCGGATCTGACCCTCAGTAAGTTAGCTGATGACGATGAGAAGCTGATGAACTGGTATAGAGAAAAAGGACTGACAAAAAAGGACTACTACCTTGTCGTCGGTCGTTTTGTACCGGAGAACTCTTTTGAAGTTATGATTCGGGAGTTCATGAAAAGCAAGAGCAAAAAGAACTTTGCGATTATTACGAATGTGAATGAAAAGTTCTTAAATGAGCTTGAGGAAAAACTTCATTTCAAGAGTGATAAGAGAATCAAATTTGTCGGCACTGTTTACGATCAGGAACTGCTGAAGAAGATTCGTGAGAATGCCTATGCTTATTTCCACGGTCATACGGTTGGTGGTACGAACCCGTCTCTGATTGAAGCTCTCGGCAGTACAGATTTAAACCTGCTGGTTGATGTTGGCTTTAATAAAGAAGTCGCAGAGGATTGTGCTCTTTATTGGAGCCGCAAGCCGGGGAGTCTTGCAAAGTTGGTCGATAAGACGGATCAGATGAATGCTGATGAAATTGCAGAGATGGGCCGGAAAGCCAAAAAGCGTGTGGCAGAAGAGTACACATGGGATAAGATATGTGGGCAGTATGAAGATGTGTTTGTGGGGAAATAAGCAATGAAAATATTAATGGTAAATAAATTCTTTTATATAAAGGGAGGGAGCGAGACCTATTATTTCGCTCTTAAAAGGAAACTTGAAAAAGAAGGTCATATAGTAATTGATTTTTCAATGAAAGATAAGAAAAATTTTGAATCTAAATATGCTGATTATTTTGTGGATAATGTTGACTATTCAGGGAGCACTTCGCTTATTAACAAGTTGAAAATGGGGATTAATATTATCTATTCCCAAGAAGCTAAGAGAAAATTTGAAGAATTGGTAATAAAAACCAAACCAGATATTGTCCATTTACATATCTTTCAACATCAATTATCACCATCAATCTTAGATGTATGCAAAAAGTATAATCTTCCAACGGTATATACTGCACATGACCTAAAAATGGTGTGTTTGAATTATAAAATGATGCATCATGGTCATGTTTGTGAAGATTGTAAAGACGGTCATATGTACCATTGTGCATTGAATAAATGTGTGAAAGATTCTTTTTCAAAAAGTTGCATTAATACCGTGGAAGGTTATTTACATAAGTGGAGAAAATCTTATGATGCAATTGACTATATTATAACACCGAGTGAATTTTATAAGACCAAATTTGAGGAATTTGGAGTTCAGCCTAATCGATTAGTTCACATTCCCAATTTTTTGGATAGAGAAGTACCTACAGTCAATGATAGAGAAGATCAAGAAAAATACTATCTTTATTTTGGAAGACTATCTGAAGAGAAAGGTATACTGACGCTTATAAAGGCGATTGAGAATGTTAATGCTAATTTGTATATAGTTGGTTCTGGACCGCTTAAAGGAGAAATTGAAAGATATATTTCGAGCAGAAAACTATACAATATAAAATTGCTAGGATTTAAAAGTGGTCAAGAATTGATTGACATTGTTGGAAATGCTAGAGCTGTAGTTCTTCCGTCTGAATGGTACGAAAATGGACCTTATTCAGCGATAGAAGCTTTACAGGTTGGAAGACCGATTATCGGCGCCAACATTGGAGGAATACCAGAGCTGGTTCGAAAGAATGGAGAGCTATTTACTAGCGGATGCATTGAAGAATTATCTGGGTGCATAAATAAATTTGAAAAAATATCAAGGGCTCGATATGACCAAATGAAAAAAGACTCATTTGATATGTTTGAGGAGTGCTACACTCCCAATGGACATTATGACAAGTTGATGAAGATTTATGAAAAAGCACAACGAAAACACGGAGAGTAGAATGAAAAAGGCACTTATTGTTGTAAATTTAGCAGGCTTTTTGACTTTTCTATGGAATGATATAAAAACTTTGCAAGAAATGGGGTATACAGTTTCAGTAGCAATGAATGCACGTATGCCAGATGGAAGTGACGCAGTTGAAGTTGAAAAATTGAAAAAAATGAAGATAGATTTTTTTCAAATAGATTTTGATACTAAAAATCCTTTATCAAGAGATAATGTAATTGCGTATAAACAATTAAAAAAAGTAGTGAATGAAGAATATGATTTGATTCATTGTCATACACCTATTGTTGGTATTTTGACCAGAATGGCAGCAAAGAAATATAGAAAGACTGGGACAACAGTTATATATACAACACATGGATTTACATTCACAGACAAGTCATCGAAAAAAAACTGGATTGTTTATTTTAACGCTGAAAAGCTAATGTCAAGATTCTGTGATGCTATTATTACAATAAATCATGAAGATTATAACAACGCAAAAAGAATGCATTGTCCTAAAGTTTATATTATTCCGAGCGTTGGTTTAGATAGTAATAGGTTTTCTAATTTAAGAATAAATAGAGACGAGTATAGAGCGTCATTTGGTGTAGAGCCAAAAGACCATATGGTTTTGTCTGTAGGTGAATTATCATCAAGAAAAAACCAGAAGATTATAATAGAAGCATTGGGTATGCTTGATAGAAAAGAACAGTATGTATTTGTAATTTGCGGAAGAGCAGTTGTTAATTCAACAATTGAGGAAGAACTCAAAGAAACAGCCTCTAAATTAGGAGTCAGGATCTTCTTGGCAGGACACAGACTTGATATTCCAGAGATAAATGCATGTGCAGATGTTGCTGTCATCCCATCCGTAAGAGAAGGATTTGGAATGACGGGAGTGGAGGCACTTGCATCAGGTGTACCTGTTGTGGGATCTGATGTACAGGGGATAAGAGAATATGTAATTCCCGGAAAAACAGGATATCTTTGCGACCCATACGATGCACATCAATTTGCAGACGCCATTGAAAAAATAGTGAATTTGCCATCAGAAGAAAGAGCCAAGATGGTAATTGCTTGTAAAGAAAAAGCAAAAGAATTTGATGTATCCAAGTCTATTGCAGCTATGAAGAATATATACCAGGAAGTATTATGCCATGACGGAAAATAAGATAGTTAGAGATAAGATGCCACTAGTAAGTGTAGTTGTGCCGATATATAATGTGGAACTTTACCTGAAAGAGTGCGTTGCTTCGATTCTTTCCCAAACATATAAGAATATTGAAGTGATTTTAGTTGATGACGAGTCTCCAGATTTATGTGGAAAAATATGCGATGACTATGCAGCAATGGACGGCAGAATCAAGGTTGTTCATAAGAAAAATGGTGGTTTGTCTGATGCCAGAAATGCTGGAATGAAAGTTGCAACAGGAGATTTAATTACTTTTGTTGACAGTGACGACTATATTTCAAAGAATTTTGTGAAAATTCTTTTTGAAGCTATGTCAGAGAACAATTCTGATATAGCTATTGCAAATATGAAGAGGACGAGCAGACGCGATGATAAAAATACTGTAATAGATTGGAAAGTGTCCAGTTACAAAAATGAAGATGCTTTGATTCGGATGCTATATGGTACACCATTTGGCACGTCTGCATGTGGAAAACTTTTTAAAAGAAGTCTGTTTACAGATGTTGAATTCCCATATGGAAAATTCTCTGAAGATCTCTTTACAATCTATAAAACAATTTTGAAGAGTGAAAATGTAACCTATGTGGGATTTGATGGTTATTTTTACTATTATCGCGATGAGGGAAGCATCGTCGTTTCTGGATATAAGGAAAAGCATTTAGAAGCTTTGGATGCTATCGATGATATTGCAAGAGCGGTAAAAGGAAAAACACAATTTGATAACGCACTGTCGACTCAATATATAAATGTTGTATATGATATTGCTGCGAGAAATCCACAGCTTTCAGAGTTTCAGAATAAACGCATTCAGAGTGTATTGAAATCGCATCGGATGAATGTGCTAAAAGATGGTAATGCCCCAAAGAGATTACGGGCTTTTGCTGCGATATCATTATTTGGAAATAGAATAGCACTTAAAGTTGTCGTTGCGAGAAATAGGAAGTGGAAGGCGTAAAGAGGGGAGGCAAAAAGAGATGACACCATATATTATTGTATTTATGATTTCGATAGGTCTTTTTGCACTTTCTGATCGAGTGAAATTTACACAAAGAAAACCCGTTGTTTTTGTAGCAGTTATAACATTGTGCTTGCTAGCTGGCCTGCGAGCGGAAAGTATTGGTACAGATACAAGAGTTTATTTGGTGCCTATTTTTGAGGCAGCAAAAAAAAGTCATAGTCTTGGAGAATACTTGAATTCATCCTTTCATGCTTTTACATGGACAACGGATTATGTGAAAGATATGGAACCTTTATTTCCACTGTTAGTTTTGATTGTGACAAAAATTACGGGCTCATTGTATTGCGTCCAAACCATTTTGGAATTGTGTGTGATTTTGCCACTATATATCGCTGTTAGAAAAGATAAACAGACAAACCTTTGGATGGCGATGTTTGTCTTTTGTATGGCCTTTTATAATCCCTCGATGAATATGATGCGTCAGTCAATCGCTATGTCTTTGGGAGTTCTAGGTTTCGAATATTGGAGAAATGAGGAAAAGAAAAACGCATTTATTTGTGTGTTCATAGCGTTCTTATTCCACACAAGTTCATTGCTGATATTGCTAATTTATCTTTTATACGATTATATTGTTAAGGGAACTAAATTAAGCTTTACTGGAAACAATATCAGCAAGAGAAATGAAACACCGAGAATGGTGATAGCAGTAGGAATAGGATTGGCCGGAATGCTATCGATGTCTGTAATTGTGTCAGCGTTATCATCGTTTGGATTTGGACAGTATTTAAGCTATGTTACTGGTAAGCTTTCATTTATGCCAAATCAGCTTTTAATTCGTGTGCCTCAAATTATTCTAATCATTTGGGGTTTTAGATATTTAAGAGATCAGGGAGGAGATGTTTCTTTCTTCTTAGTTATGGAAGTATATGCAGTTTTATTCTCACAGTTTACCAGTGTAAGTGGTTATGGTGGAAGAATTGCTTTATACTTTGCGATTTTTGATGTAATTGTAATACCACGGGCGATGAGTGCGTTAAAGCCAATAAAAAGTGGAGTAATAATTCGGCCGATTATTATACTATACTATATGTTTTATTGGTGGTTTTATTTTGTATTATCAGGAACACATCAAACGGTGCCATACATATTTATGAAATAGAAAAGGAGAAAATTATAGAATGGATTATCTGACAAGTGATGAGATAAAGACAGAACTTTTGAATTCTTTGCGTGAAATAGATATGTTTTTGAAAAAAAATAACATTCAATATTCGATTATGTCCGGAACTATGTTGGGGTGCATACGCCATGGGGGATTCATTCCGTGGGATGACGATATTGATATTGGAATGCTGCGTCCGGAATATAATAAATTGTTAAATTTATTAAGGAAGAATTCTAATTGTCTAAATGAAGAATTGTTTGGAGTGGGAATTGAACTGGAAAATGGGCAATGGCCCTTCTTAAAGATATATAATAAAAATATTCTGGTTAAAGAGAATATGGAGGAAAAACCAGTTAATCTCTGGATTGATGTATTTCCATTTGACGGAATGCCATGCAGACAATCAAATTTATATCAACGATATATTATGCTTTTAAGAAAAATATTTCATTATAGAAGAGATGATCTAACAATTGACAAGAAAAATAGAAAGCATTTTTTTGCACTGAAAACAGTGAATTTTCTTACTGGATTCATTTCAAAAAAGAATTTTGAAAAATATTACATAAAGATCTGTTCAAAGTATGATGTGAACACATCAGAATGGGTAGAAGATTTAACGTGGGGAAAGAAGAGTGTTCCACGAAATTTATTTGATAATCTGGTTGATTATAAATTTGAAACCGTATGTGTAAAAGGGTTTGAGGACTATGACAAGTACCTTAAGCGTATATATGGAAACTATATGGAGCTTCCGCCGGAGGAAAATAGGGTTAATCATGGAGTCGTAGCATGGAGAGTAAAGAAGAATGAAGAATAAGACGACATTATTAAATATGATTTCTGGATTGATTTTACAGTTTTTTACACTTGTAAGTGGCTTTGTTCTTCCAAAGATTATTCTTATTTATTTTGGTTCAGAAGTGAATGGATTGGTTTCGTCATTGAATCAATTTCTAAGCTATATAACACTAGTGGAGGGAGGAATTACAGGAGTCATTATTGCAAATTTATATAAGCCAATTGTTGACCATGATAACTATAAAATATCCTCGGTTCTAGTGACGGCTGACCGTTTCTATAAAAAAATTGGGGCATTGTTTATCGCTTACTCTGTGATTCTATCAATTGCATATCCTCTATATTTTAAGACAGAATTCAAATTTTCTTATGTGTGTTCATTGACGATGATTCTTTCCTTGACATTGCTGATTCAATACATGTTTTCGTTAACACTTAAAACAATTCTGAACGCGGATAAAAAGGGATATATTGTTAATTTTACACAAACATTGATAGTGATTTGCAATGTTGTGATAGCCTTGATTTCGGTATGTGTTTACCCAAGCATACATATTCTGAAATTAATAAGCGGATTCTTATTTATTCTTCAACCTTTAATTTTTGGAAAGTATGCAAAAAAGAATTATAGAATAAATTGGAAAGTTGAACCTGATAATTCTCTTATTCAATCCAGATGGAATGGATTTGCAATTAATCTAGCTGCATTTATTCACAATAGCACTGATATTACCGTACTTACTTTTTTAGCGAGTCTTAAAATAGTTTCAATTTATAGCGTGTACTGCCTTGTAAGCAAAGGAATTAAACAATTGATAGAGTCTTGTCTGTCTGGTATTTCACATACAATAGGACAGGCTTATGCTAGAAAAGATTGGAAAGAGCTAAATCAAAAACTCGATATATATGAATATGTTGTTTTTGTTTTGGTTTTTTCTCTTTTCACTGTGGCGGCACTTTTAATTACTCCGTTTGTATTACTTTATACAAAGGGGATTGTAGATACAGATTATAATCAACCCTTATTTGGAGTTCTCCTTGTTATATCGGAAGCATTGTATTTGGTCAAGCTTCCACATTTGAATCTGGCTTATACGGCTAATAAATTTAAAGAAATTACTTTGCCGGCCTATATCGAAGCAATTCTTAATATTGTGATATCTGTTGTACTTGTAAGAAAATTTGGTCTGATTGGTGTAGCAATCGGAACAATAGTGGGAATGACCTACCGTATGATCTTTCATGTCTATTATACAAGCAGAATTGTTCCTGAAAGAGTGCAAAGTATTTTTTATAGAAAGTTGTTTCTGTTTTCTGTTGGTTCGGTTATAGGATTCGTTATCTGTCATCGAATGCTCCCATTCACAAATATAACCGTTGAAAGTTGGGTTGTTCATGCAGTTCTATATTGCATTGTGATTGGTATTATTTTATTTGGAATAAGCCTTTTATTTTTCAAACAGGAAATGAAGTTTTTTGCAAAATACATAAGGAGGTAAGGTATACTATGATGAATATAGCAGTGATTTTTGCAGGAGGTGTAGGTAGCCGAATGCATAGTAAAGAGCGACCAAAACAATTCTTGGAAATGTACAATAAACCTATAATTATTCATACACTAGAACATTTTCAAAATCATCCACTTATTGATAAAATAGTTGTTGTTTGTATCGAAAGTTGGATTCCCTATTTAAATGATCTTCTCTATAAGTTCAGAATTGAAAAAGTAGAAAAGGTTGTTCCGGGTGGAAAAACTGGGCAGTTATCTATATATAATGGACTAAATGCTGCGAAAGAGTTGGCAAAAAATGAAAAAGCCATTGTTCTGATTCATGATGGGGTTCGTCCACTTATTACAGAAAAGTTGATTACAAATAACATTGAGTCGGTTAAGGAATATGGATCAGCTATTACCACCGCAAAAGTTAAAGAAACAATTCTTGTTGTGAATGAGAAAGATTCTTCGATAGATTATGTTCCGAGTAGGAGCAATTCTAGAGTTGCAAAGGCTCCACAGTCTTTTTGGTTAAATGATATTCTCGCTGTTCACGAAAAAGCTTTAGCAAAAGAGGAATATAATTGGATCGATTCATGCACAATGATGCAAGAGAATGGATTCAAACTGCATTTGATTGACGGACCTAGTCAAAATATAAAAATTACAACTCCTGAAGATTTTTATACGATGCGTGCGATTCTTGAGGCAAAAGAAAATGAACAAATATATGGATTTGAAGACTAATTGGAGTATCTTTAGCAAGAATCGTAGTTCAATTTATGGTGTCGCAATAATTTCAATAATTATATATCATTATTTTGAAGATGTGGCAGCGTTAAATTTGACTGGGGGGGGCTCCGCCAGATATGCCAATTATATAACACGTTTATTAGTAGTGTTGGAGTTGAATTTTTTGTATTTTTGTCCGGGGTTGGACTTTATTTTTCGTTGGAAAAAGATTCAAATGCTTTGCACTTTTTTACCAAAAGAGCAAAGAGAATTTTACCAGCGTATTTGATGGTTGCAGTTCCGTATTGGGTTTTAGTTGATTTTCTAATTATGAGAAAAGGTCCATTATCATTTGTGTTGGATTTTTTCTTTGTGACATTTTTTACACAGGGGATAAGAACTTTTTGGTATGTACCATTCATTATACTTGCATATTTGAGTTATCCGCTGGTTTATAAATTACTTCACACTAATTGGACGAATCAGAGTCAAGCTGTGATGTTAATATTTTTAGCTTTATCTATCCAATTAATACCGAAATATGTAATGCCATCATTAAATCAAAATATAGAAATATTATTGGGAAGGTTTCTTATTTTCTTTATTGGTTGCTGGTGTGGAAAAAAAGTTTACCGACAGGAATATATTAGTGATAAGGAAAAAAACGGGATAATTTTTGGCGTAGGGCTTATGCTGTGTCAGTTTGTGCCTGTAATAAAAATAATTATATTAAAACTTGGATTTCGGTTCTTGATGTGTTTTTGGGGAATTTCTCTTCTGTATTGTATGGCTGTTTGTATGCCGAAATTACCAAAAATAATTATTAAAGTATTGGAAAAATTTGGGGCAGTGTCTTATGAATTGTATCTGACACATGTAGCAGTCAGAGCACTTATGAATATTGTTGGATTAAAAACATTTTATTTTCAAAACTATGTTTTATGTGTTTTAATAAGCCTACTTTTGACCGCTATAATAGTAAATTTGCAAAGGAGGATGTTTTATGCATCTTAGTGCTTTACAAGAGGATCTAGAGTTTATTGCTAGATACGATCTTCCCTATGAACAGCTTAAGGGAAAAAATATTTTAGTGACGGGTGCCACTGGTTTAATTGGTGCTTCTTTGGTTCGTGCATTACTTGCTATTGGAGACATAGGAGTTATTGCTCTTGTAAGAAGTATCGATAAAGCAAAGCGGATTTTTGGTGAATCTATAGATTCATCATTAAAATTATATGTTGCAGATGTTGTAAATGAGATACACATTGATGAATCTGTTGATTATATATTTCATTGTGCATCAGTAACGGCTTCAAAAATAATGATTGAAAAACCGGTAGAAACGCTCTTAACAAGTATTGAAGGAACAAAGAATATACTTAATCTTGCACGAGAAAAGAAGTGTATATCGGTGGTTTACATTTCATCCATGGAGATGTATGGAGCCTTTAATATTAGTAAAGAAGTTAGAGAAAATGATTTAGGGTTTATAGATAATTTAAAAGTACGAAGTAACTATCCGGAAAGCAAGCGTTTGTGTGAAAATATGTGTGTGGCTTATTGTTCAGAATATGGAGTTCCTGTTAAAATTGCGCGACTCGCCCAGACCTTTGGGGCAGGAATTCTTCCGGAAGAAAATCGTGTATTTGCTCAGTTCGCAAGAAGTGCAATAAGTAATAGTGATATAGTTCTTCATACAAAAGGACAATCTGAAGGAAATTATTGTTATACAAGAGATTGCATTACAGGATTACTTACGATTTTGCTAAAAGGAAAGAATGCAGAAGCATATAATGTCAGTAACCCAAAAACGCATATAAAAATATCTGAGATGGCTAATTTAGTGGCAGACAAAATTGCAGAAGGTAAAATTAAAGTAGTATTTGATATTCCAAAAGATAATTCGTTTGGCTATGCAGCTGATACAAGGATGATACTAAACTCTGATAAATTGCAAGAATTGGGTTGGAAACCAGAAGTTGGATTGGAGGAGGCATATAGACGGATGATTATGGATATGAGTGATTTTTATAAAAATTCTTTGGAAAAATAAGTAGAAAATGTAATTGACAAAGAGTAGGGAGAGAACATAATTTTG
>ULSO01011801.1_pt1 | contig 66185 bp, 60 predicted proteins | sample 1956701 | NCBI WGS metagenome assembly ULSO01 (sample SAMEA4835708, study PRJEB28245) | human gut metagenome | biome: gut microbiome; material: fecal sample | place: Denmark | collected 2008 | reverse complement strand
CCGAAAAGGACTGCCGCGGCAGTCCTTTTCGGATTTTTATATTTATTGATTTATTGTAATTTGACTAACTTCTGAAGCTTTGCATATAGGTCGGCTATTTCAAATGAAAGCGGTTTCGAGACGCCGCCCGGCTTCAGAATATGCTCGCCGTATTCACGGAGCATATTTACTGTCTCTGCATCCATCTGCTGCCATGCATCGGAATTGAAAATAATTACGAGAGGGGAGATTACGCCGAATAACTCGGTGTTTGTAAATGAGGTGAAATCAGACTGAATATCCCATGAGTACATATCCATGACTATATCAAGGTCTCTTCGTTTCTCAAAGCGGTAGGAATCTTTAGCATCATCGGAAAGCTTAGCAGGGTCAGACATATGCAAAAAGATGTTCCGCAAAGCCTTTTTCTGATAGGATTCTACGCACCGCTGAGCATCCTGATACTGCCTGCGGGAATATATGCAAAAACAAACCGACGCTACGAGCAGAATTGCAAGCGCAACAACGACGATGACAAAAAGAGTTTTTGAAACGGTTTTCTTATTTTCCATAAGATATACCTCAAAATTAAATTTTTATATAGTAATTATACCATAAAATATAATATTTGTCAACGGTATATTTTATGCCGTTTTTGTAGAAATATATTCATTCGGAAATCAAAAACGGAACATACGGGTTGGGGCTCATCAGCTGATATTTTGTTCCGAGACTTACAGAACCGGATACGATGCTTTCAAAATTGAAAGACAGAGCAACGTTTATAACAAATTTTTGATGTATATAAAACGCAACTGCATTGGTTGAACCACCATAATAAGTGCTGTTTTTAACACAGGCTTTGAACTGCAGAAAACCGCGATGATTTTTTACGGTTTCTCTATCCCCAGGGTTTCGCAGATTCTGTGATACAACTATGCCTCTTCCATCAATATTTATGGTGTCGGGAGATGTCTCTTCATATGTATGTTCACCAGCCATGGAAACGGTGTCATATTTGTAAACATAATAGAGTCCCAAGTCAGTTGTTCCAAGTGATCCATTGGGCTGCATATACTGGTCGCATCCGACTGCGAATGAGTCCGTGAGAGTTGTAAACGGAGTTTTTATCCATTCATATCTTCCCGAGATAACATAGATTCCGCTACCCGCATCGTATACCTGGACGAAATAGGTAAGATAGCCGTCTGTTGTAGTGACTTCATTTTTCCATGTATCGCCGTGAGCCAGCGGAGAAATCATGGGATTTCCGCTTGGTATATACAATGCGGAATCCGAAGCTGTCAAATCCGCAAGGCATTCTTCTTTTGTTATCGGTTCGGAGCTATCCTCTGTAACACGGTAATATGTCTGATTTGTATTAACAAGCTTTAAGCCGGAATAGCCGCATACAACATCATAAGTAAGCAGGTCGGAGATATCTTCGTCGCTCCAACCTGCTGAATGGAGAACGGCAAGTCCTCTTTGATACTCGGATTCAAATGCTGACAAATTTATGCTGACACATATAAGCATAAATACGGACAATGCGAAAGAAATAATTCTTTTAGAAATAGATTTCATAATTTTCTCCTTATTTTTTATTTTCGATAATAGCTACTCTCGATGTTTCAATTATACCATAATTTACCATATTTGTAAATTGACTGAATTAACAATTATTTGTCGCACAATATGTAAAAATGCAATATGAAAATAAAGAAAAAGCGCAAAAAAAATCGTTTTTTGTCAATGTATTTTAAAAGAAGAATTCTGCTTCTCAAGCAAAAATCCGAAGCGAAATTCGCCTCGGACTCTTTTTTTATGAAAAGACTTTTTTTGCTTTAAGTACATTTGCAAGCTCGTCCGCCGTGCCGCAAAAGATGCTTCTGATACGCGGCAGAAGCAGAAAATCATCGGGGCGGAGCAGAGAAACGCTTTTATCGAAGCTTGCGGCACCGCTTTTTTCGAGGATTTCGCCGACAAACTGCGAGCAGAAATAATATCCTCTGCGGCGGTGCTCTATTCCGAAGCGGCAGGCGATGCAGCCGAGCAGGCTGTATCGGAAAAGCGAATGGCTTTTCATCATGCGCCGTACTCTCATACGCGCTCTCTCTGCGGATCTCTCCGAGACCTCAAGACAAACAAGCCTGCAAAGCGATTCCCCATGCGAACCGAGAAAGCCGCTGTAGGGGCTCTCCGTGGTGAGCCCGCCCGGGAGAGGGAAGCGCTCGCGGAGCCTTGAAAAGCTGTAGAAAATCTCCGGCTCATCATCAAAAGCTATTGCGACATGAGTATACGTCGCCCTCGTGAAAAGCCCGATTATACGTGACGGCACCGATTTTGTTTTTGTGAGAAGAATATAGATATGCTTCATCGGCATCACTTGCCGGTGTCGCTCTGCGCCCGTATTTCGCTCAAGCTTTTTGCCTTTGTATGCATGATGGGCGACCATTCGACCTTCTTGAAAAGCGCCTGCACATTTATCGGGATATATGTGAGCATGAAGATAGGGAAGGTGAAGGTATAGAGAATCTTCTTTATCGCGCTTGTATGAATTTTTTTCCACTCTGTGACGGTGGTTATCGCGCCGAGCGTCCAGAGGAGCAGATAGGTATTTACAAGCGTTTGCAGAATAGAGCGCACGGCTATCATTTCATCGGCACCCTTCAGTCCGCCGGCGATAATGAAAACGCTGTTTACGATAAGGCTCGTGAGAGTGATAACTACGGCAGGGAATATCGCCATGAACATATCATAGCAGGCAAAGCCTCGATGGCGGAAGATACCGCAGAAAAGGTCTTTTCCGTAGTGGCGGAGCACCTGCAGAAAGCCCTTGGACCAGCGCAGACGCTGGCGCCATGACTGCCGGAAGCTCGTCGGCTGTTCATCAAAAAGCATTGCCTTTTCGCAGTAGCCGATTCTTTCCTTGTCGATGATGGTTTTTATTGTAAATTCAAGGTCCTCGGTGAGCAGGAAAAATTTCCAGCCGCCGTTATTTTCAAGTATCTCACGGCTGAACATAAAGCCTGTTCCGCCGATGGAGCTGCTTGTGCCGAGGCACATACGTGAGCGGTTAAGATACTGCGATTCACGCAGAAACCAGAGCCCGTAGCCTGCGGAGATCCAGTTGTCGCCGTAGTTTTTTGAGTTGCGGTAGCCCGTCACTATGCTGTAGCCCTGTGAGAATGTCTTATTCATCTCGGCGATGTAGTTTTCATCGAGGACATTGTCCGCATCAAAGATGAAATAGCCGTCAAAGGAGTCCCAGCCATAGTCCGCATTTATGCGGTCGAGCAGATATTCCATGGCATAGCCCTTGCCGACGCGCTCCTTATTGAAACGCTCGTACACAGTGGCGCCGAGGCTTCTCGCTATCTCGGCTGTCTTATCGGTGCAGTTGTCGGCAACGACAAAAACATTTACAAGAGAGCTGTCATATTTCTGATCCTTTATGCTCTCGATGAGATTTCCTATTACTACCTCCTCATTGCGCGCGGCAATGAGAACGGCATACTTATGGTCGGTGACGGGAGCCTTGCTCTTCTTCTTTGCGAAAAGCCACGGTACTATCACATAGAAAAACTGATAGCAGTAGCACAGGGTGAAAATTATCGCTATGATATAGTTTATATAGCTTAAAGTTTCCATTTTCTTGTCCTTTATTATTTGCCTCGGGAGGCACACGGAAATGTGCCTCCTTTTCGGCTTTATTTTTATTGTTTACCCGAAGAAAAGAGCTTTAGTCAGCGCTTTCCGTGTTTTCGTTTTCTGCGATAAATGCCAGTATTTCGGCTACCAATCCGTCATAATCTATATCGAGGATTTTTGCCGTTTCACGGTTGAAGGGAACAAAGACGGATCTCAGTCTTTCTCTGGAAGGGTGCGTTTCAAGTTTGATATATGCGTTAATATCCACCCTTGCGATAGGGTCTTTACCTTCCTTTTCGTCTTCTTCTGTTGCGTATATCAGCGAGGAATTATATTTTTCTGCATTGGGATTTTCGATGATATAATCGATGAGAGCCATCATGGAAAGTTTCTCTGAGGGAACATTTACCGAGAGGTTTCTGCCGATGCTTTTGAAGTAGTCCTGATCGCTGTGATAATCGCCGCCCGGCGTACGGGCAACACCGTAAATATCACAGGTTATCATTATCTCGCGGCACTGATTTTCGACTATTTCTTCAGCCGAGAAGGCGGGTGCATCGGGAAATTCCTTGCCGTTGTAGAGCTTCTTTATTGCCGCTTGGGTTTTTGCCATGTCGGAATAAATGGGGAGCGTTATGTTGTTGCCGTATCCGTCGATGCAGAAAGCGCTGTAGGCGGATTTCATGGAGAAGTCCACGTAGTCGAGCCCGTACATTTCTTTAAGCTCCGGCAGGTACACATCGCGCAGGATATCGTCGAGTCCGCTGTTTCTGAATGTTCCGGAGACAAAACCTGCGGAACATGCGTAGACCTCGCAGGATTTGGAGAGAGATGAGCGCATCTTCTACGGTTGCCTTATTTTTCAGTTTTTCGATGAATCTTGCATCGTCCTCACTTATAAAGTCATAGTTGAAATAATTGCGTAGTGTAGAACCGAATACGGTATTTACTATTATAGCCGCATGGAACGAATTTGACAAGTAACCGTAGGTTGCATTATCGACGTCTTTTGTGTCTACAGGAGTATATGACTCTTCGTAACCGATATTTAAGTCGGTGTATTTTCTGTTTGATGCAATCTCCATGAGGCGCCTGATATCGTCCTTATCCGTGATGAGATATACGCGGCGCTTTCCGTATTCGTTTTCGTTATCGAACATGATTACCTCGCGGCAGAAGCCGGAGGAAAGCTCAACGGGAGCTTTGCCCGAGCGCAGTATCATCGCGCTCATGATTATCAGGCAGACAAGAGCCACGCAGGCAAATGCGCGTATGCCCTTGAGAGCGCCGCGGCGAACCCCGCGATACATTATCATATTGAGCACTATATTGCATGCAAAGCCTATGAGCGCAAGGAGCAGGCACGAGATTATGATGCCGCCCGCGTTTCTCGCGCTGTTGTCTGCGAGCAGGCATGCGACGAGCGTCATTATTATAAATATGATGATGTATTTCACAGTCACCCTGATGCCGTTATATGTGAAGGCGTTGCCCGCGCGCTCACTCTTTAGGAAGATATTGAGTACAGAGGCGATTGTGATTATCACGGTCGCGCCGATTAGCACATAGAGCGAACCGAGGAATACTTTGCCGATTGACATATCCACAAGCGAGCCGAAGCGGGTATAGAGCGATATCGGCGAGGTATTGAGTATATCGAGCAGAGTGGATTTTGCTATGCGCCAGCCGAATGTCATCTCAAAGATATTGCGCAGGCAGAAGCTGAGCGTATACGGGATGAAAAGCACTATCAGCGAGAATGCGACATGCACGGCTGTATTTCCGCAGACGACGGCGGAAAATGTGAATACAGAGTAGTAGAGAATATAGAAAGCAAGCGTATAGACCGTTATCTTGAGCAGTTCCGCCATAAAGGAGGCATAAAGACTGCCGCAGTTACATGCGCCTATCACTGTGAAGATAAGCATCATTATAAGGAAAGGAACGGCAAAGAGAAGCAGCCCGAAGAGCGAATTTGAAAGGAAAAGTGCGTTTCTTGTGAGCGGGAGCTTATGCTCAAAATAGTTGCCTGCTTTGGTGTGCGTGTTTCTCCATGCGTATACGGAGGAGAGAAGTGCCGCCGCCACAGCCGCACATGTAAAGAGAATCTGGGCGGATTCGTCCTGCAGCATCCCGAGCAGCAGTTTGCCGCGCTCGATGCCCACCGTGTAGCCCATGCCGGCGAGCACGAATATCGGTATTATCAGCGCAAGGCAGGAATAGAGCAGGAAGGAAGCCCAGTTTGACCTTGCCTTGCATATAAGAAATCTGCCCGCGCCGGAAAGTGAAAAACGGGAATCAGTTTTTGTCGAGGATTTCTGTGAAATCATATCCTTTTTCCTCCATTTCCGATATAAATACTTCCTCCAGCGTCAGCGGGAGAATCTCATAAAATTTCGGTGAGAGCGAGAGCACCTTTGCCTCTATTTCCTCGGCGCTTCCTCTTGCGATGAGCGTTATCACGCTGCCCGCGCGACGGAAATCCACTAAGCGCAGCGGAGCGAAGCTCGTCACATCGATGTCGGAGCCGGTCACTACCATCTGAACCTTTGAAATGCCGCACTTCATATCGTCTATGTCGCTCTCGAAAAGTATGCCGCCGCGGTGGATAAGCCCTACATGGTCGCATAGGTCCTCCAGCTCGCGGAGATTGTGAGAGGCGATTATCGGCGTCATACCGCTTTCGGCGACCTCCTCGCATATCAGCTTTTTTGCGAACTGACGCATGACGGGGTCGAGCCCGTCGAAGGTTTCATCGCAGAGCAGATAGCGCGGACGGCACGAAAGCCCGAGCAGAATATCCACCTGACGCTTCATTCCCTTGGAAAATGTGGAAAGCGAGCGCTTGCGCTCCACCCTGAACATCTCGCAGAGATTTTCATACCGCCTGGAATCAAATCTGTCATATATCGAGCGATAGAAGCGCATCATATCGTCGGTATTTGCCCCCGGGAGCTTGTATTCGTCATCCGAAATATAGAAAATTTCCTTTTTAACGGCGTTGTTTTCGAAAACGGGTCTGCCGTCAAAGAGTATCTCGCCGCTGTCCGGCTTGAATATGCCTGCCATAACGCGCAGCAGGGTGCTTTTTCCGGCGCCGTTGCTTCCGATGAGTCCGTAGATGGAGCCGCTTCCTATAGTGGCGCTCACATCGCAAAGCGAGAGCACCTCGTCATATGATTTGGTTATGTTTTTTATTTCAATCATCGGCTTTTCCTCCTGCTATCTCTTCTGCGAGCGCAATTATGCGTTTGCGACTAACGCCCATGGAAACTGCTTTTTTCATTTCTTCTGCGAGTGCTTCAAGCTGCTTTTCCTCCTGCTTCGTCCGCAGCACAGCCACATCTCCGTTTACAAAGCGCCCTCTTCCCGGGACACTGTATAGTATGCCGCGGTGCTCCAGCTCGGAAAAAGCCTTCTGCACGGTATTCGGATTTACTGAAAGCTCCGCCGCGAGCACGCGAACCGAGGGGACAACTCCGTCCGCCTCCATCGCGCCGGATACCACAAGCCTTGTTATCCCGTCAACGAGCTGCTCGTATATCGGCATTCTCGAACGCGGGTCTATCTGTATCATAATGCCTTCCTCCTTAACTGTATTATTACTGTTAGTACAGTTATATCACAAAACTATTGCTTTGTCAATAGTTTTGGCAAAATTTAATTTCTGTTGCTTGGTTTTGGAAAAATATTTAATAATAATAATCATTACTGCTTGACAAATAAAGAAAAAGCTGTTATAATGAAGAAAAAACACGGGAGAAGATAAAATGAATATAACAAAAGACATAAAATACATCGGAGTAAATGACCACGAGGTTGACCTTTTTGAGGGGCAGTACCGCGTGCCGAACGGTATGGCTTATAATTCATATGTTATAATGGATAAGAAGATAGCCGTTATGGACACGGTGGATGCCGCCTTTGCACACGAATGGCTTGATAATCTCGCCGAGGCACTCGGAGAGAGAAGCCCCGATTTTCTCATAGTTCAGCATATGGAGCCAGATCACTCGGCAAATATAGCGAATTTCCTTCGTGCCTATCCCGAGACTACCGTTGTGGCAAACGCGAAGGCTTTCGCCATGATAGACGCTTTCTTCGGTGAGGGACTCTGCAAAAATAAGCTCACAGTGGAAAACGGCGAGTCGCTTTCACTTGGCGAGCATACGCTGACGTTTGTTTTTGCGCCGATGGTGCACTGGCCTGAGGTCATGGTGACCTATGACAGCCGCGACAAGGTGCTTTTCTCGGCAGACGGCTTCGGCAAGTTCGGCGCACTTGACGCCGAGGAGCCATGGGCAGACGAAGCGAGGAGATATTATATAGGCATAGTCGGCAAATACGGCGCACAGGCTCAGGCACTTCTCAAAAAGGCGGGGACGCTCGATATAGATATCATTTGTCCGCTTCACGGTCCCGTGCTTTCGGATAACCTTTCATATTATATAGATCTCTACAATACATGGTCGTCCTACAGCGTTGAAACAGAGGGCGTATGTATTGCGTATACCTCGGTTTACGGCAATACGAAAAAGGCAGCTCTTCTGCTTGCCGATGAGCTCCGCGTAGGCGGATGCCCGAATGTTGCCGTTCATGACCTTGCGCGCGCAGATATGTCGGCGGCTGTTGCCGATGCTTTCCGCTATGGCAAGCTTGTGCTTGCGACAACAACATATAATGCGGAGATTTTCCCGTTCATGCGTGAATTTATAAATCATCTTACGGAGCGCGGCTTCAAAAACCGCACTGTGGGACTTATCGAAAACGGTTCATGGGCACCGCTTGCCGCAAAGATAATGCGCGGTATGCTCGAGGGCTGCAAAAACATCACATGGCTTGACGGAGTTGTAACGGTGAAATCCGCCATGACCGAAGCGAACAGGGAAGAGATAGGAAAGATGGCAGGCGAGCTTTGCCGCGAGTATACGGCACTTTCTCCCGCGACGGCAAACAAAAATGATATGAGCGCGCTTTTCCGCATAGGCTATGGACTCTATGTCGTCACCTCAAATGACGGCAAGCATGACAATGGGCTTATTGTAAATACCGTGACGCAGGTTTCCGATAATCCGAACAGGATTGCCGTCAACATAAATAAGGCAAATTACTCATACCATGTGATAAAGCGCACCGGAATAATGAATGTAAACTGCCTGTCTACGGAAGCACCTTTTAAGGTTTTCGAGCAGTTCGGTTTCCGGAGCGGACGCAATGTAAATAAATTTGAGGGCTGCACACCCGCACGCGCGGACAACGGACTTGTCATATTGCCGCACTACATAAACGCGGCTTTCTCGCTAAAGGTTGAGGACTATGTTGACCTCGGCTCACACGGAATGTTTATCTGCTCCGTGACGGAGGCACGCGTGATGAGTGATAAGCCTACCATGACATACGATTACTACCACAAAAATGTGAAGCCCAAGCCCGAAACGGCAGGAAAGAAGGGATACGTCTGCAAGGTCTGCGGATATGTCTACGAGGGCGAGGAGCTTCCCGCAGACTATATCTGCCCGCTTTGCAAGCATGGTGCAGCTGATTTCGAGCCGATAAAGTAATATAAATAGTGAAAAGCAAACCCCTCGGCACCGCCGAGGGATTTCGGGTGATTTTCGCGAGAAAAGTACAAAAGCTTACTTACTGCTCATCTCATCTGTGAAAAAATACCCGCAAACGCAAAAAAGCTCGGTGAAACCGAGCTTTTTTGCGTTTTATACAAGCGTCTTATTTTTAACGTTTTTCTTCATGCGACGCACATCGGCGAGCATTTTCGGCGTGTCGCGCAGGACATTAACCTTTGATTCGCGGTGGTTTATAACCTTGACACCCATCTCGCCTATCTTATAGCCGAGGCGCTGAGCTATCATGGTAGCTTCGAGGTCAAAGGCGAAACGGTTTACCTCGCAGTTGCGGAAAATTCTTCTTGCTGCCTCTCCGCGATAGCCTTTGAAACCGCACTGCGAATCGGAATATTTGAATCCGGCGGCAATAGAAAGCACCTTGAGATATGTCTTTGATGCGAGCTTGCGGATAAAAGTATAGCCATCATATCCATCGGCGGAAATATTTCGCGAGCCGAGTATCACGTCAAAGTCGCTCTCTTCAAACTGCTTTACCATCTTTTCTATCACGTCCGTGCCGTAGGCGTTGTCACAGTCGGTAAAAATCACTATATCACCTGTGGAAGCGAGCATACCTGTGCGCACGGCACAACCCTTGCCCATATTCGGAGTATATGAGATAAGGCGCACGCGGCTGTCATCAGCACTTTTTGCTTCGACAGCTTTTCCGCATCCGTCGACAGAGCCGTCATCTACAAAAATCAGCTCCCAATCGCCGAAATGCTCCTTCATATATCCGTAGAATGTATCTATAGCTCCGTTTATTATGGAGCTTTCGTTATACATCGGTATAATAAGCGTTGCTTTCATTTTTGCCCTCCGCGCAGGTGCCGGATTATACTTTGCTCCTGCATTTAAATTGATTATACAATATAATTATTAACTTTTCAAGTACAACTTATAAATTTATCATGATAAACTTTTGTATAAAATGAAAAAGCCGCACCACAGCAGGCTTTTAAGAAAACAGGGCGACCGAGGTCGCCCTTATTGCTTTTGTTAATGCACGCTTTTATGAACGGCAAATTCCTGATCGCGCATAGCGGCATCCATTTTGATAGTGCATACCTTATCTATGCTGAAAATACCCTTTTTTACGCTTGCATTTGTTTCTATTATGGGAACCATTTTTTCTATGGTTTCACCATAGCTGTATTTCTTTATTGATTCCGAATCGGTTTCCACAACGAATGTCAAATCCTTATATTCAAATGAGAAGGAAGCGGATTTCAGCTCAACGCCGGAATCAAGCAGGTCGGCATTGAAATTATATATGCCGCCGACAAACTGATAGGGATTGAGATCGTCTGACATTTCCACGCGATAGATGTTTTCCGCGTCGGAGAGATCATAGTGTTCTGTGATTGGAACGGTGCGGAACTTATAGTCGGTAGCATCGTCCTCAAATACATTCAGCCATGTTATTTTCTCTATGGAGTCGGAATAATCGCGTGAAAGGAGAAATTCGCGTATGCTCTTTTCCATGGCGGCATTTGCGCGGTCTACGGAATAGCTGTCTGTAATCAGCACGGAAGAGTAGACGAATATTTTGAAATCGAGTCCGTCATTCCTGCATCTGGCATTGACCTCATATCTGCCGCTTGTTTCTTTGTTCTGCGTGTAGCTTACATACTCAAAATCGTAATTATTTCCGTATTTTTCGTGAAGGTAATTGAGTACCTTTTTCTGCACGCTTTTTGAAGAGGTACAGCCTGCTGCCAATATTATAACGCATGAGGCAAGCAGTAAACAAAGCATTTTCTTGAGTAATGTTTTTTTCATATGTCTCAGCCTTTCTTTGTGAGATTTGAATCGGTGCTCGGAAAAACACAGGCGATAACCGCACTGCGCAAAGCTTTCACCATGTCGGAAAGCGGCAGGCAAAAGACATCCTGCCCGATATTTCCGCCCGATTCATAAGGAAGATGGATAAATCCAACCTGCATATTTCTTTTTTCTGTCATGTTCTTTGAAAGAGTATGGTATAGTACATCATTGCAGAGATAAGTTCCCGCGGAAAACGAATAAGAAACAGGAAGCCCGAGCGCGGAGACGGCATTTTTTATCGCGGCAAAATCAAAAGTGGAAAAATATGCCGCATCACCGCCTGAAATGCACGGAAATTCCGCAGGAATGTCGGAATGTGAAGGGAAAAGCCCTTCATTGTCGCGGATAGCGCCGCGAAGATTTATGCCTATGCGCTCAATACGTATGCACCTTGAGCCGCCCGCAAGTCCTGACAAAATAACAATGTCGGGTGAAAAGAGGTCGATTTCTCTTTCGAGGATATCTGTCGCCTTATCCCAGACAACGGGTAGGAAGAGCTTTTTTATTTCGGTGTTTTCGATATCCGGCAGAGCCGACACCGCGTCATAGGACGGATTTCTCTCTGCGCCGCCGAAGGGCTCAAAGCCTGTTATCAGCACCTTTTTCATCGCGGGAAAACACCTCACACTTTTCACTTAATTACTATTTTATATGTTTTTTTCCGAAAAGTCAAGGGTTTTTTGTAAAGTGAAGCATTTCTGTCCTGAGAATGAATTGAAATGAAATATAAGCGAGGAAAAATCTATTATCCCTGCCATTATTATATTACGCACCGTGGCGAAATATGTAGACCGAAGGGGTGCGGCTCTGGCAAAAACCGAAATATGCAATATAATATATCAGGAAATGATATGCCGCATATTTTTGTCATATTTTGGCATACGGTTTATTTATTTCCTTGACTAACAAAGCGGTAAAATCGGTAAAAATATAGTAGAAAGTTTTTTCTTTCAAAACTGTAAAAAGAGAGTGTGAAAAAAATTGACCGTAAAACGAGGAGATATTTTCTATGCCGACCTCAGTCCTGTTGTCGGGAGTGAGCAGGGCGGGCTGCGACCTGTTCTCATAGTGCAGAATGATGTGGGAAACAAATACAGCCCGACAGTCATCGCAGCCGCGATAACAAGCAGGCTTGACAAGGTGAAGCTCCCTACTCATATAGATGTCTATGCACGAAATTTCGGACTTGCAAAGGATTCAGTGATACTGCTTGAGCAGATAAGAACGATAGACAAAAAGCGTCTGCGTGAAAAAATGGGGCATCTCGACGAACTACTTATGCAGAGGGTGAATGACGCGATAACAGTCAGCTTCGGTCTTGCCGACGCAAAAAGCGATGAAGAAATACCCGCCTCGGCGGATACCGATATGACGGGTACGGTTATAGCATAAAAGGAAAGAGCAGAGGCGTTTTTCGCTTCTGCTCTTGTGATTTTGCTTTTGCGTGAGAAACCGTCTTCCGCAAAAAACGCAAAAGCGACGAACGGCGCGGGGCAAAACGCCACCGCACCGTCGTCAGGAAGGAGAAATATGAAGACTTTTATCTTCAGTCCGCCATGATTACATAATCATAGAGCGGCTGACCGCCGACAAGAACCGTTACTTCGGCATCGGGAACGACACCGAGAATGGTATCTGCGGCTTTGGAAGCGTTAACGTCATTTACATCGCTTCCGGTGAAAACGGTGAAGTTTTCAGACCCACTCACCGTAGTAAGCTGTTTGAGGCAGTCGAGACTGTTTTCGGCAACACATTTTATCTTGCCGTTTACCAGTCCCATGTAGTTATCTTTTGCTATGTTCAGCCCGTCGATATCGCAATCGCGCACCGCACGGGTTACAGTAAGGGACTTTACAGCCGAAGCGGCTTCCGTCATGGCGGAGAAATTCTCATCCGCTTCCGCTTCGGGATCGAAGCTCATCATGGCGGAGATGCCGGCAGGAACGGAATTTGAAGGAATTACGCGGACATTTTTGCCGAGCTCTTCCGCCGCCTGCGCCGCAACGAGATATACATTTTTATTATTCGGGAGAATGAATATATTCTCCGCGCCGAGGCTGTTTGCACAGTCGATAATCTGCTTTGTGCTCGGGTTCATGGATTGACCTCCGAGAACAAAGCCGTCTACGCCGAGATCTGCGAAAACATCGCGTATGCCGTCGCCGTTGCAAACGGAAACGAAGCCGTATTTCTTTGTTTTTGCAGGCTCTTCGGGAATAGCGGCGAGTGAAGAATGCTGCTCGAGCATATTCTCGATTTTCACAGTGAGCAGAGTGCCGAAGCGGAGTGCCGAAGAGAGAACCGTGCCGGGTTCGTTTGTATGAATATGAAGCTTTATCACATTTTCGTCATCTACGAAAACCATGCTGTTTCCGAGAGGGAGAAGCGTTTTGTAAAGCTCACGCGCCGTATCTTCGCCGATATATTCGGCGCTCTTTTTCACTATGCACTCCGTACAGTAGAGAAATTCTATGTTTTCACCGGAAAATTCGGCGAAATTTGCCTTTGCCGCAGTATCATGGCTTTCGCCGTTCTCCGAGCAGACCACGGGATTGTGACGGAGTGCCGCAAGCATGCCCTGAAGCATCACGACAAAGCCCTTGCCGCCCGCATCAACAACATTTGCCTGTTTGAGTATCGGGAGAAGCTCGGGTGTTTTATTCAGAATGTCGATGCCCTCTTTTATTACATAATCGAAAAGCTCCTCGATATCGCCGAAGCTGTCGCTCTGCGCCTTTTCCATAGCTTTCTCGGCGCAGACACGCATGACGGTAAGTATAGTACCCTCCGTGGGCGTCATGACAGCCTTGTATGCTTCTGTCACGCCCGCCTTAAGCGCCTCTGCCATCTGAACGGAATCGGCTTCCTCAAGTCCCGCGAATGCCTTTGACATACCGCGGAAGAACATGGCGAGTATAACGCCGGAGTTGCCTCTTGCGGACATGAGCGTCATACCGGCAACATTCTTTGCACATTCGGAAAGATTGTCGCTGGTGCTTGAGAGTGAGGTGCGTACACGGCTCATTGTCATGCTCATGTTGACGCCCGTGTCTCCGTCGGGAACGGGATATACATTCAGATTATTGATTTCCTCTTTGTTGTTTTCCAGCGCGCTTGCGGCGGAAACAACCATATCGCGGAAGGATATTCCGGTAATTGTCATAATATAATTCCTTTCGGTTTATCTTGTTTCGCATATGCTGTAAACAGCAAGTGTACCTCTGCCGCAGTGCGCGCCGACAACAGGGCCTATCTCCCCGATTACGGCATCCTTTGCGCCGGCTTCGAGTATCATTTCTTTCAGTTTTTCGGCGTCCTCTATGCTGTCGGAATGGTTTATGAATATTGTCTGGTTTTCAAAATCGCGTGCATTTTCGACCGTCTTATCGACGAGCATCTTCATGGAGGCTTTTCTGCCGCGCGCATTGAACATGGGGACGAGTTTGCCGTCATCGCTCATATGGAGCACGGGCTTGATGCCGAGCATTGTTCCGACTACAGCCTTTGCCGCGGAAACTCTGCCGCCGCGACGCAGATGATTGAGGTCGTCAACAGTGAACCAGTGCGCGATATGTCCCTTTGTTTCTTCGGCAAACTGTGCTACTTCCTCTATCGTTTTGCCCTCGCGTGCCTGCGCTACGCAGAGATTTACAAGCAGTGCAAGACCAAAGGATTCGCAAAGCGTATCTATGACGATAATCTTGCTATCGGGATATTTCTCGGAGAGATCCTGTGCCGCGATAGCGCTTATATTATAAGTGGAAGAAAGATTTGAAGAAAAGCTGAGGAAGAGAACATCGCTTCCCGCAAGGATTTCGTTTTCCATAACCTCGGTGGCAACTGCGGGGTTTACAGCGGCGGTTTTCGCGTGCTTGCCTTCCTTCATGCAGTCATAGAAATATCTTATGTCAAGCTCTTCATTGCTTATCGGCTTTTCGCCGTCTATCTGAACGGTGAGCGGAACTATCTTTATTCCGAGCTCATTTTTCATTTCCGCCGTAAGGTCGGCAGAGGAATCAGTCAATATTGTAAAGGGCTTCATAAAATCAAACCTCCGTTTTTCGTATTTACAAAAGGTTAGTACCGCAGGGACGGAAAAAGTTACAGCAATTTGCAAAAAATATCAAAAAAATTTTTTGCCGTTTTTTCTATTGAATATCATGCGAAAATATGGTAGAATAAACACATAAAAAAAGAAGCGAGGTAAAATGATGAAAAAATTCACGGGTTTTATGAAATATATAATCTCCGGCACGGGAGTTACGTTTATGATAACGACGCTGCTGCTCTGGGGCGCGGCGGCTTTTCTCAGAAACAAGGACGGGATGAATGCTGTCAGCTTCCGAAGCGATACCTTCGCCGCCATATTTGTTTTTGCTTTGCTCACGGCACTTATTTCTCTCGTGTTCAAGGCAAAGTTTATCTCTCCGGCGATACTGCGCCTTTGCCTGCATTTTGTGCTCAGCATGGGAAGCTTCATCCTTTTTGTATATATGACGGGAGTTACGAGCCGCGGAAGCGGTATGCTCGCGCTGACGGCGACGGTCGGCTTTGTTTATATCATCGTTGCGGCTGCAGTCTGCGCCGTGCGTGCGCTCGGGCACAAAAAGGCAAAGGAAAAGCAGAAATACGAATCGCTCTACAGCGACGAAAAATAAAATTTTGCAAACAGAAAATCGCAGGCTTACTTCACACAGCCTGCGATTTTTTGTTTTCTGCTCTTTTCCGTAATTATAGCCCGAAGCCGCCGTCCACGGAGATTATCTGCCCTGTGATAAATGAGGAAGCCTCGGAGGCGAGAAAATAAACCGCGCTTGCCACTTCCTCGGGTTTACCGATGCGCGAGAGCGGCGTTTTCTCCGCCAGAGCCTGCATATCGTCCTCACTGTAGCAGGAGTTCATCCTTGTATCAATAACGCCGGGAGCGATGCAGTTGACCCTGATATCTGCCGTTGCCAGCTCTTTTGCCAGAGCACGGGTCAGCCCTGTCAGCGCCGCTTTGGAAGCCGAATATGCGCTTTCGTTTGCCGCGCCCGCTATGCCCCACATCGAGGAGATGAAAATCATGCTACCGCCGCGTCCGCTCATTTCACGAGCCGCCGCCTGCGCAGTAAAAAATGCGCCTTTTGTATTTACATTCATTATGCGATCGTATTCCTCTTCCGTCTCGGAGAAGAGCGGGCAGGCATGCGCCGCACCCGCGTTTATCACGGCGGCGTCTATCCCGCCGAATTCAAATATTGCCTTTGATACAGCACGGCGCACCGAGCCGATGTCGCATACATCGCAGTAAAAGGGAACTATTTTTCCCGCATATTCTTTTTCAAGGAGTCGCCGTACCTCCGCCTCACCGTTTCTGTAGCAGGCGAGCACGCCCCAGCCGTTTTCGGCAAAAAGTTCGGCGCAGGCGCCGCCTATGCCGCCCGATGCGCCCGTTATCAAAACGCTTTTCATCATGCAATTCTCCTCTTAGTTTTCGTATGTTTCGAGCACGCGAGCCGCCACTTCTGCACGCGAAATCTGCAGATCCATCGCCTGTTTTTCAATATATCTGTGCGCCTGCGGCTCGGAAAGCTTCAGATATTCCATCAGCACGAGCTTTGCGCGGTTGATTATTTTTTCCTCGGCAAGCCGCGAAACGAGAAGGGAATTTTCGTTTTTCATCGCGGCGATACGCTTCGGCACGCAGGCGCATATGCCGAGATCATGCCAGAGAGCCGCCTTGCCGACAGGCGAGTGCATAATGTGAACGCCGAGCGCGCGCAGAGGCTCCAGCTCCTCCTCGGTACATTTTTCACCTGCTATATAGAGAAAGCCGGAATCAAGCGGTGAGCACGCGGCAAATGTCTGCCCTGCGCGCTTGGCATTCATGCCGAGCGCAATTACGGCATCGCAATCAAAGCCGATAAGGCGAAGCTCGGGAGCGGACGAATACGATACGATATTCACTTTCCCGCCGGAAACCGAGCGGAGCATTTCCTCCATGCGGCGGGTGCTCTCCGCACTCGGACATATGAGCATCAGTGTCAAATTCATCCCTCCTTTCCGCTTTCCGAAAATATTACTTTATCTCGTCGAGGTTCATGTCGAAGCTCGGCAGTATATACTTCATGAAGTAGTCCAGCTCCTCGCACTGTTGCGAAACGAGCTTCTCATATGTTTTTTTCTTCGCACTCTCGAAATCGCGGTTTCCGCTACGTTCCTCCTCCATGCATTTGATATAGGCACATAGCTTGTCCGCCGCCTTGATGAGCGGGCGAAGCTCATCATCGCCGTCGAAGATAGCTCTGTAATCGGGGCGAAGCTCGGGCGGCAGTTTTTCGAGCAGGGTATTTACTGCGCGTTCTTCTACCTTCTGATATCCGTTTTTCATATCGTCGTCAAAATATTTGACAGGCGTCGGCATATCGCCGGTATAAACCTCGGGAACATCATGGAAAAGCGCTATTGCCGCCGCGCGGTCAGAGTCGTAATTCTTCCCGAAGTATCTGTTGCCTATGAGCGCCAGAGCATGGGCAACGACGGCAACCTCGCAGGCGTGCTCACTGAGCGTTTCCACGCTTGAATTGCGCATCAGCCCCCATCTGCGGATATATTTTTGTCTGAAAACCAGAGCGTAAAAACCGAAATTACTCATTTTTCTACTCCATTATATTTTATTCTTCCTTATTATCATACCATATACGCGCAGAAATTTCAACTCTATTTTTCAAAAAAGAAGCGAGCAGACGACAGATGAAAGGAAAACGCAGAATATCATCGTGAGAAGCGCGGAGAGGAGCGTATGTCGCGTTTTCTTTATGCCGACGGAACCGAAATAGACTGCCGAAATATACAGCACGGTATCGCCCGAGGCGGCGATGACAGAGGCGACGCGCGCGGAAAAGCTGTCCGCTCCGCACCTGTGGTAAAGCTCGGCGAGCAAGGCACTCGAGGCACTGCCGGATACAGGGCGCGTCAGCACGAGCGGGAGTATATCCGCAGGTATGCCGAGCCGCACCGCAAGAGGTGAGACGAGCCGCGCGGCAAAATCGAGAAAGCCCGATGCGGAGAGCATCGACACCGCCACGAGCAGGGCGATGAGGGTAGGCAGCAGTTTTACGCAGGTGACAATACCCTCGTTTGTGCCGAGCAGAAAATCATCGAAGCCCGCTTTCTTTGAGAAGGTCAGCATAGCGCACACAAGCAGCATGACGATGGGAATGACGAGAGCGGAGAGGAGCTTCATGCACTGCTCCTTTTCGGGAAGAAAAAGCGGAAGCCACGCGCGAAAATCACGGAAACAATCATGCATACGCCGGAGCATATCCAGACAGCCGTTATTATGTCAAATGGGTCAGCCGCTCCGGCAGCCTGCCGCAGAGCGATGACCGTGGACGGCATAAAAGAGAACGCCGAGGTATTCATTACGACAAAAGTGACCATATCATCGCTTGCAAATTCTCCGTCGCAGTCGGCGGAGAGCGCCTCCATGGCTTTAATTCCGAAGGGTGTGGCTGCATTTCCCATGCCGAGCATATTTGCGCTGATATTTGCCGCTATTTCTTCACGTGCGATGCCTTTTTTCATGCTCTCCGGAAAGGCAATGCGAAGAAGGGGAGAGATGAGGCGCGCGAGAAACCCGCAAACGCCGCATTTTTGCATTACCTTCATCACGCCGCACCAGAGCGCCATCATACCCATGAGCGAAATCGTCAGCGTAACGGCGGTACCTGCACCCTCCACGACAGCAACCGAAAGCGCCTCGATGTTCCCGCTTATCAGAGCAAAAACGAAAGAAATCGTACAAATTATGCAAAATATCGTTTTTATCATTATAAACAACCTCTTTATTTAGAAGAATTTGAGAAAATTGTAAATATAAGGAAATTATCATTGACTATCCGAGAAAATTATGATATTATGTCATTACAAACCAATATTTTTCAGGAGGAATTAAGATGAAATCAACCGGTATTGTAAGACGGGTAGACGAGGTTGGGAGAATTGTACTTCCTATGGAGATAAGAAAATCACTCAATATTGATACGCGCGATCCTGTCGAAATTTTTGTGGATTCAAACCAGATAATCCTTCGCAAATACGAGCCTGCCTGCATTTTTTGCGGGAGTGCGGATGATGTCCGCATTTTCAAGGGCAGAATAATTTGCAAAAGCTGCGCTAAAGAGCTTTCAAAGTAATTATATTTTCCTCGTTTTGGCTTTATTACATAAATATAAAATGCGTCGGACTATCCCGACGCATTATTTTGTTTCGGAGGTGCTTAGGCAAAAAAAGCTCGCCACGGCAAAAGCCGAAGCGAGCTTTTATTATACTTTTGCAAATACAGCCGACTGTGCGGGGATTCTGATTTTTTTGCCGTCTGCTTCCGCTTTGCCGCCGAATGAGTAGAGCACCTCTTTTGCGATAAGCCCGCATTCAAATTCGGCGGGTCTTGCCGAGGGATTTATCACTGCGAGTATCTTTTCACCGTCCGCTTCTCTCGTATATGCGAGCGGATAGGCGTTCTTTTCCGCATAGATAAAATCTATCTTTCCTCTGCTTTCGAGCGCGGGGTGCGCCTTGCGCAGAGAAATGAGCTTCTTAACCTCGTGATACAGCGAATTTTCGTCTGACATGCTTTTTTCAACAGTCGGGCGGTTCGGGTCCGGGTCGAGCGGGATATAGAGCTTATCGGGCGCGGAATTTCCGAAGCCTGCATTTACGCCGCTGTCCCACTGCATAGGCGAGCGCGAGCCTGTCCTGCCGTAGCCGCCCTCGACAGAGGTCAGCCCTTTGACATAGCGCATGCCTATCTCATCGCCGTAATAGATAAAAGGTGCGCCCGGCATGGAAAGAAGAAAGGCAAAAGCCAGCTTCATTTCCGTTTCGTCGAGAGTCAGCGCCATGCGGCTCATATCGTGGTTTCCCGAGGGAATGCAGATAAGCCCCTTGCCGTCGGTCTTGGAGTAGCTTTCCTTATATTTATTTACAAATTCCGAGATATCGCCTACGGCTTTTGCGGAGAAATACGGCTTGTCTGTACGAAAAAGCTCGGGATAATGTGATGGTCCGAAATGAAGCAGAAAATCCATATGGAAGCCGCCGAGGAGTGATTTGTCTGGCTCGCCCCATTCGGAAACGAGCACTGCCTCAGGATATTCGGCATCGAGAAAAGAGCGGACATTCTGCCAGAGGGAGATATTGCCCTTGCCGTCCTCGTCGTTTTTGACGAGCGAACCCGCCATATCGACGCGGAATCCGTCGCAACCCATGCCGAGCCAGAAGCGCATGATATCCTTCATTGCCTCCAGCGTCGCTCTCGGTCCATCCGCGTCCATCGGCTGCTGCCATGGGCGCTCGGGTTTATAAAAACCGTAATTGAGCGCGGGCTGATGCGAGAAGAAATTTACGGCACATACGCCGTTTCGCGGGGAAAAACCGAGAATGCAGTTCATGCCGGGCTTTTCCCATATGCTGCCGGTCCATACATAGCGGTCGGTATATTCGTTCTTTTCCGCTTTCATTGACTCCATAAACCATTTGTGCTTTACGGAGGTGTGCCCCGGGACAAGATCGAGCAGGATTTTCATGCCGCGGCTGTGCACCTCACGGAAGAGCCTTGCAAGGTCATCGTTTGTTCCGTAGCGCGGCGCGACGGTATAATAGTCGGAAACATCATAGCCTGCGTCTCCGAAGGGCGACTCAAAGAGCGGATTCAGCCATATCGCGTCGCATCCGAGGTCTTTTACATAATCGAGTTTCTCGATGATTCCGTTTATATCTCCCATGCCGTCTGCATTTGAATCGCGGAACGACTGCGGATATATTTCGTAAAAGACGGCAGTGTCAAGCCAATGTGCCATATAAATCTCCTTTTTCAGAGGTTCAGAATTTTTCGGTTTCGAAAGCGTCCCACGGGATATTGACCGTCTTACCCTGCGAGATGAGCTCGTCTATATGCAGGAGGAGAGGGAACTGCTCCTTTGTCGCCTTGCCGGCGGCGATAAGCTCTTTGACAGCCTCTGACGTTCTGCCGGCGATTACGATGGATTCAAGTGTTACTCCGCGGAGAGTTTCCATGGCGTCGTCAAATGACATGCCTTCGCCGAGAAGAGTACCGATGCGGCGGGTTCTTCCGCCGAATACGGTGACATAAAGGTCACCTGCGCCGAGCGTGATATTTTCCGGTCCGCCCTCGCAGATATCGAGCAGGCGGATCATTTCCTTTACAGCCTGACCGAAGAGTGCCGCCTGGGAATTGTAATGCTCAAATTGTCTGCCCTCGCGCTTGTATGACATGCCGATGGCAAGCGAAACGCCGAGCGCATATGCATTTTTCAGTGCAACGGCGCACTCAACACCGCGGACATCGGTCGAGAGGCTTACATGATAGTAATCCGTCTCGAAGAGGGAACGAATCCAGCGGAGCTGCTCGATATTTTCGCCGCAGAATGTAACCTCAGTCGGGTCGTGGTCGGCAAGCTCATAGCTTGTGCAGGGACCGCCGACTGCATTGAAGGAAATCTTCTTGTCTGTCTTTGAGCGGTATACCTCGGGATATGAGATAAGCTTGCCTGCGCCGAGATGAACCATGCCCTTTGTTATTGAGAGCACGGGAAGCTCCTCGGGAATAACAGGGATAATATTTTCGATAAACCAATCGAGACCGAAAGAAGAAACGCCGCCGATGAGCAGGTCTGCTCCTGCCAGCGCCTCCGCAAATTCCTCATACTGATAGTATGTGATACCTGCCGGCATTTTTCTTTTCAGCGTGAGATGCTCTCCCGTCGCTCTCGCGTGGTCGATTATCTCGCGGTCGAGCGGAGTGCCGACGATTCTTATCGTGTTGCCGTTGTCGGCGGCGGGGAATGTTATGGCACTGCCCATCATGCCTGCGCCGATTACTGTGATTACTGCCATTTTTATTTTTCCTTTCAAATTAAAAAATCAGATGTTTCCCGAGGTGAGCTTTATCAGCAGGTTCAGGTCATCCGGCTGAACCTTTGCCTCGTGTGCCGCGCGGTTTCGTTTTACCGCGCCGCATTTTTCGCATTTGTGAATGATGATATATCCCTTTTTCGGGTCGGGTTCCACCCTTATCGGGCGCATGATACCGCCGCATGGATTAGCTCTGTCTCCCGGGTTTATATCGACATGGAGCGAGCAGAGGCATCTCGGGCAATGATTGCGCGAACTGTAGCCGAGCGGCTGAACCTCAAATCCGCAGTTTTTGCAGATGAACGAGTTGTCGTTTTTTGTAAAAAGCTTCTGCTCCGTATATCTCACCTCCGAATATTTTTCTCCATATATTATGCTACAAAAAAAGCCTTTTGTCAAGTATTCCGCTTGACTTTTCGACATGATTGTGCTAAACTTCAGGTGTAAATATATTTTTTCCAAACGGAGGAATGCTTACGATGAAAATAGGTGTACAGACAGCTCATACGATAGACGCGCTCGGCATAGACGGCGCTTTTGACGCATATCGTGCCGCGGGCTTTGATTGCGTCGACCTCAATCTCGACGACCGCCCCAAAATCTCTTGGAACGAGCTTCGCGAAGGTGTGGAGGATCCTTTCTTCGCGAGCGAAGAGGGATATATGCCTTTTGTCAATGCCGTGAATGCGGCAAGCAAACGAACGGGAGTGAAGATAGGGCAGGTTCATGCGCCTTTTCCGCTCGGATTCCGCGGACTGGAAAAGGCAAACGAACGCGGTCTGCGCTGGGCTAAGACATCCATAGAAATATGCCGTCTTTTCGATTGTGACAAGATAGTCATTCACCCGCTTTTTGACGGAAGCCTGAGGCAGCACCCGACGACGAGAGATGAGGAATTTGAAATGAATATTCCTTTCTATTCCGCGCTCATCCCGCTTCTTCGCAAATATCATATCATCTGCTGTCTTGAGAATATGTGGGCTCAGGACTGGCAGACAAAGAAGATATACAGCACGGTCTGCTCGGATATGAGCGATGCCTGCAAATATATCGACCGTCTCAATGAGATAGCCGGCGAGAAGCTTTTCGGCTTCTGCCTTGATATCGGACATCTCGCGCTTTGCTCGCTTGATAATTACGATGCGATAAGAGAGCTTGGCGACCGCCTTGTGACGCTTCATATCCATGATAATCAGGGCGGCATAGATGATAATCATGTTATCCCGTATATGGGAATCATCTATTGGGAGCGCTTTATTCGCGGGCTTGCCGATGCCGGATATAACGGAACGCTCAGCTTTGAGACGGCGGGGCAGTACAGAAAGGTGCCGACGGATCTGCTCCCCACCATGCTGAACTGGACGGCGGACATAGGCAGATATTTCGATAAGAGAATAGCGGAGACAAGAAGCGGTAAGTAATATTTAAGGCAGATAAAAAAACAGGAGCGTGCGCTCCTGTTTTTTCATGTATTCTTATTTCATCTTTTTGTATGTGTCGCTCATAGCTTGGTCGAGAACATTCTGGCAGGTCTTGGAAGCGGAGGCGATAGCCTTGGAGAAGTTATTCTTTCCGCTTGTTACCATTTCGCCGATTCTGTTTATAACTCCGGTGCTTCCGTTCCAGATGCCGTAGTCACAGCGCGCTGATTTCAGAACGATATCGAGCATTTCGCCCGCGCCGTCATCACAGAGACACTGGGTCTTGATGCACTTGATGTATTCGGGGTAGAGAAGCATTTCGGAATGGTAGCCGAATACTTCAAGGAACTGTGCGGTAGCATTCAGATCCTTGATTGTTTTGGTAACCTGAAGTCCGTAGCCTCTGTTGCAAATGAATGTGCCGTATTCTTCCTGCTCCTCGCTGTACTTCGGGAAGGGAATAACGGAAATGCGCTTTTCGCTGAAATCTATGCCGTAGTTTATCAGCTCCTCATCGGAGTGCAGTCTTATCAGCCACTGAGTATTGAAGAGAGCCTGACCGTTTGCGACGGCTTTGACCGTATTTAGCTCGCCTATCTGACCGAAAGCGGGGCTTTTGAATACCGATGCGGCTTTGTCTATGACGCTGCTCACATATGCAGCATCGGTGTTTTCTTTGGTCAGGGAGGAATATTGGTCATTTTCGTCTTTGATTACGGATTTGATTCCCGCACCGTAGATGAAGCCGAGCTGAGAGAGGACATTGGGGTTAGTGACAAAGCCGAAGATATCTCCGCCGTCAAATGTGAGCTGCGAGTCGCCGTTCACATCGACTTTAGCCGCTTCCATGAGCGTTATCATGGTTTCTATCGTCCACTTGCCGTCCTTTACTGTCTGATAGAGGTCGATATCGGTTTTGCCCGATGCCTTTGCGCGCTCGTAAACATCCATATCGGCAAACATTGTGACTATCGAGTCATACATATTGAGATTGAACTTGCCCGAGATGGAATGAACGACTTTCGTGCCCTCGTATGTGAAGCTGAAAGCATCGATATAATCCTGATTCCACCAACTGTGGTTGAAATCGATATCGAGACTTGCGATGTTCATACAGGATTCACGAATGCCGTAAAAAAGCCGCAAGAGAAAATCGTAATTGCTTGTACCCAAAGCAATATCGTTGTCGATAAGGCTTCCGGGGCTGTCTGTCTTGGTGTCTCTTATCTTGCAGTTGTAGAGATTTTCGACGACGGCGTTTCGGTTGATTATTGCTTCCGTTATCAGGTCGTCACTGCCTGTAGCCTCTGCATAGATTTCATAGCAGTCCCAGCCGCCGCTCCAACCCTTGGAAACGGCAAAGTTGAAGGTCTTGCCGCCGAAGTTTACATCCATGAAGTCTGGATGCTTTTCTTTGCCTGTAAGCTCCGTCGAGCCGCCGGGGACAGTGGTTCCCGCGGCGTCGCTTGTCGAAGCGGTCGTTTTGTCTGAATCAACTGTTGTACCGTCGGTTTTCTCGGTGTCGCTTGTTCCGGCGGTGCTTTCCGTCGTTTGCGGATTTGTTCCGGTTGTCGTGTTTTCGGGTTCTTTTCCTCCCCCACATGCGGCAAGAAGCAGTACGAATACCAGCATTGATGCCGCAAGGAAGAGAGACAGCGCTTTTTTCATAGTGGTTTCTTCCTTTCATATTATATATTTAAATACTTTGAAAAAATCAAAATATTTTCGGATATTTGTGGGGGTGTGAGTAGAAAAAATCAGTTCAGCTTATCGTAGGAATCCTTCATATATGTGGCAAGAATATCATCAGCCGCCTTACTTGCGGAGGAGATAGCCTTGGAGATATTGTTTTTGCCGCTTGAAATCATGCCGCTTATGCGTCCTATTATGCCGACATTTGTATTGTAGTGACCATAATCAACAAAGGTGGATTTGAGAACAATCTCAAGCATTTCGCCCGCGCCTTCATCGCAGAGGCACTGGGTCTTGATGCACTTGATATATTCGGGGTAGAGAAGCTTTTCGGAGTGATAACCGAATACCTCGAGGAACTGAGCTGCCGCCGTATGGTCGGTGATAGCCTTGGAAACCTGAAGTCCGTAGCCGCGGCTGAAGATGAAGGAATGATAATCCTCCTGATTCTCATCAAATTTCGGATAGGGAACGACAGAGATGCGCTTTTCGCTGAAATCTATGCCGTAGTTTACAAATTCGTGGTTGGAATGAAGTCTTATTGTCCACTGTGCGCTGAAGAGCGACTGACCGTTTGCCAGTGCCTTTACGCTGTTGAGCTCACCTATAGAGCCGAAAGCAGGGCTCTTATATACTTTGGTTGCTTCATCTATAACCCTGCTTACATAAGCCATGTCGGTATTGGAAGCATTGATGCTGACATACTGGTTGTTGTCATCCTTCATAACGGTCTTGATTCCCGTTGAATAGAAGAATGCATATTCGGAGATGGAATTTTTATGTGCAATGAATCCGAAGATATCGCCGTCATCAAAATTCAGCTGAGAGTCGCCGTTTACATCGACTTTAGCCGCATCCATGAGCTCAAGCATTTTTTCAACTGTCCATGTTCCGTCTTTGACGGTCTGATAAAGGTCGATATTTGTCTTGCCGGAAGCAACGGCGCGGTCATATACATCCATATCCACGAAGAGCGTGTTTATTGAATCGTACATGATGAGATTGAATTTGCCCGAAATCGAGTGAAGTACCTTTTTGCCGTTGTAATCGAAGCTGAAGGTATCGATATAATCCTGATTCCACCAGCTGTGGCTGAGATCTATATCAAGATTTGCGATATTCATGCATGAGGAAGAGAGATTATACCAGAGTCTCATGAGAAAATCGTAATTGTTTGTTCCGAGAGCGATATCGTTGTCCACAAGGCTCTGCGGGTCATCGCTTTTGGTTTCTCTTATCTTGCAGTTGTAGAGGTTTTCAACTACGGAATTTCTGCTTATTACGGCTTCCGTGATAAGATCGTCTTTTCCGGTGGCTTCCGCGCATATCTCATATGTGTCCCAGCCGCCGCTCCAGCCTTTTTGCGTAACAAAATTGAATGTTTTACCGCCGAAGTTCACATCCATGAAGTCGGGATGCTTCTCTTTGCCTGTCAGCTCTGTTGAGCCGCCGGGGAGAGTGGTTTCCGTTTCGGTTGCCGAGGTTGTCGTGCCGGCACTTTCGCCGGAAGATGAAGACGTGGTCTTGCTTTCCGATGTGCTTTCCGTCGTCTGTTTTGTGCTGTCGGTTGTCACATCGGGGTCTTTTTTGTCCCCGCAAGCGGCAAGCAGAAGCGTAAGCGCGAGCATTGATACCGCGAGAAAGAGTGATAAGATTTTTTTCATAAAAATACTTCCTTGATTATTTATAATATTTTATTTTCAGTTCATTTTATCGTATGAGTCCTTCATAGCCTGATCGAGAACATTCTGGCAGGATTTGGATGTGGAGGCAAGTGCCTTTGCAAAGTTATTCTTGCCGCTGACAACCATTTCGCCGATCCTGCTTATGACGCCTGTGCTTCCGTTCCATACGCCGTAGTCGCAACGGGCGGATTTGAGGACTATCTCGAGCATTTCACCCGCGCCGTCATCGCAGAGGCACTGGGTCTTGATGCACTTGATGTATTCGGGATAGAGAAGCATTTCGGAATGATATCCGAATACTTCAAGAAACTGTGCGGTGGCTTTCAGATCCTTTATCGCCTTGGAAACCTGAAGTCCGTAGCCTCTGTTGGAGATGAACGTGCCATAGCCCTCCTGAGACTCTTCATATTTCGGGAAAGGAACGACAGCGATGCGTTTTTCGCTGAAATCCACACCGTAGTTTATCAGCTTTTCGCTTGAATGAAGTCTTATCATCCACTGAACATTGAAGAGCGCCTGACCGTTTGCCAGTGCTTTTACGCTGTTAAGCTCGCCGATTCTGCCGTATGCGGGACTCTTGTAAACAGATGCGGCTTTGTCGATGATAGCACTTATAGAAGCTACATCGGTGTTGGATGGGCTTATGCTGACGTAGGCACCGCTTTCGTCTTTTGAAATGGTTTTGATTCCCGCGCCGTAGATGAAGCCGTACTGTGCAAGTATATTCGGATGTGCGGCATAGCCGAAGATATCTCCGCCATCAAAAGTAAGATGCTGGTCGCCGTTGGCGTCGGTCATGGCGGCTTCCATCAGAGTTATCATTGTGTCTATGGTCCATGTGCCGTCCCTGACGCTCTGATAGAGATCGATATTTGTTTTGCCTGCAGCTCTTGCGCGGTCATATATATCCATATCCACAAAAAGGGATACTATTGAATCATACATGATGAGATTGAACTTGCCCGAAAGAGAATGGATAACCTTTTTACCGTTGTAATCAAAGCTCATCGCTTCTATATATTCCTGATTCCACCAGCTGTGGCTGAGGTCTATATCGAGATTTGCGATGTTCATGCAGGATTCGCGAACGCCGTACCAAAGCTGCATAAGAAAATCATAGTTGCTTGTTCCGAGAGCGACATCGTTATTCAGAAGTCCGCTCGGGTCATCGGTCTTGGTGTCTCTTATCTTGCAGTTGTAAAGGCTTTCGACGACGGCGTTTCGGTTGATTATCGCTTCCGTTATCAGGTTGTCGCTGCCCGTTGCTTCTGCGTAGATTTCATAGTTGTCCCAGCCTCCGCTCCAGCCCTTGGAAACGGCAAAGTTGAAGGTTTTGCCGCCGAAGTTCACATCCATGAAATCCGGATGCTTCTCTTTGCCTGTCAGCTCCGCCGAGCCGCCGGGGACAGTGGTTCCGGATTCGGTTGCCGAGGTTGTCGTGCCGGCACTTTCGCCGGGAGAAGAAGACGTTGTCTTGCTTTCCGATGTGCTTTCCGTCGTCTGCTTTGTGCTGTCGGTTGTCACATCGGGGTCTTTTTGGTCCCCGCAAGCGGCAAGCAGAAGAGCAGCTGCAAGCATTGATACCGCGATAAGCAGGGATAGTGCTTTTTTCATAAAAATTCTCCTTGTTAAATTAGTTTAAACAGCGCTGTGTTACACTGCTTACACTTACATAAGTTATACCCGAAAGCGAAGGCAAAATCAATTGCTTTTATGCCAAAATTATTGTCTGCTTTTTTGGTGAAAAAAGAGAGAAAAAAGGCGAAATCCGATGGCGCGGAAATCATGCCATCATGGGGATTTTCGGCAATTTTCATATATTTGTTGCAAATGGATATATTTTGTAAGTCCCATGCGGTATTTTGCTGATGTGCGAATGGCAAAAAATGAAAGGAGAATAGCTTTATCTCTCACTTTTTTGCAATGAAAATCAAAGAAAAAAACACCATAACGAAACCTCGTCACTGCGCATCGCACAGTGACGGGGTTTCTGTTTTATACTTTTGTGTAATATATCAAAGACCGCGCTTGATATAGTGGGTATGGAGAACCTCATGAGCCGTATGGCTTCCGGGTGTGCCGAGGAACTCATCATAGAGCTTCTTGACGGCGGAATTTTCATGAGACTTGCGAAGGTCCATGTTTTTATCAGCTGTGTAGAGAATAGAAGCGCGTTTTGCCTTCAGGTCTACCTTAGCCTTTGTTTCGGCACTCTGAACAGGCTGACCGCCGCCGTTTACACAGCCGCCGGGACAAGCCATGATTTCAATGAAGTCAACCTTGAGCTCGCCTGATTTTACCTTGTTCAGCAGCTCAGCCGCATTCTTTGTGCCGCTGGCAACGGCAACGCGTACTTCCATATCGCCGAGCTTGTAGGCAGCTGTCTTGATGGGGGCTGTGCCGCGGACATCGTCGAAATCGAGCTTCTCAAGCTTCTTGCCGAGTATAACCTCTGCCGCCGTGCGGAGAGCAGCCTCCATAACGCCGCCTGTGGCACCGAAGATGGCACCGGCACCCGAACCGATATCAAAAGGCTTATCGAATGTGCCGTCGGGCATATTCTTATAGTCCACGCCTGCCTTCTTTATCATGCGGGCAAGCTCGCGGGTTGTGATAGCATAGTCGACATCAAAGATACCGTCGCCTGCCGCACTCTGACCGGGACGGCGAACCTCAAATTTCTTTGCCGTGCAGGGAATAGCGGAAACGAAAACGATATCTGCGGGATCGATGCCCATTTTCTTTGCATAGTATGTTTTGTACATAGCACCGAACATCTGCTGGGGAGACTTGCAGGTAGAGAGATTGTCGGTGAACTCAGGGAAGTAATGCTCGCAGAACTTGATCCAGCCGGGTGAGCAGGAGGTGATAAGAGGGAGCTTACCGCCGTTCTTTACTCTGTCAAGGAACTCTGTAGCTTCTTCCATGATGGTGAGGTCGGCTGTGAGGTTCATGTCATATACGCCGTCAAAGCCGAGAGCCTTGATAGCGGAAACCATCTTGCCCTCTGTATCAACGCCGGGCTCAAAGCCGAAGCATTCGCCGATAGTGGCTCGGATTGAGGGGGCTGTGCAGATAGCGACATGCTTTGTCGGGTCGCTGAGCGCATCCCAGACCTTTTCCGTATCGTCCTTCTCGTGAAGAGCGCCTACAGGGCAGGCAACTATACACTGACCGCAGGAAACACACGAGGTGGAAGCGAGCGGAAGCTCGAAAGCGGAAGCGATATGCGTATCGAAGCCGCGGTTATTTGCACTTATGACTCCGATACCCTGCATATTCTGGCAGGCGCCTACGCAACGGCGGCAGAGAATACATTTCTCATTGTCGCGAACGAGAAATGCCGTGCTCTCATCGTGAGTAGGCTCGGGATACTTGCCCTCAAAATGCTCCTCATCGTCTACACCGTAGTCGCGGCAGAGCTTCTGAAGCTCACAATCCTGACTGCGGATGCAGGAGAGACATTTTCTCTTATGAGTGGAAAGAACAAGCTCGAGGTTTGTCTTTCTGTTTTTCTGAATTTTGGGAGTGTTTGTGAATATCTCCATGCCATCGTTTGCGGGGGTTACGCATGCTGCCATGAGACCGCGCGCACCCTTTACTTCTACAAGGCAAAGACGGCAGGCGCCTATCTCGTTGATGCCCTTGAGATAGCAGAGCGTGGGGATATCAATATTTGCGGCGCGGGCGGCGTCGAGAATGGTTGAGCCCTTCGGAACGCTGTACTCATTGCCGTTTATTTTTACATTTATCATATCCATTGTATTAAGCTGCTCCTTTCTTATGCCTTATAGATTGCGCCGAACTTACAAGTTGCGATACAAGCACCGCACTTGATACATTTAGCCGTATCAATTGTATGAGGCTCTTTGACCGCACCGGAGATGGCGCTGACGGGACACTTTCTTGCGCAGGCTGTACAGCCGCGGCATTTGTCCGCATCAATCTTGTACTGGAGAAGGTTCTTGCATACGCCGGCAGGACACTTCTTATCCACAACATGAGCCATATACTCATCGCGGAAGTAGCGGAGTGTGGAAAGGACAGGGTTCGGTGCTGTCTGACCGAGACCGCAGAGAGATGCCGACTTTATGTATGCCGCGAGCTCTTCAAGATGCTCTATATCCTCGACCGTGCCGTTGCCTGCGGTAATCTTTTCAAGAGTTTCGAGCAGGCGCATTGTGCCTATACGGCAGGGAGCGCATTTACCGCATGATTCATCGACCGTGAACTCAAGGAAGAATTTCGCGATATCGACCATACATGTATCTTCGTCCATTACGATAAGACCGCCGGAGCCCATCATGGAGCCGATGGCGATGAGGTTATCGTAATCGATGGGAGTATCGATAAGGGAAGCGGGGATACAGCCGCCGGAGGGACCGCCTGTCTGAGCGGCTTTGAACTTCTTGCCGTGAGGAACACCGCCGCCGATTTCTTCTACGACTTCGCGCAGTGTTGTGCCCATCGGAATTTCAACAAGACCTGTATTTGTAATCTTGCCGCCGAGAGCGAATACCTTTGTACCCTTGGACTTCTCCGTGCCCATAGAGGCAAACCAGTCCGCGCCGTTGAGTATTATCTGGCAGATGTTTGCATATGTTTCAACATTATTTATTATAGTAGGCTTGCCGAAAAGACCCTTGACCGCCGGAAACGGAGGACGGGGGCGTGGCTCGCCGCGGTTGCCCTCGATCGAGGTGAGCAGAGCCGTTTCCTCACCGCATACAAACGCGCCTGCGCCAAGACGGAGAGTGATATCGAAATTGAAGCCTGTACCGAAAATATTTTCGCCGAGAACGCCCAGCTCTCTTGCCTGCTTTATCGCAACCTGGAGGCGGTGAACCGCGATGGGGTACTCTGCACGCACATAGATATAGCCCTCGTCAGCACCTATCGCATAGCCTGCGATAGCCATTGCTTCGAGAACGGCATGAGGGTCGCCCTCGAGAACGGAACGGTCCATGAATGCGCCGGGGTCGCCCTCATCGGCATTACATACGACATACTTCTTTACTTCGCCGCGATTTGCGCATGCAAATTTCCACTTTGTGCCTGTGGGGAAGCCGCCGCCGCCTCTGCCGCGCAGTCCGGAATCGGATATTGTCTTTATTACATCATCGGGGGACATCTCTGTCAGCACCTTTGCGAGAGCCTGATAGCCTTCACTGCCTATGTATTCATTGATGCATTCGGGATCGATGACACCGCAGTTACGCAGAGCGACGCGCTTCTGCTTGCCGTAGAAGGGAGTCTGGTCGAGAGCGAGGATTTCATCGCCCTTTACAGTCTCTTTGTAGAGATATTTCTTTACTACATTTCCGTTTACAAGATGCTCGGAAACTATCTCGGGGATTTCATTGGGGGTAACCATGCTGTAGAAGGTGCCTTCGGGATAAACTATCATTATCGGACCGAGAGCACAGAGACCGAAGCAGCCTGTTGTGACTACTTTGATTTCGTCTGCTATGTTGTTTGCTTCGAGCTCTGCTATGAGTGCGTCGCGTACCTTCATGGAAGAGGAGGAGGTACAGCCTGTGCCGCCGCATATGAGCACTGTCTTGCGGATGCCGTCTCCGGCGTCAACAAAGTGACCGTGCCCGTGTCTCATGGCAAGCTTGGGCGCCATTTCTTTTCTTATGGCGTTAAGTTGTTCTATTGTTATCATTTGCCGAAATTCCTTTCTTGTTTTACTTCCGCCCGCATAAAGCTTCATCGCGGAAAAACGATATTTTTGCGTTTTTATTTTTGATTACGCATCGTATTTTGCGAGAATGTCCGCTACATCCTTCGCGGTGATTCTGCCGTAAACGTCTCCGTTTACGGTCATGACGGGAGCAAGACCGCACGCGCCTATGCAGCGTGTAGCCTCAAAGGAATAAATACCGCTCTTTGAAATATCGCCGGGCTTTATGCCTGTGAGCTCGGCAACCTTATCGCAGATGGCACCAGAGCCCTTTACATAGCAAGCTGTGCCGAGGCATACGCCGATGGCAACCTTACCCTTGGGATTGAGTGCGAACTGAGAATAAAAGGAAACAACGCCGTATACCTCGGAAAGAGATACTCCGAGACCCTCGGCGATGATTTTCTGGACCTCTATCGGAAGATAACCGTAGATTTCCTGAGCACCCTGAAGAACCGGCATGAGATTGCCCTGTACATTTTTGTACTGCGCGATCAGCTCGCGAAGAGCAACTTCCTGCTCGGCTGTTCCGGTAAATTCTACCGTAGTCAGTTTCTTTTTCATGTTTTTGACAGTCCTCCTGAAAATATTGATTTGCGGATGCGCTCCGAAAGAGTGCATACCCGTCTCTTCGCACAGAGCGGGTTTGCATCGGATTTACAGCCGCTTCGCTTGTGCACCGATATATTACACACTATATATCTCGATATATTATACACTACATAATCAAAAAAATCCATAGATTTTGCGAAAAAAACGGATAAAATTTCAAGAAAATTCGCTATTTTTCGGGTAAAAAGTTAAAAAAAGGCGGTTAGTTTTTGCTAACCGCCGATACATTGATTTGTATGTTTGTATAAATTCCGATTTGCGGATTTATACGTTTGTATTATTTGGTCACGAGATGGAAGGCAAAGCCCGCGATCTCGTCCCTGAAGTATACCACAGTGAGGTTTCCCTTGTCGTCATACTTCGCAGTGGATTCGTCAAATTCGATTCCCATGCTCTCGAGATACGCCTTTGCTCTGTCGGGGAAGTTGCAGGCTATGGCGATATGTCCGTTTGTGCCGCGGAACATCGTTTTCATGACCTCAAATTCCGTGCCCGCAAAGATTGAGCTTCTGCCCTCATTCGGAGCTACCATGAAGAGCTTGCAGAGCGTTTCCGCTGTTTTTCGAGCCGTCTCTTCGTTCTCGGAATTGATTCCGATGTGCTTTATCGAGAAGCCGTGCATGAGGGCTACAGCCTCGCGCGTGAGACGCTCTATCTCGTCAAATTTTCCTGCCTTGATAAGCGCATCCTTGACCATGAAACTGCCGCCGCATGCAACTATCTTCGGGAATTTCAGATATGTGAGGATATTTGCGGCGTCGATGCCGCCCGTGGGCATGAATTTCAGCTTGCTGTACGGTGCGGAAACAGCCTTGAGCACAGCGAGGCCGCCGGAAGCTTCGGCAGGGAAGAACTTGACCACATCAAGTCCCAGCTCCATAGCCTGCTCCATTTCGCCGCAGGTAGAACAGCCGGGAACTACGGGATAACCTTTTGCAATGCAGTGCTTTACGACTCTCGGATTGAATCCGGGGCTGACGATGAATTTGGCACCTGCCCTGACGGCGCTGTCTGCCTGCTCGGGTGTGAGAACCGTGCCCGCGCCGATGAGCATATCGGGATAAGCCTTTGCCATGCGTGCGATGGCTTCTGCCGCAGCATCTGTACGGAAGGTAATTTCCGCGAGCGGAAGTCCGCCTGCGATGAGCGCCTTTGCCAGAGGCTCGGCATCATCGGCATTTTCTATTTTTACTACGGGAACTATGCCGAAAAGCCCTACTTTTTTCAAGATATCATTCATTTTGAATCATCCTCCGAATGAATTTATTTACATTCTCTAATGTATCACAGAAACGGCGTTTTGTCAATGCTTCGGCTGATTTTCGCATAGGTTTGCCGCTGTTTCTTTTTGCTGCTTCAAGGCGCGGATATAATGCAAAAGGGAAGCACGCGCTTCCCTTTGTCTTATCTGTTATTCCGTTCTGAGCGCGACCACAGGGTCTTTCTTTGCCGCACTGCGCGATGGGATAATTCCCGAGATGAGCGTCAGCAGCATGCTGATGCATACGAGTATCACCGCCGCGCCTATCGGCAGATATGCATTTAGATTTCCTATTCCCGTGAGCGAATGGAGTATCAGATTTATCGGTATGCAGAGCAGATACGTGAAGAGCACACCGAACATACCGGAGGTAAATCCGATTATCATCGTTTCCGCATTGAACATGCCGGAGACATTCTTCTTTGAAGCGCCGATGGCACGGAGAATACCTATCTCTTTTGTTCTCTCCTGAACAGATATCAGCGTTATGACGCCTATCATTATCGAAGATACGATGAGCGATACCGAAACGAATGCTATCAGCACGTATGTTATGGCGTTGATTATCGTCGTGACGGAGGACATCATAAGCCCTACATAATCCGTATATGTTATCTTGCCCGCCTCATCCTTTCCCGCATTGTAATCGTCTATGGAGTCTTCGAGTGCCTCCTTGTCGGCAAAGGTGGAGGCATAGAGATTTATCCTCGAAGGAACCTCTATATCGACATAACCGAGCCTGTGCATTACCTCGTCATACGATAAATCGGAAAACTCGGTTACAAGCCCGTAGTATTCCGCGCACTGCTCATCGCTGTAGCCTGAGAGAGAGGCAGTCATTGCCGCGGAGAGCTGTTCCGTAGTCATGGCGGCGAGCTTTGCTTTCGCCTGCTCGGCATAGCTTGCTTTGACCTGCTCTGTTATTGCCTCGGTGAAGAGTGCCGTCAGCTTTTCTTTGCCCATCTCATCAAGATATGAGGCAATCTCCTCCTCGCTCATACCGGTTTCCTGCGCCATTGCCGTCGTCATCTGCGCGCAAATCTGCTCATATGTCACAGATGAGAGTATCTGCTTTACAGAGGCATCGAGCACCTCTGCCGGCGGGATGCACTGTATTTTAATAAAGGAAGAAGCCTTGCCGGCACCATCAAGCCCTGCGATGTATGTTCTGAACTTCTCCGCCTTTTCGCTTACTGTGAGGCTTGCGGCGCTCTCCTCAAAGGGAAGCCCCGAGAGGATACTCTTTTCGGGAGAGGCAATCTGAGCCTTCACCGCATCGGACTCTGCCATGCGGGCGATGATATATTCGGTGAGAGCACGGGTATAGCCTACGCTTCCCGTGAGCATGGGCGAGAGCGCGTCCTCCTTGGGACGGATAATGCCGACGACTTTGAGGTCGATGCCGTTATCATAGAGATAGCGCATTCCGGCATCGGTATCGCGCATATCGGTATAGAGCCCCGTGCTCTGGTTTTTCACATAGCAATCGGATGATAAAACCGTGCGGAAGGTCATACCGCAGATATCCTCATATGTCCACTTTTTCGTTTCCACGGGAATCTCGGTCTTATTTGCCGCCGCTTCGAGAATCTTGTTTATATCTTCCTCGGATTTCAGCCCGAGAGAATAGAGCGTGATATCGTCTATTTCGTTGTTTTTATCGACGACGAGAACTATCTGGTCATAGCTTGCCGGCCACGAGCCGTATATCACATCATACTGCTTTTCGAGGAGCGAGCCGACCTGACTTCCGTTGTCGCCGCCGAGCAGCTCCTGCCACATTCCGAATGAAGAGGTGCCCGATGTGAGCGATGAAAAGATGCCTGTATTCCCCGATGATGAGCTGCCGCTCATCATAGAGCTGCCGAAGAATTTCGCCATCAGCTTTTTCATAAGAGCCTCGGAATCGGAGCGGATTATCTTGCCGTCCACATTTTCGGTATACACGAGCATATCGAAATCATAGCTGTACTGAACTCCGCTGAGCGTTTTTCCGAGTCCTGTTTCCTTATCGAGGCGTGAGCGCTCGATATATTTGCGAAAATCCCGGAGATCGTTTTCGCGCTGACCGACATTGCTTATGGCATTCACAAATTCATAGAGTGAGGGCTTCTGATATACGCCGTCCTTTTCGTGCTCCGAGGAGTTTGAAACGGGCGACATAAAAGCTTTCATCAGCTCGCCGAAATCCGTGTGCTGAGCTTCTATCGTGAGTGGGTAGGAGGAGAGCGTTTCCTCCTGAACTATGCTTATATAGCTTGTCATGCCCTGCGAGACCGAAAAAATCAGCGCTATGCCGATTATGCCGATGCTTCCCGCAAAGGAGGTGAGTACCGTCCTGCCTTTTTTCGTGAAAAGATTTTTCAGGGAGAGCATGAATGAGGTTCCAAAGGACATGGAGGGCTTCTTTTTGCGCTTTTTGCCGCCCGACTGTATGCGCTCGGCTTCGTCTGCCGTCGCTTCGGCTTTTATCTCGGCTTCGGAGAGCGGTGCGCTGTCGCCCGTGATCCTGCCGTCGAGCATGCGGACTATTCTCGTGGAGTATTTTGCGGCAAGCTCGGGATTGTGCGTCACCATTATCACGAGACGGTTTTCCGCTACCTTTTTAAGTATATCCATGACCTGCAGGCTTGTTTCCGTATCGAGCGCACCGGTAGGCTCGTCTGCGAGAATGATGTCGGGATTATTTACCAGCGCACGGGCGATAGCAACTCTCTGCATCTGACCGCCCGACATTTCCGTCGGCTTCTTGCGCAGCTGCGTTCCGAGCCCCACATCCTCAAGAGCTTTTATCGCGCGGGCTTTTCTCTCTGCCTTCGGTATTCCCGAGAGCGTGAGCGAAAGCTCGACGTTCTGCAATACTGTCTGATGCGGAATGAGGTTATAGCTCTGGAAAACAAAGCCTATCGAATGATTTCTGTACGCATCCCAGTCGCGGTCGCGGAAATCCTTTGTGGATCTGCCGTTTATCACGAGATCACCCTCTGTATATTTGTCAAGTCCGCCGATGATATTGAGCAGGGTAGTCTTACCGCAGCCGGACGGACCGAGGATGGAAACAAATTCGTTTCTGCGGAAGCGCAGGTCGATGCCGCGCAGGGCGTTCACCGTCATATCGCCCGCCGCATAATTCTTTACTATGCCTTTAAGCTCCAACATTTGAATATATCTGCCTCCTTCGGGCATTATTTTTAATTCTGTCATGATAATTATACTTTTTCGTAAAAAATAAGTCAATGAACCCTTTTTAAATTTTTTGTATCTAAAATATGTCCGTAATATCACCCGTGCCTTTTTGCATATAATATCACGAGGTGATAAAGTATGGAAAGAGTAAGCGTAAACGATATGCGCGATAAAGAGGTGATAAATATATGCGACGGTAAACGCCTCGGGTATATTTACGATGTTGAGATAAATGTTGTCACGGGGTGTGTCGTTTCGATAGTTGTGCTTTTTGACTGCCGCATATTCGGCTTCGGAAAATGCGAGGAGCTTGTAATCCCGTGGGACAGGATATCATGCTTCGGTGCGGATGCGGTGCTTGTGAATGTCGGCGTGGATATATACGAGCGCCTCGGGTGCAACGGCAAGGGCGGAAAAAACGGAAAATAGGAGCAAAAAGGCATCCGACATGCTTGAATTGTAAATTTTTTGTGAACAAAACACTTTTTTCTTGCAAATATATAATAGGTGTGATAAAATAAATCGGATTTGCGGGAAGCCCTGCGAATACTAAAATTTTTATAAAATTCTCACATCCGGCAGGCGGCGTGCTTCGGTTCCGCATTATTGCGGTTGGCGCGCGTGGGCACGGGTGGCGGAAGAAACCAAAAGGAGTTTTAAAATGGCAGTTATCACACTCAAACAGTTGCTTGAAGCGGGCGTTCATTTCGGACACCCCAAGAGAAGATGGAATCCTAAGATGGCAGAGTACATCTTCACGCAGAGAAACGACACTTACATTCTCGACCTTTCCAAGACAATAGTAAAGGTTGAGGAGGCTTATGCTTTCGTTCGTGACCTTGCAGCAGAGGGCGGCACGGTTCTCTTCGTAGGTACGAAGAAGCAGGCAGCCGAAGCTATCAAAGAAGAGGCAGAGCGCTGCGGCATGTACTATGTAAATGTCCGTTGGCTCGGCGGTATGCTCACAAACTACAACACAATCAAGAAGAGCATTGCCCGTCTCGAAAGCCTTGAGAAGATGCAGGAGGACGGCACCTTCAATCTGCTTCCCAAGAAGGAAGTTGCAAACCTTATGAAGGAAATGACAGCCCTCGAGAAGAACCTCGGCGGTATCAAGACAATGCCCGGTCTCCCCTCCGCTATTTTCGTAGTTGACACAAGAAAAGAGCACAACGCTATTCTCGAAGCAAAGAAGCTCGGTATTCCGGTTATCGCTATAGTTGATACAAACTGCGATCCCGACGATGCGGATTACATCATCCCCGGAAACGATGACGCTATCCGTTCCATCAGACTTATTTCCTCTGTTCTTTGCGACGCTGTTATCGAAGGCAAGCAGGGCGAGGATGCAGCTTCCAAGACTGAAGAGACAGCAGAGGAAGCTACAGAAGCCGCTGCTGAGTAATTTCGGCAGAAAGCAACAATTCAGTATAAAAACAGGAGGATAATAATATGGCAAATATTTCCGCACAGATGGTCGGCGACCTCAAAAAGAAAACAGGTGCAGGTCTTATGGACTGCAAAAAGGCTCTCGTAGAGACAAACGGCGATGTTGACGCCGCTATAAAGCTTCTCCGCGAAAAGGGTCTTTCCGTTGCCGCAAAGAAAGCAGACAGAATCGCCGCAGAGGGCGTTGTCGATATAATGAAAGAGGGCAATGTTACAGCTATGGTCGAGGTTAACTCCGAGACAGACTTTGTTGCCAAGAATGCTACATTCGGCGAGTTTGTAAAGGGCATTCTCCGCACAATCATCGCTTTTAAGCCCGCTACGGTAGAGGAGCTCTTCACACTTAAATTTGACGGCACCGACTTCACAGTCGAGGAGACTCTCAAGGATAAAATTTATACTATCGGCGAGAACATCTCTATCAGACGCTTTGTTATCGTTGAGGGTATCACAAGCACATATATCCACGGTGCTGGCGTTACAGGCGTTATCATCAAGTTTGAGGCTGACGATGCCGCTGTAAACAACCCCGGCTTTGCCGCTTTCGCAAAGAATATCGCTCTCCAGCTCGGTGCTTATGCAACGCCTTATCTTGATCCCGCTTCCGTTCCCGCAAGCGTTATCGCAGAGGAAACGGCTATCATCAAGGAGCAGATAAAGAACGATCCCAAGAACGCTTCCAAGCCCGATGCTATCATCGAAAAGATGGCAGCAGGTAAGCTCGGCAAGTTCTATGAGCAGAACTGCCTCACGGAGCAGACATATGTAAAGGATGAGTCTCTCACGGTAAGCAAGTATGTTGCCGCTTGTGCGAAGGAATTCGGCGGAAGCATCAGAATTGCCGGCTTTGAGCGTTTCGAGCGCGGCGAAGGCATCCAGAAGCGCGAGGATAACCTCGGCGATGAAGTTGCCAAGATGATAGGCAAGAAATAATTTGCATTTTTGCAAGATTATGTATAAAGGGCGGCTTTTGCCGCCCTTGTTTTTTTTGTGGGTGTGGGAGGGAGTACTTTGGCGTAAAAGTGGTAAAAGGGGGTTCGGTCTGTTCTGACTTAATCTATAACTACCTTGTTTCTATGCCCATCATGTCATGCTCGCATAGTCGGAGTTTAGGCTATAGTGAAAATGTATCAAAAGCTGCACGTGGCACACCCACCCCGTCGAATCTGCTCGCTTTTTGCGGGATACTTTGTTCGCACGCGCGGTATGCCTGATAATGCGCGGAGAGATAGACAAAAGTTTTTTGATTTGCTGTATATAGGTATTTACTTACCGCGCATTACTTCCTGCGGCTAACTCGGCGGGGTGCGAGGTGGTTTGCAAAGGAGGGCGAGAAGCCTTCCTTTGATGACTTTTACCGCGCTTTTGGTCACTCAAAAGCGCGATCGTTTCCCCATAGGGAATAAAGTATCTCACAATGTCAAAAAAGCTCATATATAATATAATGTAAGTGCGGATAATCCCGCACTTATTTTTATATTGGAGTGATGAGATGAAAGATAAGAAAATAGCCGTCATGGGAGCGACGGGTGCTGTCGGGTGCGAAATGCTCCGCGTGCTGAATGAATACGGTGTGCCGTGCGAAAATATTCTGCCGCTTGCAAGCGGCAGAAGCGAAGGCAGGAAACTGCTATATGGCACTGCCGAAGTGACTGTGCGCAAATGCACGGAGGAGAGCTTTAATGGCGTCGACATTGTTCTCGGGGCGACGGATGCAGATACTGCGAGGCGGTTTGCACCGTCGATAAGGGTGAGCGGAGCGGTATTCATAGATAATTCCAGTGCATTCCGCATGCGCGATGATGTACCGCTTGTCATTCCCGAGATAAACGGAGATGATGCCATGCGACACAGCGGCATAATATCAAATCCGAACTGCTCTACGATAATAACGCTGATGGCGGTTTATCCTCTGCACAGACTTTCTCAGATCGAGCGCATGGTGGTCTCCACATATCAGGCAGTCAGCGGCGCGGGGCGCGACGGCATGGAGGAGCTTATCGCGCAGAATAAGGCGACAGCCGATGGCAGGGAGGCGGAAAATCGCGTCTTTGCGCATAGGATAGCGGAAAATCTTATCCCGAAGATAGGTTCGCTTGCAGATGATAACTACACGAGCGAGGAGATGAAAATGCAGAATGAGGGCCGCAAAATCCTGCACAGCCCGTCGCTTGCCGTGACCTGCACCTGCGTTCGTGTGCCTGTCATGCGTTCACATTCCATTTCAGCGGCGGTCTATACGAGAGAAAGCATATCCGTTTCCGCGGCGAAAAAGGCGATAGGAGATTTTGCGGGCGATATACTCTATGACGTGCCCGAGGCGGAGATTTATCCAATGCCTATTGTCGCCGAGGGCAAAAACGAGGTTTATGTGGGCAGAGTGCGCCGTGCGCTCGACAGTCCGCGCGGTATTTCTCTCTGGTGCTCGGGTGATCAGATACGCAAGGGTGCGGCGGCAAATGCTGTTCAGATAGCGGAATATATCTGCCGGAAATAAAACTTTTTTGTAAACAAAGCGTGGGTGTATTGACTTCATGCCTCCCGTTAATTATAATTATTACGGAAGTATTATCCGTAAACCGCCGCTTTGCAACCGAAAAGTGCGTAATGCGCCGGCGGGTTGCTTGATGTTTTCCTTTTAACCGATTATAATGAAACCATCAAAAACAAACAACGGAGGCGATTATTATGTTGAATGAAAATCTCGCAAGGGTCAGAAAAGAGCGTGGACTGACGCAGGAAGCACTGGCTGTGAAGCTGAATGTCGTGCGGCAGACGATATCAAAATGGGAAAAGGGAACCGCTGTTCCCGATGCGGACACCCTGTGCAAAGTCGCGGACGAACTTGAGGTGCCTGTTTCCGAACTTCTCGGAAACTCCCTTCAGGGCGAAAAATCGGATGCTACGACTATCGCCACTTCGCTTGCGCAAATCAACGAACAGCTCGCGATAAGAAATCGCCGCACGGCGACGATATGGAAAGCGGCATGCATTGCCGTGCTCGTTCTTGCCGCGCTTGCGGTGGGGATATTCTGCTTTGTCGGCAGAGAAGATAAGCTTCGGATTCCCGAAAATGTAGAGGTATCAAATGTCACATTCAGCACGAAAAACGGCAATCTGATATGCATATTTGTGCCGAGCGTGGGAAGCTCCGATATCGATTATGAAGTGACTTACTACAGCCTCAACGGCTCTTTTCCGAGTGAAACCGTCACCGCAAAGTACGAAAGCGGAATCTGCACGGCAACTATTGAAGAAAGCAGAATGAAAAAGCAGATGTCATACGGCGTGATTTTGAATATCAGGTATAAAAATGAGACGAGAACAGTGTCGCTCTCCGAATATTTTGTCTATAATAATATTAGCAAGTGGGGAATCCGCAGAGAGTGACGCGCGAAAACGAACTTTTTTGTAAACAAAGCGCGGGTGTATTGACTTCATGCGGTTTGTCAATTATAATTATAGAGAAAAGAAAAAAGAAAAGGGAAATTCAGGTATGAAAAAGCTACTTTGTCTTGCAGCATCACTCGTTTTTATATTTGCTCTCGCGTCATGCTCCGCGGGTGTCTCTGTGCCGTATCGCATGGTACAGCTGGCAAACAGATACAGTGAAATATTTGACTTAGAGAGCGGTATCGCGGCTTTTCGCGAGAAGCTCACATACCCCGATTTTGAATATGAGCTTTACTGCGAGACAGCGAAGAGCGGCAAGCTGACGACATACAATATATCTGAGAAAACGGACGGCTACACGATGAGCGCCTGCGACGGCACTGTGGTCATGGAGAGGGGCGGAAAGAAATACTTCCTGCTCATAATCAGCGGAACATATTCGGGCTTTGCCGATGAATATGCCGATTTCGCTCATCCGCTCGATGCCGGAAGCCACTATCAGGTAAGCTCAAAGAAGAGAGCCGAGGGCGGCTATGAGGTTGTCTACAAGGCGGAGATAACTCCGCAGATGGCGGGCGAGCTATCCGAATACGGTGTAGTGCTCGGTGAATATATTTTCTCCCACCTTGCAGTGGATGAAAAATACCGCGCTCTATCGATAGAATATTCGACAGGGAAGAGCGAGGGCGAACGCAAGCTGCTTACCCGTACCTTTGAATATTACGACGATGCGCGCGAGAGCTTTGAAAATATGCCGAAAAATCGCGATGCCAAAGTGAAAATCGTATATACCGGAGGCAGAACAGCGGAATTTGCAGTCCCCGAGGGATATCATATCGGCTTTTATATGCCCGATGTGACATATGAATTTTATACCGACGAGGACTTCAAGGTGCCTTTTGATGCTGACAACACGGCGATTTCAGGTGAAATCACACTCTATGCCAAGGCTATCGGAAAAAAAGCCTGAAAAAAGATAAAAAAATCTCAAAAATGTATTGACATATTTAGATTATTATGCTATAATAACATCTGTCGCCGAGAGATAAACGGCGATGGAAAATGCTGGTGTGGCTCAATGGCAGAGCAGCTGATTTGTAATCAGCAGGTTGATGGTTCGACTCCGTTCACCAGCTCCATACGGGAGCGTTCCCGAGCGGCCAAAGGGGGCAGACTGTAAATCTGTTGTCACTGACTTCGGTGGTCCGAATCCACCCGCTCCCACCAAAACACCTGCGCAACAGCGCGGGTGTTTTACTTTTCACTTATTCACTATTCCGTTTCTCGCCTATAAAAAATAAGTCCCGCCATGCGGGATTTTTTACGTAATTAAATTCGCGCTTGCACTTGCAAATCGAGTGACTGTATGATACAATAAGGTCAAGAGGAGGCGAATTTATGGATCTTGTATTGATTTTCGGCGCGGGAGCCGTCGGCAAGATGACAGTGGGGCAGGAGCTGATGAAAATATCGGATTTTCGCCTTTTTCATAATCATATGATGATAGAGGAGCCGGTGATAGAGATATTCGGCGAGTATAATCCGAGGGCTGTCGCCGAACTGCGCGAGGTTATTTTCAGGGAATATATGAAAACCTCGCACCGCGGAATGATATTTACTTTCATGTGGGCTTTTGATATGCAGTCGGATTGGGACTACACGGCAAGCATTGCCGCGAAATTTGAGGCTACGGGCGGCAGAGTATACTATGTTGAGCTGGTAGCCGATACAGCCGTGAGAATCGAACGCAACAAAACGGAAAATCGCCTTCGGAATAAGGCTTCAAAGCGCGATACGGCGGTTTCCGAAGCGCGGATGCTCCGCGAGGATGCGAAGTATCGTCTCGTCAGCCTGCCCGGCGAGCTTCCTTTTGAAAACTATCTGAGGCTTGACAATACTAATCTTGCTCCCGCAGAGGCGGCGGAGATAATAAAAAAGCATTTTGACCTTTAAATAAATTTACGGAGGAGAGGAAATTTTTATTATGAAAAAAACAGTCATAAAGCGGCTTCTTCTTGCCGCCGTGATATTTATCTGCGCTTTTCTTGCCTCGTGCGGCATGAAAGACCCGTATCATATTCATGCTTTCGGCGACTGGCGAATAATGAGCGAGGCTACCTGCACGAAAAACGGCTTACGTGAGCGGGTTTGCAAATGCGGCGAGAAGGAGACAGAGATTATAGAGGCGACAGGGCATAACTTCGGTGACTGGACAACGGTAAGGAAAGCGACCTGCACCGATGACGGCTTAAATGAAAGAATATGCCACTGCGGCGAGAAGGAAACGCGGATTATCAAAGCGACCGGACATGATTTCAGCGATTGGACGCATGTGAAAAAGGTTAGCTGCACAGATGACGGAGAAGACGAAAGAGTCTGCTCCTGCGGCGAGAAAGAGACGCGCGTGATAAAAGCGGAAGGACACAAAAAGGTGACCGACAAGGCTGTAGCGGCATCATGTGCCGCCGCAGGCAAGACGGAGGGAAGCCACTGCTCGGTATGCGGCGAAGTTTTCACTGCGCAGCAGATTATTCCCGCGCTCAAGCACAAATGGCAGGAGGCAACCTGCGCTTCTCCGAAGAAGTGCACGGTTTGCGGCAAAACGGACGGCGAGGCTCTGCCTCACACCATGGAAAACGGCAAGTGCAAGGTCTGCGGTTATCATTACAAAGCGGTCATCTATGACGGAAATGCCGTCAGAATTATATACAAAAAGGCAAAGAAAATCGGAAGCGACGGTACCCGCCTTGAACTTTTCTTCGATGTCGAAAATAAAACAAGCAAAACCATGATGCTTCAGGCTGATGCCATATCGCTGAATGGCTATTGCTTCAGTAATATAAGCATGAGCTATAATATTATTTCACGTACCGTCGGAGAAATCAGCCTCTATATAAATGAATTCGACTCGTCGCTGGTCGATGCCGACAAGATAGAGTATGTTGGCGGTCAGTTCAAAGTACTTGACGACGCTACCATGACTGTTTATGACACGGCAATCTGTACAAATGTCAGAGTTGATAAGCTCGGCACGGGCGGTATTCCCGCAAATTTCAACGAGAAAAATAAGCTGTTTGAGGATTCAAACTGCACGATATATTATCATCTCTTAAAGAAAAGCTCAGCTTCACCAAGTCAGGCAAATCTTTATCTGTACTTCAAGAACAAGACAAACGGGATACTGACGGTTCAGGCGGAAGCCCTCGCCATCAACGGCATCGGCTTCTATCAGCTTATCGCGAGCGATGCGGTACTTCCGATGTCTATAGGCACGGTAAATATCAATATCGGCGATTTTGATTTCAAAAAAGTAAATATAAACGCAATCGAAAAGCTCGGCGGACAGCTTGATATAATACAGAATGCCTTCAGGTCATATAAAGTGATATTCGCAAATTCGGACAAGCTTGAATGAGTTGCGGCTACGGGCTTGACTTTTTGCAATTATATTTGCGGCAAATGCAGACTAAAATGCGGTAAATCCGAAATCGGATTTACCGCATTTTAAAATTTCATTTTAAAGCAGGGGAGCCACTACCTTCGGAAAATCGCGGTAGTCATCTATCTTGAGAAAGCCGAAATCGGATTTATATACCGATTCGTCATTGCCGCCGAGTCCGTAGTCGTCACCTACAAAAATCACCTCGTCATGCGCTATGCCGCGCTCCTTGCAGTATTTTGCGAGTGCATAATACTTATTATACGGAGCGGGAGCCATATCAAATGAAGAAGAACCGCCGACAAATACATTGTAGTCGGAGAATACTTTGCAAACCTCATCGTATATTGCGCGGCGACGGCTTCTGTCCGGGTCAAAGGCGAGCTTGTCCTCTATCTTTGCCTTTGTGCCGAGTATTGCGAAGGTTACGCAACCCGATGCGTGAAATTCGACGCTGTCGCCTGCATATTCGGTAAAGCCGTGCTCTTTGCGAAGCATAGCCACGCGCTTTTCGCATGACTCTCTGTCGCAGGGCATAACATTGTCCTCTTTTGTCTCCAGATCACCTGTCGCGGCGTTGTATTCGGCATATTGCATGCCGTAGTTTCCGATTATATCTATCGGAAATCTGCCCATCTGCTCAAATATACGGCGACAGTTTCCGGCGCCTACCATGAGCAACTTGTATTTTTTGCCAAGTGCTTCGAGTGCCTTTCTGTTTTCCTCGCAGAGAGGCGTTTTGTGGCAGGTCAATGTGCCGTCAAGATCAAATGCAAGAAGCTTTATCATTTTTAATTTTCCCCCATATTGTAAGTTTGTAAAATCAATCAAGCTTTACTCCGATAAGCTGTGCCAGAGCGGAAATATCCTCGCTGGAGCCGTTTTCGGAAATGTATTTTTCAAATTCTTCTTTGAGTGTTTTCATATAATCATCGGATATGCCGAATATCGCCTTATCGCCTCTTGCCACAGCGTCCTTTGCGGCTGTCGGCATGACCTTGGAATCGGAATAAATCTTCAGCATTTCCTGCTCGTCACGGTCATTCTCTGTTGCGATGGATACGATGCTTACTATGGAATCCGTTTCTTTTTTGTATTCCTTGTCGGAAACGGCAGAGTCACTTTTTGCCTGTCCCATTATGCGGTAAACATCTGCCATGAGCATCGTACTGCCGCGGACATTCCTGTGGCTCTCGGGGACGGCTTCCGCAAGAATTGCCATCGCATCGGCGACGGCTTCGGAAGAATCCGGATTTATGTTTTCAAACATTGCTCTGACGTCGGTTTGATAGAAATCTATCTCTTTGCCGGAAATAAGAGTAACAACATCTGCAGTATCGCGGACATCGCGTATTATATCGGCAAATCTGTTCAGATCGGCGCATACCGTATCAGGCTTTGTTTCTGCAAATGCTTTTGCGATTGTTCTGATGAAGTTGTTTATTTTGACTTTCTGCTCGGAATATTCACCGCTTGTGTCGAGCAGGAGCTTTATCGTGATGTAATCTTATCGTTATGCACCGCTTCGGACATACCAAGGAGAATATATGCGACAGAGCTTTTATATGCCAGAGAATGATTAAGCTCGCCCGCAATATCGCGTAGTTTCTGAATATCCTCATCGGAAAAAGCTTCAAAGCTGAGATTATCTATGCTTTTGTTAACATCCTGAGCAATCTCCGAAAGGAGGTCTTTCAGCGGCTTGAAGGTATCGAGAAAAGCATCGGCAGCTATCGGAAAATCGTGGTAAACATTATCTTTTTCACCGCATATCTTATAGCTTGTAAGTCCGCGGAAAGCAAAATTCGTAATACTGTTTATAAACCGGAAAGATGAAGACTCTGCCGATACAAACCTGTGAACCTTTTTTGCCGCCTGCACCGTATCTTCCGAAATGTCATATTTTCCGCTTTCGATATCGGCAATGACGGCGTCTGTCATGTTATCTGCCGTCATTACATAGCCCGAGACGGGCATCCATACGGTAAAGCTTATGAGGATTGCCGTAAAGCCGCCGATAATCATTGATGCGGCGCGGCTTCCGGGCTTTGTCTGACATTCGCCGAGCTTCATTTTCTTTGTCAGCGCTATGGCGATTATTTTGTAGATTATGTAGAAAACTATGCCTGTAAGAATCCATATGAGCAGAAAAGCGGCAGGAGAAACTATAGCTGAGGCAATGGGAGATGAATTTGAGACGAGCTCTTTTATCTGCGCATTCTCAACATCGTTTTTGCCTATTTCTGCGATGAACGGCAGATTTGCAAATGCTTTTGCAAGCGGGGCAGAGCACGCTTTTGTGATAAAAAATGCCGCTACAGCCGAAAGAATATGCGATGCCGCACGGATACCTTGAAGAATAAGAGGTCTTTTCCATGCGAGGAGCAATTCTGTTCCGATAAGCAATGCGGTAATTAAGAAAAATATAGCCCAAGTCATAAATGTAACTTCCTTAACAATATATTCAATATTTAGATAATAGCATTTTTCTTCTGTTTTGTCAATAAAAACAGAGCAATAAAGCCGCAACACAATGAAAAATAAAATCGGTAACATTTTTGTTTATTTTCAAAAAATATATTGACTTTTTGCCAAAAACATGGTATCATGATAAAGCGCTGTGAAACGGCAGGTTCTTTTTGCGTCTGACAGCCGCGAGCCCGTTTTCAATCCGAGGAAACAGCTGAATAAAACCCGTTTTCAATACGGAGGGATATCGAAGCGGTCATAACGGGTGAGCGCAGAAAAAACGATATGATATATCGTTTTTGCAAGCGTGTAACGAAAATAAGGAGTATCGGAAGTGAGGTTTACCGCACGCGCGATGCGACTATATTTTCGGAAGGGCAGGAGCCGAAGTTATGACGATTTCAATATTTCAATCCGAGGAAACAGCTGAATAAAACCCGTTTTCAATACGGAGGGATATCGAAGCGGTCATAACGAGGCGGTCTTGAAAACCGTTTGGGGGCAACCCCGCGTGGGTTCGAATCCCACTCCCTCCGCCATATATATTTTTTAATTCGGAGAAGTACTCAAGTTGGCCGAAGAGGCGCCCCTGCTAAGGGTGTAGGTCGGATTTAACCCGGCGCGAGAGTTCAAATCTCTCCTTCTCCGCCAAAAGAAAAGTCGCCAAAGGCGACTTTTCTTTTTACTTTTTCACTTTCACCTATCCTATTTCTCCGCATTTTAACCATGTTCCGTAGTCAAAATGTAGTCACTGAAAAGCGATGACAGCAAGACTGTATTTTCGCTTGTGTTTTCTTCTTTACTTGACTTTTCGGGAATTTGCGGTTATACTGATATTACAAAAAGGGTTTACTTGCGAGGGAGCTATGGAAGGAATTTTCAAAAGGCGCATTAAGGAATATATATGGGCGGGTATTTTGGCTTTTATCGGCGCATCGCTCGGAGTTTTTCCCAGACAGAGAATCTCTCGTGCGAAGTTTCGGTAAAAGCACCGCGATGCTTTCCGATGTTACGGAAAATTTCAAATTAAATCAATAACATAAGCAAAAAGGCATGGAATCCGAGGATTCCATGCCTTTTTATCATTACTTTATATTACCGAAAAAATCAGTCCTGGAGAGCCGCCTGAGCTGCTGCAAGTCTTGCTATCGGCACGCGGAAGGGCGAGCAGGATACATAGTCAAGACCGATCTTGTGGCAGAACTCAACGGAGGAAGGATCGCCGCCGTGCTCACCGCATATACCGCAGGAGAGGTCGGGACGAACACTGCGTCCGAGTTCAACAGCCATCTTCATGAGCTTACCTACGCCGATCTGGTCGAGCTTAGCGAAAGGATCATTCTCATAAATCTTGGAATCATAGTAAGAACCGAGGAACTTACCTGCGTCATCACGGCTGAAGCCGAATGTCATCTGGGTAAGGTCGTTTGTACCGAAGCAGAAGAATTCAGCTTCCTTGGCTATCTCATCAGCTGTGAGAGCGGCACGGGGAATTTCGATCATTGTACCTACTTCGTACTTGAGGTCGCTGCCTGCTGCCTTGATTTCCTCATCGGCGGCATCTACTACAAATTTCTTTACATACTTAAGCTCTTTTACATCGCCTATGAGAGGAATCATGATCTCGGGAACAACATTCCAATCGGGATGATTCTTCTTAACTGCGATAGCCGCACGGATAACGGCTCTTGTCTGCATTGTGGCAATCTCGGGGTATGTTACGGCGAGACGGCAGCCACGGTGACCCATCATCGGGTTGAACTCATGGAGGGAAGTGATGATTTCCTTGATTCTCTCAACGCTCTTGCCCTGATCCTTTGCGAGGCGGGCAATATCTTCTTCTGTTGTGGGAACGAACTCATGGAGCGGAGGATCGAGGAAACGTATAACAACAGGGTAGCCTTCGAGAGCCTCATAGAGCTTCTCGAAATCGCTCTGCTGCATGGGAAGAATCTTAGCAAGAGCGGCTTCTCTCTCTTCTACCGTGTCGGAGCAGATCATCTCGCGGAAAGCTGCGATTCTGTCCGGCTCGAAGAACATGTGCTCTGTACGGCAGAGACCGATGCCTTCTGCGCCGAGCTCACGAGCCTTCTTTGCATCTGCGGGAGTATCGGCGTTTGTACGAACTCTGAGCTTTCTGTACTTGTCAGCCCATGCCATGATTCTGCCGAATTCGCCTGCTATTGTAGCGTCAACGGTGGGGATAGCCTCGCCGTAGATATTACCTGTGGAACCGTCGATGGAAATGACGTCGCCTTCATGGAATGTCTTGCCTGCGAGAGTGAATTTCTTGTTTTCTTCATCCATTGCGATATCGCCGCAACCGGAAACACAGCACTTGCCCATGCCGCGCGCAACAACGGCTGCATGGCTTGTCATACCGCCGCGAACGGTGAGAATACCCTGAGCGGCTTTCATACCCGTGATATCTTCGGGAGATGTCTCAAGACGAACGAGGACAACCTTCTTGCCCTTAGCCTTCCATGCTTCTGCATCCTCGGCTGTGAATACTACCTGACCGCAAGCCGCACCGGGAGATGCGCCGAGACCGCGACCGAGGGGCTTTGTAGCCTTGAGAGCCTTGGAGTCGAACTGCGGGTGGAGAAGTGTATCGAGGTTGCGGGGGTCAATCATAAGAACAGCTTCCTGCTCGGTTCTCATGCCCTCGTCAACGAGGTCGCAGGCAATCTTGAGAGCAGCCTGAGCGGTTCTCTTGCCGTTACGGGTCTGGAGCATATAGAGCTTGCCGTGTTCAACGGTAAATTCCATATCCTGCATATCTCTGTAGTGCTCTTCCAGAGTCTTGCAAACCTGCTGGAACTGAGCAAATGCCTCGGGGAACTTCTGCTCCATCTCGGCAATCTTCATAGGTGTACGAACGCCGGCAACGACATCTTCGCCCTGAGCGTTTGTAAGGAACTCACCGAAGAGACCCTTTGCGCCTGTAGCGGGGTCACGTGTGAACGCAACGCCGGTACCGCAATCGTCGCCCATATTACCGAATGCCATGGACTGAACGTTTACGGCTGTACCCCAAGAGTAGGGGATATCGTTGTCACGACGGTAAACATTTGCACGGGGGTTGTCCCAGCTGCGGAAAACAGCCTTGATAGCGCCGAAGAGCTGCTCCTTCGGGTCGGAGGGGAACTCTGCGCCTATCTTTGACTTGTATTCTTCCTTGAACTGACGGGCAAGCTCCTTGAGGTCGTTTGCATCAAGCTCGATATCCTGCTTAACGCCCTTTGCCTCTTTCATCTTATCGATGAGCTGCTCGAAATACTTCTTTCCGACTTCCATAACAACGTCGGAATACATCTGGATAAATCTTCTGTAGCAGTCCCAAGCCCATCTGGGGTTGCCGGACTTCTTGGATATAACTTCAACAACATCTTCGTTGAGACCGAGGTTAAGAATGGTATCCATCATGCCGGGCATGGATGCGCGCGCACCGGAGCGGACGGAAACGAGAAGCGGATTTTCGTGATCGCCGAATTTCTTGCCTGTGATAGCTTCCATCTTTTCGATGTACTCCATTATCTCAGCCTGAATTTCGGGATTGATCTGCTTGCCGTCCTCATAATACTTTGTGCAGGCTTCCGTGGTAATTGTGAAGCCCTGCGGAACGGGAAGACCGATATTTGTCATTTCCGCGAGGTTTGCACCCTTGCCGCCGAGAAGCTCACGCATACCTGCGTTACCTTCCGTAAAAAGGTAGACATACTTCTTTGCCATATGTTTTTTCCTCCATAGTTTTTATTGAGATTTTTACAAATCTATACATTTCGGTATTATACCATAGATTTTTCCAAATATCTATAGCTTTTATAAAAAAAGTTGAGAAAAAACGAGAAAAATTTAAAAAAATCGCAAATTTCTCTTGCAAAAATTCCCTTTACGGGGTAAAATAAAGTGAAAAATGCCGCGAGGCGGCATAAATACGGCATTGCTACGGAAGGGAGGGCTCTCCTTTCCGCATTTCGTGCTGTTTTCGGAAAGGAAAAATTATGTCGATTTTTGATTTATTCAAAAAGATAGAGAGCGAGGGAAAGCGTGCGCCAGTTTCGTATATCGTGGCGGGGCTGGGAAACCCCGGGGCAAAATATGAAAAGACGCGGCACAATGCGGGTTTTCTCGCGATAGACCATATGGCGGGGAAGCTGGGTGAAAAGATAAATTCATCGAAATTTCAGTCGCTCTGCTGCCGCACGGCGGTAGACGGCACAGGGGTGCTTCTGATGAAGCCGCAGACATTCATGAATGCCTCGGGTATAGCCATAGACGAGGCAGCATCCTTCTACAAGATACCGCCCGAGCATATAATAGTGCTGTGCGACGATATAACGCAGAAGCCGGGGCATATCCGCATAAGAAAGAGCGGAAGCGCAGGCGGGCACAACGGGCTGAAGAGCGTGATAGGCTTCTGCGGCGAGGGCTTTCCGCGCATCCGCATGGGCGTGGGCGAGAAGCCTACTCCCGAATATGACCTTGCCGACTGGGTGACGGGTAAGCTCCCCGAGGCGGATATGAAGGCTCTGCAGGGGCGCTTTGACGATGTTTGCGAGGCGGTTCGTCTGATGCTTGCGGGCGACTATGACCGAGCAATGAATCTTTATAACAGATGATAACGGTAAATATAAAATGAATATTATTTTAAATCGGATTTCTGCGGGGCGCGAGTTTTCGCAGATACTGAAAACGAGGCGTGAAAACAAGGGCAAGGCAAAGAAACTGCCATCCATGATAACGGGGCTTTGCGAGGGTGCGCTCGATGCTTTTCTTGGCGCTTTTATCACCGAGGAATGCAGAGATGAGCCGTCGCTCATCATAGTGCAGGACGAAAAGAGCGCGAGACATATCGCCGCGGCTCTCGGGGCATACGGGATACACGCGACGGTTTATCCCGCGCGTGACCCCGTATTATATAATATGGTAGCTTCTCACGAGGCGGAATATGACAGGGTTTCCGCGCTCTCCGAGATATCGGAGGGAAACGGAGTTGTTGTTATTGCCACGCCCGATGCGGCAATGCAGTTTACCATGCCTGCGGATAAGCTTCGCGCGGGCGCGTTTACACTCTCGGTGGGCGATACGGTGGATATGGCGGAGCTTTCGCGCAGGCTCGTCGATTTCGGCTATGTGCCGTGCGAGCTTGTGGACGGCAAGGGCAGATTTGCCGTGCGCGGCGGTATCGCGGATATCTTTTCGCCGCAGTCGGAGCTGCCGCTGCGAATCGAGCTTTTCGGCGACGAGGTTGACAGGATAGGATATTTCGATATCATCACCCAGCGCTGGGCGGAAAATCTGCGCTCGGCAAAAATAGTCCCCGCGCGGGAGATTATCCCCGATGCCGATGCGCGCGGGCGCATAGAGAGCGCGATACAGCGACTCATAAAAAAGGCGAAAAGCGACTCCGTGCGCTCTTCGCTTGCGGGAGAGCTGACGGCGGTGCAGTCCGGCGCGGAGATACTGACGGCAGAGAAATATCTGCCGCTTATCTATGAAAAAAAAGAATGTCTGCTTGATTATTTCGGCTCAGAGCGCGCCGTTTTCATAGTGGAGTCCTCGGGTATTTCGGACAGGCTGCGCGCTTCGCTTCGCCACGGTGAGGAAACGGCAAAACAGCTCCTTGAAGAGGGTGTGATGCCCGCAGGTTGCGGCATTTTCATGAAGGATGAAGCGGATTTGCTCACTTTCGCCGAAAAAACCGGTGCGCTGATAGCAAACGCTTTTCTTTCGCAATACTCGGGCAGGCTCTGGGAGATATATTCCGTCCATACGAGGACGACTTCTTTCATGACGGGAAATGCCGAGGCGCTCTGCGAGGACATAGAGTCATACACGCGGGCGAAATATGAGATAATCATCGCGGCGGGAAGCGAAACCGAGGCGGCAAACACGCGCGATATTCTGCTTGATAACGGCATAAGCTGTACTTTCGTTCCGAAAGCCGATGATATAACGGAGCTTACGCGCGGTGTGCCTGTGATAACGGCTTTTTCGGGTGCGGGCTTTGAGATAGTAAACAGCAAATTCATGCTCCTCTCTCTCGGAGAGGGCAGAGCCGAACAGACGAGAACGAGAGGCGTGCGTCGATCCAAGGCAAAGAAAACGGCAAAGGAAAAGATTCTTTCCTATGCCGACCTCACCGTCGGCGACTATGTTGTTCATGATACGCACGGAATAGGTAAATACATGGGTCTGGAGACGATACGCGACTATACGGGCGTCTGCCATGACCACATCAAAATACAATATTCGGGCACGGATGTGCTTTATGTCCGCTGTGAGCAGATAGAGACTGTTTCCAAATATATCGGTGCGGGCACCGACGAGGGCGCGATAAAGCTCTCGAAGCTCGGCGGCACGGAGTGGGGAAAGACGAAGGCGCGCGTCAAGAGCGAGGTAAAGCAGATGGCAAAGGAGCTTATCGCGCTCTATGCCGAGCGTATGCGCCGCCCGGGCTTTGCCTTTGACCCCGATGACGATATGCAGAGAGAATTTGAATCGCTCTTTGAATATGAGGAGACAGACGGACAGCTCGCCGCCGCCGAGGATATCAAGCGCGATATGGAGAAGCCCGTGCCTATGGACAGACTGCTCTGCGGAGATGTGGGCTTCGGCAAAACGGAGGTGGCTCTGCGTGCGGCTTTCAAGGCTGTGGCGGGTGGCAAGCAGGTTGCCATACTCGTGCCGACGACGATACTCGCGATGCAGCATTATCAGACTATTGTTTCGCGTATGCGCGGCTTCCCGATAAAGGTCTCGCTCCTATCACGCTTCAAAACGCACGCGGAGCAGGAGGCGGCTGTCCGCGCACTGCGGCGCGGCGATATCGATATTGTTGTGGGAACACACAGAATACTTTCCTCCGATATTCAGTTTCGTGACCTCGGTCTTGTCATAATAGATGAAGAACAGCGCTTCGGCGTGGCTCACAAGGAAAAGCTGAAGCAGATGGCAAAGAACGTTGACGTTCTCACGCTGACGGCAACGCCGATACCGCGGACGCTGAATATGGCGATGAATTCGATACGCGATATGTCGGTGCTCGACGAGGCACCGGGCGACAGAATGCCTGTCCAGACATATGTTCTGGAATATGACGACCTTGTGATAAACGAGGCGATAAGGCGAGAGCTCCACCGCGGCGGACAGGTTTTCTACCTGCACAACAGAATAGACAATATTGCCGGCACTGCGGCGCGGCTGAAAAAAGAATTTCCCGATGCGAATATCGATATAGCGCACGGCAGGATGGAAAAAGAGGAGCTTGCCGATATCTGGCAGAGCCTTGTCGAGGGAAATACCGATATCCTCGTCTGCACCACAATAATCGAAACGGGTGTTGATGTTCCGAATGCCAACACGCTGATTATAGAAAATGCGGATACGATGGGACTTTCGCAGCTTCATCAGATACGCGGCAGAGTCGGCAGGAGCGCACGCCGTGCCTATGCCTATTTTACTTACAGGCAGGGCAAGGCACTCAGTGATATATCTGCGAAAAGACTTGCCGCGATACGCGATTTCACGGAGTTCGGTTCGGGCTTCAAAATAGCGCTGCGCGACCTCGAGATAAGAGGCGCGGGAGATATCCTCGGTGCGCGCCAGCATGGGCATATGGAGAGTGTTGGTTACGATATGTATCTGAAGATACTGAACGAAGCCGTGCTCGAGGAGCAGGGAACCGTTATACCGAAAAAGACGGAATGCACCATTTCCGTCGGCAGGGACGCATATATTCCCGAAAGCTATATTTCATCGGTTTCACAGCGCATAGATATGTACAAGAAGATAGCGGCAATAGAAAACGAAGCCGATGCCGACGATATAGCAGACGAGCTGCTCGATCGCTACGGAGATATGCCGCAGTCGGTGGAGACACTGCTTTCCGCCTCGCTTGTGCGCGCCATGGGCAGTGAATGCGGCATATCTCAGATAGACAAGCGCGAAAACACGGTTGTATTCTATCCCGAGCAGCCCGATTTTCTTATTCTTTCACAGCTTTCCGCGGCTTTTCCGGCGAGAATTACCATCATGCCGTCGGAAAGAACGTATTTTACCTTCAAAATCAGACGCGGGGAGACCGTTTTTGAGATAATTTCCAATTTGTTAAAGAAATATATACAAATAAAATCGAAAAAAGAGTAGATTTTTTTGAAAATTTATGTATAATATTATTATACTCGTTTTTCTTGCGCCGTTTTTGACGCAAAAGCACTAAAAACCAAAGGAGTTTTAAATCACAATGAAAGCAAAAAGACTTATTTCACTCGTTATGGCTGCGCTTATGCTTGCGGGAGCCATGTTTATTTTCGCATCATGCGGAGAAAAGGTTGCAATGTCTCTCGAAATCGACGGCAAAACCTATACCGTCACGAAAAAAGAGCTCGACTTTCTTTTCCCTTATATTAAAATGAACCTTTTCTACAGCTACGGAATGACCTCCGTTTTCAATGATCCCTCTTTCTGGAGCAGTGAGATAAAAAACGAAGACGGCACAAAAACCACCGCAGGAGATGCTCAGACGCAGAATATTCTGAATATAGCAAAGAATCTTGTTGTCACAAAGTACCTCTATGAGAAATACGGCAAGCCCGCCATAGATAACGAGGCTCTCGAGAAATACAAGACACAGCTCGCGCAGATGCTCGCCTACTACGGCTACGGCAAGGAAGGCTACTATAAGAGATACTTCGGCTATACAACAGACCAGGAGCTTGATTATTATACCCGCGGTCTTGAGAACGACGCTATAATGGAATATCTTTTCGGTGAAAACGGCGAGAAGAAGATTACCGACGAGGACAAGGAAACCTACTATAAGGACAGCTATATTGCATATCAGTTCATCATGCTCGATATGAATAAGGATATAACAAAGGACGAAGAGGGCAACCGCGTTCAGAAGACCGAGAAGGATAAGGACGGCAAAGAGACAAAGCTCGAAGAATACGAATACACGGATTTGACAAACGAGCAGAAGGAAGAAAAGAAGAAGCGCGTTGACGAAATACAGAAAGCACTTGCAGGAGGCACTGATTTCGCAGAGCTTGTAGAAAAGTATTCCGACAGTTTCGATTCCCACAAGTATGCAAAGGCTTATATAGTAACAAAGAGCGGAACGCTCCTCAATTCAACCGTTCAGGAAAAGGTAAAGGATTTTAAGGTAGGAGACTATACCAAGGAAGGCATTTCTTATTCCAACGATAACTATGTTTACTTTGTAAAGAGAGTTGAGCTTCCCGAGAAGGCGTATGCAGATGAGAAATATAAAGATGTATTCTCCTCCTTTGAAGATAATATGAAGAGCGAGAAGTACAATGATATCTGCAAGGAATATGTTGACAAGGTTGTTGTAAACGAGAAAATTGTTTCCAAGTACAGCTTCATAAATGCTTTCCTCAGCGATTTCGTTGATACAAGAAAGTCAAACACAAACACAACAACAAGCAACTGATTGTGTTCGGATTTGTAAAGCCCTTTATACCGGAGCTTCGGGTAAAGGACAACGAATTTTATAAAAGCGTATATTGCGGCGTTTGCCGTGCTATGAAGAGAGAGACAGGTGCACTTTCGTGCGCCTCTCTCAGCTATGATGCGGTTTTTATCGCTCTTGTGCGACTTGCCGTGACAGGAGAGGCATACACCGTGAAAAAAGAGCGGTGTATGCGGCATCCTTTTCATACACGGGCTGTGATGCACTGCGATGATTCATTTAAGACAGCCGCACGGATAAGTGCGGCTCTTCTGTATGGTAAGCTTGCCGACGATATCTCGGATGAGCGCGGAAAAAAAAGAGCGGCGGCACGGCTCGCTCTGCCGTATGCGCGCAGATTCAGCCGCAGAGCGAATATTCCGGAGGCGAATGTCACGATAGCAGAGGGGCTTGCGGAGCTGGCGGAGATGGAGCGCAGCGGGGAAGCAACGCCCGACTCCTGCGCCGATATATCGGGGAGGATGACAGCCGAGGTTGCTTCTCTCGGACTTTCCGGAGCACAGCGCGATATCATGTACGAGGCGGCTTTTCATATAGGCAGGTGGATATATCTCGCCGATGCCGTTTGCGATTATCCGGAGGATATGAGGCGCGGCAGATTCAATCCCTTTTTCTCATATGATGCGGAAAGGATGAAGGCTTTTGTTATGGATGAGGCATATAGCCTTATCGTGCCGGAGATTATCGCGGCGGAAAATGCGATAGCTCTCGCCGATTGCCGCGATGAGCATATAAACGCCTGCATAGATAATATATTTCATTACGGAATGAAAAATTCATTTTATACCATGGCAAGAAAGGAGTGGCACGATGACAGATCCATATAAGGTGCTCGGCGTTTCGAGAGATGCGAGCGAGGAGGAGATAAAAAAAGCATATCGCGATCTTGCGCGCAAATATCATCCCGATAATTATGCCACAAGTCCGCTTGCCGACCTCGCACAGGAAAAAATGAAGGAAATAAACGAGGCATATGATACTGTGATGCGCGAGCGCCAGAGCCGTGCCGACAGCTCGTCGGGCTACGGTTATTCCGCAGGCGCGGGGACAGGGAAGTTTGATTATATCCGCACATTGATAAACAACAGAAGCTTCTATGAGGCGGAGATCCAGCTTGACGCTGTTGCCAAGGATGAGAGAAATGCCGAGTGGTATTATCTCAAGGGATGCGTTTTCATGGGAAGAGGCTGGTATTTTGAGGCGTCTAAGCATTTTCATCGCGCATGCGAGATGGACCCGCAGAATCCGGAATATGCCGCGGCTCTGAACAGCATGAAAAATATGTCATATGACTACGACAGGCAGAACGGACAGCGCGGCGGCTCGTGCAGTACCTGCGATATATGCTCGGGACTTATCTGCGCCGATTGCTGCTGTGAGGCTATGGGCGGCGACCTGATAAGCTGCTGCTGAGGAAAACGTGATGAGTAAGGTTAAAAAGCTGGCACTCTGTGCATTGATGACGGCATCTTCCGTAGTTGTCATGTTTCTCGGCTCAATTTCGGGCTTTCTCGATATATGCACGGCGGCGGTGGCGGCGCTCATCGTGGCTTTTTGCTCTGTAGAAATGGGTGCGGGCTACGGTTGGCTTGTATATTTCGCCTCCGGCGCGGTATCTCTTTTAATACTGCCTGCCAAGGAAGCCGCATGGAGCTTTGCGCTTTTCTTCGGAATTCATGCGTTGCTTATCCCGCTTTTGTCAAAGCTTCCGCGATGGGCTTCTTTTGTAATCCGACTGCTTATAATGAACGCAACGCTCGTGCTCATCTATTTATTTTTCAGTGAGCTTTTGCAGATGCCGGACGCAATGTGGATGAAAATAGCCGTATTTGCCATGGCAAATGCCATATTTATACTCAGCGATATGCTCTACAAACGCCTTTTGAGGATATACTTCTTTAAATTCAGAGATAAAATTTCAAAATTTTTGAAATAATATTGATTTTTCGTTTTGATTGTGGTATTATATATTGTATAAAAGTGCTAAAACAAATTTTTGGGAGGCAACTATGCAAAATAAGAAACTTTTTGCGATAATGTCATTCATTATGGCTATGTTCATGATGCTTACATTTTCTTTCTCACTGTTCGCGGAAGCGGGCGATTCGGACAAACCGATAACAGGCGAGGAATTTGAAATCGTCGACGATTGTGTGCATGATTTCAGCGATACTTACAGATACGACAAAAAGACCCACTGGCATTTCTGCAAGAAATGCGGCGAAAAGCAGGACGAAGCAGAGCATACGCTGAATGACGAAGGCAAGTGCACTGTTTGTAACTTCGGCAAGGCTAAGCTCGGCGATGTCAATGGCGATGACATAATTGATGTGAAGGACCTTATACTTATCCGCAAGCACATTGTAAATATCGAGGTTCCCGAATTCAATGCTCTTGCCGCTGATATAAACGGCGACGGCAAGGTAAATGCTGTAGATCTTACGCTTGTGAGAAAATACCTTGCTAATTTTCCCGGCACAGGTATAGGTGAATAATGCTTTATTATCCGCTCGGTTTCGGGCGGATAATTTTTGCCGGAAAATCACGCGCAAACGGCTTTGTTATTGCAGAAAGCTGTTGACATTTTTTACAAAGAGTTATATAATACCCTATGTAAAAGCATTTCTCAAAGGGGGATGATTTAAATGAAAAAAATCGCTGATTTCTTTGCGGGGCTTCCGTGGATTGCGCTTCTTCTGCTTGTCATTTTCTTTGACGGACTTGTAGGCGGCGCTATCAGAATAGGAAACGGCAAATCCACTCTTTCAAAGGTTGTGGGCTGGATACTCTTTATTTCGTTTATCCTGAACATAATCTCGTTTGCCGTAGCAATGCCTGCATTTATAGCATGGGTACTGCATATCCTCTATGCTGTATGCTGGGTTGCCGATATCATCACTGTTGCCGTCAGCAAGAAGATTACTCTTTTCATGTAATTAAAAAAGAGCATAAAAAATTGCCGCAATTGCGGCAATTTTTTTATGCTTATTTCCAGAGTCTTTGCGGATATTCGCCTGCTGCCTTTTCCTTTTCTATAAAGGCGGTAAATTCTTCGCTGTCCTCGCGGTAGGTGATTCCGTGCCATACGGAGGTTGTGTTTATGACAGTGACATCCGCTTTTTCCTCGTCTATGAGCGTCTGCACGGCGCTCGGCAGGAAAAATTCAAATTTTGCCATGTTGTCGGCGTTTTTACGAAGAGAAGAGATGAACATATCTTCCAGCCCATCGAAAAATGACGGGGTGAATCCCATGCAGTTCATGGAAACGACGGTATCTTCGCTTATTTCGGTGATGCTTCCGTCATCACGGGTATTTATGACCGTCCCATCAGGGCGGCGCTCCAGCTTCTTGTTTTCCACTACATGAAGAAGCTTGCCGTTTTCCACGGAGCATATACCGCGGGAGACAGTACCGTTTCTGCTCAGCGTATTTTTCAGATAATAGCCTACCATGCAGTAGTCGGCACGCGCGCCGTCATGCGCTGCGGCAAGGTGGCGGTGAAGCTTTATAAGAGCATCTCTGCCGTAGAAATCATCGGCATTTACAACGCCGAAATTCTCCTTTACGGTGCCCGCCGCGCAGAGCACGGCATGAGCTGTACCCCATGGCTTTGTCCTCTCTGCGGGGGCGGTGAAGCCCTCGGGAAGCTCATTTGATTGAAATACATATGTATAGTTTACGCCGTTTCTTTTGAGACGGCTCCCGATCGTTTCTTCAAAAAGCTCAAGATTTTCCTTTTTTATTATAAAAACAATTTTATCAAAGCCTGCGCATATGGCGTCATATACGGTAAAGTCTATGATAAATTCTCCTTCTTTGGTCAGCGGAGTGAGCTGTTTCAGCCCGCCGAAGCGACTGCCCATTCCTGCCGCCAGAATAACGAGTGTCAATAAAAGCACCTCTTTGATTTTTATTTCGGCTGTGAAATCCGATTATATTCAGTATACATTATTTTGTGTAATTTTTCAATGCTTTTTTGAATATATTTTATCAAAATCTGAAAATGTCGGAGGACTTCATGAAAAAGATATTTTGCCTGCTTGTCGTTTTTTGCTCTTTTCTTTTGTGCTCATGTGATGTACCGCAGGGGATGCGTGAGCTTCTTGCTTATCAGGGCGGTGACTTCGCCTGCGAAGCTGTGCTTTCGGGCGAGAAGCCGATAGCTCTGACGATTTCCCGCGTCGGTGATGATATAATAATAAAACCGGATGGAACGGAATATATCGGTGACGCGGCGTTCGTTTTTGATGAGGAGGGAGCATGGATATGCTCGGGTGAAACGAGAATAAAGCTTGAAAAAACACAGCTGCAGCGGCTTTGCACAGTATATGAAATGTTCACGCTCGATGCTGCAAAGGCATGGCGGATAACGGAAGAAAAGCCCGGCGGCATCGAGATATACAAATGCGAAAGCGACGGCAATACGGTATATATCGATGCCAATACCCTCCTGCCGCTCAGATTTTCGGCAGGAGGAGAGGAGCTTGATGTGAAGAAATTTGAGATGGCGGAGTAGTTCCGCGCACGGAAATTTTCTGAAGCAAAAACCGTCGGGAAGCGAAGCCTTCCCGACGGTTTTTGTATATCCCCCCTGCAGAAACAAAGCTATGCTATTTCCGTCAGCAATTCATGGAGCCTGTTGTCTATTATCTCGTGTCCCTTTGCCGTCGGATGGATGCCGTCCTCGCAGATAAGCGAATCAAAATCATGACGCGTAATAAAAACCGTGCGCAAATCAAGCGTATATACACCGCATTCGCGGGCGATATTTTCGCATATCTGTGCATAGTATTCCTGCCAACGATAAATCATGCTCGTATTTCCGAGCCATTTCAGTATGTTTTCGCGCGAAAGACCGTCGCGGCAAATCCATGTGAGAAATTTATCCGCGTCTATCGGAGGCGGCAGAATAATTATCGGAGTAGCACCGCAATCGCGCAGATAATTAACCACCTCGCGGTAAAGCTCGGCAAAGCGCTCCGGCGGGATTACGGGCAGATGCTCCTCATCGGGATGCTCCGAAACCTCTTTCCAATTAAAATTACAGTCGTTGCCGCCGTATTCGAGCAAAACAAACTCGGGGCAATCCTCTTTTGTAACAAACTTTTTTATCTGCGTAAAGCCGCGTTCTATCGTGAAGCCGAGGCGGGCATTGTTTACCACTTCTATATCGAAATCACGGCGGATGATATCAAAACGGTTTGCATAGCTGCGAAAACGCTTGTTTTCATCGAGCATTACGCCCTTCATCACGGAATCACCGAAAGCCTCTATGCGCACACCTTTTTTGAAAAGGCGGTCGCGAAGCCCGGCAAGATCTATTTTCGGAAATTCTATTTTAAACTTTTTGCGTGAGTCTGACATTATCATCAAAAACGCTCCTTTCGATAAGGAAAATGGTTTAATCTTGCTTTCAAAACTATTATACGCGATTTTGTAAAATAAGTCAATAGGTTTTTGAAAAATTATTTTAATATTTTGTAAATATGTTATTGCAATGGCGGGGAAAGTATGATAAAATATTATACGGCAAAATGCTTGGAGGTATTTATGGAGAGACGCGAATTTTATGAAAACTGTGAAAAAATAGCCGATTTTCATATGCCGAGATGGGAGGAGCTTCCCGAGATCGACCTTTATATGGATCAGGTGATAGCCATAGCGGAAAAATATCTGCGCCCGATAACGGCAGAGGGCGATAATCTTCTCACTCAGGCGATGATAAACAACTATGTCAAAAACGGAATAGTTCCGCCGCCGATAAAAAAGCGTTACGGCAGGGAGCATATGGCGCGGATACTTATCATCTGTGCGCTGAAGCACATTGTCGGTATTTCAAGTATAGCGGATATGATAAATTCGCTCTTGCAGAATGAATCGATGAGCGATGTGCTGGACGGCTTTGCCGATAAATTTGAGCATGAGCTTGCTACAAAAATGCAATATGCGCTTTCCGTAGCGGAGGCTGGCGAGAGCGCGGAAAATTCTCTCATGAATATAGCGGTGGAAAACGCGATAAAGGCAAATTCCAGCAGACTTATCTCGGAATTTGCATACGGAGCCGTTCGTACGCATAAGCAGAAAGAAGAGGCTGAGCGCAAGGAAGCGGAGCGCAAAGCCGCAGAAGTTCGCACGGACGAACAGAAACGGGCTTCCAAATCCGAAAAAGACAATATATAAGGAGTAAACATTATGCTTAAAACGAGTCTGGAAATTAAAGACGGTTATGCATATATCACAGCAGAGGGCAGCGTCAATTCGGCAAATGCTGCGGAATTCGGAAATGCGCTTGCAGCCGTGCCGGAGGATATAACCGGAGTGACGCTTGACATAGCAAATATCGAATACATATCGAGCGCGGGACTTCGCGTCGTTCTGAACCTGAAAAAACGTTGCGGGAAAAAGCCTTTTCATATAGTGAACGCAAGCAGTGAGGTGATGGATGTTTTTGAGATGACAGGCTTTGCCGAGATTATGGATATCTCTCCCGCCTGCCGGAAAATAAGCGTGGATGGCTGTGAGGTCATAGGCAGAGGCGCCTGCGGCGAATGCTATCGCATTGATGACGAGACGATAATCAAGCTTTATTACGGAAATGCGGACCCCGCATTTATCGAGCATGAGAAGTCGCTTTCCAAGAAGGCGTTTGTCATGGGCATTCCCACGGCGATATCATATGATATTGTCGAGGCAAACGGCAGAAAGGGCGTTGTCTACGAGCTCATCAAATCAAAGACGCTCGGCGAACTTATCCGTATGGATGACAGCAGGCTTGACGAATATGTGGCAATGTATGTCGACATTTGCAAGAAAGTAAATTCCATACATACAAACGACCCCGAGATTCCTTCCTTCAAGGAGGCAAACCGCGCCGATATCGCGAATGTAACCGGCATAACGGACAGAGAGCGCGAGATGCTCTATCGCTTCATTGACAGTGTTCCCGAGGGCGACACCTGCATTCACGGCGACCTGAATATCAACAATATCATGGTTCAGGATGGGGAATGCTGCCTCATAGATATGGGCGAGCTTTCCGTCGGTATGCCGATGTTTGACCTCTCGCGCATACTTTTCTCAATGGTTTATGCCAATGCGGAAAAAGGTGAATTCAACAGCTTCTACAAGATGCCATCGGAGAAGGTGACGGAAATTTATGAAAAATTCTTCCGCGGCTTCTTCGGCTGCGACACGGCGGAGGAAGCGGAAAAGAACAATCCCGATGTGAAATGGCTCTATCCGCTCGCGTGGTTCCGCGCCTGCATGAGTATGCTCAAGGGCGAGCGCTGGGGCGAGGCAATGCGTGGTCGTGCGCTCGGACTTCTGCGTGAAAAGCTGATTCCTTTTACTGAGCGCGAATGCGGAAATATGAAATGAGGTGTAAGCGATATGGGGCTTAAGATTGAAAAAGAAAATGCCGGCATAACGACGCTGGCACTTGACGGCAGACTGGACACGGTGACAGCACCGGAGCTGGAGAAAGAGATTTCGGCTCTTCTCGGCAGTATCGATGAGCTTATCCTCGATATGGAAAAGCTCGAATATGTTTCCTCCGCAGGGCTTCGTGTTATTCTGAAAACGCAGAAGGCACTCGAGGGCAAAAAGGGGCTTTGCCTTCGCAATGTCTGCGAGCAGGTAAGGGAAGTTTTTGATATAACGGGATTTTCCGATTTTCTCAGAATAGAATAAATAAAAAACGGCTTGCGATTTCCGCAAGCCGTTTTCGACTTATTCAGGGTAGAAGATTTACAGCCACAAAATTTTTCATTTCGCGATACATGGGAAAACCGAGGAAGCGCCCTTTATCGAAGATATACAGCCTTTTTGAGACTATATCAATCAGCACGGGAATCTCAAAAATGCCGTGCTTCAGGCGGTTCGGCTTCGAGCGGGCAAATTCAATGGCAGACATATCGCAGGCATCGCACACCATCATATTGAAGCAGACGGCACCTGTCTGCGTGCCTGCCGTAGGCGCACAGCTGACCGCAAGTCCCGTGCGTGCCGCATATTCGGTACAGCTTTTTGTATAGTCTGCGAGCATGCGCCCGCTTGCAAAATCCACTTTCTTCAGCAGGACAAAATAGTTTATGCCTGTATATCCGCAGGCGGGAGTCATATGGCTGAAGATATCGGCATCGATTTCATCAGAATGATTTTCATTGCCGAAAAGGCGACGCAACTTTCTTTTATACAAAGCAAAGTCATCGGGCTCCACTCCGTCCTCGCCCTCGGCAGATTCTTCATCAGGCTTAATGTTTGCGGCAAGTTTTTGCATTTTTATTTTTCTTATCGCGGTGGCAATGCTGTATGATGCGCCGAGAAGCGCAAAGACCATGCCGACTATCAAATCTCTGAAGTAAACTTTTGCCACCTCGGGCTCATGGATAT
>ULSO01085563.1_pt1 | contig 68630 bp, 70 predicted proteins | sample 1956701 | NCBI WGS metagenome assembly ULSO01 (sample SAMEA4835708, study PRJEB28245) | human gut metagenome | biome: gut microbiome; material: fecal sample | place: Denmark | collected 2008 | reverse complement strand
GCGGTTTTAAATCGGATAGAAATATGAATATTAAAGACGTTGTATGTAAAGATTATGTGCAGTATATTTTTATTCACGAGTTTGCGCATGCAATAGATACATGCTATCAATTATGCGATAATACAGAATTAAAACAATTGTATGAAAAAGTGCAAGGCGAATATAAGAATGTTAAGGAATTCATTGCAGAGGCATATACAGTGAGTGAAATTTGTACAGGAAATACTCTAGCAAATGATGTGCGAAAAATTATTGATAAAATAGTAGCATCAAATTAATATTACTATATTAAAAAACGAAATGAATGAGAGGTGGTGAGGCTTGGCAAGAGCACCTAGCGGTAGCTTGCAACGTGAAAATTAAATTTTAAGGACATTTAGCTCAGTGGTTAGAGCAACCGGCTCATAACCGGTCGGTCCTGGGTTCGAACCCCAGAATGTCCATGAAAACATAAATATTAATTAACAAGAGAGCTTGGAAACAGGCTCTCTTTTAATATACAAAAATACCGCGGGATAAAGTAACGGTAACTTACAGGTCTCCTAAGCCTGGAACGGTGGTTCGAATCCATCTCCCGCTATTTACGAAAGGATACGAAATGTTAAGAAGCTGTAAGTATTGTGGAAAGATTCATGACAGTAAATATCAGTGCAGCGAGAAACCTGTACGCAGAAAGACACGAACAAAGCAGAACAGTTTCAGGAGCACAGAAGCATGGAAGAGAAAGAGCTTGGATATCAGGACACGTGATAACTATCTGTGTCAGATCTGTATAAGAAAATTATATGGAACTACACGGCAGTATAATAACAGGGAGATAGAAGTACACCACATTGTTCCGGTATCAGAAGACTGGGACAAAAGATTAGACAACAGCAATCTTATCTCTTTGTGTAGCAGGCATCATGAGATGGCAGAAGCTGGGAAGATACCACGGATGGAGCTGATGGAGCTTGCAAGGCGGCAGGAGGACCTCAAATAATCCCCCCCCGGTCTGTGAAAATGAAAAAACGCAGAAGTCTCACGACCACATATGCCCCATGATACACAAAATATTCCCACATCAGCTTTTTGATTTTGGAAGGAAGGAGGAGAAAGAAATGCCAACACCACCAAAGACTGCGGATATTATCCGATTGGAGAAAAAATCACACCGGACAAAGAAAGAGCTTCGGCAGCGGGAACAGGGAGAAAAAGCATTGCTTACAGGCATTACTCTGAAAGAACGCCAGGAAGTAAAGGATAATGAAACAGCACACAAAGAATTTCTTCGTCTAAAAAAGCTGCTGCAAAAAATTGACAAGTTTGATGATATGTACGGTGCAGTGATCAACAGATACTGTGTTCTGTATGCAGAAACAAAAGAATTTGAAGAAAAAAGAGAACGTTTCTATCAGCAGTTATGCGAATTTCAGGATGCAAAAGAAGATCTCCTCATCAATGAGGAAATGACTCCGAGAGAATATTACGGCATTGAAGCATCCATGCAGAAGAATCTGGTCTCTCTGGATCGCCAGGTCCAGTCAAAAAGAAAAATGCTGTCAGACATCGAAAAAGAAAATATCATGACGATTGCCGCATCTCTCAGATCTGTTCCGAAGAAACCGGAAAAGAAGGTGAATCCATTGAAAGAAGCGTTAAGTAAATGAAAGATGGAAAAGCGTATAAGTACGCTCTGTGGTGTGTGACAGAGCAGGAGAGAAAAGTTCCTGAATATGTGAAAAAACAGGCTGAGAGCTGGCTGTATATTGCAGACGGATACGATGCAGATGCTTATGTAGATGAAGAGGAGTACGAGAAAGTATGCAAATTGTTAAAATTAATGGTCCACCCGGATCTTAGATGCAGCATTTATGACGGCTTGGAAGATTACGCATGGTTTATGATCGTGGCTGGTCTGTGTACATATTGTAAAAATTCAGAACAGAAGAGCCGGTTTTATGTGACGATCCTGCTTGAGATAGCACGAAAAAACTTCAAAACCTTCAATTCAGCAGTGATATTCATTCTGCTGATGCTTACGGAACCGGATTTTTCCCGGTTCTTTTCTGTTGCACCGGATTTACAGTTATCATCGGAGTTGAAGAACGCAATCCGCAAGATCATAAAGGTTTCTCCGGCATTGTACGATGAAGACGAACCAGCGTTTAAGATCCTGAGAAGCCAGATCATATGTCTGCTTAACGAAAATGAATACACACCGCTCGCATATAGTCAGGACGGCATGGATGGAAAGCTGGCAAATGCTTATCTCGCGGATGAAGCAGGAGCACTGGACGATTATCCCGTAGAAGCGATGAGATCATCACAGATCACACTGTTTAACAAACTTGGAATCATTATCAGTACACAATATCCGAATGATAATAATGTGATGATCGATGAAATAGACATTGCGAAAAAGACCCTGGACGGTCTGCTTGATGACCGGAGGTATTTTGCGTTGCTCTATGAGCCTGACGATGATCTGAAACAGGGAGAAGTCTGGCAGAAAGACGACAGAGCCATATATCAGAGCAATCCGGTAGCAGTATCCCACAAATATATCTTTGATGAGATAAAAAAGAAACGTACCCTGGCAATACTCTATGAGAATAAACGGGAAAACTATCTCTGCAAACACAACAATATCCTTTACAAAGGACTTGGAGTTGAAGGATACATTGATATCCAGAAAGTAAAATTGTGTAAAACGGAACTGGATTCACAGTGGTGGATTGGCCACCGGGTATGGGTGGGCGTGGATCTTTCGCAGACAGACGACAATACTGCAGTGGCAATGGTGACAGAAGAGGAGGGATTCGTTTACACAAAGGTAATGGGATTTATCCCGACAGATAAAATTGCTATAAAGACACAGAAGGAACATGTGGATTACCAGAGGCTGATCAATAAAGGCGAGTGTATCGCATGCGGGGAAGAAGTGATTGATTACAGCGTTGTGGAAGATTACGTGATACATGCACTGGAAGAAAGATACGGTGTGACTGTGGAACAAGTTGGATATGACCGATACAATGCGATATCCAGCGTACAGAAGATGGAAGCAGAAGGTCTGGAGTGTGTAGAGATCAAGCAGCACAGCTCGGTCCTGCACCAGCCGACAAAATGGCTGAAAGAGGTGATCTTACAGCAACGCTTCAGGTACGAAGAAAACAGGCTTCTGGAGATCAATTTCCAGAATGCAAGATGTACAGAAGATACAAACCTGAATAAATATGTTAACAAAAAGAAATCAACAGGAAAAGTGGACGAGGTAGTTGCTTTGATCAATGCAATGTATCTCTTACAGCAGTATTTACTTAATGACGACAGTTTTGTCGCACAAACAGCATAGGAGGGCCAGAAAAAGGGGAATTTGGAAACGAAAAAAGAGAGCAGATCCGGCACAGGAGCCGGAAGTGGACGCGGCGATTTTGAGAGCGTGGCTGTCAGGAGAGTCTGTTGGACGGGAGAGAGCTGTGAATATCCCATCTTTGGCGGGATGCTTAAATAAAATCGCAGGGACGGTGGCAGCAGTTCCGATCAGGATGTACAAACGGGAAACGAACCGGATAACAGAAGTCCTGGATGATAACAGAATAGTTCTGCTGAATTCCGAAACAGGGGATACACTGGATGCCTATCAGATGAAACGGGCAGTTATTTTGGATTATTTTCTTGGACGGGGCGGCTATATTTTTATAGATAAAGTCAAAAATGAAATACGTTCTCTCCGGTATGTATCGGAAAAGAACATAAGCTTCAACGAGAATCCGGATGTGATCTTTAAAGATTACGATATCCTGGTGCAGGGAAACACCTATAAACCTTATCAGTTCATACGACTTCTCAGAAATACAGAGGACGGGGCGAAAGGAAAGAGCATCATAGAAGAGAATGAGAGGGTTTTAAGAGTAGCATATAATTCACTGAAGTTTGAGGAAACCCTTGTATCAACAGGCGGAAATAAAAAAGGTTTCATAAAATCTCCGCGAAAATTGTCACAGGCAGCGATTGATGCTCTGAAAGAAGCCTGGAGAAATCTGTATTCAAACAACACGGAGAGTGTTGTAATTTTAAATGAAGGACTTGACTTCCAGGAAGCATCCAACACATCTGTAGAAATGCAGTTGAATGAGAATAAAAAGACAAACGGTGATGAGATCTGCAAGGTCATGGGGATTCCACCGTCACTTTTGAATGGAAATGGCGGTGAACAGGATGAAAAGAACTTTATAAAATATGAATTATCAAACCTGCTGGCAGAATTTCGGACTGCGTTAAACAGAGCAATGTTGCTTGAATCGGAAAAACAGACATATTTCTTTGATTTTGATATATCTGAATTGATTAAAGGCGACATCGACAAACGATACAGCGCATACAGCATCGGAATAGAAAAAGGATTCCTTCAGACAGATGAGGTCAGAAAGAAGGAAAATATGCCACCACTGGGAATGAAATTCATTAAATTAGGGCTTCAGGATGGATTATATGATCCGGAGAGTAACAAAGTGATCGTGCTTAATACAAGCAAAACATTAGACTTGGAAAGATTAAAAGAGGGAGGCGATGAGTAAGGAGAATCGAGATCAGAGAACAGTCCGTCACAATTGATGGATATGTAAACGCGGTTGCAAGAGACAGCAGACCCATCCGGGACAGAAGCGGGACACAGTTCATTGAGCAGATCGTCCCGGGAGCTTTTGAAAGGGCAATCTCACGTGCTGATGAGATCAAGATCCTGTTAAACCATGATTATAGCAGGGAACTTGGAAGTACCAAAACAAACCTTCAGCTGTTTGAAGATAATATTGGACTTCGGGCGATTGCGGAAATCACAGATGCAGAAGTGATCGAAAAAGCGAAAAAAGGTGAGCTCAGAGGCTGGTCCTTTGGATTTATTGAGAGAGCAGCCAAAGAAGAGGATACAGATTCCGGCCTGAAACGCAGATTTGTGGAAGACATGGATTTGAAAGAGGTGTCGATCATTGACAACCGAAAAGTCCCGTGTTATGCAAGCACATCAATAGAGATGCGTGCAGACGGAAATGAAGTTCTGGAAGTAAGAACTTTGGAAACCAGGGTAGTCTCAAATAAACCGGAAGAAAAAATTGATTACTCAAAGTATGAAGAGACAATCAGACGATTAGGAGGAAATAAATAAGGAAGAGTCATAAAAGAAAAATCACAAATAAAAAAGCATTCAGAGTAGCTGCCAGAAGATATCTGCAGATAAGAGCAGAGGAATTAAAAAGCCTGGAGGAAAAAAGAACTGCTCTCGTGGAAGAGATGGAAGGAATCCTGAACAAAGCACAGGAAGAACAGAGAGCCTTCGAAGAAACAGAACAGACTCGTTTTGATGAGATTGAAAAAGAAATCAATGCCATTGACAAGACAATCGAAGCAAAAGAAAGAGCCAGAAATCTTGGAAATCCGAAGAAAGAAGGTAAGGAGAAAGGCGACACCCTGACCGTAGAAGAGAGAGCATTTGTAGATTATATAAGAGGTACAATTACCAATGAGAGAGCTACAAACCTTACCTATACAGACAATGGTGCGGTGATCCCGTCTTCGATCGTAAACAAGATCATTGAAAAAGTAGTAGAAATCTGCCCGATTTACAGTATGGCAGACAGATATAACATCGGTGGGACCATCAGCATCCCATTTTATGATGAAGACACCAGTTCTATTAAGATGGCATACGCAGATGAGTTTACAGAACTTACAAGCACATCCGGAACATTCAAGAGCATTTCTCTGAGCGGTTTCCTTGCAGGAGCACTTACTGTAATTTCAAAGAAATTGATCAACAACAGCGGATTCGATGTATTAAATAAAATTATTCAGTACATGGCGAAAGCGATTTCCGTATTTATCGAACATGAATGCCTGATCGGAACATCTGGAAAAGCAGAAGGACTCACAAAAGTTACTCGTGGCACTACAGCGGCGGCAGCAACAAAAGTCACAGCTGATGAACTGATCGATGTACAGGAGTCCATTCCGGATACTTATCAGTCCGGAGCTGTCTGGATCATGAACAAAGCAACCAGAACAGCAATCAGAAAATTAAAAGATAACGACGGAAATTATCTTTTGAACAGAGATGTTTCAGCCAGATGGGGATACACTCTCCTGGGAAAAGACGTATACTGTTCTGATGCAATGCCGAAGATGGAAGCAGAGGCTGTCACTGTTTATTACGGCGATTTCTCCGGATTAGCGGTAAAAGTAGCGGAAGATGCAAATATCGAAGTGCTGAGGGAAAAATACGCAACACAGCATGCAGTTGGCGTAGTAGCCTGGATGGAAATTGATACAAAGGTAGAGGATGCACAGAAGATTGCAAAATTAACTATGGCATCTGCGTGAATTGCGCCGGCGCAAATGAGGTTAGAATATGAAGATTAGTGAAATGACCACTGCAGATATATGGCAGCACATCCGGGAAGATCCGAAAGAGATGGAAGAGGCTGACAACAGAGAAATCCTGACCATGAAAACCGCAGCTGTAGAATACTGCAAAGGATACACAGGACTTACAGAGGAGCAGCTGGATCAGCATGAGGATATTACGATCGCAGTCCTCATGCTGATTGCTGACATGTACGATAACCGGCAGCTGCAGGTAGATAAAAATATCATGAACAAAACGGCAGAGACTATCCTAGGAATGTATTGCGTAAACTTCTTGTGAGGTGATCAGATGATTTATACAGGAAAACTGAACAGACGCATTATTTTTCAACGCCTTGAAGTAAAAGAAGACGATATGGGACAGGATAAATCAGAGTGGAAGAATTACAAAACTGTCTGGGGAACTGTAAAGCCATATAAATCTTCAGAATATAACTTCATGGGGAAACTAAAGCCAGAGGTTACGCATCGTATATATGTCAGATACAGGGAAGACATAACAACAGATATGAGGATCCTGTATAAAGGACATACATATGCGATTGCCGGTCCTCCGCTGGATGTAAATGATGCCAGGGAACTGTTGGAAATTCAGTGTGAGGAGGTGTTCGAAGATGTCAAGTATCAGCTTTGACTTCGACACCTCTGATTTGATTCAGTCAATGGAAAACGCAGCAAAACAATATCCTGCATCTGCAGAAAGGGTTCTGAAAAAAGAAGCACGAAATATTGCCAAGGATTTGAAAGGTAGAGTTAATTCAGAGGCAGAAGGGCATCATTATATTAGCCCCAGAAGTGAAGAAAAGCCCAAACCATTAGCGCAGAGCTTCCGCCAGGGAAAAGTAATTCGTTCTGGAAGTAAAATGACTGTTGCAGTAACATCTTCAGCTCCGCATTACCATCTTTATGAGCTTGGCCACGATATGGTAACTCATAAGAGGAAAAACAAAAGAGGCAAGGGAACGATTGGAAGCAATCGTAAAGTTGGAGAAGTTAAAGGCAAGAAGACAGTTGCAAAATATATGGCACAACGCGCAGATCACGCCGAGCTGATCGGACAGGAACTGCTGGACGAGATATTGAGGGAGGCAGGACTTGACACTTAAAGAAATAAAAAAAGCGGTCAATTCCGCTTTGAAAGAAAGATTTCCGGATATGAAGATATACGGAGCAGACACCGTAGAAGGCTACACACGGCCTTCTTTCTTTGTGTATATAACACAGACGTTTTCTGAATCCACAAAGAACGCATTCCACAAGAATATTGAAGTGGAGATTGATTTTATTCAAAAACACACAAATGAAGCAGACGGGATGAATTTTTTTGCGTCCATGGAAGAAATGTTCGGGCAGAAGCTGACAATTGACAGCAGGAGCCTGAACACAAGCAACATGGATCTAAACTTTCAGGGCGAAAACGCAAACATTCCAGTCTGCCAGTTTGATGTGGAGTTCTGGGATGTAATTCCAAGAACGGATAGTAGCAAGTTGATGGAAGAATTGAAATTATCACAGGAGGTAAAACAAGGGGATTACCAGTAATGAATATTATTTTTACTGCAGCCGCAAGAAACACAATCAGAAGATCTGAACGCGGTGTAGTGGGAATGATTGTAAAAGATGCGAAGGTGCCGGCAACAAATCCGGCTATGATTTACAAAGAAAAAGATATTCCGGAAGAACTGAGCGATGCAAATAAAGAGCAAGTGAAACTTGCCCTGGTTGGGAACGATACAGCACCTGCTAAAATCGTGCTGTATGTTCTTAGTTCCAACGCTGAGAATTACGAAGCAGCGCTGAATTATTTCGCAGTCAAAAAGGTTACCTGGCTGTGCTGTCCGACAGCAAAGACGGACACACAGACAGAGACCATTGTGACATGGGTAAAAGATCAGCGTGATGAGCGAAATAAGGTTAAAGCAGTGCTTCCGGAAACAGAAGCAGATAATGAAGGAATTATAAATTATGCTACAGCAAGCGTAAAAGTTGGTGAGAAAGAGTATACAGCAGAATCCTTCTGTTCAAGAATTGCAGGACTGCTCGCCGGTACATCTAATAAGAGTTCCGCAACATACGCAATTCTCGATGATGTAACGGAATGTGAGAAAAAGAAAAAAACCGAACTGGACGCAGAAATTGACGCTGGAAAACTGGTCCTTTATTACGATGGCGAAAAAGTAAAAGTTGGACGGGGAGTCAATTCCTTACAGACAGTTAGCAAAGGAAAAGGGAACCCGTGGAAAAAAATCCGTGTAGTTGAAAGCATGGACATGATCCACGATGACCTTGTTCTTTTGACAGAAGACAATTATATCGGGAAATATCCGAATACATATGCAAATAAGTGCCTGCTTATTTCGGCAATTAATTCCTATCTGGCAGAAATGGAGAGAAATGGAATTATTGAGGGTTACACAATTGACCTGGATGTTGATGCAATCAAGGAATATATCATTAAAAACAAGGGCGTAACAAGAGATGAAGCAGAAGCAATGAGTGAGGCAGAAATCAAGAAACAGTATACAGACGAAAAGGTTTTCCTGGCAGCATCCGCTACATTGGTGGACGTAATGGAAGACATTGATCTGAACATCGCTGTGTAAGGAGGAACGAATAAGGGACAACTATACACCGGACAGAGTCATTAACGGAACCTTTGGGGAATGCTGGATTGATAATGACTACATGGCAGAAACAACTGCTTTAGAAGCAACAGTAAAATTGGATACAACAGAAGTGACCAGAACCGGAACACTGGAAAAAGGGTATAAAGTAACTGGAATCACATGCAGTGGAACACTAAAACTTAATAAGGTGACTTCGTACATGCTTAAAAAGATCGGGGATAATCTGAAAAAAGGAAAAGCAACAAGAGCAACGATTATTTCAAACATCGAAGATCCGGAAGCATTCGGAGCAGAACGTATCCGCCTTGACGATGTCGTATTCACTGAAATCAAACTGGCAGACTGGGAAGCAGGAAAGCTCCTGGAAGAATCCATTCCATTCAGCTTCTCGGGATGGGAAGTCCTGGAATCAATAGACGTATAAGGAGATAAAACATGAATTTAATTGAAAAATTACTTTGCGTAGATAAAGAAAAGGCAACAGAAAAAGCAACCAAAAAGATCAGATCAAAAAAACTGGCTAAATTAGTGGGAGAAGATGCTGAGATTACGATCAGAGAACTGTCTGGAAAGAGATACAATGCTCTTCAGGCCATGCTCTTCGATGAAAAAGGAAATCGCGATGTAAATGCTACATATGATTTTAATTTAATGTGCTGTGTGCATGGCGTTGTGGATCCGTGCCTGACAGACAAAAATCTGATGGACCATTTTGGAGCATCTACCCCGAAAGACCTTGCTGCTATTTTATTCGGAATGGAGTCCGGAACAATTGCCGCAGAGATCATAAAACTCTCAGGGCTTGGAGAAGATGCAGAGGAAGAGGTAAAAAACTCATAAAGGTGGACAGCGAAGCAAGCATAGCTTATGCATTGTTCCGCCTAAAGAAGTGGAAACCATCAAAATACTACAAAATGGGCGCGGGAGAACGATTAATCACCCGTGCCTTTTTAAAACAGGAACTGCAGGACATTGAGAAAGAGGTGAAGAACAAGGGCAGGTAAGACAGTCGCTGCAGTGGTAAAGCTGATAGATGATTTCAGCAATCCATCTAGAGAAGTAGCGGCACAGGCACGTGACTTGGAAAAACGGTTTAACAATGTTGCTGATGTGTTTAACCATGCCGGCGAAGCGTTCTCCACAGCCGGTGAAACTCTGACAAAATCGGTCACTGCGCCGCTAACAGCCGTTGGAACGGCCGCAGTCAAATTCTCCTCTGATTCACAGGATGCCTTCCAGCAGTTTGCAGCGGCAACCGGAACAGCAACAGAAGAGATGGGTAAATACAAGGACATGATCAACAATGTCTACAAGGATAATTTCGGCGAATCCATTAATGATGTTGCAGAAGCAATGGCAACGGTTAATCAGAATATGTCCTATCTGGATGATTCTGCCCTGCAGAGATGTACAGAATATGCCTATACTCTTTCAGACACGTTCGGATATGATGTCGCGGAAAGCACTAGAGCTGCAGATACGTTGATAAAAAATTACGGTGTATCTGCAAGAGAGGCGTTTAATCTGATCACCCAGGGAGCACAGTCAGGAATGGACTATTCCGGGGAAATGATAGACAGTATCAATGAGTATTCTGTGCAGTTTAAGAAGCTAGGACTGGATGCAGAAGACATGTTTTCCATATTTGCCAATGGCGCTCAGAATGGTGCTTTTAACCTGGATAAAGTCGGAGATGCCGTAAAAGAATTCTCTATCAGAGCAATAGATGGTTCAGATACGACAAAGCAGGGATTTGAAGCCCTCGGAATGGATGCGGCAAAAATGGCAGAGAGATTCGGAGCTGGAGGAGATTCTGCAAAAGAAGCATTCAACGAAGTAATCAAAGGTCTTGCAGAAATGGATGATCCTGTAGCACAGAGCGCGGCCGGAGTAAACCTGTTCGGAACCATGTGGGAAGATTTGGGACCTCAGGTTATAACCTCTATGTCAACAGCAAGTGATGCCATAGATAAAAGCAAGGAGTCTGTTGAAGAACTGGTAAATGTAAAATATGACACATTATCAGGTGCATTGGGAGGACTTTGGCGAACGATACAGGTGGACGTCTTGCAGCCAATAGGAAATCAACTGATTCCGTATGTCACAAAAGGTATCAGTTTCATACAGAAGTTTACAGATAAATGGAATAAATTAGAACCAGCTACACAGAAAACAATAGTAAAATTTGGAATGGTGGCGGCAGCTGCTGGACCAATGCTCATGGGGTTCGGAAAGATTTCTTCGGGAATAGGGACTGTAATTTCGAATTTTGGAAAGATAGCAGGCCTTATTACAAGACTTACGGGAGCGACCGGATTTTCGGGACTAGCGACAATATTAACCGGCCCAGTCGGAGTAGCAATTGCTGCTGTTGTGGCAGGAGCTGCACTAATTTATTCAAACTGGGATAGAATTCAACCTATCATAAAAAAAATCGGACAGAGGTTTGTGGAGTTTTGGCAGACAGTGCAACCACAGTTGCAACCGTTTATAGATATATGCATGAAAATTGGATCATATTTAAAAGATACTTTACTGGAAGTATTTAAAATAGTATGGAAGGCTGCAGGAGATTACGTAGTAGCGTGGTTTGAAGGAGTGAGTGAAGTAATCGACAATGCACTTGGAGTTATAGAAGGCATAATAACATTTCTGACGGGTGTATTCCAAGGCGATTGGGAAAAAGCATGGACTGGAATTGTGCAAGCTGTAGGAAGCATTTTTGGAACGTTGGAAGCGCTTGTAAAGACGCCTATTAATGCGGTAATCAACCTTGTGAATAAAGCAATTGGAGCGATTAATAAAATAAGTGTTGATCTTCCCAGTGCTGTTGGTGGAGGACATATCGGATTCGATATCCCAACAATTCAGACTTTGGCGAAAGGTACTGATTACTGGCAGGGCGGAATCGTGCAGATCAGCGAAAAAGGTGGAGAAATCGTAGATCTTCCATCCGGAAGCAGGGTCTATCCTCATGATGAATCTGTTCGTATGGCACGCCAGGAGTCAAAGAAAAACTTTTCCGTAACGATTGCCAAGTTAGCAGACAGCATTGTGGTAAGAGAAGATTCAGATATTGACAAAATTGCAGAGGCGATAGTGAGAAAAATCGAAGCAGCTGCAGGAAACATGCCTCAGATGGCATAGGAGGATTAAAAGGGAATACTGGATTAAAAACGGGAAGGATGCTATACAACTTCCCATCCGCCCATCGTCATATGAGATAACACAAGAAAATTCGCATCAGACAGTGAATGTACAGACAAGAGGAGAAGTAACCATTCTTGGAAAAAAAGGACTAAAAACTTTTTCTTTTGAATCTTTTTTTCCTGCACGTGACTATCCTTTTGCGGATTATCCAAAAGATAGAAATCCATGGGAATATGTTAAAAAGATATTAAGCTGGCAGGATAAAAACCTACAGTTTATTATAACCGGAACAAAGATAAATAAACCTGTGATTATTCAAACGTTTGTGTTTTCGGAAGAAGATGGGACAGGAGATATAAAATATTCTTTGGCACTGAAAGAATATAGACCACCAAAATATACAAAACCAGTCAAAGCAGTACTGGAACCAGTAACAGATAAAAAGAAGCCTGAAAAAAACAATACCAGAACAGATTCAAAGAAAAAAAAGAAGACACATGTCGTAAAAGGAAAAGATACCCTTCAGAGTATAGCGAAAAAATATTATGGTTCAGGATCTTACGCAGATAAGATTTACAAGGCGAATAAAACCGCAATAGAAAAGGCAGCAAAAAAGCATGGACTCAAAAGCAGTTCTAAAGGTGGAGTAAAAGGCTGGTGGCTTTTTGACGGGACAAAGTTGGTGATACCATGAAATTAATGTGGAAAGATACAAATATATCCGGATTCGTAACAGGAGTTACATGGACAGGAAGTGCGAAACAGGCAGCAAGAACAGTTGCTTTCAGTGTGGCATATAGTCCGAATGATAAGAAAGTTAAAAATCTGAATATAAAATTAGGGGATAAAATTATATTTTATCCGGGATATCCTGATAATAAAAAAATAAAGTTCATTGGAATTGTAACGCAGAGAGAACGAAAATCCGAAATAGGAGAGCTTCAATATACTGCAACGGACGGAATGATGCATCTTTTAAGATCGAGCGGAACTTATAGGATCACAAACAAAACGCCGGAAAAAATAACCCAGATGATTTGCAAAGATGTAAAAGTAAAAACTGGATCCATAGCAAAAACCAAAATACCTATTTCTAAGATATTTTTTCAGGAACGGCCGTATTACGAAATTATTATGGCTGCATATACGAAAGCATATCGGAAGAACAAAAAGAAATATATCGCACAGATGAACGGTGATAAGCTGGAGGTTATCCAGAAAGGGAAAATTATTCCTAATTTTCACATCAGGCAGGGAGAAAGAATTACAGACTCTTCTTACACAGAAGACCTGGAGAGTATGGTTAATCGTGTATATATCTATGATTCAAATAATAACAAAATTGGAAGTGTGAGCAACTCAAACTGGATAAAGAAATACGGAGTCTTCCAGAATGCGATATCTGTGGATAGTGGAAATGGAAAAATGGAAGCCAAGGCAGAACTGCAAGGCATAAATAAAACAGCGAATCTTACGATGATAGGAGATTATAGATGCGTCTCAGGATTAGGCGTGATTATAGAGGATTCCAGAACCGGGCTAAAGGGAAAATTTTGGATAGAAAATGATAGTCATGAATGGAGTGATGGCATATATACCACAACTCTGGAACTTACATTTAAAAATGTGATGGATATCCAGGAAGAAGACCAGGAACAGACTGCAAGTTCTACAAGTGGCAACAGTACAACGACCAGTAATGCGCTGGATGATGTACTAAATCAGGCACGAGCATGGATCGGAATATCAGGAAGTACGAATGAAGCTACGCAATACTATGGGTATAATGGAGCTGCGTGGTGTTGTATCTTTCAATGGTCAGTTTTCAATAAATCTGGACATGGAGACCTATTTATGGGTGGAGGAAAGACTGCAAGCTGTTCTGAGGTGACACAATGGTACCAGGCAAGGGGGAAATTTGGAACAACGCCAAAAACTGGCGCACTGGTAGTGTACGGACCGGGTGGAGGAGGCCATATAGGCTTGGTGGAAAGTGTTTCCGGATCGGGAATCAACGATTATGTGTCTATTGAGGGAAATACAAGCGGTGCAACAGGCGGACTTGCAGCACGAAAGCAATATGGAAATCGAAGAAGTGACGTATACGGCTTTTGTTATATTGATTATCCGGTTGCGACGACAACAACAGCCGGAAGCGGTATGGCAATCTCCGGCACCTCTAAAACAATACCGGCAGGGCTGCAACAGTCCGGTATATGCCCATGGGATTATACGATATATCCATATTGGTACAGCCGTTGGGATGGTGAGACCATGCAGAGACGGGTTGCGAATTTATGGAACGCTAAAGGGCGTACAAGCGACCATGGTATAGCAACCGTAGACGGCTGCTATCTTGTCGCAGTGGGTTCGTATTTTGGCTCCTGCGGCGACCTTATAAGCTTCACTTTAGAGGGCGGTATAAAACTAAACTGTCTTGTTGCAGATGAAAAAAACGCAGGAGATAGCAGTGGCAGTGCTTACGGACATTGGCAGGATTACCCTGCTTCTGGATGGTCTATCATAGAATGGGAAAGCATGGGCGGAAGTGATTACTCAAATTCAGGGGCGTTGCTAAATGTAAGCCAGTGGCAGGGAAAGAAAGTACCGGCAGCCATTAATGGAGGAAGATACCAAGGGCTATAAATACATATGAACGGTTTGTGGAACAAATGAGAAAAGCTGGAGCATTCTATAATGCCCCAGTACCTCAGCTTGGAATTATGATGGATGCAGGGAAGATTAGAATAGACACAATGACATTAAGGAAAGAGGATTATCTAATAGATTGTAATTTGCGCCTAAATTCTGAAAAGGAAGTATTCCTGCACACATTAAAACCCAAATCATCAGCTGAGTATATGACGGATTACAGTCATAATACGACCATGGAAAAATATGAGAAAAATATTTTACAAGAAGGAGACATCGTTCTCATGTTAAAACTATACAATTATGAAAAATACATTCTAATTGCAAAGGTGGTGGAACCAGAATGATGCTTCCTTTTATAGATACGGAAGAAATTGAAATACAGGAAGAGCAATACATTCCTAAAGAGTATGGAATCAACTTCGAAACAGGACAACTTTCCGGGAAAATTGTGGAAGGTTTTGATGCCATACTTGTATGGGCATGGCTTACACTACATACCGCACGATATAGGTATTACATATATTCTGATGATTACGGTCAAGAATATGATGAGCTTGTAGGAAAAAGCTATTCGCAGGAATTAATACAGTCAGAATTGGAGCGCATGACAGAGGAATGCTTAATGGAAAATCCATACATTACGGGAATTGAAAACTTTTCATGTGTTAAAAATGATGAGAAAGTAAGCATATCATTTTCGCTTATAACATCACTTGGAGATGGGGAGGTGAGCATGAATGTATGAAGATATGACATATGAGGCTATTATGCGAGACATGATGAAGGATATGCCGGATGATGTAGACACAACAGAAGGAAGCTTAATTTTTAATGCCTGTGCGAAGCAGGCGGTACGCCTGGAAGAAGCTTATCTGCTCCTGTCCGGGCTTGAACAGAACATGTATGCAGATACGGCGGACTTAGAACATCTGATCCGAAATGGAAATGAAAGAGGCGTATATATCAATGAGGCTACATATGCTGAATTTACTGCACAGTTCAACTGCGCAGTACCAGAAGGATCAAGATGGAATTGCGATGAATATAACTACACAGTATTCAATGTGATCAGCGATGAAGAACACACATATCGACTTGGCTGCGATGATCCCGGATCGGAACCAAACCGAATACTGGGAGATTTAGAACCAATTGAATTTGTAGACGGATTTGAATGGGGCAAAATCCTGAAATGTACTCTTGAGGCTACAGATCAGGAAGAAGTGGAAAACTATAGGGCCAGGATTCTGAACACATATAATTATCGTGGCTTTGCAGGAAACAGAGAGTACTATAAAAGCCGAATCAAAGAAATGAGCGGTGTATACGGATGCAAACTTAACAGGGTATCAGCTCCGGAAGACAAAATAGCGATAACAATCATAGGTAGCGATTATCGTACGCCTTCAAATGATGTTATAAATGCGGTTCAAACAGAAGTGGATCCTGTGGTGAATAGTGGTGATGGAGTCGGCATTGCACCGATTGGACATAGGGTTATTATTTCGGGAGTAGGAGAGACAGAAGTCAATATAAAGACAAATATAACTTATGATTCCGGATACTCTTACGAAGATTTAAAAAGTTATATTACGAAGGCAGTAGACAACTATCTTTTGGAACTTCGAAAAAAATGGGAAGACAGCGATGCGATTGCGGTCCGCGTTCTACAGATAGAATCAGCGATTGTACAGATTGATGGAATTATTGATGTTACCGGGACAACAATAAACGATTCAGAACAAAATCTGCAGATTACAAACGGAACGGTACCGGTAAGAGGTGATTTCACATGCACGTAAACGTTGAGTATCCGGAAGTGATACTAAATATAAAGGATATTAAAGCGTCAATTGATGCCGGAGATAAAGTTGGAGATGTTCTGGAAAGAGCACTATTCGAATTGGACAACGATATCTGCATACGATCTTCTGAAGAGTCTGGCATTGCACATAGAGAAAAGATTCTCGGGATTAATCCACGGGATACAGATTCTATAGAAGACAGGCGATTGGAAGTGCTTCTCAGATGGTACGACAGCCCTTTGTATACAGAAACTGTGCTCAGACAAAAAATGGACGCAACTCTGGGAGAGAACCAGTATGTATTAAAAATCGACTTGAATACAAAAACTGTCTTTTGCCTTGTTGAGCTGACGCGAAAGAGGATGCAGAAAAGCGTGATTGATATGCTTGATCAGATGGTACCATTGGATTATTTGATATCCGTAGCACTCAGATACAACACGTGGAAAAAAATAAATGAAAATCTGACATGGCAGCAGGCACTACAGAAGACATGGCGCATGATGAAAGAAGAGGTATTGTAATGCAGTACACAGAACATTTTAAGTTTAAAAAGCCTGACTACGAGGATTTTGCCGACATTAGTGATATTAACGAAGCGCTTGACCAGTTGGACGCAAAATTTTATGAGCAGGAAAGTAAAATTGACAAAGCAGTGGCAATAACTGGGGAATTAGTGGTTGTTAAACAGACAACACAAGAAATGAAGGCACAGATTGAAACATACACGCAGCAGATACAAAAGAATACGAATAATTTAGCTGTGAGTATGTCTGATATTGCAAAACTAACATTTCAGCTGCAATTAAAAGATCTGATTGATTCTTCAGATATGACACTCGTAGCTGTAGACCAAATAGATTCGACAGATTCAGTCGTAATCACATCCGGAACCTACGCAGACAAGAAGGTCTATATATGATAGAACCATAGAAGATAAAAATTGGAAATTCGGGGATATGAGCCCTAAGAGAAAGGAGAAAGAAAAACGTGGCAAACGGAACCATACATAAACTTGGTACACTCTATGTAGCAGGTACGAAGAGAGTAAGACCAACGAAACCTTGGTACGACACGAACGGATCCGCATCATCGACAGGGAACTTGTTAAATTACGGAAAAAGCTTATCTGATGCTATCGAAATTAAAAGCACGGACTCTTCCGATGCCTATAAATTACAGTGGGTGGAAGTAAACGATGGGAGTGATAAACTCCTGATCTGTGACAGAAACCTGCTCTGTAACATAACATGGGACAGACTAAATGATCTGGGCTTCTGCGGAGCGAAAGGAAAAGGAAAGACTATAACCATTGATGGCCAGCAGTACGAATTATTCATGTTAACCGGCGGAACGAGTTCCTCTGTTCAGACAGAAACCGTAGCGTCAAACGAATGGGATAAATACATCGGAAACCTCGGGAAGTTCTCTGGACTTCCAACGCCACAGAGTCAGGATTTTCCGCATAACAGCTCATCTGCTAGCTTTACGACAGCTCACAACAAGATATGGAACTGGGCTGGATGCAACAGTTGGTGCCAGAATGCCATAGATGACAGTAGCTCATACAGGGCTTATCGCGGCTACTATGGCGCGCGTTACTGGTTCCACTGCAATACGTACGATAGTTCCAACAATCTCGGCTGGCGCCCCGCCCTCCGCGTTCTGAACGCTGCCCCAAAGATTACCCCGGCCAGCAAAAGTTACGGCGAACTGAACAAACCAATAAACATTGACTACGCCATAAATGATTCCGATGGTGATAAATTCAACATCAGCGTAAAGATCGATGGAACACAAAAGGAATTCTATCAAAGCCAGTCCTCCGGGAGCTTCTCACTTGTGCTGAGCAAATACTGGTCCGCATTAAGCATCGGAAGCCACACTGTGGCGATTACTGCGACAGACACAAAGAACGCGGCAACAACAGTCACGTACACGTTCACAAAGAAGAACGGCCCTGCTGCTGCTCCGACAATCATATCTCCAGCAAACGGAGAACGCCGGGACAGTGATTTCTATGTAGAATTCAACATCGGAGCAGATTCTGAAGGGGATACACAGACGCTCAAGGTTCAGGTGTCCGGGAACTCAGGATTCTCAAACAGCAAGGAATTTACGAGCCTTGAAAAATACGTAGGCGGGCAATGGGTATCTGCAGCATCCGCATCGAATGAAGATGTGGGAACTAAATTCAGAATAAAAGTAACCGGGACATCCGGAGAAGTATATCTGAGAGTTGTATCAACAGACTCAGGAAGCCTTTCTGAAGCAAGATCATCTGCGGCACACATCCGCATCGGGACTATTCTGGATGTACAGACACATCCGCAGGAGACTGCTGATAGAACACAGAAGATAGTTGTTCTTTTAGACCTCGTTTCAGATGACAAGGTCACAAAAGAAATCTGGGTCGCAAACAATGCAAACGATGTTTCTCCGGCCTGGGAGACTTACACTCCAGATTCAGCAGGCAACCATACATTTCAGAATGCTGCAAAGACTGCAGAGAAATGGGCCGTTGCGGCAAGAGTGAAAGTTACAGCAAACGACTCAACAGGAGAGATTGCCTTAAGAGCAATCGGGATGGGGGTACTTTAATGCGTGACGTGAAAAAGACCAGAAAAGCAGAAGATACAGAGAAACAGATTCAGAATGACAGTGCGATCGGAGAGCTGAGCATCATGTTAGCTCAGATGCAGGAACAAAATGACAGCGCGATCGGAGAACTTAGTATTATGTTAGCTCAGATAATGGGAGGAACAACAGAATGAAATTTGATGAAAACAGCGGTCTTGTAAAGACCTGGGTGAGATTAGTAGAAAGCGGACAATACTCAAAAGAACAGGTTCCGAACATCGGAAACCTGCGTGAGGTTGTTTATAAAATTCTGGAGAAAGGAGGATCTGACAAATGAAGTTTACAAAGAACAGTGGCCTTGTAAAAACATGGGTATCTCTGGTACTTACTGGAGTATACACAAGAGAACAGGTGCCGAATTTATTTAACCTTCGTGCTGTAGTAGGAGAGTGTCTGGATGCGCTGGAAGCAGCATGATAAAGTTACAAAAGGGGCGGTGCAAATAAGGGACGCACTGCCCCCTTTTAAATTGCGCCGGCGCAAAAAACGGAGAAAGGGAAAGAATGAGTGGAACTTATTAATTACATACAGATTCACTGGGTCGAATGGCTGTTTGCGATTATATCAGCACTGCTCGGGATGGGATATAGGGGAGTATCCAAGCGGCTTAAAGAAGAACAGAAAAAGAATGCTGCAATTGCGGAAGGGGTACAGTCACTTCTCAGAGAGAGCATTGTAGGAAATTACAATAAGTATAAGGACCGGAAGTATTGTCCAATCTACGCAAAAGAATCTATCAAAAAAGTATATTGCGCATATCATAACTTAGGCGGCAATGATGTAGCAACAGAATTATATCATAAGCTTCTGGCAATGCCGGAAGAACAGGAAAGTGAGGAATAAACATGGAGCAGATCACAAACTATGTAAAGCCGGAACTCATCGTAGTAGCAATTGCCTTATATTTCGTAGGGATGGCATTAAAGCAGGCACAGGCAGTAAAGGATAAGTACATCCCGCTCATCCTTGGCGGGATCAGCATTGCAATCTGTGCAATCTATGTGTTTGCCACCTGCACCTGCGGTACCGGACAGGATATTGCAATGGCAATCTTTACAGCAATCACACAGGGAATCCTGATTGCCGGTCTTTCTACATATGTGAACCAGATCATCAAACAGACAAATAAAGACGAATGATTCAGGGGATGAGGAATCATCCCTTTGGGAGGAAATGCTTATGGATAAGCAAAATGTAATTGTGTTGAGGAAAATACTGTACGCAGTGGAATCCGGAGATCAGGTCTATGGCAGACAGGATTATTCCTGTTTTGCCGGAGTAGGGGCGAACTGTGACAATGAGATTGCAATTACCATTGGTGCGGGCCAGTGGTACGCAGGAGAAGCAAAAGAACTACTGCACCGGATCCAGAGAGCCAATCCGAAGATATTTAAGGATATGGACAATGCCGGGATGGAATCCGACCTCCTGATGAAGAACTGGGATACATATGCTGTGACAGCAGAATCTGCGAAAGGTCAGTGTATTATTAGTATCATCAGCACTGGCTTGGGGAAGAAATGCCAGGATCAGTACATGGAAGACCAGATACGAGCGTATATTCCAATCATTGAAAAAGCCTACGGAACCATGCCAGATAGTGCCATGATGGAATGTATCAATATCCTACATCAGGGTGGCTTTGATGCGCTGAAGAGAATCTTATCTAAGACTCCAGAACCGTACACCGCAGACAAGATTTATACAACACTGTGTCAGGATCCTGCAGACCCGACTCCGAATCAGGTAGGAGATTACGCAGACAGGCAGAAAGCTGTCATAAACATGATCCATACATATGCTGATAGCATAGATAAGGAAGAAGGTGTTGAAATGACAAAGACAGAAAAAGCAATAAGACAGATGGAAACATGGGCGAAAGATGACTCTCATGGCTACGATCAGGACTACCGCTGGGGAGAAAAAGGAGATTACGACTGTTCTTCTGCTGTGATCCAGGCATGGCAGAACACCGGAGTTCCGGTTAAGTCTGGTGGTGCTACATACACCGGAGATATGAAAAATGTGTTCCTAAAGAACGGATTCAAAGATATTACCGCCTCTGTCAACAGAAGAACCGGAACAGGGTTAAAGCGTGGCGATGTGCTGCTGAATGAAGCTCATCATGTTGCGATGTATTGTGGAGCTGGTAAAGAGGTAGAAGCCTCGATCAACGAAAAAGGCACCGCACATGGCGGACAGCCGGGAGATCAGACCGGAAAAGAGTTTCTGATTCGCAGCTATAGAAATTACCCGTGGAATTGCATCTTACGCTATACCGGAGATCAGACTGTCACATCTAATGCAGAGAAGAAACAGAACACAGTAGCTTATGTGGCCAGATTCACAAAGGATTGCAAATGCTACAGTGCAGCCGGCAAGACTCAGGCGAAAATGTTCCCGGTGATTAAAAAGAATGCGGTTGTAGATGTGATGAAATACACCGAAACCGTAAAAGGCAAGAAGTGGTACTTCATCCGGATCCCGCATCCGACAGAAGGGTTTGTTTTTGAATTTGTTCCGGCAGGGTATTTCAAAAAGCTTGTTTAACCTGTATAATATATAAAAAGAGCCACAGGATTTTACTCCTCTGGCTCAACAAGATATTGTATCATTTTTCGGTATTTTTATATTATAGGGTATTGCTATCCGGGCCACCGTACTGGCTCATGATATACTGTGCAATTTTGGCATTGGGTTGTGTGATATTGATCGGATATTGAAGCCTTTTTTCATAATTCCACATAAATTATCTGCACGCTCCTTCCTTTTCCCATGGGAATGGCTGTTCCATCCATTTCCAGATGGATTCTCCGGTCTGATCTGTAATGTCAATAATCAGGGGACCATATGCTTCGGCGTATTCTTTTAATAGCTTTTTTCGTTCCTGCACAAGTTCGTGACAGTAAGTCAGAGCCTTTTCATCGCAGGGATGTGTGTCAAGGTACAGAGTCATATCATTGACTGCGAAACTGACCTGATCGATACGGTTTAATAACTGTTTTTGGGAGCAATCTGTTTTCATCTTCGAATACCTCTCTTTCCACAAAATGGTTTGCATAACTGTGGGAAAATGGTTCCTGCATTTAATGCATACTGCAGTGGGAAATTCTCTGTAAACTTCTGGCAGGGAACATATGCCATTGCAGGTTCCAGATACTGAAGATGCGAAAACATTTCATGTTTTTTTTCTTTGACACCCGGTATAGTACAGCTACAGCCTGTCGTGTTTCTGACAGAGCATTCGGAACTGTTCATATTTCTATTTGAAGGCTGAGGCATATTCATACCGCAGGTACGGTTATAAGGGCGGTTGCCGGAACATCCCATCCGATAATTTTCCATATATAATTCCCTTCTCTGAAAACTGTTTACATTATATTTTATGTCATGCTCATAAAACCGTGCTCATACAAGTCGAAATTTCATTACCATAGTGAAGATTCGTTACTGTTCACATACCACTATCCCGCGAGGTGTTTTGGCATGAATATGCCAAAATCCCGAGACATACAAGCCAAAATTCCATTGCCGCAGGCAATCTGGAATGAATTTTGGCTAAGTTACTGTGAACGGAGTGAACAGTAACGAAGATTCATATCGTCTGACAGACAGATTTCTTTTTGCTTTCGAATATGTTATTATATATAGGAAATATTTGCTGCCTGCTAAGTGTCAGCATCCAAAGAAAGTCGGGAGGTACATAAAGATGAAACTTACAATATTGGGAACCGGAAATGCAAAGGTGACGAAATGCTATAACACCTGTTTTGTGCTAAATAAAGATAAAGAATATTTTATGATAGACGGAGGTGGCGGAAATACAATTCTGAAGCAGCTGGAGGACGCAGGAATCAGCTGGAAAGAAATCAGCACTATATTTGTGACACATAAACACATCGATCATCTGCTTGGAATCATCTGGATGCTTCGTATGTATTGTCAGGGAATGGCAAGAGGACAGTTTGGCGGTGAAGTGACTATTTATGGACATGATGAAGTGATCAGCCTGCTGAAACAGATGGCAGAGATGCTTCTCACGCCAAAGGAAACGAAATTTATCGGAGACAAAGTCCATCTGGAAGAAGTAAAGGACGGAGAAGATAGAACGATTCTGGGACACAGGGTGACATTTTTTGATATTCTGTCTACAAAGGCAAAACAGTTTGGGTTCTCCATGGAGTACGCAGAGGGAAAGAAGCTGACCTGTTGTGGAGATGAGCCATATAATGAATGTGAACAGAAATATGCCAAAAACAGCACATGGCTTCTTCATGAAGCATTCTGTCTGTTCTCTCAGGCAGATAAATTCAAACCATATGAGAAACATCATTCTACTGTAAAGGATGCCTGTGAGCTGGCACAGAAACTGGAAGCAGAGAATCTGATCCTGTATCATACAGAGGATAAAAATATTTCCAGACGAAAGGAGCTCTACACAGAAGAAGGCAGACAGTATTATAAAGGAAATCTCTGGATTCCTGATGATCTGGAAACCTACAAATTATAAAAAGACAAACCTCCGGAGGCTTGCCTTTTTTACAGCAATCTTTTTAAATGTATCATTTATGAGGGTTGCCATAGTGATTATGCTGTATGGTCCACATGTGTTTTGGTGTCGGAAGACAAAACTTCACATGTAGTATGATCCTGTGAAAAAGTTTCCATAATTCCTGAAATAGTCCTGTGCAGATAAGGACGGTACTCAGCCAGAGACACAGGCTGCTGATACAGAATGCAGCTGTAGCAGGTGGAACCTACCAGCTCAATGATCGTAAAGAGCATCAGTTCCGGATTTTTATAATGTAGTCCGCTTTGAGCAAGCATATCCAGATAGGACTGATAAAAATTATATTCGTCGTCAGGCATTTTTTCCTCAAAAGCACCCTTGAAGACACCCCAGGCAAGATTCTTTGAAATAAACAGCAGGAGAGTACGGTCTTTATTCAACTCAGTAAGAATGTAATCTATAATAAAATGTACCTGCCTGTCAAATTCGCTGATATGTGCATTCTGCACAGCCTCATGGGCCCGGAAAAACAATTCTCCGGTCTTGTGGGAAACCAGTTTATTCCGGATATCATATTTATCCTTAAAATAGAGGTAAAAAGTCCCCTTGGCAACCCCGGCCTGATCTACAATATCTGAAATTGTAGTTTTGGTAAGTCCCTTCGTCGTAAAAAGTTCAAAGGCAGTGTTGAAAAGAGCATCTTTTTTCTTCTTTTTATTCAGCTCCAGTTTTCCCATTTCAGATTCATTCCTTCCTCTATTGTATACATAACATTTTAACCGAATCAGGTAAGTCCCGCTGCGGAGTTTGCGAAAAGCAATAAGCGTCTTACTGTTCACAGCAACATAAGCTTACTTTGTAATTATATTGTGATCATATATAATTACTATTTTAAACAAAAATGACTGAAAGTCAATATTACATTTTTGTTCTGGAAAAATTTAGACAAATTGTGAAGAATGAGTATTGACTGAAAGTCATTTTTGTTATATAACATTCCATGAAATAAAAAATGACTGTTGGTCATAGAATGATCAAACAGTATCAATAATAAAGAAAGAAGAGGAGAAAAAGATGATTAAGGTAGGAAAGTGGATTGCAAAACACAAGATACTGATCATTATCATCGGAATTGCATTGCTGATCCCTTCATATCTCGGTATGGCGGCGACCAGAATCAACTACGATGTACTGAGTTATCTGCCGGATACCCTTGAGACAGTTGATGGACAGGACATTATGGTAGATCAGTTTGGGATGGGAGCCTTTTCCATGATAGTGGTGGAGGATATGGAACTGAAGGATGTAGCTGCTCTGAAAGAGAAAATCGAAGCAGTTGATCACGTGAAAAAAGTACTGTGGTATGACAGTGTCCTGGATGTTTCCGTTCCTGTAGAAATGCTTCCGAAGGATTTGAGAGAGGCATTTTTTAACGGAGATGCAACTATGATGATCGCGTTGTTTGATAATACAACATCATCAGAAACTTCCATGGAAGCTGTGACGCAGATTCGTAAGATTACTTCAAAGAACTGTTTTGTCAGTGGAATGACAGGAATTGTTACTGATATCAAACAGATTGCACTTAAGGAAATGCCGATTTACGTTGTGATTGCTTCCTGCCTTTCTCTGATAGTGTTGCTCCTTGCAATGGATTCTCTGGTAGTTCCGGTTTTGTTTTTGCTCTGCATTGGTGTTGCAGTCTTGTATAATCTTGGAAGTAATATTTTTCTTGGTCAGATTTCATACATCACTCAGGCACTGACAGCAGTCCTGCAGCTTGGTGTTACCATGGATTATTCCATTTTCCTGTTGAACAGTTATGAGGAGAATAAGAAGCGGTTTGAGGGTGATAAAGAGAGGGCTATGGCACATGCCATCAATGCAACCTTCAAATCTGTAATCGGAAGTTCTATTACAACAGTAGCCGGATTTATCGCACTTTGCTTTATGACCTTCTCACTTGGACGTGATATGGGTATCGTAATGGCCAAGGGAGTTGTTATCGGTGTTCTGTGTTGTGTTACTTTGCTCCCTGCTCTGGTGCTTACTTTTGACGGAGCCATTGAAAAAACAACACATAAGCCGCTGCTTCCAAGCTTTGATAAGGCATCTGCTTTTATTACAAAGCATTATAAAGTATGGCTGATCATTTTCCTGGTAATGCTTTTCCCGGCAATTCATGGAAATAACAATCTGAAGAATTACTACAATATTGACAAGTCACTTCCTTCCACGCTGGACAGTAATGTGGCAAATGCCAAACTTCAGGAAACCTTTGATATGAATAATGTTCATATGGTGTTATTAAAGAAAGGTCTGACATCAAAAGAAAAAACAGAAATGCTTGACCAGATCAAGGATGTTGATGGTGTAAAATGGGCACTTGGAATGGACTCTTTCGTAGGTGCGGCATTCCCGGATACCATGATCCCAAGTAATCTGAAGAAGATGCTGGAAAGCGATGAGTACGAGATGGAATTTATCTGCTCCAAATATAAAACAGCCACAGACGAGGTAAACAATCAGATTGATGAGATCCAGAAGATTGTAAAAGGATACAGTCCGGAATCTATGGTAATCGGAGAAGCACCTCTGACCAAGGATCTTCAGGATGTTACGGATGTGGATTTAAAGACTGTAAATACTATCTCTATCCTGGCAATTTTCATTATTATCATGGTTGTGTTTAAATCCATTTCGCTTCCGTTTATTCTGGTTGCAGTTATTGAGTTTGCGATTTTTGTCAATATGTCCGTTCCTTATTATCAGGGAAAGGAAGTGGTGTTCGTAGCAAGCATTGTTATCGGTTGTATCCAGCTGGGAGCTACTGTTGACTATGCAATCCTTATGACCAGCAGATACCAGAAAGAACGTGGTCTTGGAAAGAGTAAGAAAGAATCCATTGCCATCGCACATAAAACTTCCATGAAGTCAATTGTGATCAGTGGCTGCAGCTTCTTTGCGGCAACTTTCGGAGTTGGTCTTTATACACAGGTAGATATGATCGGAAGTATCACAAACCTGCTTTCACGTGGAGCTGTGATCAGTACACTGGTGGTATTGTTTATACTTCCGGCTATGTTTATGATATTTGATTCTCTCATCTGCCACACATCTATTGGATTTGCCAAGAAGAAACCGGCAAAAGAGAAGAAACAGTGATTCAGGATTTTTAAAAAGAAGCTTATTGTAAAGAGATAGAATAAAGGAGTAAGTTATTATGAACAGAAACAGAAAGAAAGCAGCTGCAGCAACGCTTGCAGCAGGAATGGCTGTAGTTCTCGGAGCAGGTACTGTAATGGCAGCTGCTTCAACAGGTGATAATGGATTGCAGAAAGAAGAAACCGTTTATGTAAATACAACTGCCGGAGGAGAAGTAACGGATGTCACAGTATCTGACTGGCTGAAAAATTCCGGAGACAGTTCCAATTCTGAGGTGAAAGATGCCTCTGATCTTCAGGATATAAAAAACGTAAAAGGTGATGAAACATTTACTCAGAACGGAAATGATCTGACCTGGAGTACTGATGGAAAGGATATTTATTATCAGGGAAAGACAGAGAAAAATCTCCCGGTTTCCGTAGGAATTAAATATTATATGGATGGAACTGAGGTTTCTCCGGAAGCTCTGGCAGGAAAGACAGGACATCTGAAAATGGAAGTGACATATACAAATACTTCTAAAACAACCAAAACAGTGAATGGCAAAAAGACTGATATTTATTCACCCTTTGTTATGGTGACAGGAATGATCCTTTCTACAGATAATTTCTCCAATATTACAGTAGATAACGGTAAGGTTATTTCTGACGGAAGCAGAAATGTTGTTGTCGGTTTTGGTATGCCGGGAATGAAAGAAAGTCTGGATATGTCTTCTGATATTGCAGATGAAGTGAATATCCCTGAAGGATTTACAGTGGAAGCAGATGTTACAGACTGTGAGATGAATTCTACATTTACCGTAGCACTTACAGATATTTTCAAAGATATTAATCTGGATGATGTGGATGGACTGGATGAGCTGAAGGATTCAATGAAAGATCTGACGGATGCAGCAGTAAAACTGGTAGACGGAACCAAAGATCTTTATGATGGAACTAATAAACTCAATGACAAATATAAAGAATTTTATGATGGAATCGGAACTCTGAAAAGTGGTGTCAGTGATCTGAATGACGGAGCAAAAGAACTGGATGACGGAGCAAAGGAATTAAGCAGCGGAGCACAGACACTGAATACAGGGGCACAGACTTTAAACAGTGGTGTTTCCTCTTATACAGCAGGGGCAGACACACTTTCAGATGGAATCAAACAATATACAGCAGGAGTAGATACGCTGGACAGCAAGATGGCGGACTATGAGGCAGGGATGAAATCTCTTTCCGATGGTGTAAATGCATATGTTGCAGGCGGCAATCAGCTTGCAGGCGGGGTGCAGAGCTATGTAACAGGAACAACTACTCTGACAGACGGAATGCAGCAGTATATTGCAGGAGTTAATCAGCTTGCAGGCGGTGTGGGTCAGTATGCTGGTGGTATCAAGAGCTTAGTGAATGGAATTGGTCAGGTTGTTCCGGGAATTGATACTGCTGTAAATGGAATCCAGACTGCTGTAGAAAAAATGACAGCTCTTTCATCTAAAATCGATGCAAATCAGATTGCTAATTTCAGTGACAGCATGACGGCTTATACAACAGGCGTTTCTGATTACACTTCTGCAGTTGGCCAGTATATTGAAAGTGTAGAACAGCTTGCATCAGGACTGAGCCAGCTTGAGAGCTCACTTGAAAACATGGGAGCTTCCACAGCTTCAGAAATAGAAGAAAGTGCAAATGCAATGTCCGGACAGTTAAATGACAGTGCTGAAACCATGAACAGTCAGGCAGATGCAATTGAATCCTGGATCAGTGATTCCGCAGAGGCTTCTGTAGATGCATCTTCTGTAGATGCAGGAGTTGCAGCAGTCAGCAGTCAGCTAGAAGCAGCAGAATCTGCTTTGTATAATATTGATACCAGCAATATGGATGATGAAACAGCAGCTGCTGTAGAAGCTGCGATTGATGGTGCGTTAGGTTCTATTCAGGCAGCTGAGGACAGTGCATCTAATATTGATACATCCACAATTACAGCCTCCGCACCTGATACGTCAGCATTGCAGTCAGCAGCAGACGCTTTAAGGGCATCTGCGTCCAGTGCAGAATCAACAGCAGATGCACAGGAAGAGGCAGTCAACAGCAGTATTGAACAGATGAAACAGCAATTACAGGCATTAACTCAGGGAATGCAGACAGTGCAGAAGACTGTATCACAGTTAAATGCAGGTGCAAAAGAGCTTACTTCTAATGATGGCACATTAAAAGCAAGTGGAACCCAGCTTGCTCAGTCAGGAACCCAGATTGCTACAGCAGTAAATCAGATGAGTACATTATTTACCGGACTTGGACAGCAGCTTCCGGAAATGCTGCAGGGAATCGATCAGCTGAAAGCAGGCTCTGATCAGCTGACTACTGCAAATAAATCTCTCCAGAGTGGATATGAAAGCCTTGCAAAAGCAAGCACAGAACAGATGATTTCCGGCGCAGATACACTGCTTAGTTCCGGAAAGACACTGACAGATGGAATTGCACAGCTTCAGGGTGAAAATAATGTTAATGCACAGACACTGTTAAAAGGAGCCAAGACTCTTAAGAGCGCAAGAAAGAGCCTGACCAGTGGTATGTCTCAGATCAATTCTGCAACAGGTCAGATTACAAGTGGTGTGGAAACTCTGGCATCTAACAGTGGAACACTGTACAGCGGAGCAGATCAGCTTTCTTCGAACAGTTCTACATTAAACAGCGGAGCATCTCAGCTTGCATCAGGAACTCAGACACTTGTATCAGGAGCACAGACCCTTGCATCAGGAACAGGCAGCCTTGTATCCGGCACTCAGACATTAATGGATGGTGCGGATAAGCTTTCTGATGGCAGTGATCAGCTTAAAGATGGTATCAGCGATCTGAATGACGGAGCAAAAGAACTGAACAAAGGACAGAAGAAATTCTATAAAGAAGGTATTAAGAAACTGGATGATACAGTAAACGGAGATCTTCAGGATATTCTTGACAGATTTGAGGTAATCCAGTCTGACGATGTAATGTACACAACATTCACAGACAGATCCGGCGATATGGACGGAAATGTTAAATTTATTTTCGAATCTGACCCGATTGAAATCAGTGATGATGAGAAATAGATATCATAAACCTGAGACATACAGAATAAGGGAAAGATGAACAGCCAGACTTATCTAAAATGGGGCAGATGCAATCAGGCAACTGCCCCATTGCTTATGAAAAAGCTTTCTGTTATAATAAAAAAGTCAGATGGGAATTTTAGAAAACAAGAAAGCATCAGGTGATTAAATGGAAAATACAAAATCACAAAAAAAGTCGTATTCAACAGCATCTTCCAAGAGCAGGGTGCGTCGAAAAACAAAAACAGATTATTATGATTACAGTCTGGTAGCAGTTATTGTACTGCTGACCTGTTTTGGGCTTATCATGCTGTACAGTACAAGCTCCTATATGGCTCAGATAAATTACGGAAGCGACATGTATTTTTTTAAAAAACAGGCCATCATCAGCGTGGCATGTATTATCATGGCACTGATCATTTCCAGGCTCAATTATCGGATACTGAACCGTTTTAGCACAGCTTTGTATGTAGCGGCACTGGTGTTGATGGCACTGGTAAAAACACCGCTGGGGCAGTCTTCTCATGGTGCCCAGAGATGGCTGAATCTTGGACCGGTTCAGTTCCAGCCGGCAGAGCTTGCCAAGATAGCAGTTATTGTCTGCCTCCCATATATGATCGTGCATATGGGAAAGAAAGTCCGTACCTTAAAGGGCTGTATGGTTCTTGCTGTTGTGGGAGGCGGACTGGCACTGGCTGCATATGTATTTACGGACAATCTGAGTACAGCAATTATTATTTTCTGTATTACTGCAGGACTGATTTTTGTGGCTCACCCGGATATTAAGATTTTTATTATTATTGCAGGTGTTGTTATTGCGCTGGCAGTGATCGGAGTCATTTTTCTGAATGCAACAGTGAGTGTTGATGGAAGTGGAAGCTTTCGTCTGAGACGAATCATGGTATGGCTTCATCCGGAAGAATATGCGGACAGTTGGGGGTATCAGACAATTCAGGCATTGTATGCGATTGGCTCGGGAGGATTTTTTGGCAGAGGACTTGGAAACAGTATTCAGAAGCTGGGAAGTGTACCTGAGGCACAGAATGACATGATTTTTTCAATTATCTGTGAAGAACTGGGGATTTTTGGAGGTCTTATCGTGCTGATGCTTTATGCATATCTGTTATACAGGCTGTTTGTTATTGCACAGAATGCACCGGATATGTTTGGCTCACTTATGGTCAGTGGGATTTTTATTCACATAGCATTGCAGGTTATTCTTAATATTGCGGTTGTTGTAAACCTTATGCCGAATACAGGTGTCACTCTTCCATTTATCAGTTATGGAGGTACGTCGATCGTATTCCTTATGGCAGAGATGGGACTTGCGCTGAGTGTGGCAAGGCAGATTAAATTTGAGGAATAAAAAATGTAATAAAATAGTGCTTGACAAACAGGAGGGAAGAATATATACTTTGAACATCAAAGTAATCAATCCCGATAAAACCAAATCTGAATAAATGAGACGTATTTACTGGTCTGACGGATGATAAGGTTGAAAACAAGAAAAAGCAGAATCATCATCTGCTTAACAAAAATAATAAAAAACAAGTGATAGCCGGAGCAGGAAAAAGAGAAGCATTCCGGGGCTTGAATTAAAGGAGAAGAGAAAATTATGTTAGAAAAAATGAGTGAAATGATCGCAGAGCAGTTAAATTGTGATGCAGCAGGAATTACTGCTGAAACTTCTTTCAAGGATGATCTTGGCGCAGATTCACTTGACCTGTTTGAGCTGGTTATGGCTCTGGAAGATGAATACAATATTGAGATCCCGGCTGAAGATCTTACAGATTTAACAACAGTCGGAGCTGTTATGGATTATCTGAAAAACAAAGGCGTAGAGGCTTAATCATATAGAAATGACAAATAACTCCTTGGAGCCAGAGATGGCTTCGGGGAGAATTTTTTGACATTATAATTTGAATATCAAAATATTTTAAACTAAAATAATTTGTAATCAGAAACAAATTGTTATCATCTGATATAAACATAAAAATAAAGGAAAGGAAAATGATATGTCTAAAATTGCATTTGTATTTCCGGGACAGGGTGCACAGTATACAGGAATGGCGAAAGATTTTTATGAAAAATATGCTGTAAGTCGCGAAGTATTTGAAAGCGCATCAAAAGCATCCGGACTTGATGTGAAAGCTTTATGCTTTGAAGAGAATGACAGATTAAATATTACAGAATATACACAGATTGCCATGCTGACAGCAGAAATTGCAATCTTAAGAGCTGTAGAGGAAGCCGGAATCAGGTCTCAGGTAAATGCTGGACTGAGCCTTGGAGAATACGGGGCACTGGTGGCCTCCGGTGTTATGAAGGAAGAGGATGCATTTACTGTAGTGCGAAAAAGAGGAATTTTTATGCAGGAGGCATATCCTACAGGTGGTGCAATGTCCGCTGTTCTTGGAACAGATGCAGAGCTGATTGAAAAAATCTGCAATGAGACACAGGGAATTGTATCCATTGCAAATTATAACTGTCCGGGACAGATTGTGATCACAGGCGAGGAGACAGCAGTTGCAGCAGCAGGGGAGGCATTAAAGGCAGCAGGCGCCAGACGTGTGATTCCTCTTAAAGTCAGTGGCCCATTTCACTGTGAGCTTCTCAAAGGCGCAGGGGAAAAACTGGGACAGGAACTTGAGAAGGTAGAAATCCAGTCATTTACAGTACCTTATGTGACAAATGTAACTGCACAGTATGTGACAGGACCGGAGCAGGTAAAGGAATTGCTTGTCAGCCAGGTTTCATCCTCTGTGCGCTGGCAGCAGTGTGTAGAACAGATGATTGATGATGGTGTAGATACTTTTATTGAGATTGGACCTGGAAAAACTCTGACAGGATTTCTCAAAAAGATCAACAGAAATGTAAAAGCATTACATGTTGAGAAAACAGAAGATCTGGATGAAGTGAGAAAGGAGTGTCTGTAAAATGCTGAAAAATAAAATTGCTCTGGTTACAGGTGCAGGACGTGGAATCGGACGAGCCATTGCTATTGCTCTTGCAAAGGAAGGTGCAGAGGTGGTTATCAATTACAATGGTTCTGAAGAGAGAGCGAAGGAAGTAAAACAGACTATCGAAGAAAACGGTGGAAAAGCTTCCATATATAAATGCAATGTCAGTGATTTCGCAGCCTGTGAAGCAATGATTAAAGATATAGTTAAAGAATACGGACACCTTGATATTCTGGTTAATAATGCAGGAATTACCAAAGATGGTCTGATTATGAAAATGAAAGAAGAGGATTTCGATTCTGTACTTAATGTAAACCTGAAAGGCACATTCAATACAATCCGTCACAGTGCCCGTCAGATGCTGAAACAGAGAAGTGGAAAGATCATCAATATTTCTTCTGTTTCCGGAATCCTCGGAAATGTGGGCCAGGCAAATTATGCTGCATCCAAAGCAGGTGTGATCGGTCTGACAAAAACAATGGCAAGAGAGCTGGGCAGCCGGGGAATTACGGTAAATGCCATTGCACCTGGATTTGTAGACACAGAGATGACAGAAGTACTCTCAGAAGAAATCAGGGAAAATGCATGTAAGCAGATTATCCTGGGACGTTTCGGAAAGCCTGAGGATATTGCAAATACAGCAGTATTTCTGGCATCAGACAAAGCAGACTATATTACAGGACAGGTCATCAGCGTAGATGGCGGTATGAATGTATAAATAAGGAGAACAAAATGAGAAGAGTTGTAATTACAGGTATGGGAGCAATCACTCCGGTAGGCCTTAGTGTAGAAGAATTCTGGAACAGTGTAAAAGAAGGAAAAACAAACTTTGCAGAAGTAACACGTTTTGATTCCACAAATTACAGAGCGCATATGGCTGCGGAAATCAACAATTTTAATCCAAAGGATTATATGGATTTCAAATCTGCAAAACGTATGGAGCTTTTCAGCCAGTATGCGGTAGCAGCAGCAAAAGAAGCTATTGAGCAGTCCGGACTGGATATAACAAAAGAAGATCCCTTCCGTGTAGGCTGTAGCGTGGGAAGCGGTATCGGAAGTATGCAGGTGGTAGAGAAATCCTGCGAAATTCTCAACACAAAGGGACCAGGAAGACTGAATCCTCTGATGATTCCTCTTCTGATCTCCAATATGGCATCCGGAAATGTTTCCATTCAGTTTGGACTCCGCGGAAAGAACATTAATGTTGTAACTGCCTGTGCAACAGGAACCCACAGCATTGGAGAAGCATATCGTACTATTCAGTGCTCTGATGCAGATGTTATGGTTGCAGGTGGAACGGAAGCAGCTATCACACCAACAGGCTTTGGTGGTTTTGCGGCACTGACAGCATTGACCTCATCCACAGATCCTGAGAGATGTTCCATCCCGTTTGACAAAGAAAGAAGCGGTTTTGTAATGGGTGAGGGTGCCGGCGTGGTAGTTCTGGAAGAACTGGAGCATGCCAAAGCACGTGGAGCGAAAATCCTTGGCGAAGTTGTCGGATATGGTGCAACAGGAGATGCTTATCACATTACATCCCCTGCAGAGGACGGTTCCGGTGCTGCCAAAGCTATGGAATGGGCTGTAAAAGAAGCAGGAATTTCCACAGATGATGTATGGTATGTAAACGCACATGGTACAAGCACACATCATAATGACTTATTTGAAACAATTGCCATTAAGAAAACATTTGGTGAACACGCAAAAGAAATGAAAATAAATTCTACAAAATCTATTACAGGACATCTTCTGGGAGCTGCCGGTGCAGTGGAAGTGATCACCTGTGTAAAAGAACTTCAGGAAGGCCTGATCCATCAGACTGTTGGTTATAAGGTGCCGGATGAACAGTGTGACCTGGATTATGTAGGAAATGGTAATGTAAAGATGGATATCAAATATGCACTTACCAATTCTCTTGGCTTTGGCGGACATAACGCATCCTTACTTATTAAAAAGTACGAAGACTGATCACGCAGATAATAAATGGTATGGTGATTTTGAAAACAATATACGACAGTGATCTTATAATATAGCTATTTCAGCAGGAGGAAATAAATGGAACTGGCAAATATATTAGAACTGATCCACGCAGTCAGCGATTCAGATCTCACAGAATTTAACCTGCAGGACGATACCTTGAATATTTCCATGTCAAAAGAGAAAACAATTGTACAGCAGATGGCAGTCAATACTGATCCGGCAGATGCTCAGCAGTATCAGCCGGTAGTGCAGCAGGCTGTACATGTAGAATCCGTCAATGCTGTTAACGATGAAGTACAGACAGGAAGTGTGGTAAAGTCTCCTCTTGTAGGTACCTATTATGCAGCATCTTCTCCGGAAAATCCCCCCTTTGTAAAAGTAGGAGATAAAGTAAGCAAAGGTCAGGTCCTTGGCATTGTGGAAGCAATGAAGCTGATGAACGAGATTGAATCAGAATTTGATGGTACAGTAAAAGAAATCCTTGTAGAAAACGAGCAGATGGTAGAGTTCGGACAGCCGATGTTTGTGATAGAATAGAAGAAGGAGGTAAAAAACTATGAAACTTACAACAAAAGAAATCATGGAGATCATTCCCCACAGACACCCGTTCCTCCTGATTGATACTATTGAAGAACTGGTGCCGGGTGTGAAGGCAACAGGAAAGAAATGTGTTACCTATAATGAGCCGCATTTCGCAGGACACTTTCCACAGGAACCGGTTATGCCAGGAGTTCTGATCATTGAAGCGCTTGCGCAGACAGGTGCAGTTGCAATTCTGAGTAAACCGGAAAATAAAGGAAAGATCGCATATTTTGCATCGATCAACAATGCAAAATTCAAGAACAAGGTAGTTCCCGGAGATACCCTTACTCTCGAAGTAGAGATCATTAAGGAAAAAGGTCCCATGGGAGTGGGAAAAGCAAAAGCAACAAACCAGGACGGTAAGGTAGCAGTGATCGCAGAGCTGACTTTTGCAGTAGGAGCATAACAGATGTTTAATAAAATTTTGATCGCCAATCGTGGTGAAATTGCAGTGAGGATCATCCGGGCATGTCGTGAGATGGGAATCCGCACAGTAGCCGTATACTCAGAAGCAGACAGAGATGCCCTGCATACCCAGCTTGCAGATGAAGCAGTATGCATCGGAAAGGCACAGTCATCAGACAGCTATCTGAACATGGAGCGAATCTTAAGTGCTACCATTGCCACAAAAGCAGAAGCAATCCACCCGGGATTCGGATTTCTCTCAGAGAACAGCCGTTTTGTGGAAATGTGTGAGAAATGTAATGTGGCATTTATAGGTCCTTCCGCAGAAGTAATTTCCAGAATGGGAAATAAATCTGAGGCGAAAAACACAATGCGGAAAGCTAAAGTCCCGGTAGTGCCCGGCACAAAGGAACCGGTCTACACAGTAGAGCAGGCTTTGGAAGCTGTAAAGGAAATCGGTTTTCCGGTCATGATCAAAGCATCAGCAGGCGGCGGTGGAAAAGGAATGCGTGTAGCCGGAAATGAACAGGAATTTGCCAAATTGTTTGAGACAGCACAGCAGGAGTCGGTCCATTCCTTCTCCGATAATACCATGTATCTGGAACGGTTTGTGGAGAATCCCAGACATGTTGAAGTGCAGATTCTTGCGGATAAATACGGAAATGTAGTTCATCTGGGAGAACGAGACTGCTCTGTTCAGAGACGTCACCAGAAAATGATCGAAGAGTCTCCATGTATCGCAATCTCTGATGATCTGAGAAAGAAAATGGGTGAGACAGCAGTACGGGCAGCAAAGGCAGCAGGCTATGAAAGTGCAGGAACCATAGAATTTCTTCTGGATCAGTCCGGAGAATTTTATTTCATGGAAATGAACACCAGAATTCAGGTAGAACATCCGGTAACAGAATTTGTGTCTGGTGTAGACCTGATCAAAGAGCAGATCTGCATTGCAGCAGGTGAACCGTTAAGCGTTCAGCAGAAAGACATAGAAATCCGCGGTCACGCCATGGAATGCAGAATCAATGCCGAGGATCCTGAGAGACATTTCATGCCATGTCCGGGTAAGATCACTGACTTACATCTTCCCGGTGGAAATGGAATCCGCGTGGATACAGCAGTTTATAATGACTACGCAATCCCGCCCTACTATGATTCTATGATTGCCAAGATCATTGTTTATGACAAAGACCGCCGCAGTGCCATTCGAAAGATGATCAGTGCACTTGGAGAAGTTGCCATCGAAGGAGTAAAAACTAACGTGGATTTTCTGTATGAACTTCTCAATCAGCCGGATTTTCAGGAAGGAAATATCACCACAGATTTCATTCCGCAGCATTATCCGGATCTGTAAAAGAAAACTGGTGCAAATATATTTTATAGTTCAGCAGAAAGTACATATTTATTATTGAAATGTAATTGATAAGCAAATCGATAAAATTATTTTTGACAGAATTAGTTTGATTAATAGTTATTAACGTTATTTTGTTGTCTGAAAGAACATCAAATTGGGTTACATAAAGGAGCAGGATTTTAATGGCAGACTTGAAGAGATTTTTTAAGAAAACAGTTTCAGAAGACCGGCATAAACAGGCCGCATCTGTTTCCGTACCTGAAGGCTTATGGATCAAATGTCCAAAGTGCGGAGAAATGGTTTACAGAGAAGACGTAATATCCAACGCCTATGTGTGCCCGAAATGCGGAGGATATTTCAGAATCAGTGCGAAACGCCGGATCAAAATGATCGCAGATAAAGGAAGTTTTAAAGAGTGGTTCACAGGAATTGACAACAGCAATCCACTGGACTATCCGGATTATCCGCAGAAAATTGAGGATCTGAGAGAAAAAACACACCTTGATGAGGCAATTCTCATCGGAGAAGCCACCATCGGAGGAATCCGTACAGTGATCGGAGCCATGGATACCAGATTTCTCATGGCTTCCATGGGATATGTGGTGGGAGAAAAGATCACCCGCTCATTTGAAGAAGCAACAAAACAGGGACTTCCGGTCATTCTGTTCTGTTGCTCCGGCGGTGCCAGAATGCAGGAAGGAATCGTATCACTGATGCAGATGGCAAAAACCTCCGCAGCCATTAAACGTCACTCCCAGGCGGGGCTTCTCTACACATCTGTGCTGACAGACCCGACTACCGGTGGCGTTACAGCAAGCTTTGCCATGCTTGGAGATATTATCCTTGCAGAACCAGGCTCACTGATCGGATTTGCCGGCCCGAGAGTCATTGAACAGACTATAGGTCAGAAACTGCCGGAGGGCTTCCAGAGACCGGAATTTCTTCTGGAACATGGATTTCTCGACGGAATTGTTGAACGAGGCTCTATGCGGGATGTTCTTTCGCTGATCCTGAAACTGCATGATACCAGAAAATGTTACGGAGAATTTCCACAGGAAACATCTGCCAGATCTTTCGATACTTTTGGCAAAAAGAAAAAGCAGAAGAAACAAAAAAATCTCACAGCCTGGGACAGAGTCCAGATTGCCAGAAACAGTGACCGTCCGTCAGCAGCGGAATATATTGATGCCATTTTTGATGATTTCATGGAATTTCATGGTGACAGAGGTGTCAGAGACGACAATGCCATCATCGGCGGCATTGCTACACTGGACGGACAGCCCGTTACAGTAATCGGAATCCGTAAAGGGCATACTACAAAAGAAAACATCAGATGTAACTTCGGAATGCCATCACCGGAAGGGTACAAAAAGGCTCTTCGACTGATGAAACAGGCAGAGAAATTCGGACGTGCAGTCATTGCATTTGTAGACACTCCGGGGGCATTCTGTGGACTGGAAGCAGAAGAACGGGGACAGGGCGAAGCCATTGCAAGGAATCTTCTGGAAATGTCCGATTTGAAGGTGCCGGTTCTTTCGGTTGTAATTGGTGAAGGCGGCAGTGGCGGTGCACTTGCACTTGCAGTTGGCAATGAAGTCTGGATGATGGAAAATGCAACCTACACCATCCTTTCACCGGAAGGCTTTGCATCCATTCTCTGGAAAGACAGCAGAAAGGCACCGGAAGCTGCGGAGGTCATGAAAGTAACGGCGGCTCATCTGAAAGAACTGGGAATCATTGAACGGATCATACCGGAGGAATATCCTGCAAGTGAGGAGAATTTGCCGGAAATTGCAGAGTATATGAAGATTAGAATGAAGCAGTTTCTGGAGAAACAAGCTGGTAAAAGTGGGGAACAGATCGCACAGGAACGGTATGAGAGGTTTCGTAAGATGTAGCGTGTGAATGGCAAAAGGGACGCGCAGAAAAATATTTTATTTGGAGTGCGGTTTCGGGGTCTAAGATATTCTAAGCTCTCAGAAATCTGCTAAAGGCATGAGCCGTCTTGTCAAACTCGCTCCGTTGCAAACTTCGCTCAGACAGTGATGCAGCCGGCTCATAACGCAGATTTCTGAGAACTAAGAATATCTAAGACCCCTGCAAATGCACTCCAAATAAAATATTTTTCTGCGCTGTTTTGTTGCAGGTTGTCATGCGTCCCTTTCCATAACAAACTTTTTTAAAATTTCCTCCATCCCGACTTGAAATAAGAAAGCCTCTGACGTATAATAAACCCGAAAGTAGAAAGGCGCTGCTTTTAAGCAGGGTCTTTTTTTACAGATTTTGAATATATAAAAAATTCAGGAGTGAAAAAAGTTATGACCAAGATCAGAACAAGATTTGCACCAAGCCCTACAGGCAGAATGCATGTTGGAAATTTAAGAACAGCATTATATGCATACCTTATTACAAAACATGAAGGCGGAGATTTCATCCTCCGTATTGAAGATACAGACCAGGAACGTTACGTAGAAGGCGCTGTAGATATTATCTACCGTACTCTTGCAAAAACAGGACTTCTCCATGATGAAGGTCCGGACAAGGACAAAGGCTTTGGACCGTATGTTCAGAGTGAGCGTCAGGCACAGGGAATCTATCTGAAATATGCACAGCAGTTAGTAGAACAGGGTGATGCATACTACTGTTTCTGTAAGAAGGAAGAACTGGAAGGTATGAAACGTGTTGTGGCAGGAAAAGAGATTTCCATTTATGACAAACGCTGCCTTAAACTTTCCAAAGAAGAAGTACAGCGTCGTCTTGATGCAGGAGAACCACACGTAATCCGTTTCAATATGCCAACAGAGGGAACTACAACATTCCATGATGTAATCTACGGAGATATCACAGTAAACAATGAGGAACTGGAAGATCTGATCCTGATCAAATCTGACGGATACCCAACTTATAACTTTGCAAACGTAATCGATGACCATTTAATGGAAATCACACACGTAGTAAGAGGTAACGAGTATCTTTCCTCAGCTCCGAAATACAACCGTATCTACGAAGCTTTCGGATGGGATATCCCGGTTTATGTACATTGTCCGCTGATCACAGATGAGACACACCAGAAGCTTTCCAAACGTTGTGGACATTCCTCTTATGAAGACCTGCTTGATCAGGGATTTGTTTCAGAAGCAATCATCAACTATGTGGCACTTCTCGGATGGAGTCCTTCTGACAACAGAGAGATCTTTACACTGGATGAACTGGTACAGGTATTTGATTATCATCATATCAATAAATCTCCGGCAGTATTTGATATTGCGAAACTTCGTTGGATGAATGGTGAGTATATTAAGAAAATGGATGCGGATGAATTCTATGAGAGAGCACTTCCGTATATGAAAGAAGTTCTGAAGAAAGACTACAACTTCAAAAAGATTGCAGGAATGGTACAGACCAGAATCGAAACATTCCCTGACATTCCGGCTCTGATTGACTTCTTTGAGGAAGTACCGGAATATGATTCCGCCATGTACTGCCATAAGAAAATGAAGACAAATGAAGAGACTTCTCTTACAGTATTAAAAGAAGTACTTCCGGTTCTGGAAGAACAGGAAGATTATACAAATGATCCGTTATTTGAAACATTAAGTGCATTTGTAAAAGAGCATGGTTATAAGAACGGATATGTAATGTGGCCTCTGCGTACTGCTGTTTCCGGCAAGCAGATGACGCCGGCCGGTGCTACTGAGATCATGGAGATCATCGGTAAAGACGAGACAATCAAACGAGTAAAGGCAGCTATTGAGAAATTAAGCAAATAAATATGAAGAGAAATCCATCTCAACTTCGGGCAATCACTCACCTGTCAGGACCTATGATGGTCCTGGCAGGTCCCGGCTCGGGGAAAACTTCCGTTATTGTGGAGAGAACTGCATACATGATCAATGAGGGGAAGATACCGGCTTCTTCTATTTTGGTTGTAACTTTTTCCAGAGCAGCGGCAACAGAGATGAAAGAACGGTTTTTGAAATTCGTGGGACAGAACAGAAGCGAAGTGACTTTTGGAACTTTCCACGGAATTTTTTATGGGATTTTGAAAGCGGCCTATCATCTGAGTGCGGCCAATATTCTTTCTGAGGAAGAGAAATTCAGTATTCTACGTGAGATGACTGAGAAATATGGACAGGAAATGGCTCAGGAGGGAGATTTCATTGAAGAAGTTGCCAGGGAAATCAGTGTTGTAAAGGGAAACTGTATTTCTCCGGAGCATTATTATGCATCCTGTTGCTCGGATGAGATATTCAGGGACATTTTTCATGGCTATAAGCAGGCTCTGAAGGCGAAACGCAAGCTGGATTTTGATGATATGATCCTCTGTTGTTATGAACTTTTTTCTCAGAGACAGGATATCCTGAATGCATGGAGAAGAAAATTTGTCTACATTCTGGTGGATGAGTTTCAGGATATCAACAGCTTACAATACAAGATTTTGCAGATGCTGGCGGCACCTGTCAATAACCTGTTTATTGTAGGAGATGATGACCAGTCCATCTATCATTTCCGGGGCGCAAGACCAGAGATTATGTTAAATTTTACAAAGGATTATCCAAAGGCGGAGACAGTCCTTCTGAATGTGAATTACCGGTGCAGTAAGAATATCCTGCGTACAGCCATGGAAGTGATCGGATGTAATACCAGACGTTTCAAAAAGCAGCTGGATACTCCAAATGAAGAAGGGATGCCTGTGACGTGCAAGGAATTTGATAATCCAAGAGAAGAGTATATGTGCGTGGTGGCAGCACTGAAAAAAAGAATGGAGCGCGGCGAGGATCTGCTGAATACGGCAATCCTGCTTCGTACAAATCAGGAATCGGAAGGTCTGATCAATGTGCTGATGGAATATCAGGTTCCTTTTACAATGAAAGAACAGCTTCCCAATCTTTTCCGCCACTGGATCTGCCGGGCGCTTCTGGCTTATCTTGAAATGGCAGCAGGAGACAGGAGCAGGAAGAATTTTCTGGAGATCATGAACCGGCCAAATCGCTATATTTCCAGAGAAGCGTTGAACAGTTCGCAGATTAATTTTAATGAACTTCGGGAATATTATAAAGACAAAGACTGGATGTGCGACAGGATTACCACACTGGAAACGCATCTGAGGATTCTTGGTACTCTTTCCCCTTTTGCTGCGATTAATTTTATCAGAAAAGGAATGGGATTCGAAGAATACTTGCGTGAATATGCACAGTATCGTAAAATAAAACCAGAGGAACTGCTTGAGACCCTGGACCGGATCCATGAGAGTGCAAAAGGCATGAAAACCCTGGCGAAGTGGCAGGCTTACATAGAAGAATATACGAAGCGCCTGAATGAACAGGCAAGGAAACAGCAGGATAAAAAAGAAGGAGTGACTATATCCACACTCCATGCGGTAAAAGGTCTGGAATATGATATTGTGTATATTCTGAATGTTAATGAAGGAAGCATTCCATATCGCAAGGCGGTTTTGGCAGAAGCAGTGGAAGAAGAACGAAGATTGTTTTATGTAGGGATGACCAGGGCGAAAAAGAAGCTGGTGCTTGCCTATGTGAAACGCCAGTATGAGAAGGAACGGGAGCCTTCCCGGTTTCTTGAGGAGACAGGCCTATGAATAAAGGAATTATTTACTGTACAAAAATACGGGAAGAATATGAAGGCGCACATATGGAGCATATGATCGCAGAGAAACTTCTGGAAATCGCACTGAAAAAAGAATATGGAATCAATCTGTACAATGAACCCAGAGCAGAAGGAGAACATGGAAAACCATTCCTTTCCTATCGTCCGTCCCTGCATTATAATATCAGTCATTCCGGAAAATATGTGGTATGTATTCTGGCTGATCAGGAGGTTGGAATTGATGTGCAGATTCATTGCAGAGCCAATTATGAAAGAATGCTCAGACGTATGGTACCCCGGGAACAGTATCTCGAAATTCTCTCAGATATAAATGTGGAAAAGAAATTTTTTGAACAGTGGGTACTGAGGGAAGCTTATATCAAATGGACCGGTGAGGGGCTTTCCAGAGACATGAGGACTATATCCATGGATGAAGGCAGTCATATGCTGCTTGATATGGAAGACGGTTACAGTGGAGCAGTATGGGCAATGAATCCCATGGAAATCAACTGGAAATATGAAGACATCATACTTGGGTAAGACATGAACAGACAAACGAAGAAAGAAATCCGGAGACTGGCAGTGAAGATTCTTGTAGCAGTACTGGCACTTGGACTGGCTTTCTGGGGATATGCTTTCGTATACAGGGGTAAGACGGAACCTCCTGCAAAATATCCGGTAACCAACCAGGATGCTGCAGTGTATTCATTACGTGGACAGATACAGATGCTGTCGCAGCAGGAGGAGTTAAATACCTTTGCCTTTGAGGGCAGAAAAAAAGAAAAAGAGTACGGAACTTATATTATTCCCGGACTGAGATATACAAGAACATTCCTGAATGCAGAGGGTACAAAACAGGCGGTATGTACTTCCATGACTCCTCAGGGACTTGCAGTGACCGATGAGTATGTACTTGTAAGTGCCTATTGTCATACGGAAAAACATAACTCTGTTATTTATGTGATCAACAAAGAAACTCACAGATTTATCAAAGAGGTAGTCCTGCCAGGTCTGCCTCATGTAGGCGGACTTGCCTATGATCAGGAACATGATATGCTGTGGTATTCTTCAAATACCAATGGAATCGCGCAGGCGATCAGCATTAAGATGGATGTGCTGCGTGACTATAATTATGCGGATAACCATATGCCTGTGCAGGTAAATCAGACATGTAGTCTTTATGGAATCGTGAGAGATTCTTTTATGACTTTCTATAAGGGGTGCCTGTATGTAGGATGTTTTAACAAATATACAGAGAGCACCATCGCGAGATATGCGGTGGATTCAAAAGGTGATCTGGTGAATACTTTTAATGAGGAACTTGGCATGATGTTTGAAATGGCGGTTCCGCTGGATTATTCTACAATATCAGAACAGGCACAGGGAATGGCTTTTTATAACGATAAGCTGTTGTTGTCTCATTCTTTTGGTATTCTGCCATCCAGGATTGTTTTTTATGAACAGTCGGATAAACGTCTGTATGTCAATGAAAATTCTGCAAGATCATACAGAATGCCTGAGATGATCGAGCAGATTGTTGTAGAAGGGGATGAACTTTACGTACTCTTTGAATCAGGAGCTTATGCGTACAGGGGGTATGCAGGAAATGTGGTAGACCGGGTTCTGAAGCTGAATCTGATAAAAATGGAAGAGTCTTATCAGGAAGAGTACTAAAATCGGTTTGTCCACATATATTAAGTGTAAAGAGGTGAGACATATAGAAGCGCAGCAGATTGAAAACCTGTTTGCCGGAAATATCCGGAATCTTTTAATGGATGCGAAGCTGGATTATGATAAATTATATGAGATACGCCTTCGTGTAGGGCGCCCGTTGTTTTTAACTTATGACGGAGGAGAGTGTTTTCTGCGAAAACCGGGTCAGGAACAGTATCTGGTGACAACGGAAGATCTGAAAGAAACACTGGAATATGTCACAGGATATTCCCTGTATGCTTATGAGGATGAGATCAGACAGGGATTTATCAGTGTTCAGGGTGGTCACAGAGTAGGTGTGACCGGAAAGGTAGTGTTGGATCGGGGCAGGATCATGGGAATGAAATATATTTCCTGCATCAATGTCCGTCTGGCACATGAGATTCAGGGATGTGCGGATAAGGTGATGCCTTATATCCGTACAGAGAAATGGGTTGCAAATACATTGATCATTTCACCGCCAAGGTGTGGAAAGACTACGCTGCTCAGAGATATTATCAGGCAGCTCAGTAATGGATGGGCCAATACCCAGGGTCTGACAATAGGTGTGGTGGACGAGAGAAGTGAGCTGGCAGGCTGTTATCAGGGAATTCCTCAGAATGATCTGGGAATGCGTACAGATGTGCTGGACTGCTGTCCGAAATCAGAAGGTATGCAGATGCTGGTCCGTTCCATGTCACCGGATGTGGTTGCAGTGGACGAGTTAGGCTGTGAAGAGGATTTCAAGGCAGTTAACTCAGTGATCCATTGTGGATGTAAGCTGATTGCGACTGCACATGGAAGCTGTCTGGAGGATGTTCTGGATCAGCCATTCTTTTATAAGCTTATGGGCGAGAAAGTATTTGAACGTTATATTATCCTGGACAAAAATGATCAGGCAGGATGTCTGAAAGCTGTATTAGATGAAAATGGAAAAGTATGCTTAGAACAGTAGGATTGTGTGTAATTGTAATTTCCGGTGTCGGTTGCGGTTTTGCCATGAGCAATGAACTTGGCAGACGCAAAAAGATGATGGAAATGATCTTACGGATGATCATCCTCCTAAGAGGAGAAATACGTTATGGAAATAAATCTCTGTACGATGCCTTTACAGGTGCTTCCGGGAAACTGGAAGGGAAGTACAGAGAATTTTTTATACTTACGGCACAGAAAATGAAAGAAAAAACAGGGGATTCCTTTGGGACAATCTTCAGAGAATCGGCCGGAAAGTGTTTGGATCTGGATTGTCTTTTGCAGGAAGAGAGAGACAGATTTTATTCACTGGGAGATCAGCTTGGTTATCTTGGACTGGATATGCAGCTAAAACAGATGGATCTGATGGAAAAGGAAACAGAATATGCGATCAGGGAACTCAGGAAAGATTTTTGTGAAAAAAGAAAATTATACCGCAGTATGGGAATACTGGGCGGAATATTTGTGGCTGTGTTTTTTTGGTGAGCATGTATTTATAATCTGTTTCTTTACTGTGTAGATTACTGTTTTGCTATATTTGGCAGCAGAAGCCGGAAAGGAGAGACTGTGGAGGTAAGTCTTATTTTTAAAATCGCTGCAGTAGGGATTCTGGTTTCTGTTCTCTGCCAGATCCTAAAACACAGTGGAAGGGATGAACAGGCATTTCTGGTAAGCCTGGCGGGGCTTCTGATGGTGCTGTTCTGGATTGTTCCATATATTTATGAACTGTTTGAAAGTATTCAGCAGTTGTTTGTGCTGTGATTTCAAATCAACTGTTATGGCAGTTGACAGAACAGAAAGAGGTTTGAATGGCATGGATATTGTGAAAGTTTCAATCATGGGTATCTGCGGAATGATGCTTGGTTTTATTCTAAAAGAAACCAGACCGGAATTTGCTGCACTTGTGACCATGATGACGGGTTTTCTGATTCTTGGTCTTGCAGCAGGAAAAGTTTCTTATCTGTTTGAAACCATGAACAGGCTGAGAGAAAGCTTCCCCATAGACAGCAGTTATCTCACAGTTCTGGTTAAGATTATCGGGATTACATATATCGGACAGTTTTCATCTGCAATCTGCAAAGATGCCGGATATCAGATGATCGGAACACAGATTGACCTGTTCTGTAAACTGTCTGTGATGGTTCTGAGTATGCCGGTACTACTGGCAATTCTGGATACGATTTCGGAGTTTATGATATGAGGCAGGATAAAGAGAGAAGTATCAGGGAACAGGCAGATCTGTGGAAAGGTTACTGGTGTATACTGGCATGTATACTTTTGGTGGGAAGAGTGTCATATCTTACATTCTTTCAGAATCATATAGTATCCGTATATGCCGCTGCGCAGACAGAACAGAAAGAAGATTCTTCAGTACAGATCCTGCAGGAGAATCTAATGGAAGAGATACAGATTGATGATGTGCAGAAAATGTTGGATGAGATTATGGATGACCATGTTTTTTCTGTCAGAGAAGCACTGATGAATATCATAAACGGGGAGGATCCTGTTTCAAAAGAGACTGTACGGAGCTTTTTGTATAGTCTCTTTTTTTCGGATATAGAGAATGAAAAAGGATTAATACTGAAACTTTTACTTGTGATTTTTATTGCAGCGGTGCTGGCGGAGTTTGCTGATGTTTTCGGAAACGGACAGGTTGGCAGTATCAGCTTTTATATTGTCTATCTTGCGCTGTTTACAATGCTTATGGAGAATTTCTCAAGGCTTGGAAGTACGCTTACAAACTGGCTTCTTGGACTGACGGATTTCATGAAAGTTCTGTCTCCGGCTTATTTTATGACAGTGGCTGCATCAACCGGATCATCAACAGCTGCTGCATTTTATGAAGGAATTTTGCTGATGATCTGGGCGGTTCAGTGGCTTCTTGCAAATCTGTTTCTGCCTGCTGTAAACCTGAGTTTGCTTCTGAAAATGGTTAATTATTTGTCAAAAGAGGAGATGCTTACAAAAATGGCAGAACTTTTGGATGTAGCTGTAAACTGGGGGTTGAAAACTCTTCTGGGAGCTATTGTTGGTCTGCAGATTGTGCGGAATATGGTGAGCCCGGTGATGGATGCCATGAAACGTTCTGCTGTTGGCAAGGCAGCGAGTGCGATTCCCGGCATTGGAAATGCAGTGACCGCTGTAACAGAATTAGTGCTGACCAGTGCAGTGATGGTGCGAAACAGTTTTGGTGCAGTAATCGTGATCCTTCTGTTGCTGATTGGAGCAGGACCGATTATCCATTATGGAAGTCTTTCTCTGGTTTATCGTTTTCTGGCTGCGATTGCACAGCCAATTTCTGACAAAAGAGTTGTGGGAGCCTTGAGTACAATGGGGGAGGGATGTGCAATGCTTTTAAAGCTTTTGCTGACAGCAGAAGTACTTTGCATGCTGACATTCCTGATAGTTGTAGTTTCTGTATCCTGATGAACTGACAGAAAGATTGCCGGAGGAAACATATGAAAGAAGAGCTGTATTTATGGATTCGGAATCTGGCAGTATTTTATATCTTTTTCACTGCGGTTCTGAATCTGATACCTGACCAGAAGTATGAGAAATATGTACGCTTTTTTATGGGCCTGCTGCTGATTTTTATGATGAGTACCCCGATATTTTCCATTCTTGGAAAAGGTTCGGAACTGACGGAAAGTTTTCTGGATAATTTTTCTGAAGAAAACAGAGAGAAAGAACTCCGGGAATTTCAGAATATTCAGAAAGTCTATCTGGAAAAAGGTTACGAACTGGAACTGGAACAGAAAATCCGGGAAACTCTGGAAAAAAGAGGCATAGAAGTATATAAGGTGAAAGTAAATATAGAAGGGGAGGAGACGCAGGCAAACCTTGTACTGAAGACAGAAATTTCTCAGGAGGAGAGAAAGGAGCTTAAAGATGCGCTGGTGGAAGAGTGGGGACTTAAAGAAAACAGAATTTGTATCCAGATTGTCCGAAATGAATCCGGCAAAATGGGGAATCCTGTTGCTCATCGGAGTACTTCTGGCAGTAGCGGCGATGCCTGTATCCAGTAAGCAGCAAAAGAAAAATACGGCAGGAGAGCAGAGTGAAGATATGCAAAAAAGTGTTCTGGAAGAGAAACTTGAAGCATTTCTTGAAAATACGGAAGGGGTGGGAAAGGTACAGGTTATCCTGATGACAGATGAGAAGAAAGACAGGCAGAGCTTCTATAATTCAGAAACCATACAGGTGACCGGTGTTCTGATTTCTGCGGAAGGTGGAGGAAATCCTGTAGTGGTCCAAAATATTCAGGAGGCGGTCATGGCATTATTTCAGGTGGATGCTCATAGAATTAGAATAATGAAAATGAAATGAGGAGATAAATGTGAAAAAAGTCATCGGAAAAAATCAGGTCATTATTACATCGCTGGCAATTCTGATTGCAGTGGCAGGATATCTGAACTTTGCGGATGTAGATCTTGGATTCAGGGATAAGGAGGCAAGTACGGACAGCAGCAGTATCCTTGAAGATGCAGGATATGATCTTACAGATGAAACTGCTCTTCTGGATGAAAATCAGGCAGATGGAGGTCTGACTGATAACAGTCTTACAGACAGTCAGGAAACGGATACTCCCGGGGAGGCTGTGTTTACGGGTTCTACAGGATTTGCCGCACAGGCAAAGATCAGCAGAGAACAGGTGCGCTCACAGAACAAGGCAGATCTGCAGGACATTATCAATAATGAAGAAATTGATGATGAAGAGAAGCAGGAGGCAATACATACGATGGTCTCGATGACAGACCTTTCAGAAAAAGAAGCGGCAGCAGAGCTTTTGCTGGAGGCGAAGGGCTTTAAGAATGTAGTTGTAAATCTTACCGGAGAAACTGCGGATGTTGTGATCCCTGAAGCAGAACTTTCTGATGCACAGAGAGCACAGATTGAAGATATTGTAAAAAGGAAAACAGGAATTGCGCCAGAAAATATTGTGATCACCCCACTGAAGGAGAGTGAAGATGCAGAAGATACAACACAGACAGATGAAACATCAGCAGATACTTCGTATGAGGAAGACAGCGAAACATCAGCACAGCCATATGAGGATACCGCAATCGATACAACTGATATTTATGACTGATATTTTGATATGAATATGCGAACATATATCTTGACAGAAAAGAGGTGCATATACTAGAATAGGAATGCTGTAAAAAAATAGAAAACGTAACTGATACCGGCTGTTGCCGGTGTTTTATGCAAACAATTATAAGAAAGCGCAACAGGAGGCTGAACGTGTCTAAGTATACGAATGAAATAGAAAAAAGAAGAACATTTGCCATTATTTCCCATCCGGATGCAGGTAAAACTACACTGACTGAGAAATTCCTGCTGTATGGCGGAGCAATCAATCTTGCCGGAAGTGTTAAAGGTAAGGCAACAGCCCGCCATGCAGTGTCAGACTGGATGGAGATCGAAAAAGAGAGAGGTATTTCCGTTACTTCCTCTGTTCTGCAGTTTCATTATGATGGTTACTGCATTAATATTCTGGATACACCGGGACATCAGGATTTCTCGGAGGATACTTACCGTACACTGATGGCAGCAGATTCTGCAGTCATGGTAATCGACGGTTCCAAGGGTGTGGAGGCACAGACCAGAAAACTGTTCAAGGTCTGCGTAATGCGCCATATCCCGATTTTTACATTTATCAATAAGATGGACCGCGATGCAAACGACACATTTGACCTTCTTGATGAGATTGAGAAAGAACTTGGCATCGCAACCTGCCCGATCAACTGGCCAATCGGTTCCGGTAAGAAATTCCGCGGTGTTTATGACCGTAATACAGAGAAAATACTTACCTTTTCTGATACACAGAAAGGTACCAAAGAAGGTGTGATCGAGGAAATCCCGTTAAGTGACAGCCGGGCAGATGAGATTATGGATCCGGAGCAGAAAGCACAGCTTCTGGATGAGATTGAGCTTCTGGACGGCGCAAGTGCAGATTTTGACCAGGAGCTGGTAAGCAAAGGTAAGCTGACACCTGTATTCTTCGGATCTGCGCTGACAAACTTCGGTGTGGAAACATTTCTGGAACATTTCCTGAAGATGACAACATCACCGCTTCCGAGAGTGTCTGATATTGGGGAAATTGACCCCATGGATGATGATTTCTCAGCGTTTGTATTTAAAATCCAGGCAAACATGAACAAGGCACACAGAGACAGAATCGCATTTATGAGAATCTGTTCCGGTAAATTTGACGCTTCCCAGGAAGTATATCATGTGCAGGGTGATAAAAAGATGCGTCTGCTTCAGCCGCAGCAGATGATGGCAGAATCCCGCCATGTGGTAGATGAGGCATATGCCGGAGATATTATCGGTGTTTTTGACCCGGGTATCTTTTCCATCGGAGATACAATCTGTGCACCCGGTAAAAAGTTTGCATTCGAAGGTATTCCTACATTTGCACCGGAACATTTTGCGAGAGTCCGTCAGATTGATACTATGAAGAGAAAACAGTTTGTTAAAGGTATCAATCAGATCGCGCAGGAAGGTGCTATTCAGATTTTTCAGGAGTTTAATACCGGTATGGAAGAAATTATTGTAGGTGTTGTAGGTGTCCTGCAGTTTGATGTTCTGAAATATCGTCTGGAAAATGAATATAATGTAGATATCCGTCTGGAAACACTTCCATATGAACATATTCGCTGGATTGCAAATAAAGAAGAAGTAAAAGTGGATAAGATCATTGGAACCTCTGATATGAAAAAAGTTACTGATCTTAAGGGAAATCCGCTGCTCCTCTTTGTAAATTCCTGGAGTGTGGGTATGACAGAGGACAGAAATCCTGGCTTAATATTAACGGAATTCAGTAAATAACCCTTTTCATTTATCTGTCGATTTGGTATAATGAACAAAGATTAAAGAATCCCTCAGGAGGTTTTCAGATGGCAGAGAAAAGAATAACATATAAAATACAGGATTTAGGAGGCATTGGTGAGGTCCAGATTGCAGATGAAGTGGTCGCTATCATTGCCGGACTTGCTGCTACGGAAGTAAACGGAGTTGCTTCCATGGCAGGCAATATCACAAACGAACTGGTAAGCAAACTTGGAATGAAGAATCTTTCCAGAGGTGTTAAGGTTACTGTACTCGAAGGAGTTGTAACAGTAGACCTGAACCTGAATATCGAATATGGTAAGAACATTCTTGAGACAAGTAAGAAAGTTCAGGAGAAAGTAAAATCATCCATAGAGAATATGACAGGTCTTGAGGTTGCAGATGTTAATATTCATATTGCCAGTGTAGATATGGAGAACGAAAAAGGAAAGTAACCCTTTCCTTTTTTGTGTACTTAAGAGATATTTAGAAAGGAAAGCTGTTTATACAGCAAAAATTATGCGAAGAAGAGAGCAGAGAGAACATATTTTTAAATTACTGTTCATGACAGAATTTAATTCAGAGGAAGAGATGAGTGAGCAGCTTTCACTTTATTTTGATACTCTGGAGGAACTTTCAGAGAAAGATCAGGAGTATATGAGCCGGAAATACCGCCATGTACTTGAAAAATTAGACGAGATCGATGCACTGTTAAATGAGACAAGCAATGGCTGGAAGACAAAGAGAATGAGCCGCGTTGACCTGACTGCCCTGCGTCTGGCAGTGTATGAACTGAAATATGACAAAGATGTACCTACAGGTGTAGCTATCAATGAGGCGGTAGAGCTTGCCAAACGTTTTGGCGGTGAGACTTCCGGTTCCTTTGTAAACGGTATCCTTGGCAAGATTGCCAACAGTGAAAGCGAAGAAAAATCAGAATGAAAAACACATATTCTGTAGGTCAGGTAAACCGTTATATCAAAAATATGTTTACCCAGGATTATTTACTGCAGAAGATTTATGTAAAAGGCGAGGTGTCCAATTGTAAATATCATACAAGCGGACACATCTATTTTTCCCTGAAAGATGAGACAGGAACATTGAATTGTGTGATGTTTGCCGGACACAGACGGGGACTTGCATTTGCCATGAAAAATGGCGATAAGGTGATCGTTGGCGGGAGTGTGGATGTATATGAACGCGACGGCCGCTATCAGATGTATGCAAAGGAGATTACCCTGGAAGGTGCAGGAACTCTGTATGAGAGATATCTTGCATTGAAGCAGGAACTGGAAGATATGGGAATGTTTGCACAGGAGTACAAACAGCCCATTCCGAGATTTATCAGACGTCTGGGTGTGGTAACTGCACCGACAGGTGCGGCTGTTCAGGATATCCGCAATATTTCCTATCGAAGAAATCCCTATTTACAGATTATTTTATATCCGGCTCTTGTACAGGGGGCGGGTGCGGCAGAAAGTATTGTAAAAGGAATACAGATGCTTGATAAGACAGATGTGGATGTGATCATTGTGGGAAGAGGCGGCGGCTCTATTGAAGATCTCTGGGCGTTTAATGAAGAAATCGTGGCCAGAGCTATTTTTGAGTGCAGTACACCTATTATTTCCGCAGTAGGTCATGAAACGGATTTTACAATTGCTGATTTCGTTGCTGATCTGCGAGCTCCTACTCCTTCTGCTGCGGCAGAGCTTGCGGTGGATGATTACAGAAGTGTGATTGAAGCAGTAAGTATTTACAGGCAGCGGTTATATCGTGCAATGAGTGGTAAAATGGATCTGTACCGCAGCAGACTGGAGCATTTTCAGACAAAATTTGCTTATCTGAGTCCGGAGAACAGGCTGCGGGAGCAGAGACAGCGTCTGGCAGATCTGGAGAATGCTGTACAAAATGGAATGAACAGGAAACTTCAGGATGAGAGACACAGATTGTCTGTTTATCTGGAACGTTTTGCAGGACTTTCCCCTTTAAAGAAACTGAATCAGGGATATTCTTATGTGGCAGATAAATATAAAAAGACATTGACAAGTGTAGAACAGGTACAAAATGGGGATACCATTTATATATCTGTGACAGACGGTACGATAGAAGCAGATGTTACAGGTACGGTGAAGGAGGAGAGAATCTATGGCGAAGAAAGAAAACTGTGAGCAGTTACAGGAGGAGAAATCTCTGGAAGAGATGTTTGCAGAACTGGATCTGCTGGCTGAAAAACTGGAAAACAGAGACACATCGCTGGAGGACTCTTTTATACTGTACAGACAGGGCATGGAACTTTTGAAACTTTGCAGCGGGAAGCTGGATACAGTGGAGAAGAAAATGCTGCAGCTTAATGAGGATGGTACATTTAGTGAATTTTCAAGATGAATTAGCAAAGAGAACGGAAGAAACAGAGAAAGTGATCAGAAGCTTTCTGCCTGCAGAGGCGGGATTCGCCGGAACAATGGCTCAGGCTATGAATTACAGTATGCTGGCAGGAGGCAAGCGCCTTCGGCCAATGTTGATCCGGGAGACATATTGCCTGTTTGATGGTAAGGAAGAAGTTGTAAAACCGTTTATGGCAGGAATGGAGATGATCCATACTCATTCCCTGATTCATGACGATCTTCCTGCACTTGATGATGATGATTACAGGCGCGGCAGACTGACTACACATAAGGTATATGGGGAAGCCATGGGAGTGTTAAGCGGTGTTGCGCTGCTTAATTACGCATACGAAACCATGTTTCAGGCATTTGCCCTGACAAAAGAGCAGGATCGGGTAATCCATGCGTTGAGAGTGGTCTCACAGAAAACAGGCATTCATGGAATGCTTGGAGGACAAAGTGTTGATGTGGAAAATGACGGAAAGCCCCTTGAAAAAGAGATGCTTGACTATATTTACAGAAATAAGACGTCAGCATTGATCGAAGCCTCCATGATGACAGGCGCAATTCTTGCAGGAGCAAATGAGCAGGAAGTATCTGCAGTGGAGAAAGCTGCCGGAAATATAGGACTGGCTTTCCAGATTCAGGATGATATTCTGGATGTGACCAGCACTGCAGAAGAACTGGGAAAACCTGTACACAGTGATGAGAAGAATAATAAAGTTACTTATGTGACTCTTTTTGGAACAGAGAAGGCTGCTGAACAGGTGGAAGAACTCTCAGAAAAGGCTATCGATCTGCTGAAGAGTCTGAATAAAAATAACGAGTTTCTGTATTTGTTAATTGAAAAATTAATAAACCGCAGAAAATAAAGGAAGGATACAAATGATTCTGGAAAAGATTAAGAAACCCAATGATATCCATAAGATACCATTGGAAGATTTCGAGCCTCTGGCAGCGGAGATCAGGGACTTTTTAATCCGGTCAGTAAGTCAGACAGGCGGACATCTTGCTTCAAATCTGGGAGTAGTGGAACTGACTCTGGCTCTTCATAATGTGCTGGATTTTCCGGAAGACAAACTAATCTGGGATGTAGGACATCAGGCATATACACATAAGATTCTTACCGGAAGAAAAGATGAATTTAAGAATCTGCGACAGGAAGGTGGATTAAGCGGTTTTCCTAAGAGAAGTGAGAGCCCCTGTGATGCATATGATGCAGGACACAGTTCCAATTCAATTTCGGCAGGACTGGGATATGTGCATGCCAGAGATATTCTGGGACAGAAGCATCATGTGGTTTCTGTGATAGGAGATGGTGCTCTCACCGGAGGAATGGCGTATGAGGCATTAAATAATGCTGCAGAGTTAAAGACAAATTTTATTATTATCATAAATGACAATAATATGTCCATTTCCAGAAATGTAGGAGGCATGTCCACTTATCTGAGTGCACTGAGAACTGCAGAAGCTTATACAGGAATGAAGATGGGTGTGACAAAGGCACTGAAGAAGGTTCCGAAGGTAGGGACTGCTCTGGTAGATACTATGAGAAAAACCAAAAGCAGTGTCAAGCAGCTTTTTATTCCGGGAATGCTGTTTGAAAATATGGGACTGACATATCTGGGACCTGTTGATGGTCATAATATGCGTCAGATGATGAAACTCTTTAATGAAGCAAAACGGGTAGAGGGACCGGTAGTTGTTCATGTCCTGACAAAGAAAGGCAGAGGATACGAACCTGCAAGTGCCCATCCGGACAGGTTTCATGGAACAGGTCCTTTTGATATTAAAACAGGCCGGGTACTTCAGAAGAAAACAGTGCCGGGTTATACAGATGTTTTTTCCAAAGCACTGGTCTCTCTTGGTGAGAAAAATAAAAAACTGACAGCTATTACCGCAGCCATGCCGGATGGAACCGGACTTGTGGAATTTTCCAGGAGATTTCCGGACAGATTTTTTGATGTGGGAATCGCAGAGGAACATGCGGTGAGTTTTGCGGCGGGTCTGGCTCTTGGCGGCCTGGTTCCTGTTGTTGCCATCTATTCATCTTTTCTGCAGCGTGCTGTAGATCAGATCCTGCATGATGTATGTATGCAGAAGCTTCATGTGATTTTTGCTGTTGACAGGGCAGGGCTTGTAGGCGCAGACGGGGAGACGCATCAGGGCTGCTTTGATCTGTCTTATTTGTCCATGATGCCGAATATGACTGTTCTGGCACCGAAGAATGACAGAGAACTGGAAGAGATGCTTGCATTTGCGGTAAGCTTTGACGGACCGATTGCAATCCGCTATCCGAGAGGCAGTGCGCATCAGGGGCTTCGGGAATATCAGGCACCTGTGGAATATGGCAGAAGTGAGATTATCCGCAAAGGAAAAAAAATCGCTGTGCTGGGAGTGGGAAGTATGATCCCGTCCTGCATGGAAATCTGTAAAGGACTGAAAGATGACGGCTATGATCCTACTTTTGTAAATGCCAGATTTGTGAAACCACTGGATGTGGATCTTCTTGATGAACTGGCAAAGGATCACAGTCTGTTTGTGACAGTAGAAGAGAATGTGAAAAGCGGCGGATACGGAGAGCATGTGTCTGCTTATATGGAAGCCTGTCATCCGGAAATAAGAGTGTTGTCGGCAGCTGTCTGGGATCGTTTCGTACCCCAGGGAAATGTAGAAAGCCTGCGCAGCCGGATTGGACTTGGAGTGGAAGACATCAGACAGGCAATAGAAGATAGTGAGGAATTAAGAGAGCAATGAAGAAACGTTTGGATATGCTTATGATGGAACGTGCCCTTGCACCATCCCGCGAGAAAGCAAAGGCATTCATCATGGCAGGCGATGTATATGTTGATGGTCAGAAAGAAGATAAGGCGGGAACCATGTTCCCGGAGACTGTAAAGATTGAGGTCAGAGGAAACACTCTTCCGTATGTAAGCCGCGGTGGGCTGAAACTTGAAAAAGCTATGAAAAACTTTGATGTCACATTGGATAGTAAGATCTGTATGGATGTAGGTGCGTCCACCGGAGGGTTTACAGATTGTATGTTACAGAACGGGGCAGTAAAAGTTTATTCCATTGATGTAGGATATGGACAGCTTGACTGGAAGCTTCGTAACGATCCGCGTGTAGTCTGTATGGAGAAAACCAATATCCGCTATGTGGTACCGGAGGATTTGGGAGAACCGGCAGATTTTTCATCAATTGATGTGTCCTTTATTTCTCTTACAAAAGTACTGCTTCCTGTAAGAAATCTCCTTACAGATGAGGGTGAGATCGTATGTCTGATCAAGCCGCAGTTTGAGGCGGGGAGAGAGAAAGTCGGAAAGAAGGGGGTTGTAAGAGATCCTGCTGTTCATCAGGAAGTAATCGAAAAAGTGCGCGATTATGCCATGAGTATTTTTATGGAGCCATGTCATCTTTCTTTTTCGCCAATTAAAGGACCGGAAGGAAATATCGAATATCTTCTTCATCTGAAAAAACATCCGGAAGGTACCGGGGTTACCGACAGCCTGAAGGTATCTGTAGAAGCTGTTGTGGCAGAGGCTCATGGACAGTTGGATTAAAAAGGCTGAGTCAGGAAGAAACTATGGACAGGTTTTATATTATTACAAACAGTGACAAGGATAAAAAACTTGAAATCACAGAAAAAATCGCAGATTATCTGAAAACACATCACAAAAACTGTGAAGTACAGCAGGCAGAAAGGAAACATGAGGGTTCCTTTCATTATACAGATCCTGATAAGGTTCCGGACGATACACAGTGTATTATTGTTCTGGGAGGAGATGGCACACTTCTTCAGGCAGCAAGAGATGTGGTGCATAAGGAAATTCCTCTTCTTGGAATCAATCTGGGAAATCTGGGTTTTCTTGCAGAAGTGAATCAGACCTCTCTGTACAGTGCTCTGGATCAGCTGATGGCGGATGATTACGAGGTAGAAGAACGCATGATGCTGGAAGGAAGGGTGTACCGTGGCAGAAAACTGATCGGACAGGATATTGCATTGAATGACATTGTGATCGGCAGAGACGGTCATCTCCGCGTGGTCCGGTTTAAGAATTATGTAAATGATGTTTATCTTAACTCTTATAATGCTGATGGAATTATTATTTCAACACCTACCGGATCTACCGGATACAGTCTGTCAGCGGGAGGACCTATTGTATCGCCCAATGCCGCCATGACGATCATGACTCCCATAGCACCACACACGCTGAATACAAGAAGCATTATTTTTCCTGCGCAGGATGTGATCACTGTAGAGATAGGAAAAGGAAGACACTGTGACTGTGAAAAGGGAATCGCATCTTTTGATGGAGATACATTTATCCCTATGGTCACCGGTGACTGCATTCAGATCCGGCAGGCAGATGTAAAGACAAAGATTCTGAAGCTGAACCATTTAAGTTTTGTTGAGGTATTGCGCCGGAAGATGAGAGACAGCTGATCAGCAGGAGGAAATAAGGTGAAAGTTGCGAGACATGAGAAAATTATTGAACTGATTCATCAGTATGATATTGATACACAGGAAGAGCTGGCCTCCAGACTTAATGAGGCAGGATTTAAGGTGACACAGGCGACTGTATCCAGAGATATTCGTGCTCTCAAGCTGACAAAAGTGGCAGGAAAGGACGGAAAGTCCCGTTATGCAATTATTAATAATGAATCAGGAAGTCTTGGAGAAAAATATACAAGAGTACTGGAAGATACCCTGCTTTCTATTGATGTGGGACAGAATATCATTGTGATCAAAACCGTTTCCGGAATGGCAATGGGCGTGGCAGCAGCTCTGGATGCGTTGAAATGGCCGGAAATACTGGGATGTATTGCAGGTGATGACACTATTATGTGTGCTGCAAAGACTGCAGACATGGCACTGGGAGCAGCAGAGAAACTGAGAAGTTTTGTCAGATTGAATAAGTGATCCCACGAGTAACTGCTCAATACCTTTGCAGTTACGATCCTGAACTTTTAACATTACAAATGACTTGATTATGGAGGCAATAAATGTTAGCTCATCTGCATGTGAAAAATCTTGCACTGATAGAAGAAATAGAAGTGGAATTTGGTCCCGGACTGAATATCCTGACCGGTGAGACCGGAGCAGGTAAATCTATCCTTCTGGGGTCTATGCAGCTGATCCTGGGTGCAAAAACTTCTAAAAATATGATAAGGGAAAATGCATCCTATGCACTTGTGGAGCTGCTTTTTCAGGTAGAAAACGAGAAAGCACTGGAGACACTGAAAGCACTGGATATCTGTCCGGAAGATGGACAGGTACTTCTGTCCAGAAAAATCATGGATGGAAGAAGCATCAACAAGATTAATGGAGAGACAAGTACTGTAGGTCAGATGAAGGCCGCTGCTGCATGCCTTTTGGATATCCATGGACAGCACGAGCATCAGTCACTTCTGTATCAGGATAAGCAGCTTGCAATCCTGGATGCATATGGAAAAGAAAAAATCCTTCCTGCAAAGGAGAAAGTATCTCTGGCATATAAAGAATACAGCAAATGCAAAACAGAACTTGGTTCCATGAATATGAATGAGGAGCAGAGGAATCGTGAGCTGGCTTTTCTGGAGTTTGAGATCAAAGAAATCGAGAAAGCAAATCTGCAGCCGGGAGAGGATGAGGAACTGGAAGCCCGGTACAGAAAAATGAGCAATGCAAAACTCATCGTTGACTCCCTGCAGCTTGTACATAATCTCACAGGCTATGAAAGCAAGGAAGGCGCCGGAGAGACTGTCGGAGAGGCATTAAAGGAATTCTCTCATGTAACACAGTATGATCCGGAGCTTACACCTCTTGCAGAGACACTTACTTCTGTAGACGGTCTTCTGAATGATTTTAACAGAGAATTATCCGCTTATCTGGACGAGCTGACCTTTGATGAAGGAGAGTTTTATGAGACAGAGAGAAGACTGGATCTGATCAATGGACTGAAGGCAAAATATGGACGTACCATTGAGGAAATTTTCACATATCGCAAACTTCAGGAAGAAAAACTGGAAAAATTACATAAATATGAAGAAAATTTACAGGAATTAAAGGAGCATCTCAGAGAACTGGAAAATATTCTTGAGAAAAAGTCGGATGAATTAGCAGAAATCCGTAAAGAATACAGTAAACAGCTTGAGCAGAAGATTATTCAGGGATTGAAGGATTTAAACTTCCTGGATGTGAATTTTGCCATTGATTTCCGGAAAAAGAAAAACTACACAGATAATGGAACCGATGATATCCAGTATCTCATTTCTACAAATCCTGGAGAAACTCTGAAGCCACTGGGACAGATCGTATCCGGCGGTGAGTTGTCTCGAATCATGCTTGCATTAAAGGCAATCCTTGCAGACAGAGATGAGATTGAGACATTGATCTTCGATGAGATCGATACTGGTATCAGTGGAAGAACTGCACAGAAAGTCTCTGAAAAGATGGCAGTGATCGGACAGCATCATCAGGTACTCTGCATCACGCATCTGCCGCAGATTGCAGCTATGGCAGACAGTCATTTTGAAATTGAAAAACATCTGCAGGGAACTGAGACTATTACCCAGATTCATGTGCTTAAAGAACATGATTCCATCCGCGAACTGGCAAGACTGTTAGGTGGTGCAGAAATTACACCTGCAGTTCTTGAGAATGCGAAAGAGATGAAAGAATTGGCACAGAAACAAAAAAATACAAGATTTAAATAAAATAATTGACCACATACTAAGAGAGGATAATCTTTGTGACGGATTGTTCTCTCTTATTTTTGTACCTTTCGGATTTGCTGTGATGGGAAGTGTTTTATGGCAATTTCACAGTTACAGAATTTCATAAATACAGAATGAAAGGATGTGCATAACAATGAACAAAAGAAAATACAGACTTTTTGTCATCTGTTGTCTTGTGCTGGATCTGTTGGTGATGCTGATATCAGGTTACAGATATCTGGACAGAAAGATACCTGACGAAATTCAGATTTCCAGAGGCAAAAAAACAGAAGATGTCACAGAAGTTTTGTCAACACCATTTGTTACATTTGAAGAAGCAGTTACTGTTTCGCAGGATGGAGGCTATATTCTGCCCTGTAAACTTTTGGGTTATATTCCATTTAAAGAAATAAAAGTGACACCTGCAGATGATCAGGAAATTTATGTCAGCGGAAGCACCATAGGAATTTATATGCAAACAGAAGGTGTTCTGGTGATTGACACCGGTGAAATTCAGAATCGGAATGGTGAGACAGAGGAGCCTGCGAGAAATATTATCAGACAGGGAGATTACATTATCTCATTTAACGGAGAAAAAATCTCTACAAAAAGAGAACTGATAGATGACATCTCAGAACTTGATGGCAGCGAAGTTACACTGGGGATAAGCCGCAAAGGAGAGAGTATTCCTGTATCTGTAACTCCTGTAAAAGACAAAAAAGGAGACTATAAACTTGGAATCTGGGTAAGAGATGACACGCAGGGGATAGGAACGCTTACCTACGTAGATCAGAATGGTAATTATGGTGCCCTTGGCCATGGAATCAGTGATATAGACACTGCCCAGCTTCTGAATATCCGAAACGGAGCTTTGTATAAAGCCCGGATTCTTGCGATTAACAAAGGAAGTAAAGGCAATCCCGGCGAACTTGCAGGATACATCTGCTATGATGACAGAAATATTCTTGGAACTATCGAAGCAAACAGCAGAAACGGAATTTATGGTCAGTTCACAGGGATTGCAGATGATGCGATCACTTTAAAGAAAATGCCGGCTGCGTATAAGCAGGAAGTGAAGATTGGAACAGCCACAATTCTCTGCAGTACAGATGGCGAGGTAAAAGAATATGATGCAGAGATCAGAAAAATAGATTTGAATCATGAAGATACCAACAAAAGTTTTGTGATAAAGGTGACAGATAAAGAACTTCTGGAAGCTACAGGAGGGATTGTACAGGGGCTCAGCGGAAGCCCGGTTATCCAGAATGGAAAAATCATTGGTGCGGTAACTCATGTATTTGTTCAGGATGCTTCCAGCGGATATGGAATCTTTATTGAAAATATGCTGAAAAATACAGAAAGACTCTTTTAATGGATGATCAGGATTATGAAACAAAAATCTGATTATTGTCGAAATATATCAGATGCCTGTGAAAAATGAAAATAAAGAAAAAAGAATCACCAAAGCTGTCGACATAAAATAGGACAAATTTCCCTCTGTGTCTTGATTTTTCCGTAAGCATTCCTCTATAATATGTGATGAACCGAAAAAGAAAAGAGATTTATTGAAAAATGGGGGAGGAGTGAAATTTATGGAAAAATTAAATGTGGCAATTGCAGATGATAATGAGAAAATGGTGGAAGTACTTGGTCAGATAATAGAAGAAGACAAAGATCTGGAACTTGTGGGAAAAGCGCATAACGGAGAAGAAATCTGTAATATTATACGTGAAAAGGAACCGGACGTTGTGGTTCTGGATATTATTATGCCGAAAATGGACGGACTGGCAGTAATGGAGAAATTTGCCAATGACAAAAGTCTCAAAAAGATCCCATCATTTATCGTAGTTTCGGCAGTCGGTCAGGAACGTATTACAGAAAATGCATTTAACTTAGGGGCAGATTATTATATCCTGAAGCCTTTCGATAATCAGATGCTGCTTAATCGTATCAAACATGTGCGCAGAGCCAGCGAGAGAAGAATACGTCAGATCGGGCGGCAGCCTGAAAGGACAGAAGACAATCCGGTACCTGTGAGAAATCTGGAAACAGACGTGACAAATATCATTCATGAGATTGGAGTGCCTGCACATATTAAAGGATATCAGTATCTGCGTGACGCCATCATCCTGTCAGTTAATGACATGGAGATGCTCAATTCCATTACCAAGATACTGTATCCTACGATTGCAAAGAAACATCAGACAACAGCCAGCAGAGTGGAACGGGCTATCAGACACGCCATTGAAGTTGCCTGGAGCAGAGGAAAAATGGACACAATAGATGAATTATTCGGTTACACAGTCAGTACAGGAAAAGGGAAACCCACAAATTCAGAATTTATTGCTCTGATTGCAGATAAAATCAGACTGGAATATAAAAATCGCTCTTTCCAATAGTCATAGTTTGGAGTATAATTATTCAATAAAGGCTACCAAGGAGGGTTTTTCGCATGAAAAATATTTTATTTGCAACATCTGAAGCTGTACCATTTATCAAAACAGGAGGTCTGGCAGATGTAGCTGGCTCATTGCCGAAATATTTTGATAAACGATATTTTGATATTCGTGTGATCTTACCGAAATATGCCTGTATGAAACAGGAATGGAAAGATAAAATGAACTATATCACACATTTCTATATGGATCTTGGATATAAGAACTGCTATGTAGGAATCATGCACATGGAGTACGAAGGAATTCAGTTTTATTTTATTGACAATGAATACTATTTCAGCGGACCCAAACCGTATGATGGAGGAACATGGGATCTGGAGAAATTTGCATTCTTCTCCAAAGCTGTACTGTCAGTTCTTCCGGTTATCGGATTCAGACCGGATATTATACACTGTCATGACTGGCAGACCGGACTTGTTCCCGTATATCTGCACGACAGCTTCCAGCAGAATGAATTTTTCTGGAATATCAAGACGATCATGACAATACATAACCTTAAATTCCAGGGTGTATGGGATGTACAGACAATCAAGAATATCACAGGACTGTCCGATTATTATTTTACAGCAGACAAACTGGAAGCATATAAAGATGCCAACTATCTGAAGGGCGGTATTGTGTTTGCAGATGCAGTCACTACTGTAAGCAATACTTATGCAGAGGAAATCAAGACACCGTTCTATGGAGAAAAACTGGACGGTCTGATGTGTGCGCGTGCAAACAGCCTGCGTGGAATTGTAAATGGTATTGATTACAATGAATTCAATCCTGAAACAGATCCATATATCACAAAGACTTATAATGCAACAACTTTCAGAAAAGAGAAAGTTAAGAACAAACTTCAGCTGCAGAGAGATCTTGGATTGCAGGAAGATCCGAAGACGATGATGATAGGTATTGTATCACGACTGACAGATCAGAAAGGGTTTGATCTGATCGCATATGTGATGGATGAGCTTTGCCAGGATGCTATCCAGCTTGTAATTCTTGGAACCGGTGATGAACGTTATGAGAATATGTTCCGTCACTTTGACTGGAAATATCATGGAAAGGTATCTGCTCAGATCTATTATGATGAGAAAATGTCTCACCGTATCTATGCATCAGCAGATGCGTTCCTGATGCCGTCCTTATTTGAGCCATGTGGTTTGAGCCAGCTGATGAGTCTCCGTTACGGAACACTTCCGATCGTCAGAGAAACAGGTGGACTGAAGGATACGGTCGTACCTTATAATGAATATGAGGGAACTGGAAACGGATTTTCTTTCAGAAACTACAATGCGCATGAGATGCTTGCAACAGTGCGCAATGCGGAAAGAATCTATTATGATAAGAAACGTGAATGGAATAAAATGGTTGATCGTGCTATGGCAGCTGATTTTTCATGGGGTAATTCCGCACGTCAGTATGAAGAAATGTACAACTGGCTGATTGGTGATAAATAGAAACAGAGAGAAATATTAAAAACTACGAAAGAGCAGGGAATGTAAAAAAGCACATTCCCTGCTTTTACTGTTATGTTGTTACTGTTTACACACCATTATCCCGCGAGGTGTTTTGGCATGAATATGCCAAAATCCCGAGACATACAAGCCGAAATTCCATTGCCACAGGTAATCTGAAATGAATTTTGGCAACGTTACTGAGAACGGAGTGAACAGTAACATGAAAAGGTTACTCAGGCAGAATAAAAAGCTTGACATTTGACAGGAAGTATAATACTATAATGAATAGAAAACGAACATAAGTTCTTGAAGGGCTGAAGGAGATTAAAATAAATGATAAATGAAGAAAAGCAGAAAGCACTGGAAGCAGCGCTTGGACAGATTGAGAAACATTACGGGAAAGGATCAGTCATGAAACTCGGGGAATCCGGAGCAAATATGCAGGTGGAGACAGTCCCTACCGGATCTTTAAGTCTTGATATTGCACTTGGAGTAGGTGGTGTTCCCAAGGGACGTATCATCGAGATTTACGGACCGGAATCCAGCGGTAAGACAACCGTTGCACTTCACATGGTTGCGGAAGTGCAGAAACGAGGCGGGATTGCCGGATTTATTGATGCAGAACATGCTCTGGATCCTGTCTATGCAAAGAATATCGGTGTAGATATCGATAACCTGTACATATCACAACCGGACAATGGAGAACAGGCACTTGAGATCACAGAGACGATGGTGCGTTCCGGAGCTGTGGATATTGTGATCGTTGACTCGGTTGCCGCACTTGTACCGAAGGCGGAGATTGATGGAGATATGGGTGACAGCCATGTAGGTCTTCAGGCCAGACTAATGTCACAGGCTCTCCGTAAACTTACAGCAGTGATCAGTAAATCTAATTGTGTAGTTATCTTTATCAATCAGCTGCGTGAGAAAGTTGGAGTTATGTTTGGAAACCCTGAGACAACGACAGGTGGGCGTGCTCTGAAATTTTATTCATCTATCCGCATGGATGTCCGCAGAGTAGAGACATTGAAACAGGGCGGTGAGATGGTGGGAAACCACACCAGAATCAAAGTTGTGAAGAATAAGGTGGCTCCGCCGTTTAAACAGGCAGAATTTGATATTATGTTCGGAACCGGCATTTCCAAAGAGGGAGATATTCTTGATCTGGCAGCGGAATGCGGAATTGTAAATAAGAGCGGTGCATGGTACGCATATAACGGAGATAAGATCGGACAGGGACGTGAAAATGCGAAGATTTTCCTGAAAGAGCATACAGATATCTGTGATGAGATTGAGAAGCAAGTTAGAATCCATTATCATCTTCTTCCGGATGAAGAAGGACAGGCCAAAGAGCCGGTGCCGGCAACAGGTGATGCACCGGATGCTTCTGAGGAGTGATCATGGGGAATTCATCCGGAGATCTGAGAGAATTTCTCAGGAATGCAGAGGCTTTAAAGAGACAGACTGTACAGAAACAACAGAAAAATTTAACGGAAGAACCTGAAGAATACAGAGACGCAAGGCGTAAAGCCATGCGTCTCTTAGAACATATGGATCGGACGGAGAAGGGATTGAGAGAGAAATTGCGCCAGGCGGGATTTACCAGTCAGGCGGTTGATCATGCTCTGACATATGTTGAAGCTTATGGATATATAGATGATGAACGATATGCCAGAACTTATATTGCATACAGAATGGATACAAAGAGCCGGCAGAAGATCATCCGGGAACTTATGGGAAAGGGAATAGACAGGAAAACAGCGATAAATGCATGGGAGGAAGAGGCTGCCTTAAATATGCCTGATGAAAAAGAAATCCTCTATCGAACCATAGAAAAGAAATATCCGCCGGATACTGAGCTGGATGAGAAAAAAATGCGTCGGCTCTATGGTTATCTTGTGAGAAGAGGATTTGGATATTCAGACATTGCAGATACTCTTGAGAATATGAATATCAGACTTGTACATACATATTCGGATGAATTATAGTATACTCCATTGTATGTATATTGCAAAATATATTACTGAGAACAGAACGAACAGTAATTAAATATAGGAAAAATATTCAAACAATTATCCTGAAAAACTTGACATAAGTATGAAAAAAAGATAAACTTGTATTGTTGTATTTGTACAATGAAAACTAAATAAGGAGGTGCTCCTGTGACAACAACAATTATTGTTGCAATTGTCGCTGTGGTAGTCGCGCTACTTATTGCAGTTCCTGTTACTTGCAAAGTCGCTGTGAACAATAAAATCCAGAAGGATGCCGAGATTGTTGGGACAGCAGAAGACAAAGCAAGAAGCATCATAGATGAAGCTCTGAAAACAGCTGAGACTAAAAAAAGAGAAGCTTTATTGGAAGTGAAGGAAGAATCTCTCCGTACAAAAAATGAACTGGAGAAAGAAACCAAGGAACGAAGAAACGAACTGCAGAAATATGAAAATCGTGTATTAGCAAAAGAATCCGCGGTTGACAAGAAAGCAGATGCAGTTGAGAAGCGTGAAGCGGAATGCACAGCGAGAGCAGCTGAGGTGCAGAAAAAAGAAAAACGGGTAGAAGAACTTGAGCAAAAAGGAGTACAGGAACTGGAACGAGTTTCAGGTCTGACCTCCGAACAGGCAAAAGAAGAATTACTCAGATCCGTTGAAGATGATGTAAAAGTGGATGTAGCCAGACTTTACAGGGAATTGGAAAGCAGGGCAAAGGAAGAAGCTGGTAAGAAGGCTAAGGAATATGTTGTCAATGCCATCCAGAAATGTGCAGTTGACCATGTAGCTGAAACTACCATTTCGGTTGTTCAGCTTCCGAGCGATGAGATGAAGGGAAGGATTATTGGTCGTGAAGGCCGTAATATCCGTACTCTTGAGACACTTACAGGTGTGGATCTTATTATTGATGATACACCGGAAGCAGTTGTATTATCTGCTTTTGATCCGATCCGTCGTGAAGTTGCACGTGTAGCTCTTGAGAAACTGATCGTAGATGGACGTATCCATCCGGCCAGAATCGAAGAGATGGTTGAGAAAGCCCAGAGGGAAGTAGAAGCGCAGATTCGCGAAGATGGTGAGAATGCAGCTATGGACGTTGGAGTTCATGGTATTCATCCTGAATTACTGAAACTTCTTGGACGTATGAAGTTCCGTTCAAGTTATGGACAGAATGCTTTAAGACATTCTATTGAGGTAGCTCAGTTATCCGGAATGCTGGCCGGTGAGGTTGGCGTAGATGTCCGTATGGCTAAGAGAGCAGGTCTTCTTCATGATATTGGTAAATCAATTGACCATGAAGTAGAAGGATCTCATATTCAGATTGGTGTGGATCTCTGTAAGAAGTATAAGGAATCCCAGATTGTTATCAATACGGTCGCATCTCATCATGGTGACTGTGAGCCGGAATCTCTGATTGCATGTATTGTACAGGCTGCAGATGCTATTTCAGCGGCGAGACCTGGTGCAAGAAGAGAAACGCTGGAAACTTATACCAATCGTCTGAAACAACTGGAGGATATTACGAACCAGTTTAAAGGTGTTGATAAATCTTTTGCCATTCAGGCGGGAAGAGAAATACGTGTAATGGTAGTGCCGGAGCATGTTAATGATGCAGATATGGTTCTCCTTGCGCGCGATATTGCGAAACAGATTGAAGCAGAACTTGAATATCCCGGTCAGATTAAAGTCAACGTGATACGTGAAAGCAGAGCGATTGACTATGCGAAATAATATGATTGTTCATTTTATGGACTATCGTGGACAGTTCTTTGCAGATATAAACTGTGCAGATTGTATTTATACAGTCTGTGCAGTTTTTTTATGTTATAGGAAATTACTCCGTAATGTTCCTATAACATAAAAAAGCCCTCCGGACACGATTCTTTCTTGTAAAGACAGGAATACTTCCTGGAATTTCTCAGTAAACTGGTACAGGGTGATAGAATGAAGAAAAACAGAACGGGAACCAAAAAATTTCCTGCGCTTATTTTATTTCTTTTTGGATTTCTGGCCGGAAATCTGATACCGAATATAATCTGGAAGGCAAAATGGCAGCAGAAAACATGGGCATCGGTATATTTTCTGAGTACATTTGCAGGAAAAAATACAGGCAATATTGAATATCTGAAAGAAATATTAAAATACAGAGGTGTTTTTTATCTGTTGAATATAATCTGTGGATTTTCGGTTTTTGGTGCGCCGCTTGCTGTTATAACGCTTCTGGGATCAGGATTGTATGCA